>Ga0193726_1002044_pt1 | contig 14299 bp, 14 predicted proteins | sample H2c1metaG_FD_144928 | JGI IMG/M metagenome (GOLD analysis project Ga0193726, IMG submission 144928) | Soil microbial communities from a riparian zone of the East river system, Colorado, United States - H2c1 | ecosystem: Environmental > Terrestrial > Soil > Riparian zone | place: USA: East River... | reverse complement strand
CTTAGGGGAATGAGTGTTGGGGGGCATGGGGACGTTTCGACGCCTGATCTGCATCGCAGTTTGTTTTCTGAGCTCCGGGTGCGCCAGCAGCCAGTTGAACTACAATGCGGCGGACCTTGCCTCTTCGCTGAATTCTCTGGAGAAGAGGCAGATCTTCTTCAATCTTACCCAGGCGCTCAACGACCCGGAATTCATCCCGTCTCAAGTGACGATTTCCATCGGCACGGCCCAGACCGCCAATGCGGTGACGCCGTCGATCAGCCTGCCGCTGGGGTCACCTGTCGCCACGACCAGCCGGTTCACGAGTGCGGCGAACCCCAGCGCGCAGTTCGCGAGCCAGATCACGAACGCCGTTCCAGCCCTCGGCGTCCAGGTCACCGATGCGTGGAATCAAAGCTGGACGATGGTGCCGGCCAATTCCTCGAACCAGATCCGGCGGCTGCGAACCCTCTACCAGTACGTCACAGGAACCATGCCGCGCGCAGACATGAGCCGCGACCTCACTCAGGAAGAAGCGGAGAGGCAGTTCCTGTGCGAATACTCCATGCAGGCGCTGGCGGTCTCGGCATCGCCCGCCGGAAACGTCATCTACAGGCTGGAAGGCTGCCAGGACAACAATCCCAAGGCGCCGCATTCACGCGTGATTCACGCCGATCCGACTTTTACCCAGGGACCGAACTGCGTCGTGTGCATCGACGACCTCAACGCAAAGCTGCTCAATCCGTACGTCAATCCCAATCTGAAATATCACTTTCTGCGCACGACGCCCGGCAAGACCGAGGACATGATCAAGGTCGGCTCCTACGGCATTACAGATTTCTATGTTTGCGCCTCAGTCGCCGCGAACTGCACCCGTGTGGCCAGTCAGGATGCCTTTGACGGCCGCAAGGCCTTTAGCGATTTCATGCTCTTCATCTATGAAGCCATGAGCGTATCGGGCGGCGCCGGCAGCGCGAAGAGCACGGGCGGTTCATTCGTCTACTCGGTACGCTGAATCAGGCCGCCGAGGCCTGCGTCCGAAGTCCTACGAGTCCCTGCGTCCCGGTCGCCAGCCGAGCGCGTAGCCCGGCCGCCGCGGTCGCGCGCGCACCCGATCAGGTGGCCATCGGCATTCACCAAGTCCTGTAGGCCCGATCAGGCCGCGCTTTCGGCCAGGGCGATGCGGGTCAGCCAGTCCTCCACGAGTGCCGCAAGGAGATTGGGCGTTTCGAGCGGCCAGACATGGTCCGCCCGGTCGAGCACGGCGAAGGTTGCGCGCGGATAGCTCTCCAGAATGTCCCAGGCATCGCGATAGCCCACGGTGGTGTCCTGTCGCGCGGCGATGATGAGCGTCGGCGCCTCGAACGATTTCTCCTGTTCGGCAAGATCGAACGAAAAGCCATAGTGGCGGGGATCGGCACGGATTTCGTGGGCGATCGGCTGGGTCGCCTGGATCGCCGGCTCGATCACCGCAGTGACCTTCGCCCGTAACCTGTCGAGGTATGCAGGTGTCTGCACCAGGATGTCGCCCAGGCTCGTCCGCTCTTCGCTGGCCAGGGAGGCGACGAGCCCGTCGTCGCGGACCAGCGGACGAAAGGGCGGCAGAGTGCGCTGTGCGGTGTCCGCCACGATGCACGGCACGCGAAGCAGCAGGCCGGCGACTCGCGAGCGACGGCGAGCGACGACGGCGCGCGCCAGATAGGCGCCGAGCGATGTTCCCGCCAGCACGAAGCGCTCCTGCGGCACGATGCGATCGATGAAGGCGAGCACCGCCTGCAGCACGTCGTCCTGCGTCCTGATCCCCTCGCCCGCCATCGAACGGCCCATGCCCGGCAGGTCGGGATAGATCCGCCGCCAGCCTGGACGAGCGGCAAAGATCTTCTCGTAGTCGGCCATCTCGACGCGGTGGTCCATGGTCCAGCCATGGAGGAAGACGATCGGACGACCTTCGCCGTGCTCTTCGTGGTGCAGCGTCGCTGTCACCAGCCGAGCGCGTAGCTCGCCCGCCGCGGGTCGGCGCCGGCCGTCATGATGCCCGACTGAAGATCGGCGTGGATGGTGCAGACCGCGCCAGCGCGCCAGATGCGCTCGGGCCACCAGGCGACGCGGTGGCCACGCGCCGCCAGTTCGTCGCCGGTTTCGCGCGCGATGCGCGATTCCAGGCAGAGGCGGCCGGGGAAATAGTCGTGCGGCTCGAAACTGTCGGGGAAACTGTAGGTGGCGATGCGCGGATGCTCCACCGCATCCTGCGGATCCATGCCGAACAGGACCATGTTGAGCAGAGCCTGCAGCATGGCCTGTGCCTGTACGTCGCCGCCGGGCGTGCCCAGGGGCAGCACGAATTGTCCGGGTGCGACGGCCATGGCGGGGCTGGGCGTGAGCCGCGGCCGCTTGCCCGGCGCCAACCGGCTGGGATGGCCCTCGGTGGTCCAGGATTGCGAGCCGCGCGAGGACGGGACCAGGCCGGTGCCCGGCACCACGGGAGATTCGGATGAGACGTCGCTGGGCGTTGCCGACACGGTGTTGCCCCAGCGGTCGACCACGCAGATGTAGGACGTGTCGCGCGGCGGGCTGGCTGGGACACCCTCGCGCCGCGGCGCGCCGCCGCCGCCCCGCTCGCGTTGCTTGTCCCCGCCCGGGTCGCCGTGCGGCGGCATCTCGGGCGAGGCCCGCACCGGATCGACCAACGCCCGCCGTGCGACGCCGTAGTCGCGATCGAGCAGAGCCTCCAGCGGCACATCGACGTGACGCGGATCTCCGTAGAAGGCCTCGCGATCGGCGAAAGCCAGCTTCAGCGCTTCCGCCAGCGTGTGAAGGTAATCGGCACTGTTGTGCCCGGCCGCCTTGAGGGAAGACGCATCGAGGATGTTGAGCGCCTGGCCGAGCACCGGTCCCTGGCACCAGGCGCCGCAGGTGTAGACATCGGTTCCGGCAAAGCGCACCGACGGCGCGCGTTCGATCGGCGAATGGAAGTCGGCGAGGTCCTGCGCCGTCAGCCATCCCCCCTCCTGCTTGTGGAAGGCCACGATCGCCTGGGCGATATCGCCGCGATAGAACGCGGCGCGGGCCGCCTCGAGTCCGACCGCGCGGTCGCCATGGCGGGCGAGGCTGGCGGCTTCTTCATCGGCCATGTAACGCAGCGTGCGCGCCAGGTCCTTCTGCACGAACAGCGTGCCGACCTTGGGCGGCTCCCCGCCGGGCAGGAAGATCGCGGCGCTCGAGGGAAACCGCGCATACTTGGCCTTGCGCACCGCGATCATGTCGGCCAGCAGCGGGTAGACCGGGAAGCCCTCGTCGGCAAAGCGGATGGCGGCCTGGACGACATCTCCGAACTTCATCGTTCCGAAGCGGCTGAGTGCCGTGATCCAGGCGTCCGGTGCGGCCGGCACGACCGTGCGCAGGATGCTTTCCGGAATATGGCCGCCGTTCTCGCGCGTGAACCGGTCGGGATCGGTGGCGGCGGGCCAGTAGCCGAGACCGGCGATGGTCTGGACGACACCGTCGGCCATGCGCAGCATGATCGGCGCCACGCCGGCGACGTTCACGATGTCCGGCTGCAGCACGCCGAGGGCGATGCCGCCGGCGACCGCGGCGTCGACGGCGTTGCCGCCCGCCTCGAGGATCGCGAAGGCGGCATGGGCGGCGCCGTAATGGCCGGCCGCCACCATGTGGCGCGTGCCGCGCAGCGCCGGCCGTTGAGCGTATGTCTCTCCCTCGCTGCGCGCTGCGCCGGCACTGCCTTCGGGCATGGGTCGAAGCCTTTTCGGATAGAGCAACTATTGCGGACGGAAGCCGATGCGGTCCATGAGGTCAACCCCGCTGCGCACGGGGTCCGCCATGACGACGCGCAGGGCCTCCGGGTCGCCCGGCTCCAGGTCCACGCCCGCCGTGCGCAGGGTTTCCTGCACCTGGGGCTCGGCCAGCACGCGCTGCAACTCGCTGCTCAGCCGGCGGACCACGTCCGCCGGCAGGCCCGCCGGGCCCACCAGGCCATACCAAAGCGACGCGTCGTAGCCGGGAAGGATTTCGGCGATCGCCGGTATGTCGGGGGCACCGGCGCTCCGTCGGGCGCTGGTCACGCCCAGCGCGCGCAATTGGCCCTGCCGCACCAGCGGCATCGCCCCGGCAAGGCTCGGGCAATGCAGGTCGACCTGACCGCCCAGCGCATCGGTGGTGGCCTGCGCGGTCGAGGCGTAGGGAATTTCCTCGAGCTGGATCCCGGCCCGGACCTCCAGGAGTTTCATGCCGATCCACGAACCCGAACCCGGGCCCGACGAGGCATAGCGCAGGCGTCCAGGGGCCTGTTTGGCCTGATCGATCAGGTCGGCAATCGACGCAATCGACACCGCAGGTCCCGCGAGAACGACATTGGGCGCGTCTCCAACCATGCCGACGGGCGCGAAGTCCTGCAGCGGCTTGAAGGTCACGTTGCTGAACAGGCGAGGGGCAAGGGTGAGTGCCGTCGAACCCAGCAAGAGCGTATGGCCATCGGCCGGCGCATGGGCGACCAGATTGGCGGCGATGGTGCCGCCCGCGCCCGGACGGTTCTCGACCACGAAAGGCCGCTGCAGCCGCTCTCCCAGCCGCTCCGCCAGAAGCCGCGCCAACAGGTCGGTGGTCGTGCCGACACTGAAGCCGCAGATGATGTGGACAGGTTTCAACGGCCAGGGCGCCTGGGCGGCAGCCGTTCGCGACATCGCCGACGCGCAACCAAGAGCGACGAAGGTGCGCCGGCGCATCCTGCCCCTATCGCCCGAGCAGGTTGGATCGGAGGTTCGTGCGGAAGCTCGACCAGAAGCCGGGCTCGCGCGGGTGCCGGCGGCTGGCCTCCGACATCACGCGGTAGACGTCCCTCAAAGCGCGCCCGCGGGCCTCGACCTCGGGTTTCAGCCTGGCCCCTTTTTCGCCCGGCACCAGGGTCAGCTCGCGGGTATGGAAGACTTCGAGGCCCGGCCGGTGGCCGATGCTCACGATCGACGTCTCGGGCAGCTCGTCGATCAGGAGCTTCATGACGTTCTCCTGGCCGGTTTCGTCGAGCGCCGACGTCGCCTCGTCCATGAAGATCCACTCGGGCTTGTGAACCAGCACGCGCGCAAAGGCCACGCGCTGCTGCTCGCCGCCCGACAGGATGTGGTCCCAACGCTCGGTCTCGTCGAGCCGGTCACGCAGATGATCGAGGCCAACCTTATGCAGCATGTCCTTCAGCACATCGTCGGTGATGCCCTCCGGAACCTTGGGATAAAGCATGGCGTCGCGCAACGTGCCGATCGGGAAATAGGGCTTCTGCGGCATGAAGGTGATGGCGCCCTTGGGCAGATGAATGGAGCCCCTGCCCCACGGCCATACACCGGCGACCGCCCGCATGATCGTGCTCTTGCCGCTGCCGGACTGGCCGCGGATCAGCACCCGCTCGGGGCGCCGGATCTCGATTTCCGCCTCCGCCACCAGCATCTCGCCGTCGGGGCGCGCGAGACCGAGCTCGCGCATGATGAGCGAATCCGATTCGGTAGGCTCATGCAACGTGATGCGCTCGCCGTCGCCTTCGACGCTTTCCTCGAGGTCGAGGAGCGCCATGTGCAGGTGCACGACGCGATCGGTCGAGGCGCGCCAGTCGGCGACTTTCGGGAAATTGTCGATGAGCCAGGACAGCGCCCATTGCACGCTCGAGAAGGCCTGCGCGGTCTGCATCAGGCCGCCGAGCTGGATCTCGCCGGCGAGGTAGCGCGGCAGCGCCACGATCAGCGGCACGATGGGCGCCAGGTAGGCGAGCGAGCTGGTGAGCAGCGAGAGGTTGCCCTGCCCCCGCGTCTGGGCATGCCAGGCCGAGCGCAGATCGAACAGCGAGCCGCGCAGCCGTTCGCGCTCATCGTCCTCGCCGCGCATGAGGGCGATGCCTTCGGCATGCTCGCGTGCCCGGGTCAGGCCCGAACGGTAATCGGCCTCGCGGCCCTGACGGACGTTGCCGGCGTGGATCAGTCCGCGACCGAGCGCATAGGTGAGCAACGAGCCGACCAGGGCATAGGCCACCGCGGCCCATACCATGTAGCCCGGGAGGTCGAATTCGAAGCCGGCCAGCTTGATCGGCAGCGTTCCCGACAGGACCCACAGCACGCTCAGGAAGGTGAAGAGCTGCAGGACGCATTGCAGGATGCTCTGGGCGAATTCGACGGCGAATTCGGTGGCGACGCGGATGTCCTCGGCAATGCGGCCGTCGGGGTTATCGACTTCCTCGGCCAGCAGGCCGAGCTGGTACTGGCGGCCCGAGTGCAGCCAGCGCTGGACGGTGATGCCGGAGAGCCAGCCACGCCAATTGATCTGCAGCCGGCGCTTGACGTGGAGCTGGATGGCGACGGCAACGCCCGCCGACACGACGATGACGGCGAGAATCCAGAGCAACTGGAAGAGCTCGGCCAGATCGCGCTTCTCCAGGGCGTTGAAGAAGTCGCGATTCCAGATGTTGAGCCACAGCGCGATCCCGACATTGGCGACGCCCAGCACCACCATGCCGGCGGTCAGCAGCCACGCGACGGAACGATATCCCGGCGCGGTCCAGTAGCCGCAGGCGACGACGGCGAAGGCCCGTACGGAGCTGTGCGGCGTATCCAATCAGTCGCGGAAGCCCGGGTCGATCCGGTCGAGCTTCCGCAGGAGCGCCGGCCAGTCCAGCACGCCAAACGGGCGGCGGACATGCGGCTGGTAATTCAGGTAGGTGGCCTCGACCACCTGGGTCGGCACGTCGACCAGCTTGATGTTGCACGACATCGCCGCAATCTGCGTCTTGCAGCTGAGCTCGAGGCGATGCATGGCGTTGAAGGTCTCGGGAATGCTGGCGCCGGTCGTGAGCAGGCCGTGGTTGCGCAGGATCATGGCGTTGTTGTCGCCCAGGCTCTTGACCAGCGCCTCGCGCGCGGCGGTGTCGATCACGACGCCGTCGTAGTCGTGGTAGCTGATCTTGGCGAAACGCATCGAGGTCTGGGTGTTGGGCAGCAGGCCGCATTCCATGGTCGACACCGCCATGCCCGCCCAGGTGTGGGTGTGCATGACGCAGGCCACGTCCGGCTTGCCCATATGGATGGCGCTATGGATGACGAAGCCGGCGCGGTTGACGCCGTAGTCGAGGCTGCCGAAATCCGGCTTGGCCAGGATGTTGCCCTCATGGTCGATCTTGAGCAGGCTCGAGGCGGTGATTTCCTCGTAGAGCAGGCCGTAGGCATTGATCAGGAAGGCGTCGTGCTCGCCCGGCACCCGGACCGAGATGTGGTTCGCGATCAGATCGGACATGCCGTAGAGGTCGACCAGCCGGTAGGCGGCGGCAAGGTCGACGCGCGCCTGCCACTCCTCGGGCGAGACATTCGAACGAAGGCTGGCGACTTTCGGCGACTTAAGGGCGTGCACGGTCATGATAACGCTCCGGATGGGTAGGCGGTTCCCGAAGGTAACCCCGGGCTGACTGGCCGTCCACGGAGCGAAGGCATGGCGTTTCGCATCCTCCTCTTTCCTCCCCCGTATGACGGGTAGGGCTATCGCATGTGCCAATTCCCGTCGTCTCGACCGGAGCGCGAAGCGCGGAGCGGAGAGACCTTGCTTCAACGATAAGCAGCTAATCGGGGATAGAAGGTCTCTCCGCGCGGCCCTTCGGGCCTTGGTCGAGACGACGGAGATCGCCACATGCGATAGCCCTGGTATGACGGGGGAGGAAGTTATTTTCTCTTCCCGTCCTTCGGGGGCCGCAGATCTGCTCCCAGCGGATAAGCCGTGGTCGACTTGACCCGCTCCATGGAGAAGCGGGAGGTCACGTTCTTGAGCGGCATGGTGTCGATCAGCTTCTTGTAGAAGGCGTCGTAGGCCTGCATGTCGGGCACGGCCACGCGCAGCATGTAGTCGATGTCGCCCGCCATGCGATGGAATTCCATGACCTCGGGCATGGCGGTGACGGTGTGGGCGAACTTCGACAACCACGCCGAGGAATGATCGCCGGTCTCGATCGAGACGAACACGGTCAATCCCATGCCGATCGATTCCGGCGAGATCAGCGCCACGCGCTTCAGGATGACGCCGGACTTCTCCAGGCGCTGGATGCGCTTCCAGCACGGGCTTTGCGACAGACCGACACGATGCGCGATCTGCGCCAGCGAAAGGCTCGCATCCTCCTGGAGGAGCGTCACGATCTTCCTGTCGATCGCATCCATGATTCAAACACCCGCGAAGAGCTACCGCCGCACTGTCGGGCCTTGTACCCGAAATCTCAACAGGCGGTCAGAGCGGCAGCGATTCCAGGCGTACCGGGGCACCCAGCCGGGCGCTCAACGTCTCGGCCAAGGCGTCGACGTTGCCGTCGACCGGCCCGGCATAGTTGGCGAGCCGCCGGTCAGTGCCCTCGAACCAGGAGAGTCGCCAGAGGCCAGCCTCACAGACCAGCGAGCCGACGACCCGGCCGTGGACGGATATCGTCCAAAGGGCCGACTCATCCTGGGCGGCGAAGATGAGGCGCGTGGCACGTGCAACGAACTGGTTGGCGAGGTTCAACATACACGGAGACTAGGGGCCGGCGGATCGCAGCGGCAATGGAACGGGCAGCCGAATATGGCCGCTGGCGCAGCAGATCCGTCTGCCGGCCGCCACAGAAGGAGAATATTTCCCTTCCTCAGGGCCGAACGCCGGGCGCGTCGAGAGGCATGCCCTTGGCGCGGTCCATCAAATAGATCTCCAGCGCGACGTATTCGGAAGCGTCGTAGGGGTAGGCTTCGGCGCGAATGCCGACCAGGCAGTTGCGCAGCCGGCGCCTCAGCGAGCCGAGCGCCTGCCATTCCAGGCGATAGATCGGGTAGCCGGTGGGATGCGCCTCCGGGATCGTCACGCCGGCCAGCTTCTTGCCGGCATTGTCGTCATGGCAGGTGGCGCAGCTGAGGTTGAGCTGACCCTGGCGGCGCCGATAGACCTCTCCGCCCTGCTCGCGAAAAGGACCAAGGCGCGGATCCGACGGCGGCGCGATCGGCTGGCCGCGCGACTGGAACGCGACATAGGCTTCGAGCGACAACAGCTCGCGGCTCTCCGGCGCCAAGGGCTCCGCCTGCTGGTTGGCGGTACGGCAGAGATTGATGCGGCCCTCCAGATCAACGGGCTTGTCGGCGTCCTTGGGGATGGCGGGGTAGCGGGCGGCGACGCTCTTCATGCTGCCGCTGGCGTGGCAGTCGGCGCAGGCTTTATTGGCAGCGCCGGCCGGCTTGCTCCAGAGCTGTTCGCCGAGCTGGACGAACAGCATGCCGGGATTGGCCGTGTCGTCGTCCTGCATCTTCTGCAGCGCCTCGCCCATGTCCTGGTAACCGGAGCGGCGCTTGTCGGCCGCGCCCTGCGCCAGCGCGAAAGTGGCGGCGAACACCGACGCCAGACCGAGCGCTACCTGGGCGATCTTCATCCCACGGCGATGGCGACCTGTTCCTCGACGAGGAAGCCTTCGTCGCCCGTCCAGCGCAAGCCGATGGTGCCGCTCTCCGTCGCGACCGCGAAGAAAGACACGAAGGGATTGGCAGCGATCGCAGGCGACATCTCCATACGGAAGATTTCCGCGCCGTTCCAGGTCGCGACGAAGTGCTCGATGATGTTGCGCGGAATGATCTTGCCGTTGGTGCCGGGCCGGAAGCCGGTCTCCATGGGATGCAGGATCAGCGCCTTGATCTCGACGATCTCGCCCGGCCTGGCGGTCTTGGGCGCATTGATGAGGACGTTGGTCATGTGGCGTCCTCGATGCAGGCCGCCAGGGTGACGATCACGTCGGCCGAGGCACTAAAAAACTGGCCGGTGCTGGTCTCGGCGAGGGCAATGATCTTCTGCGAATCGGCGAGCTTGATGCGGGTGGTGATCACCGCCTTGCCGTTCTGCGGCCCGAGGCGAGCGCTGAAGACATGCGGCTGCGGATTCTTCTCGTTGAAGACGTGGATCGCCTTGACGTGGTCGGCCGGCGTCATCGGGCTCTCGACCGACACGGTGAGCGGCACTGTATTGCCGTTCTCGACCAGCGGCGGCAGATCGAGCTTCACCTTGCCCTCGCGGACCGTGGCTGCGCCCACCACTTCCTTGATGGCGGCGGCCATGGCCTCCGGGGTCGCGCGCGCGGACGCCAGCGGCAGCACGGTGAGCAAGGCGGCGCCGGCAAGGAAGGCACGACGGTCGAGCGGGGAATGCATGACGCGGACTCTACTCCTTCAGGGTCGCGAGATAAGCCACCACATCCTCGACCTGCTCGGCCGTCAGGATGGTCTTGCCCTCGAAGGCCTTGGCGACGCGTTGCAGGCCGGTGGTCCGGTAATAGGGCGGCATGATCGTGTCTGGATTGAGACGCGCGCCGTCGGCGATGCGCAGGCGGAGCTGGCCCGCCGACCAGCGCGCGCCGGCGCCGTCGAGGCTCGGCGCCAAGGTGCCCTGGAAACGCTCCTCGGGAATCGGGCCGCTGTGGCACAACAGGCAAAGGCCGACGCTGCGGTTGGCGACGATCGCCCGGCCGCGGGCCGCGTCGCCCGGCCGGGCGGCGAGCGGCTCGGGAATGGCGTCGCCCACCACGACGACGTCGCGCGGGCCTTCCTGCGCCTGGGCCGGAGCGACGGCCAGCGCCAGGAGACCGGCTAACAGGGCCGTGCGGAACATGGCTTCAGCCGAAGGTCTCGGCGGTGATGGTCTTGAACCAGCTCTGGGCGTAGAGCGCCTCCTGGCCGCGGAAGCCGCCGACGACCTCGAGCGGGCTGATGCCGCCGGCGCCGGGAATGTCGGCCAGCACGCCCTTGTCGGGGCGATAGACGCCGGCGATGGAGATGCCGTAGTCGGGCGCGACCAGGCTGTAGCAGGTGTTGATCAGGATGGGGTCGACCGGCTTGCGGCCGGCTAAAAGCTCGACGATGGCCGCGGCGCAGACCTTGGCCTGGGCGTTGGCGGCGAACGCCGACTTCGGCATGCCGCCCATGATGGCGGCATCGCCCAGGACATGGATGCCGGGCTGCAGGGTCGATTCGAAGGCGACCGGCTCGACCGGACACCAGCCGGTACGATCGGCGACGCCGGCAAGGGCTGCGATGGCGCCCGCCTTCTGCGGCGGGATCACGTTGCCGACGGCCGCCTTGTGGCGGGCGAAGTCGGTGACGAAGGTGAGGGTCGCAGCATCGACCGACGTCACCTTGCCGCCCTGGCTCAGCGACACCCATTCGACGATGCCGGGATAGAGCTCGGTCCAGCCGTTCTGGAACAGGCGTTGCTTGGAGAAGGCGTCCTTGGAATCGAGGATCAGAAGCTTGGATTTCGGCTTCCAGATCTTCAGCCAGTAGGCGATCAGGCTGGCGCGCTCGTAGGGCCCCGGCGGACAGCGGTAGGGATTGGCCGGCGAGGAGATGACGACCAGGCCGCCATCGTCCATGGCCTGCAGCTGCTGGCGCAGCAGCACGGTCTGCGCCCCGGCCTTCCAGGCATGCGGCATCTTGTCGGCCGCCGCCTCGTCGTAGCCCGGCAAGGCGTCCCATCGGAAGTCGATGCCCGGCGCCATGACCAGCCGGTCGTAGGAAAGCTTGTTGCCGTCGGCCAGGGTGACGGTCTTGGCCGCAGCGTCGACCGCGGTCGCCGCTGTCTGGGCGAGCGTGACGCCGACGCGCACCACGCCGTCATAGCCGAACTGCTGCTGCGATATTTCCCGAACCGCCGCCAGCACGTCGTTGCTGAAGGGACAGGCGGTGAAGATGCGGTTGGGCTCGACCAGGGTGACGGTGAGCCCGGGCTCGAGCGCCTTCAGCGTGCGTGCCGCCGTGGCGCCGGCGAAGCCGCCGCCGATCACGACGACGCGGCCGGTGCCCTGCGCCGAAGCGACGGCAGGCGCCAGGCCGGCGGCGGCGGTGAGCTTGAGGAACGTGCGCCGGCTCGTCATGCGCCCTACTCCGGCTGCGCGGCGAACCAGGCCGCAATCGCGTCGATCTGGGAATCGTCGAAGCCCTTGGCGATGCGGCCCATGACGCTCGACGGCCAGGCGCCGCTCCTGTACTCGCGCATCGCCGTGGCGATGTCCGCCGACTTGCGGCCGGCAATGCGGGGGATGACGGAGTCGGGGATCTTCCTGGCGGCGTGGCAGCCCGTGCATGAGCTGGCGCCGGGTGGCGCGTCGGCTGCCCGCGCCGGCCTTCCTTCTGCCAAGCCGGCCAGCAACAACGCGCTGGCCAGCACCGGCAGCAGCAAGTGGCGCATCAGGCGCCTTTCTTCAGCTCGTGATGCATCAGCGGCAGCTCGCGCACCCGCTTGCCGGTCGCCTTGGCGATGGCGTTCAGCACCGAGGGCGCGGCGACGGCGATGGTGGGCTCGCCCACGCCGCCCCAGAAGTCGAGGGTCGGCACCAGCACGGTCTCGACCTCGGGCATCTCGTCGATGCGCATCACGTTGTAGCTGTCGAAGTTGGTCTGCTCGACGGCACCATCCTTGACGGTGATCTCGCCATAGAGCGCCGCTGAAAGCCCATAGGCGAACGAGCCCGCAACCTGGCGTTCGATCTGCGCCGGGTTGACCACGTGGCCGGGATTGGTGGCCGCGGTGATCTTGTGGATCTTGAGGACGCCATCGGGGCTGACGGAAACCTCGGCAACACCGGCCACATAGCTGCCATAGCCCATCACCTGCGCGATGCCATGGAAGTGACCATCCGGCAACGGCTTGCCATAGCCCGCCTTGTCGGCCGCAGCCTTCAGCACGGCGCCCCATTTGGGCTTGAGCAGCTTGAGGCGAAACGCCAGCGGATCCTGGCCGGCAGCCTCCGCCAACTCATCCATGAAGCATTCCATGTAGACGGCGTTCTGATTGACGTTCACGCCCCGCCAGAAGCCCGCCGTGAGGTGGGGATTGCGCATGGCATGATCGATCAGGAGGTTCGGCACGTTGTAGCCGTAAGTCGCTTCGACGCCGGTTGGCATCAGCCCCTGGAACGTGGCGGGATCCATGCCGTTCTGCAGGTTTTGCGGCAGCAGCGAGGCCAGGATCGACTGCCCCGAGATGCGGACATGCAGGCCGACCAGGTTGCCCTGGGCGTCGAGACCGCCCGTCAGCTTGCACATCGTGGTCGGATGGTACTGGCAGTGCGTCATGTCCTCTTCGCGCGACCACAGGAGCTTGACCGGCGTGCCGGGCATCTCCTTGGCGACCAGCACGGCCTGGCGGACATAGTCGGCGCGGCCGCGACGGCCGAAACCGCCGCCCAGCAGCAGCTTGTAGACTTCGCATTGGGCGACCGGCAGGCCGCAGGCCTCCGCCGCCGCCGCGAGCGCCGCCTCGCCGTTCTGGGTGCCACACCACACCTCGCACTTGTCGGCGGTGTAGCGCGCCGTGGCGTTCATCGGCTCCATGGTGACGTGGTGCTGGTAGGGAAAGGCGTAAGTCGCCTGCACTTTCTTCGCCGCGCCGTCGATCGCGCCTTTGGCGTCGCCCACCTTGTTGCCGACGAAGGCTTCGCCGGCATCGAGGCCTTCCTTCAGCAGGGCGACGATATTGTCGTTCTGCACCTCGCCCAGCTTGCCGACATCCCACTCCGTCTTGAGGGCGGCAAGCGCCGTGCGGGCATTCCAGTAGGTATCGGCCACGACGACGACGGCGTTGCCGTCGATCGCCACGACCTTCTTGACGCCCGGCATCGTCTCGACCTTCGATCCGTCGAAGCTCTTGAGCTTGCCGCCGTTCACCGGACAGGCGCGCACGGTCGCGACCAGCATTCCCGGCAGGGTGAAATCGATGCCGTAGATCTGCTTGCCGATGACCTTGTCGACGGTGTCGAGCCGCTTCAGCGGCTTGCCGGCGATCGTCCAATCCTTGGGATCCTTCAGCTTCACTTCCTTGGGCGGCTCGAGCTGGGCCGCCGCCGCGGCGACCGCGCCATAGGTCGTCTTCTTGCCCGAGCTGTGGGTGATCACGCTGGTGGCGGCCGTGCATTCACTCGCCGGCACCTTCCAGTCGGCCGCCGCCGCTGCGATCAGCATCTCGCGCGCCATGGCGCCGCCCTCGCGGACATACCGGTGGCTCTCGCGGATGCCGCGGCTGCCGCCGGTCGAGAAATTCTTCCAGACACGGTTGCGCTTCAGGTTTTCGCCGGGCGTCGGATATTCCCAGGTGACCTTGTTCCAATCGCAATTCAGCTCTTCGGCGACGAGCTGGGCGAGACCGGTCAGCGTGCCCTGCCCCATCTCCGAACGGGCGATGCGGATCACCACCTTGTCGTCGGGCTGGATCACCACCCAGGCGTTGATCTCCTTCACCTCGGCCGCATGGGCGGCCTCGAAGGGAACGGCAAAGCCCAGCGAAAAGCCGCCGG
>Ga0193726_1002043_pt1 | contig 14301 bp, 11 predicted proteins | sample H2c1metaG_FD_144928 | JGI IMG/M metagenome (GOLD analysis project Ga0193726, IMG submission 144928) | Soil microbial communities from a riparian zone of the East river system, Colorado, United States - H2c1 | ecosystem: Environmental > Terrestrial > Soil > Riparian zone | place: USA: East River... | reverse complement strand
CGTCATCCCCGTCCAGTTGTTCGCCGCACCCGCATAGGTCCACGCATCTTTCGGCCAGGTGTCATAACCGGATTCGCCCGGATGGGGGATGGTATGGAATGACCAGCGCAGCTTCCCGGTCCGCACATCGTAGGCGCGAACATCCCCCGGAGGGGCGGGAAGGGTTTCCGGATTGCGTGCGCCGACGATGAGCAAATCCCGGTAGACGACTCCCGGACTGGTCATGACCACGGATTGAAGCTGGGGATCACGGCCTAGATTTTCTTGCAGGTCAATCCGTCCACGCTCTCCGAATCCAACCACTGGTTTTCCCGTCGCAGCATCCAGGGCATATACGAAGTTCATGACGCCAACCAGAATCCGCCGGTCACGGCCATTGGCCCAGTAGGCGAGTCCGCGATCCGGTTGCGTGCCTTTCCTGCCGGAATCAAATCGCCACAACAGTTTCCCGGTTTCGGCGTTCAGAGCGAAGACCTTTTGGGCCGGCGTGATTCCGTAGAGCACGCCAGCGACAATAATGGGACTGGTCTGCAGGCCACCCTGTTCCTCGCTATCGAAGCTCCACGCCACCCGGAGTTTCTTCACGTTGTTGCGATTGATCCGGGCGAGAGTTGAATAGTGATTGTTTTCGGGGGTGCCACCGTAGAGCGGCCAATCGCGCTGTTGTGCTGGCGGGCCGGTTTTCGCAGGAGTCCTTGCTTCCCCCGCGCGTACCAGCACCGGAGCGAAAAGAAATATCGCGAGCAGCAGCCGGGCGCAAGGGATCCCCATTTTCATTTAGGCCCGCGCTTTATCGATCATTTCTTCCCAGATCCCCTTGGCTTTGAGGATGAATTCGACGGTCTCGCGGATGGCGCCGCGTCCGGCGACGGCCTGGGTGGTGAAGTGGGCTGCCTTTTTCACTTCCGGCACGGCGTCGCCCACGGCGACCGCCAGCCCGACGCGCCGCATCAGGGGCAAATCCGGCAAGTCATCGCCCACATAAGCGACGGCGGATTCAGGAACACCGGTTTTCCGCAGGATCTCTTCATAAGCAGGAATCTTTACCGCTCGCTTCATGTAAATGAATTCCATGCTCATTTCCTGGGCTCGGCGCAGCAGGGCGCCGCTCTCGCGGCCGGTGATGCAGCCGGTGCGGATTCCAGCGGTGTGGGCCAGCGTCAGTCCCTGCCCATCATGGGCGTCGAAAGTCTTGATCTCCAGGGCGCTGCCATCCGGTTGCGAAACGAGCGTGACGCCGCCATCGGTCATGGTGCCGTCCACATCCATGAGTAGAATTTGAATTTGTGACGCGCGCTTTTGGAGTTCCGGAGAGATTTTCAATGGGGGAGTCAAGCCTGCCTCGATCGAGAGAGTAAAAGCAGAAGTTTAACAGGAAGGGGAGAGAACAAGAAAATGCAGCCCGCAAAACAAATATCGGTTGCGGCCACGATTCCGGCTCGCGATGGTTGCCTGAAAGATCGCCCCGGCGTGCCCGGCACCCGCAGCCCCCAGCCTGGTCACCCAAACCCTCACAGCGTCTTCTGCTGCGCTCGGTCGATCTGCGTGTCCGCCAGCGGTGGGCTCTGGTAGAGATTGAAGTTTTCAACGTTGTTGAGGACAAAAGTCGGCACATCCGGGGCGTGGGCTGCCTGGAGATGGGTGAAATCCGCGCCGTGGACGTCATCCAGCCGCATGGCCGGACGCAAATCATTGCTTGCATATTTCACCTCGACATCGCGCATGGAAATGTTTTTCACGTGACGGATGAAGAAAGCGTGCGACGGCATGGGACCGAAACGGTCGGGTTCAGGATAAACATTCTCGATTTCGGGTGGCTGCATCATCGCGTCCTCTTTTGTGCCCCCACCCCGGTGGAGCACGATGATGTTACTCAGCCGCACATCTTCGATGCAGTGGCCGGGAATGCCGGTGATGATCGAGGCCTGGCGCGAAGCGCAATTAGAAGCCACCAGATTACTGATGTTCACCCGCCGCAGCTCGCCGACCGTGGTGCCCGCGGGACCACGCATGCGGCTGCCCAAGCGTAAAAACAGGGGGACGTCGACGATGTCCCGCATGGTGATGTTGCTGATCGAAACGTCTTCGAGCAATGCGCCATCGACGGACTCGAGAGCAATACCCCGGCAATCATCGATCACGCAATTCGAGATGGCGATATTGCGAAATCCGCCGTTCGATTCCGTACCCAACTTGATCCTTCCATTGCGCGCGGCGGGGGAATCGGGAGGGAGGTGTTTGTAGGTCCCGTCGAGCAGCGTACCTTCCTCATAGCCGCCGGTCACGTAGCAGTTGCTGACGGTCACATGCTCGGTGGGCCGCGCCCATCCGAGTCCATAAGAATTCTTGAGACAAATGCCGTCGTCCCAGGGGGAATTGACACTGCAATTCGAAATGCGCACGTTGCGGCAGCAATCCACGTCGATGGCATCGCGGTTGGTGTCGATCAGCAGGTTGTCGATGGTGAGGTTGTCGACGCCAGTGGCTAGAATGGCGAAGTGCCCTCCGTGCAGGACGGAAAAGTCCCGCAGGGTAACGTTATGGCAGTTCTTCAGGCTGATGGCTTTGTTCCCCACCCCGGGCGGCAGCACCCCGTCGCCGCCGCCGCGACTCAGGCCTTTCCCCCAAATACGTCCCGGGCCGAGGATGGAGAAATTCTCGATGTTCTCGCCCCAGATCAGACTGTTGTGCCAATGGCTGTGACCAAAATCCTGATACATGTCCCAGGCATTGGGCTCAGCCGGATCATATCCGGCGCTCCCGGGGGAGGGGGGATCGGCGGCGACGATGCTTGCCCCGGGACCAAGAGAAAGGGTGACGTTGCTGTTGAGGCGGATCGAGTAACTAAGATAGGAGCCGGCGGGAAAACTTACGACCCCGCCCCCCGATCGAGCGGCGGCTTCGATGGCTCGGTTGATGGCGGTGGTGTCCAGAGTCCGGCCATCGCCCTTGGCCCCGAAAGCTCGAATGTCCCATGCGGTTGTACTCGATGCGGAGGCCCGGGCAGCCGCGGCAGGTGTAAGTTCTCTCGCCACCGCGCCCGCCATGGCCGCGCTGGTGAGCTCGAGAAAACGCCGTCGTGCCGTGCGCTCATCGCCGGACATGAATTTTCTCCAACCCGCGGATCACGCTGCAGGATCGCCCTGGTGGAGGCAACCAGGTTCTCTTCTCAGATTCTGTTCTCACCAAGTTCTCTGCAATCTTTCTGAACCGCCCCTTCGATATTTTTTGGACATGATGCGAATCCGTTCAGCGGGTCCGCGCCCAGCGTGGGAACCCCCCCTCGGAAAATATATTTTCGCGAATCTTCACTTTCTCGCCCTCGAAGCAAGGAAACAGTTTGACACAACCCGTATGATGGGGGAAAAGAAACGGCTTCAACAAGCCCCAAAAAATATGGATGACGAAGGATTGACGCATGCCCCCGCTGAAACTCCTGGTTGTGGAAGACGATCCGGCAAGCCTGGAACTCATGACCGAGGTGTTCACATCTCTTCAAGCAGAGGTCCTACCCATCAGCGACAGCGAACAAGCCGCCGGCATCATCAATCGGCAGAAATTTGACGGTATATTCCTCGACCTAGAAATGCCTCACCTGGACGGGTTCGAGCTGGCGAGCGTCGTACGCAGGTCGTCGTGGAACAAATCGACCCCGATCATCATCGTGACCGGTCGCGACGAGCGGCAAACGATGAAACAGGCATTCTCCCTGGGAGCAACATTCTTCCTCCAGAAACCGGTCGATCGGCAGAAACTGGACCACCTGTTCCGTACGGTTCGAGGAGGAATGATCGACAATCGCCGCCGCTCCACGCGGGTTCCGCTCAAGACCGCAGTGACTTGCGTCGTAGATTCCCGGAGCTGGCAGGGGACAACCTGGAACCTGAGCCAGGGCGGAATGCAGGTCGAGGTCAGCAATCTTCGCGCGGGCAACCAGGTCCGCGTTTCCTTTCAGCTGCCAGTTTCGGGCGTGAAGATAGAAGCTAGCGGGACGGTACCGTGGGCGGGGGAACAGCGGCAAGGAATCAAATTCACGAACGTGAGTGCCCAAAATCAGGAGTTGATCCGCCGCTTCATCGCAGAGATAGAAAAGTAGTTCGTCATGTGCCCGGGCCTGGCTTTGCGTCTTTTTGGTTCTGCAACCCGTCTGCGGGATTCAACAGGCGATCAATTTCCTGCGTAAGCGCCGCGGCGTTGATCGGTTTCGACAGATACCCGTCAAATCCTGACTGAAGGATTTTTTCCCGATCTCCCTGCATGGCGTAGGCGGTGATTGCTAATACCGGCAAAGTGGAAAATCGGGGATCCGCCCGGAGTTTGAGGACAACCCCGTAACCATCGAGCAGGGGCATGCCGATGTCCAGCAGCAAGATGTCGGGCGGGGCCGCTTCCACCATCTTCAGCGCCTCCAGGCCGTCGCAGGCTTCGACCACGGCGTACCCCCGGTTCTCCAGCAACTCGCGGAGCAGTTCGCGATTTACAGAATTGTCTTCCGCAATCAAGACCTTGGTCATCATCATTGTCCCGCGGACTTCGCCAGCTTGCGGCCCTGAACCACTCTTCCAACCTCGAGGATCAATTGCTGTTGCCAGGAGGCATTCTTGTAAAACAGAGCCTGAGTTTCGCGCGACAGAATGGTCATCTCGTCGCCGCTCAGATTCTTGCCCGTGATCACGAAAATTGGCAGCTCTTTTAAGGTATCTTCTTGACGGACGTGCCGGATGACCTCAAAGCCATCCATGCCCGGCATGAGGAGATCAAGCAAGACGGCACAGACGACCTTGGACGACAGTACCTCGAGCGCTCGGGCTCCACTGCGGACACTCTCGGTTTCGTATCCGGCGGAGCGCAATGTCTCCTCCAGCAACTCGAGAGTCGCGGGATCATCGTCGACCAGCAGAATCGCCTCGTCTTCATCGGTGTTCGGCAGGATGTGTTTACGGATGGTGTCAAGAAGCACCGGCTTGCGAATGGGCTTGATGAGATAGTCCGCCGCGCCTAAAGCGAACCCCACCTGTTTCTGGTCTACGATCGAAACAATAATGATCGGAATATTTGCGGTCTCCGGAGTTTTTCTCAGAGCGACGAGGGTTTCGAAGCCGGTTCCATCTGGCATCAGCACATCCAGGGTAATGCCGTCGGGACGCAGCTGCTGGGCTTTCTCTACCGCCTCGGCTCCCGACCCGGCGGTGACGATTCGGTATTCCGGAGACAGGTAACTGGAGAGCAGCTCACGAGCAGCGACTTCGTCGTCGACCACAAGGATCAGCGGCTTTCCCCGCCCTTCATTCGCGACCACCGGAGAAACCGATGCAACTCCGCCGGATGGGGGAGCTTGCGAAGTCGGCGATGCCACAGGAAGAGTGAAAGTGCTCGACCAGGCGCTTGGTGATCGCCAGACCCAATCCGGTCCCTTCCTGTGAAGATTCCGCAGACCCTTCCACCTGGCGGAATTCCTCAAAGACCAGTTTCTGTTCTTCCGCTCGAATCCCGATACCGGTGTCGCTCACCGAGAGTCCGACAAAATCCGCCTCGTCGTAACATTCGATGTCGATGCGTCCACCCTTGGGGGTGAATTTCACCGCATTGCTCAGCAGGTTGTACAGGATTTGCTTGAAGCGAATCCGGTCTGCGTAGACGGCGCCGTCGGTATTGAACTTATCCTGGACTTGAATATTTTTGGCCATGGCCAGCGGACGGATGGTGGAGAGCACCTCGGGCAGCGCCTCTTTCACCTGGAAATTCTCATAGCGGAATTCGAGTTGTCCGGCTTCGATCTTCGAAAGGTCCAAAATGTCGTTAATCAACTGTAGCAAATGCGCCGAACCCTGTTTGATGTGATTGACGAAGCGGTGCTGCTTTTCATTCAGTTGTCCGGCCGTCTGCTCAGCCAACAGATCAGAGAATCCCACGATCGCATTCAAAGGAGTTCGCAGTTCGTGGCTCATGCTGGCCAGGAACTTGCTCTTCAGCTTGGTGGCCCGTTCGACCTCCAGGTTGCGGAACTCCAGCTCCCGGTTGGCAGCAGCCAGCTGGGTCGTGCGTTCCTGGACACGCTGCTCCAGCTCGTTTTGTGCCCTCCGCAAGGCTCGCTCGTGCTGCTGGATCTGTGCCAGCATTTCGTTGAAGGCTTCGATCAGAGTCGACACTTCATCATGATTGCCGGTGGCAGCCGCTCGAATCGAATAGTTCTTCTGGCGGGACACGATGCGCGCCGTTTCCGCGAGTCCCACCACGGGTTCCGAGATCACCCTCTGAGACATCTTTGAAATCAGCAACGCCACCAACCATGAGGTCAGGAAAACAGCGACGACGATCAGCGCATAGGTCCTCAGACGGTCGCTCATGGCCGCCAGATCGGAGCGGATATACACGGTCCCGATTGTCTTGCCCTGAAAAACGATCGCGCGCGCCAGCTCCAGATGGGCCTGCCGGAACCAGTGAGCCTCGACCTGACCTGCAGGAATCAGGGGAAGCACGCGGGTTTCTCCCGGGCGGCCGTGCCAGTAGCCGGCAAACGGCTGGCCGTCGCGTCCATAAATCTGCGCGTAAGTGAGATGGGGATTGGCGCCCACCGCCGATAACGTCTTCTCGGCCTGTTGTTGATCGTTGAATAACAGCGCGGAAACGGTATTGTCTCCAATGATCTGGGCCTGGATGGACGCGTTGCGCACGATACCAACCCGAAAGGTATAAAGGTCGTAGGCGGAGAATGCCGCGCAGGCCAGAAGGACGGCCACACCACTCACCAGCATGTTCATCCAGGTGAGCTTCTTCGAGATGGGAAAGTGGCGGATCTTGAGCATGATGTTCAGTCTCCCGTCGGGGAAGTTCTCCTTACGGTGGTAGCAACTTTGAGCAGTTCAGAACTCAAAACCAGGCCGGCGTGTTGCACCGCGTTGAGATTGACCTCGAAACGGACCTTGTTTCCTTCGCGGACAAACTGAATCATGCCGCCCCGCTGCGAGAACTCTGGTAGGTCACTGACCGTCAAAATAGCTTCTTTGTCGAGAGCTTCGATCACCTTGTTCATCCGTCCATCTTCGGCCGAGCTCAGGAAAAGGATCCGGCAACTGCTGGATTCCTGGGGGCTGGAGATTCTCTTGGCAACCACGCTTTTTCCGTCGATCATTTCGCCCGCCAGGGTGGCGTCGAGAGCCGAACCAAAGGGATCCTGGCCGAGCACGCAAATGGTGAAGTTGTCATTTGTCGCCGCCGGCCCATGCGACGGCCATGCTACGAATCGTCCGAAATTGTAGAGATACACGGCCTTCACCTGATATTCGTTGGGCTTCTGTTGCGCGTGAACGCCGGGCACGGTAAGGAACATCGCCCCCATCAGCAGAGCCAACAACTGCATCCCTGGATACTCGCGCCGGGCGGGGGCAGGGTTCAGCAGCGGGAGGGGAGCCAATCCGCGGAAGCGCGTCATGGAATTTGTCTCACTCACTTTTCCATGTTATCTGGGCGTAAGCAGTTCTTTCGACCAAGACGGAACCAGACTCGGCATGACGAGGCTGGAACAGGTTTTGTCCGGTGACTGACAACTCAAACTGCTTGGCGAAATGCCAACCCAGCCGTGCATCCGCGGTTTGATAAGAATTGACGGCCAGTGCCGGCAGCGCCCCTACATAACGGTAAGCGGGATCGAACTCAAATCCTTTGGGCAGGTTGAACAGAATCTGCGCCGTAGCCTCGTTGTGCGGACTGGCTCCCTCGTAAGATGAAACATAGCCGGTTTTGGTATGGGTGGGTTTGTCCAGAAGATCAAGACTGACATAGGAATAGGACGACTTCACCTCCATCCAGCGTGTCAACTTCAAATCCGGCGCGATTTCCCCCCCGTTGCTCGATCCCGCGATTCCGTTGGCGAAGGGAATCGAGATCAGTACGGCGAAAGGAGGAGGCGTGGGAATGAGTGAAATGGTTGCATCCCCATAACTGGTGAGGTCGTTATAGTGGTTGTGGAAAGCGGCAAAGTCCACGTAGAAACGAGAATTGACCAACCTGCGATATCCGGCTTCGTAGCCCAGCATCGTTTCCGACGTGAACTTGCTGTTGTCACAGACACAAAGGAAAATCGGAATGGGTGCAGCAGTCACGAGCCCGGTAAGCTGCAAGTCCTCGTCGATGCGGGAGGGGGTACGTACCGATCTTGTGATCGCTCCCCAAAATGATTGATGGGCAGTCGGCGTCCACAGCAGCCGTCCGCTGGGCTCATTTTCCCAGCCGGTGAAAATGTTGTGTTCAAACTTCGATCCCACGGTCAGCCAGAGTTTGTCTTTGACGATCGCAAATTGGTCCTGCACGAACGCGCTGTAGATATTGTCGGACTGGTGGTGCGGCACAAAATCAACCGTAGGAACGGTCTGCTCAAAAGTACTCGGACTCCATCGCGCTCCCAGTCCCCAAACGATATCGTTTCGTTCTTTCCATACCAGGTGATGAAGGAAGTCGATATCGAAGGTGTTGCGGGCCTCTCCCAGCTGCGGCCCGGCCCGGTAAGTGCGGTCATAGTAGCCCTGAATCTGGAAATCGGATGTGTCGCTGAAACGGTGGCTCCAGCGGCCGAGAACATTGCCTCCCGATACCTGCTGGGTTCCGTCGAAGGTTCTTTGCACCAGCGGTGAATCGTAGGCAATACTGACCTGTTGTCCCACATCACCCTTGTAGACGTCTCCCTGAATGGTCAGGGCGTCGCGGTCCGTCAGGTTTGAATCGGCGCGAAAACCAGCCTGTCCCATTTGCCAGTCGTCGTAGTTATCGCCGTCCGGATGGAACTCTGGCGCGCGGCCGAAGCCCATGCCGTAGACTCGATAGTCGAAATTCTTGCCGTGTCCGCCGTGGCGGACGGCCCCGCCGCCCTGGTCGATGTTGCCACCCCGAACCGAGGTGTCGGTTCCCTGCGTATCCTGGGCACTTTTGGTAATAATGTTAATCACTCCATTGACTGCGTTCGATCCCCAGATTGTGCCGCCTGGCCCCCGAATCACTTCGATGCGCTCGACATCATCGAGCATCACGTTTTGCACATCCCAGTAGACCCCGGCGTAGAGCGGGGTGTACACACTTCGGCCGTCGATCAATACCAATACCGACTTCGAAAAGCCACTGCCAAAACCGCGAATGCCCACCGACCACTGGTTGGAGTTGATTCGCGCGACTTCGACGCCGGGTACCAGCCGCAGCACTTCCGGCAGGCTCGTGGCTCCGGAGCGGCGAATGTCTGCCTGGGTCAGAACGTAGATTGCCGCGGCCGTCTTCCAGACTTCCTCCGGTTTTTTGGCGGTGGTCGTCACCTCGACATTCCCCAGCTCGGCGAGGCTCAATTGTTTGAGAGGTTCGTCGGTCTTTGGGATTTCTGACGACGAGTCCGCCCGGATGGGAATGGCCATTCCCGCGGCCAGAACGAGGAGGATTACGGCAGCTACGGGTCGCAGAGGTAGGGATGTAAAAACCAGCCAGGCACCGACGTTCCTATCGAAGCTGGCCCAAGCGAGAAATTTCGCAAGCATCGGATTCGCGGAAGACAGCTTCATGAACGTTGGCCCTTACTGTTTTCGTGATGCGATGTTTGCCGGATGGAGAGCACCCAGCTCCATCCCGCGCGCAAATCTAGCGGCCGACGGAAGCGCCTTGGGACAAGAAATCTGCCGTTCCGCTTCGGACCAACTCCTCGAATTGATCGAAAATTCGCGGGTCCCACCAGCCCTTGGCCACCTCTTCCTTCATGGTCTGAAGCGCGTCGGTGATTGAAAAAGCCTTCTTGTAGGGTCGATCGGTGGTCAACGCGTCATACACATCGACAATTTGCAGCACTCTGGCGGCGACGGGGATCTGTTCTCCCCGGAGCTTGTCGGGATATCCCGAGCCATCAAATTTCTCATGATGGTGGCGGATGATGGGAAGAACCAGGCGAAACGATTTCAAAGGAGCGCAAATGCGCTCCCCGACCGCGGGATGCTCATAGATGAGTTTCCATTCGTCTTCGGTCAGGCGTGCGGGCTTGAGCAGGATCGAATCGGGCACGGCAATCTTCCCGACGTCGTGCACAACTCCCGCGCGCCGCAGGGCAACGATCTGATCCTCCGCTAGTCCAAGATGCTCGCCCAGCCGCGCCGAATAGTCGGACAAGCGCTCGCAGTGGCCGTGTGTGTATGGATCTTTTCCCTCGATGCTGCGCGCCAATGTAAAAAGAACAGACTCCGCCCGCTCGAGTTCGTCGGTCCGGTACTTAAGCTTCAATAGCGAACGGACCCTCGCCAGTAATTCGATTCGGTCGATGGGCCGGCTCAGGAAATCGTCCGCCCCCATTTTGATTCCTTCCAGACGGTCCTGTTTGTCGGAGAGGGCGGTGACTAAAATCACGGGGATCAGGTAGGTATCCGGGTTGGACTTGATTCTTTCGCAGACCTCAAAGCCATTCATCGCGGGCATCAACACGTCCGTCAGCACCAGGTCGACGGAATTGCTAGCCAATTCCACAAGGGCAGCTGCTCCATCGGACACCGTGATGACTTTGAATCCCTGCGTCGTAAGCAGTTCTTCCATCAGCTCGCGATTGGCCGCCTGATCATCCGCAACCAGGATGGTCCCGACCAGCTGCTGCGTTGGTTGACATAACATACTCGGCCACACCTGTCTGCGAGCGATGCTGGAAGGGTTGCACGGAAACAGGAATGAATTCCAGTTACGGAAGTCATCCCTTGCCGGCGGCTGGTTTTGGCCGCCGCGTCAAACGCGGGATCGAACGGCAAAGACGGCCCTGCCTCCGGGCGCACCCTCGGACCAAATTGCTCCCGGCAGTTTAACGTTACCGAAGTGATCTTCCCTCGGTGTAGCTGAATTCTTCTGCACGTTACCTCTTTACCCGGCGGGCATGGAATCGGTGATTTGGGGAAATCCGCTTACGAATTTGTGCAGTTCCTGTTGCGCTCGTACCTTTGCAGGATGTCCTGGGGTGAGGGCGTGAAGCTCGGATGAACTTGCCGGGGACGATGGGCAACTGGCGATGGCGTTTCCGGCCGCACGATCTGACCAAAGATATCAGCCAGCGATTGCAGACGCTGACGTTTCTGTACGACCGGGGAAGGAAAGCTGCGGGGCTCGCTCCCCCGGGCGGCGCGAGCCCGGCGCGTGCATTCGAAGCCTAGAGCGGCGAGAGTTCATCCTCATTCTCCTCCGCGTTTCCGCCGCCGAAGCGCTTTTCGAGAAACCGCCGGGCCAAATCCCGGCCGCCCAGACCGAAGGCAATGGCGAAGCCGAGCATCACCCCTCCAAACGCGATTCCGAAAGCAACCAGGGTGGTCTGTTCCGCCAACCCCAGCTCCTCAAAGACCACCGACAATACGAAAACAATGATGATGGTGCGAATAGCGATGCTCAACATTCGCGGCGAAGGCAGATTCGAATTCACCGCGGCCAGCAGCGCGGCACGGGAAAAGAACCCCGCCGCCAGCAGGCCGAAAAACAAAATGAACAAGGCCACGAACAAACGGGGCAGGAAGAGAAAGAAGGTGGCAATCTGAGCCTGCAGACCGAAGATCTCGAGTACGCTTACTCCAAGCAGGATGAAGCCGAGCCAGGCCACCCAGAAGGCAAACCGGCTCACCAGTTCAGACAACGTGGGCAGCGCCGCCTTGTTGAGCAGTTGCGAAGCGCCGGCATTTTCAGAGAGCTTGTCGAATTTGATGAGCCGCAAAATGCTGCGCAATCCCACCTTCACGATGTAGGCGATCACCCATCCCACAAAGACGAGGATGAGCATGACGATGAGACGAGGAAGGAAGTGGGCGAAGCCTCTGGCCAGGCCGTCGACCGCCTGAGTGAGTTCGCTGACGATCATTTTCCGCATTGTTGCCTCACTTTCCACCGTTCCACATCTGCAGCAGATACGGTTTCAATCGTTCAAATTCCAGACACAGACTCTCGATGTCATTTTCGACCCCGGCCGCGGAAGAGCTGCGATTCTCCGCCAGGAAGGTGAATGCTCTTCCGCGGAACAACGGCGCCAGAGCCTGGATGATGTGGTCTCGATTGATCACGGATTTCTGGAAGGCAACAGCAAATTCATAAACTGTTTTGACCCACAGTTCCGCAGAGTAACGAAAATCATCCTCATCCCGGGTGGCGATTTGCTTGAGCTCCTCCCGGGTGGGCTCGGAGAGAATCGACTGGAAGACCGAATCGAGCTCCGTCACCCCGGTTGAAAACATCTCGCGCAGCCGTTTCCGGTTCACCCGCAGCGGCTCCAGAGTCACTTCCCCTTCGCTTCCCGTGGTGGGCACGGGGCGGGACCCGGTGATGGCACTCCAGACCGGGAAGTCCGCCTCCAGGGCGGAGAACAGACTGCCCACGGTTTGCCGCAGAGCCGGCACCAGGTCGGCGGAACGGCGCTCGATGTGGTCCTTTCCGCCGATCGCAGACTGGGCAACGCGGCCACCAGCGCTGAGTGCGGCGAGGGTGAAACGAAGCTCGACCCCGGTCAGTCCCGCGCCGCCCTCCCAGTTATTCTGTCCCAGAAATTGACTTCCGAAGCGGCCGGAGAATCCGAACTCGGTGGCATAAGGCTCGCGCACCCGGAGCCCGTACAAGGCGCGGACCATGGGATAAACCAGATTGGTGATCAGGATGCCTTCAAACTTGTGCCGGCGATACGTGGGCGTGACCAGATCGTAGTCTTCGCGATAGATGGGCGTCATCAGTCGCGAAAGCCAATCGGGCTCGGCGTTCGAGGATTCGGGCGACATCACCACGCAAGCCCGGGCGCGCAGCAGTTCGGCGGCGGACAGAATTATTTTCAGAGCTCCTCCACTGGCAGAGTCGCCCGTGTACTGTGTGCTTATCGAATGCAGCGTGCGAAGGGCATACAAGTTGGCGTTGCGATGCACGTCGTCGATCGAGATTCCTGTCACCAGCTCGGGAGTGCCGTCGCGCGATCCCGCGTCCACATTGATAATCGCCGCCCGCTCCCGGGGGAATCCCCGCAAAATTCCGCTTTGAATTTGCTGCAGGATCGTCCCCACGGTCTTGACATTGTTGTGGGTCGGCAAGCCGACAAGAATATCCACTTCGCCGATGTTGATGAGTTGGCGGAGAAAGTCATCCGACAGAAAGTTTTCTTCTGCCAATTTCGTCTCTACGCGAACTGCTGCCGGATTCTCTTGCATAATCACATTCGGGGACGTCTTCAGATCCGTCGCAGACGGAACCAGTAAAATTGATAGGGTCCCATAGTCAGAAGATAAGGCAGGTCGCCCACCCGCGGGAACAGATTCTTGCCAAACATCTCTATCAGGATATTGCCTTTGTACCGCTTCAGATCCAACTCGACCGCCTGCGCGGCGTTGGAGAGATTGTTCACCACCAGCACCGTCTCGTTTCCGAACTGCCGCACGTACGCCAGTATCCGGTGATTGGCGGGATACAGAAATTCGATCGAGCCATTCCCGAACACCCGGCTCGATCTGCGCACTGCTATGATGCGCCTCATCCACGACAGGAGCGAATGTTCGGTGCGTTTCTGTGACAGCACGTTGACCGCCGGATAACCGTAAACCGGATTCAGGATGAGCGGCGCATACAGGCTCTCCGGGTCGGCGATGGAGAAGCCGCCATTCCAGCCGCCGTTCCACTGCATCGGAGTCCTCACTCCGTTGCGATCCCCCAGATTAATGTTATCGCCCATGCCTATTTCGTCGCCGTAATAAATGATCGGGGTGCCCGGCAACGACATGAGAATTCCATTCATCAGCTCGATGCGCCTGCGATCATTGTCCAGCAAAGGAGCGAGCCGGCGGCGAATGCCGAGATTCAGCCGCATGTTCTTGATTTGCGCATAGGAGTCGTACATGTAGTCGCGCTCGGTATCACGCACCATCTCCAGGGTCAACTCGTCATGGTTGCGCAGGAACAAACACCATTGGCAGGATGGGGGAATCTCCGGGGTCTGCTGCAGGATTTCAGTGATGGGCTTGCGGTCTTCGAGCTTCACCCCCATGAACATCCTGGGCATCAGCGGGAAATGAAACGCCATGTGAAATTCGTTTCCCTCGCCAAAATACGGACCCAGGTCGGCGGGCCACTGGTTGGCTTCGGCCAGCAGCATTCGGCCCGGATATTCTGCATCGAGTTTCTGGCGCAGTTCTTTCAGGATGGCGTGAGTCTCCGGCAGATTTTCGCAGTTCGTGCCTTCTCGCTCCACCAGATAGGGGACGGCGTCGAGCCTGAATCCGTCCACCCCCATGTCCAGCCAGACCTTCATCACCTTCCACATCTCGTCGCGAACGGCAGGTGATGAAG
>Ga0193726_1002042_pt1 | contig 14303 bp, 12 predicted proteins | sample H2c1metaG_FD_144928 | JGI IMG/M metagenome (GOLD analysis project Ga0193726, IMG submission 144928) | Soil microbial communities from a riparian zone of the East river system, Colorado, United States - H2c1 | ecosystem: Environmental > Terrestrial > Soil > Riparian zone | place: USA: East River... | reverse complement strand
AAAATAGGCGAATGGAAACGCGGCCAGCAGCCAGATCGCCGCGCGCGCCCGTTCGTCGTCGAGCTCGTCGCGCGCGAGCAGGTACACGTAGACGAGTCCACCGAAAAATGCGGCGAGTGACACGAGCGTTCCGGCCATGAAATACCAGGCTTCGCCCCCGCCGGCCAGAAGGGCGACGACGCGGATCACCAGCGGGAACGCCGGAAAAAAGACGATGTTCTGCTGGGCCTCCGGGCCGGCGTCCGGCACATACTCATACCCCGTCCGCGCGATGCCGACGTACCAGTTGGCGTCCCAGCGCACCGGCAGGTTCATCAACTCGCTGTCGAAGATCCGCAGCGTCTCCATTTTCGCCTGAGGCGGGTAGCCGATCACGAAGATGGCGAGGTAGCCGACCAGGAAGATCGCCGGGCGCGTCCCGATCCACGCGCTTGCCGCGGCGCGGCACGGCGTCGATCGGATCCAGCGGGAGATCGCCGACGGCAGATGCCGGTAGATCGGCTGCTGGCGCGCCAGGATCGAGCGCGTGATCGCCACGACAGCCGCCCAGAAGATCAGCCGGTACGGCGACGTCATGATGAAGCGCCAATCGAAGAACTTGACGCGCACGCCGCCCGATGCGGCAATGATCAGCGCGAGGACGAGAAGCAGAAGGGAAAGGTAGTCAGCCGCGCGGGCCCAACGTGGAAGGACTGGCGGACTCAATTTCGCGGGAGTATAGCATCCTCGACGTTGATTCGCTTCCACATGAGCAGCGCGAACAGGACTGTTCCCACTGGCCCGGCGATCGCCGCACCGGTCATCAGCGTCACCGCCACGAGCTCGCCGGCGACCGCGACGTAATTGGGGTGGCGCACGTACGCGTACGGTCCCGACGCCGCGAGCCGCGCGCCGGGCACGACGATCACGCGGAACGTCCAGGCGGGCCCGAGGGAGAGAATCGCCCACCACTTGAGCGCCTTGGCGGCGGCAAACAGCGCGAGACCGGCGGCGAAGCACGCCGAGTCGCCGCGACGCACGCCCTCCACGATCATCGCCAGAAAGACGGCGGGATACGCGACCTGCATCATCTGGTACACGTCGCCCGCCGGCTCGACGCCGCCGCGCGCGCGCTGCGCGCGTTCGTTGGCCGATGCGCGGCGCGCTTCGATCAGCATCGGGAGATAGACGATCGCGACGAGGAGCGCGGGCCTCACGCCGGGCATGTCGCGGGCAGGCCGCAGTCGCCGGCGTTGGTGATCACCACCTGCAGGACGCGCGGCGCCACGCGAGCACCCAGCGCCGCCGCGGCGACCGCCTGCGGCGACCCGACGACGGCGCGCAGCGCGCGGTTGAATCGCCATTTGCCGCCGAACTCGCGACGGCGCCGCGCGGCGAGAGCCGCGTGCACGCCGCGCCACCCGTGCTCGAGTGCCTCGAGCGCCGCGAGCGCGGCGAGCTCGCCGCCGCGGATGGCGAAGCGCAGGCCATCGCCGGTCATCGGGTCGATGAAGCCCGATGAATCCCCCGCCGTCAGCAGGCCGTCGATCGGATCGCCGCACGCGTCCACCGCGAGCGGACCGAGGACGACCGGCGGCTGCACGAGGCGCGCGCCGCTGAATCGATCGCGCAGGGCGGGATCGCGCGCGAGCTCCGCGCGAAGCAGCGCGGCGGGGTCGCGCAGCAACGCGTCGCCTGGCGCGGAAGGCTTGACGAGGCAGACGTTGGTCAATCCGCCGGGCACCGGCGCGACGCCGATGTAGCGTCCGCGACGGATGTGCATCTCGCCGAATGCCCCGCCGTCGCTCGCGGAACTGCGCGGTGTCGACGCGTTCTCGAAATACCCGCCGATGGCCCATCGCCGCGGCCGGCTGGGATGCCGTGCGAGGCCGAGCGCGAATGCGAGCGTCGAGTGACGGCCGTCGGCGGCAATCGTGATCGGCGCGCGCAGATGGCGTTCCCAGCGGTCTCCGGTCGCCGCGCTCACCACCACCCCGCCCACCGGGCCACGCGCGCCGTCGTCCACGATCGCGCGACGAACCGCGATCGACGGCTCGAACGACGCGCCTGCGGAGATCGCGGCAGCCAGCAGGGCCCAGTCGAGATCGCGGCGCACGAGCGCGCGGCCGATCAGGCCATCGGGATAACGCCCTTCGATCGCGACGCCGTGCTCGCCTGTCACGCGCATGCCGTGGACCGGCAGGCCGCGGTCTTCAATCGCCGCCGAGAGTCCGAGGCGGCGCAGCAGCGACATCGCCCCGGGATTGAGCGTGTCGCCGCACAGTTTGTCTCGGGGGAATGTGGAGCGGTCGATCAGCCGCACGCGCGCGCCGGCGCGAGCCAGTACCGTCGCGGCAACAGCGCCGGCGGGACCAGCGCCGACCACCAGCACTTCGCAATTGGTCATCCAACTGCCTGCGTCAGCTGGCGCGCCCTATGACAAGCGCGCTGTTCTTGGACCCGAAGCCGAGGCAATTGCACAGGGCCGCCTCGATTTCGGCCGGGCGTCCGCTGTTCGGCACGAAGTCCAGGTCGCACGCGGGATCGCGATCCTTCTGGTTGATCGTCGGCGGCAGGAAACTGTTCGACATCGCGAGCGCGGCGGTGACGATGCCCGCGGCGCCGCTGGCGCCCTGCGGATGGCCGATCATCGACTTCACCGACGATCCGGGCAGGTCGTCGGCGCGGTTGCCGAACACCTGCCGCACGCAGCGCGCCTCGACGGCGTCGTTCAGCACCGTGGACGTGCCGTGGTAGTTCACGTAGCCGATTTCCTCGATCGGGCGGCCCGACCGCTCGATCGCGAGTTGAATCGCGCGCACGATCTCCTCGCCGTCCGGCGCCATCTGGACGCGATGGTACGCGTCGCACGTCGATCCGTACCCTTCGATCGTCGCGTAGATCGTCGCGCCGCGCGCCCGCGCGTGATCTTCGCGCTCGAGCACGACCATCCACGCGCCTTCCCCTAGGACGAAGCCGTCGCGCGTCCGATCGAACGGCCGCGACGCCTCGCCCGGCGTGTCGTTGTACGCGGTCGAGACCACGTGCATGCGCGAGAAGCCGAACATCATGCCGGGAGTGACGCAGGCGTCGGCGCCGCCGGAGAGCACGACGTCCACGTCCCCGGCTTTCAGCAGCGCCGCGGCGTACCCGATCGCGTCGGTCGAGCTCGTACAGCCGCACGACAGCACGTGACTCACGCCGCGCAGCCGCAGTGAAATCGACACCTCGCTCGACATCATGCCGACGATCGAGATCGGAATCGCGTACGGCGTGACCTTCTTCCCGCGCTCGACGAAGAAGTCGTAGTACTGACGCTCGCCGACGTCGATGCCGCCGCCGCCGCTGCCGATCACGACGCCGGCGCGCGGTTCGCCGATGCGCAGGTGCGCGTCGCGCCACGCTTCGCGCGCGGCAATCACGGCGATCAGCGCGGCGCGCGAGTAGCGCTTGGGATCCGCCCGATACCCCGGATCCCAGATGTCGTCCCCCTCAATCGGCGGCACATCGTCGATCGTCACGCCGTTGACGGGCGCGGCGACGCGGCAGGCGAAGTCGGTCGTGTCGAAGTCGGTGATCGCGCGCGTGCCGCTGCACCCGCGGCTCACGGCCTGCCAGAAGCGCTCGCGGCCGACGCCGAACGGCGACACGACGCCGATGCCGCTGATCACGATTCGTGAGTCGTCCGAGTGGCCCATATCGTTATAGTAGTCGGAAATGCTGGCGCGTCTCTTCGCGTGGCTCGGCGGCGCGCTGTTCGTGTTCTCGCTGGCGTTCTGCGCGTGGTCGTATCTCGTCGTGTGGTCCGCGCCCGGAGCGTTCACCGGCTGGCGCGCGTTCGCGATCGACGCGGCGCTCTTCAGCGTGTTCGCCCTTCACCACAGCGTCCTCGCCCGCGATCGCGTCAAAGCTCAGCTCGCGCGACTCGTTCCCGATCCGCTGATGCGGCCGACATACGTGTGGATCGCGAGCGCGCTCTTCGTGCTCGTGTGCGCGTCGTGGCAGCTGACGGGAGTCGATGTCTATCACGTGACCGGACCGCTTGTGGCTCCGCTCGCCGGCGTCCAACTCGCCGGCGTCGCGCTGATCGCCTGGTCGGTGCGGGGCCTCGATCCGCTGGAACTGGCAGGCATCCACGGCGCTGATGCCAGAACGACACTGCAAATCACAGGCCCGTATCGGTGGGTGCGCCATCCGCTGTACCTCGGCTGGGTCCTGGCGGTGTTCGGCGCCGCACACATGACAGGCGCCCGCCTCAGCTTTGCGGTGATCTCAACGATCTATCTGGTTTTGGCTGTGCCGTGGGAGGAACGATCGCTGCGGCGGGCCTTCGTGGACGACTACGACCGATACGCGCGCCAGGTCCGCTGGCGCATCATCCCTTTCGTATATTGAATCCAGACTTCCTAAATCGAAATTCCTAATTCCTAATTCTCACTTCCTAATTCCACCGAAGTCCCCGGAGCTGGTCGAGATTCACGTTGCCGCCGCTCAACACGCAGACGACCTTCGATCCCGCCGGCGCCTTGATCTGCTCGTGGAGCAGCGCCGCTACCGGCGCCGCGGCGGCGCCCTCGACGACGAGCTTGGTGTGCGCCATCACCCACACGACCGCGTCGAACATGTCGCTGTCCGGGAGCGTGACGATCTCGTCCACGAACGTGCTGACGACGGCATGGGTGTACTCGCCGACGCGTTTCACGCGCAGCCCGTCGATGATGCAATCGACGGTGTCGAGCGTCACGACGTGGCCCGCTTCGACGCTCTTCTTCATCCCGGGCGCGCCCGACGACTCGACGCCGATGATTCTGATCTTCGGGTTGATCGACTTGAGCGCCATCGACACGCCGGAGATCAACCCGCCGCCGCCGATCGGCACGACGACGACGTCGGCGTCGGGAAAGTCTTCGTAGACCTCGAGGCCGAGCGTGCCCTGCCCCGCCACGAGCTGTGGATCGTCGAACGGATGGATGTAGGTGAGCCCGCGCTCCGCAACCAGCTGCTTCGCCTTCTCGTTGGCCTCGTCCCAGATCGTGCCGTGCAGGACGACTTCGGCGCCGTAGCCGCGCGTCGCCGCGATCTTCGACGGCGTCGCGTTCTCCGCCATGCAGACGACGGCGTGGATGCCGTGGATCTTCGCCGCGAGCGCCACGCCCTGCGCGTGGTTGCCGGCTGACGAACAGACCACGCCGCAGCGCTTCTGCTCCTCGGTGAGATAGGTGAACTTGTTCAGCGGACCGCGGATCTTGTAGGAGCCGGTCTTCTGGAAGATCTCGGCCTTGAGCCGGACGTCGAAGCCGGTGCGCTCGCTGAGCATCCGCGACGTGAGCAGCGGCGTCTTGTGGATGTTGGGCGCCACGATCGCCCGCGCGCGCTCGAAGTCCGCCCGCGTCAGCCAGGTCATCGATTGAAGCGCGAGTCGTCGTCGCCGCCGCCGGTGAACGTCTCCGACGCGGGAGCGCCCTTCTCGATGAACACCATGGAATGCTGAGACGGAATGTCGAACTTCTTGCCGCACGTCTTGCACGTCACCGAGTCGTCCACGCGGATCATGTAATCGCGCAACTTCGCGTACATCGCGCGATCCCGCTCGTCCGCGCCTGGGGGAATCCGATCCTTCCGGGTGCGGATGACCCAGCGCATCTGGTACTCGTTCGCCCGCTTGCACCGCGGGCAGGTGAGCTTGTCGGTGCGGGTTTCGTTCCTGCTGTTGAAGAAATCGCGTTCATCGAGCGACATCATGCGATCATACCCGAATATGGCGCCCGAACCCGTCCGCACCTACCCCAGCGAGCTCCCGGTGATCCCGCTCCGGCAGACCGTCGTGTTTCCGCTGACGCTGCAGCCGCTCGCGATTAACCGTCCGCTCTCGATCGAGTCCGTCAACCGCGCGCTCGGCGGCGACCGCCTGCTGTTCCTGGCGATGCAGAACAACGAGAACGAGGATCCCGGCCCCGACGACTTGCGGAAAATCGGCACGATCGCCGCCATCCGCCAGATGGCGAAGGTTCCCAACGGCGGCGTGCACATCATCGTCGAAGGCCTGATGCGGGGGCGCGCGTCGCTCGTCACGCGCGGCGGACTCGTCCTCTCGGCCATGGCCGAGCCTTTACCCGAACCGTTCGAGCGCACGATCGAAGTGGACGCCTACGTCCGCCGCCTCCAGGAGTTGATCGATCGCGCGCTGTCGGTGTCGAGCGGCCTCTCGCAGGAACTGCGGGGGCTCGTGATGGGCATCGACGATCCCCTCCGCCTGGCGTACCTCCTCTCGAGCCTCCTCGACATGAAGGCGGACGAGAAGCAGCAGATCCTGGAGAACAGCGCGCTCACGGGCAAGCTGAAATCCGTCGCGGACGCCCTGGGCCGGGAAATCGAGCTGCTCGAGATGAAGGGCAAGATCGAGTCGGCCGCGCAGCAGGAAATGAGCGACGCACAGCGGCAGTACTTCCTGCGCCAGCAGCTCAAGGCGATCCAGGACGAGCTCGGCGAAGGCGAGAAGCCGGAAGCGCAGGAGCTCCGCAAGCGGATCGCGGACGCGAAGCTGCCCGAAGCCGTCAACGACGTGGCCGCGCGCGAGATCGATCGACTCGAGCGGATGACGCCGGCGTCGCCCGAGTACCAGATGATCCGCACCTACATCGACTGGATCCTCGACGTGCCGTGGTCCACGACGACCGAGGACCGTCTCGATCCAGTCGCGGCGCGCGACGTCCTCGATCAGGATCACTACGATCTCGACAAAGTCAAAGAGCGCATCGTCGAGTACCTCGCGGTCCAGAAGTTGAAGACCGCCTCGGCCGCGGCTTCGGCGAGCCAGGCTCCGTCGGCAGTCACGATGAAGGGCCCGATTCTGTGCTTCGTCGGCCCGCCCGGCGTCGGCAAGACGTCCCTCGGCCAGTCCATCGCGCGCGCGATGAACCGGAAGTTCGTGCGCATCTCGCTCGGCGGCGTCCGCGACGAAGCCGAGATCCGCGGCCACCGCCGCACCTACATCGGCGCCATTCCGGGGCGCATCGTCCAGGCGCTCAAACAGGCCGGCGCGATGAACCCGGTGTTCATGCTGGACGAAATCGACAAGGTCACGGGCGGCAGCTTTCAGGGGGATCCGTCCGCCGCGCTGCTCGAGGTGCTCGATCCGTCGCAGAATCATTCCTTTCGCGATCACTATCTCGAGATCAACGTGGACCTCTCGCGCGTGCTGTTCATCGCCACCGCGAATCAGCTCGGCACCATTCACCCCGCGCTGCTCGACCGCATGGAGATCATCTCGCTCGCCGGATACAGCGAGGAAGAGAAGCTCCACATCGCGCGCCGCTACCTGATCCCGCGTCAGCTCGAGGAGAACGGCCTGACGGCGGCGATGGTGACGTTCGACGACGCGGCGGTCAAGCGGGTGGTGAGCGAGTACACACGCGAAGCGGGCGTGCGCCATCTCGAGCGTCAGCTCGGCGCGATCGCGCGCAAGATCGCAGCGCGCGTCGCCGTGACGCAGGAGGTCAAGACGGATCAGACCGCGCCGGCACCGATCGCCTCGCCGGTCGTGGTGCGCGCGGACGCCGTCCCCGACTACCTCGGGCCGCCCCGCTTTCACCACGAGGTCGCATTCCGCGTCTCGCGCCCCGGCGTCGCGACGGGTCTGGCCTGGACGGAGACCGGCGGCGAAGTGCTGTTCGTCGAGGCGAGCCTGCTGCCGGCCGGGCGCCACGAAATCATCCTCACCGGACAACTCGGCAGCGTGATGCAGGAATCAGCCCGCGCCGCGGTGAGCCACATCCGTTCGCACGCCGAGGAGCTCGGCGTGTCGCCGGATTTTCTGGACAAATTCGATCTGCACGTCCACGTGCCCGCCGGCGCGATCCCCAAGGATGGACCCTCGGCGGGCGTCACGCTCGCGACGGCGATCGTGTCCGCGCTGCGGAACCAGACGGTGCGCGAGGACGTCGCGATGACGGGCGAGATCACGCTGAGCGGCCTCGTCCTGCCGGTCGGCGGCATTCGCGAGAAGGCGCTGGCGGCGCGCCGGCACGGCATCAAGACGATGGTGCTGCCGGCGGATAACCTGCGGGACCTGACCGAACTGCCCGAAGAAGTGCGGAACGGCATGACGTTCGTGCCGGCCGAGACGCTCACCGACGTCCTCAACGTCGCGTTACCGCAGCCGGTGGCCGAACACGTGGAATAGCGAATTGCAGATTGCAGATTTCAGATTGGGGCTGCCGCGCCGTGATGCTGGACGCGGCGAATATCGCTGTCAACTCGCCGGCTTCTTGAAGCAGCCGCTTCCAGGCTGGTCTCGCGCATTCGAGAGAAGCTTGGCGGCGAACTCCGCTCGAGAACGCTTGCCGCTCTACGGATCCCACATTCATCTTAAATCTGCCACCCAATCTGCAATCTGCCTTCTGCAATCTGCAATCTCACCAGCCAGAGGCGATCCCGATCTGATACCGTAGGCCCATGCTGAATCGACGATCGTTCCTCTGGCTCGCGAGCGCCGCCGGCGCCGTGCTGCCGATCACCCGCCTCTCCGCACAGCGCGGCGGCCGCGGCGGCGGCCAGGCCGGGCCGGTGCCCGCGAGCATCGCCGCGCTGACGTCGATGCGCGATCTGGCGACGCCGATCACCAACGACGAACGCCGTGCGCGCGTCGAGCGGGCGCGGCGCCTGATGACGGAGAACACGCTCGACGCCATCGTCCTCGCCGGCGGCACGTCGCTCGCCTATTTCAGCGGCATGCGCTGGGGCGGCGGCGAACGGCTGTTCGCGATCGTGCTGCCCGTGAAAGGCGAGCCGTTCACCGTGTGCCCCGCCTTCGAAGAAGATCGTGCGCGCGAGCTCCTCGCGGCCAGCCCGTTCGCATCGTCCGACGTGCGCACGTGGCAGGAGGACGAGAGCCCGTTCGAGCGTGTCGCGCAGGGCATCAAAGAACGCGGCGCCGCCTTCGGACGCATCGGCATCGAGGAGACGACGAAGTTCGTGTTCGCGGACAGCATCGCCAGCGCCGCGCCGGCCACGCACGTCGTCAGTGCGACGCCGGTCACCGCCGGATGCCGGATGATCAAGGACAGCCATGAAGCGGCGCTGATGCGGCTCGCCTGTCAGGTGACGCTCAAAGCGTACGAAGCCGTCTACCACGCGCTGTCCGAGGGGATGACGCAGAACCAGGTCGGCAGCCTGATCAGCGCCGCGTACGGACGGCTCGGCTTCCAGGGCGGCGCGAGCGTGCAGGTCGGTGAGTACACCGCCCTGCCCCACGGATCGATCCAGCCGCAGACGATCCGGGAAGGCACGATCATCATGATCGACGACGGGTGCAGCGTGGAAGGCTATCAGTCCGACATCACGCGCACGTTCGTGCTCGGCAAGGCCACCGACAAGATGAAAAAGGTCTTCGATATCGTCCACCAGGCGCAGACGGCGGCCCTGAAGGCGGCGAAGCCGGGCGTGCCCCTCGAGAACATCGACGCGGCGGGACGCAAGGTGATCGTCGACGCCGGCTACGGCCCCGGCTTCAAGTACTTCAGCCACCGCCTCGGGCACGGCATGGGCATGGACGGCCACGAATGGCCGTACCTGGTGAAGAACAACATGTTCGGATGGACGAAAGGGCTGACGCTGCAGCCGGGAATGGTCTTCAGCGACGAGCCGGGCGTTTACATCAAGGGCGAATTCGGGGTGAGGCTCGAGGACGACATGCACATCACGGACTCGGGCGCGGAGCTGTTCACGCCACAGAGTCCGTCGATCGAGCAGCCGTTTGCGTGAGTCGGCCCCTACGCCTTGACGCAGGTCACCAGCGACCAGATGCGCGGGACGTTGACCTTCTCGATCGAAATGGGATGCAGATCTGCCTGCACGAGGAAGGCCGGGAGATCGACGTCAGACTTGAAGCCGATGAAGAGCGTCAACGGCGCGATGATGCGCTCGAGGAACGAGCCGATGCGGCTGGCGCTGCGGAAATGGTTCAGGATGATGATCCGTCCGCCGGGCTTGCACACGCGGTGCATCTCGCGCGCGACGGTCACCGGATCCGCCACGACGCTGATGACGTAAGGCGCGTACACGATATCGAAGGAGTTGTCGGCGAACCTGAGGTCCGCGGCGTCCATCTCGAGGAGCCGCATGTTGCGGACGCCCTTGTGAGCGATTCGCTTGCGCGCCTTCTCCAGCATCGGCGCCGAAAAATCCACGCCGGTGACCGTGCAGTCGCGCGGATACAGCGCCGCGTTGATGCCGGTGCCCACGCCAACCTCGAGCACGCGGTCGCCCGGCTTGATGGTCATGCGACGAATCGCGTCCACGCGGCCGGGGTGCAGCGTCGGACCAAACGTCAAATCGTAAACAGTCGAGATCTTCTCGTAGACGCGCTCGACAAAATCGTTCTCAACGGCCGTGACGGAGAGAGCCCGGGTCGCGGCGTCGCCTTCGTCGTGCGGCTCAAATAAAGCCATCAAGTTGCCTCAACTGCGATGTCGTGGCCGGCCAGCGAGTTACGGGTAGCAAGTCGCAGGCCGCCAACGTCGCCCTGCGACTATACATCTGGTCTGTTAGCGAAGTCCATCGAGGACCCCGAGCGCCGCGTTGATGTCGCCGGATGCGGTGGACACCTGGATCCCCTGCACCGCGCCTCGAATCTCCGAGAAAATCTCGCGCGCGATCGCGATGCCCTCCGCCGCGCCGGACTGCGGGCCGTCCGCCGCGCGCATCCGATCGAGCAGCGCGTCGGGCACGCGGACGCCCGGCACTTCGTTCGCCATGAACTCGGCGTTGCGCGCGCTTTCGAACGGGAACAGGCCGGCGACGACCGGCAGCCTGGTCGACGCGATGCGTGTGAGGAACTGCTCGAAGCCGCGAACGTCGAACACCGGCCGCGTGACGATGAATTCGGCGCCGGCCGCGACCTTATAGTCCAGGCGCCGCAGCTCCTCGTCGAGATTGGACGCGCCCGGGTTCACCGACACGCCGATGTGGTACGCCGTGGGCGCCCCGATTGCCTGCCCGCCCACGTCGCACCCTTCGTTCAGGCGCGACACGAGATTGGTGAGGCCGATCGAATCGACGTCGAACACGGCGGTCGCGTCCGGATAGTCGCCGACGCGGCCCGGATCCCCGGTGATGAGCAGCACATTCCGCAGCCCCATCGCGTGCGCGCCCAGCAGGTCCGACTGGATCCCGAGCAGGTTGCGATCGCGGCAGGCGTAGTGCAGCAGCGTTTCGATCCCCGCCTGCTGCTCGACGAGCACCGCCAGCGCCAGCGCGCTGACGCGCGCACCCGCGCGCAGCCCATCCGGAATGTTGACGACGTCCACGCCGCGCGCCTTGAGGGCGCGGGCCCGCGCGATGATCTGGTCCACCTGATAGCCGCGCGGCGGCAGCAGTTCCACGCCGACGACGAACGTCCCGGCGGCCATCGCGCGGGCGAGCTCCGACTTCTGCGCGCGCGGCACCGGCGTCGCGTGCGGCGTCGCCACCGCCCGCACCGGCGCCTCGCCGTGCGGCACGTGCGGCGCGGGCGCGAGCGTCCGGACCGCCGTCTTGATCTGCCGGATGTGCTCCGGCGTCGTCCCGCAGCAGCCGCCGACCACGCGGACGTTGTGCAGGATGAAGCGGCGGGCGTACGACGCCATGTATTCGGGCGAGCACAGGTAGATGTTGCGGCCCTCCACGTCGCGCGGCTTGCCGGCGTTCGGCTGCGCGGCGAGGTGGAGCTTCGTCACGGCGGTCATGCGTTCGATCGTCTCGAGCATCGGCGCCGGGCCGACGCTGCAGTTGACGCCGATGAGCGTCGCGCCGCGGCGCTCCAGATCCGGCGCGAAGCGCTCCGGCGGCGTGCCGTCGAGCGTATTGCCGTCCTCCTCGGTCGTCATCTGCGCGATGATCGGCTTGGTGGAGACGCTGCGGACGGCGTCGATCGCCGCGCCCATCTCGTTCAGATCGCGGAACGTCTCGAGGATGAACAGATCGACGCCGCCCTCCTCGAGCGCGGCCGCCTGCTCGCGGAAGTAGCCCTGCGCCTCGTCCACGCCGGTCTTGCCCCACGGCTCGATGCGGATGCCGAGCGGTCCGATCGCGCCGGCGACATACGCGCTTTCGCGCGCGGCGTGGCGCGCGATGCGGGCGCCCTGCGCGTTGATCGCGTGCAGCTGGTCGGCGATCCCGAACGAGCCGAGCTTGATCCGGTTCGCGCCGAACGTGTTCGTCTCGATGATGTCCGCCCCGGCGCGAACGTACTCCTGATGCACCTCGGCGACCAGGTCCGGCTGGGTCACGTTCAGCGCGTCGAAGCTCTTGTTGATGAAGACGCCCTTCGCGTACAGCATCGTCCCCATCGCGCCGTCGCAGACGAGGACGCGCTCTTCGAGCGCTTCAAGAAACGGCTTAAGCATCGGGGAATTGGATAATCGAGTAATCGGGTAATTGGATTGCGCCGATTACCCAATTCTCATGTATCGAGTCTCTCACACTTGAGCGTGTCGGCGTCGATCAGCAGATAGGACCGCGTCACGACGTCGAGTCCGATCGATCGCACGCCCTGCCGGATCGTGTCGGTGAACTCGTGATGATGGCCGAACAGATGCAGCCTTGGCCGCATCGCCGCCAGCACCTCGTTGATCACGGTCTTCCCGGAGTCGATCCGCTTGCCCTGCGGATAGAACGGCCGCGGCGCCTCGTGCGACATGAACACGTCGATGTCGCGCAGTGCCTTGCACTGGACGACTTCGTCGCGAACGAAGTGGCGCCGCTTGTCGTCGCGGCTCTTCCCCAGCTTCTGCGACGCGGTGGCTCTCCGCCCTTTCGACGGCGGCAGCGCAGCCGCCGGCGAGTGGTACCAGCTCGGCGCGAACGTGCCGCCGAGCGCGGCGATGCGCCAGGGCCCGACCACGTGCGGGCCGCCGTTCACGAGGTAGTGCAGCGTCGGCGCCGGCGAACGCCCGGCGAGCGCGTCGGCGATGACGTCGAAGTCCTCGTTGTTCCCTTTGATCCAGTAAAGCGGCGCAGCCGGCGTGAAGTAGGCGCCCTCGTTGCTCGCGACGTCGCCGACCGAAATCCACGACGGCACGTCGGCGTGGCGCGCCATCAACTCGGCGACCGTGTCGAACGCGCCGTGGATGTCGCCAAGCGCACCGATCTTCAAGGTCAGCGCGCCGCTGGCGTGGTCGCGGCAGGGACCAGCAGATCCTGTTTATCCCAGACGAAGTCGCTCTTCTTGTACACGGCGAGCTCGTAGTCCTTGCCCATGAAAATCGCGCCCACCGGGCACGCCTCTTCGCAGTAGCCGCAGAAGATGCACCGCGTCTTGTGGATCTGGTAGACCGACGCGTACCGCGGACCGGCCTGAACGGTGCCGTCGTTCTCGGCCGCCTCGAGGTAAATCGCGTCGGCCGGGCAGGCCACCGAGCACAGCCCGCAGGCGACGCACTTCTCGAGCCCGTTCTCGTCGCGCATCAGCACCTGTTTGCCGCGATATTTGGGGAACATCGGCACTTTCTCGGCCGGATAGTTCACCGTGATGGGCTTCTTGAAGAGGTACTTGAGCGTTGTGGCGAATCCGACGATGAGGGGACGGAGGACAGGCATTTGCTCTTAGTTTATCCGGCCCGCTAAGATCATGTAAATCTATGATGGACGACACGTTCATCTCCGGCCTTTCCGCGGAGCAGCTGCTCCTGACGACGCTGGTCGTCAAGCTGACGCTGATGGCGGCGCTCGCGACCATGCTCGTCCGCTACCGGCGGTTCCGCCACATCCTCATTTTTGAGCGCCGCGACTGGCCCGACCGCCTCGTCTTCGCGCTCAGCTTCGGCATCCCGCTGGCCGCGGGCGTGGGTGCGCGGCTGCTCCTTAAATATGAGGCGGCGGACCTGACGCTCGAAGGCGCGTTCCTCGCCGGGCTGATCGCCGGCCCGTACGCCGGCGCGACCGTCGGGTTGATGGTCGGGATCCCGCCGCTCGGCAACGGCGAATGGGGCGCGCTGCCCTTTGCGGTCGGCTGCGGCTTCGCCGGGGGCGGCCTGCGCGAGCTGTGCCCGAAGGAAGCGATCTGGCATTTCTCGCCCTTCGTGTTCACGAGCCTCCCCCGCCGCGTCTGGCAGATGCTGCGCAGCTTCCAGGTGGACTGGCAGGTCATCCTGCTGCTCGCGCCGATCGCGCTCGAAGTGCTGCGCCAGAGCATCGGCTTCCAGTGGAACGTGCACCACCGCCTCTTTTATTACTGGAAGCCGTTCCTGCCCTCCAGCTCGCCGTGGATGATGATGGTCGTCCTGCTCGCGACCGTCCTCGCGGTCGCGACGCCGATCAAGATCTGGAACAACGCGCGCATCGAGCAC
>Ga0193726_1002041_pt1 | contig 14306 bp, 12 predicted proteins | sample H2c1metaG_FD_144928 | JGI IMG/M metagenome (GOLD analysis project Ga0193726, IMG submission 144928) | Soil microbial communities from a riparian zone of the East river system, Colorado, United States - H2c1 | ecosystem: Environmental > Terrestrial > Soil > Riparian zone | place: USA: East River... | reverse complement strand
ACGTACTACACGCCGGACAATGCGGTTCTATCGATCGCCGGCGATTTTGATTCGGTGGAAGCGCGCAAGCTGGTTACCGAATACTTCGGACCAATTTCGCGTGGAAATGAAAGGCCGCCGCTGCCCCCGATGGATCTTCCGCCTGTATTCGGAACCCGGCTACGCGAAGTCGTCCACGATAACGTCAGCCTGCCACGACTGTTCATGGCGTTTCGCTCGCCGGTTTTCGGCAGTGAGAACTACTACGCTGCCAGTGTGACTTCCGCCGTGCTTGGGATGAGAAAGGGCAGCCGCCTGCACCGCTCGCTTGTACGGGAGCGGCAGGTCGCGGCAGATGCTGGTGCGTTCACCTTCGACCTGGCCAAGGGTACAGATCTCCTCGTCGTCGACGTCACGGCCCGGCCTGAAACCTCAGTCACCAGGCTCGAGGAAGAAGTCGAGCGTGAAATCGACGCAGTCCATCGCGATGGCGTTACAGAAACGGAAGTAAAAAGAGCCATCGCGCTGATCGAGACGGACCTGCTCGCGTCTCTCCAGACCGCAGGTGAGAGGGCTGACAGACTTTCCTTGTTCGCCACCTATTTTCGGCAGCCGGAGCTGATCAACGAGCAGGCGGAGCGTTATCGATCCGTCACCACAGAGAGGGTCAACGACTTCATCTCTGAGCGACTAGGTGAGAACAACAGGGCAAGTCTTCTCTATGTTCCGAAAGAAGGAGTGGAATCCGAGGGTGTGCTGACCGCCGCCGGCCACGCAGACTAATGGTCACCTCACTCCGTCCGAAGCCAGGTCCACCTCGTAGCTACCATTTTCCTGATTTCTCCGACGAGCTCTTACCCAGCGGAATACGCCTTGTCACCGCACCGGTGGCGAAGCTGCCAGTAGTGACAGTCCTCGTGGTTGTGGAGGCCGGATCCACAAATGATCCAGTTGGCAAAGAAGGCGTGGCCGCTCTGACTGCCGGTACGCTCCTCGAGGGCACCGAACAATTCAGCGGAGCTGAGCTGGCTGAGGCATTCGAGCAGCTTGGGACATCGGTCGAATCGGGTGCAGACTGGGACAGTGCCTTCATCAAGATGACAGTCCTGTCGGGGCAGCTGGAACAGGCGATGAAGCTTCTCGGCGAAACCATCAGCAGTCCGGTTTTTCCCGAACGTGAGGTGGAGCGAGCCAAGGCGGAGCGCCTCGCGGAGATTCTTCAGCTTGAAATGGAGCCGCGAGGTCTGGCTGACGAGAAGTTCTCGGAGTTTCTCTACACGCAGGAATCCCGCTACTCGAAGCCCGATGAAGGGGGCACTGAAAGCGTGCGCGAATTGTCGCGGCAAGACGTCGAGGATTTTTTCAGAGCCAGGTATCGTGCCGGATCGACGACCGTGATCATCGTCGGGGACATCTCGACCAATGACGCTCGCGCATTGATCACCCGTGCATTTCAGCGCTGGCCGTCGGGAGTGGCTCCCAACCAACCGCTCATCGCGGCGCCGCGAACGACTCGGAAGAGCATCCATATAGTGGACAAGCCGGCTGCACCTCAGTCGGAGCTGCGTGCTGGCCATGTCGGATTGCCGCGCAAGCATCCGGACTTTTTTCCAACGCTCGTCATGAACGCCGTTCTGGGCGGCCTCTTCGGCTCTCGAATCAACCTGAATCTTCGTGAGGCGCACGGCTATACCTATGGTGCCTCTTCGTTCTATGATTGGCGGCGCGGCCCAGGTCCATTCGTTGTATCGACAGCGGTACAGAGCGAAGTAACCGCGCCCGCGCTGCGCGAGATATTTCTCGAGATCGATCGAATCCGGGGCGAACGCATCTCGGAAGAAGAGCTATTGCTGGCGAGGGATTATCTCGAAGGGGTGTTCCCCATACGATATGAAACCACCGCCGCAATTGCGTCTGCTTTGGCGACACTCGTGATCTACGATCTGCCCGCCGACTACTTCGAATCCTACAGAAAGAACGTCCACACCGTGTCAGCGGATGCCGTTCTCCGAGCAGCCAGAGAGCACCTCCATCCGGATGAGCTGCAGACAATCGTGGTCGGTGACGCACGGGTCATTCGCGCCTCTGTTTCTGATCTGAGCGTCGGGGACATGCACGTTCACAGCTCCTAGGTCCCAGCTGCGAGCTGAAGAGGAACGCGATGCGATGGTCGAGCCGGAGGAGACGACGATGGAAGGAGAAATCAAGCCAGGGCGCGTAGAATCGAAACGCGTCTACACTGGAAAGGTCATCTCGCTGGATGTGGACACCGTCCGGTTCCCCGACGGATCCATCGGCCAGTTGGAGATGATTCGGCACCCGGGCGCAAGCGCGGTCGTGCCCTTCCTGAGGGCTCGACGGGGGGAAGATCCCCAGGTGCTGATGATCCGGCAGTACCGGTACGCCGTCGACGGCTACATGTACGAGATACCAGCGGGGAGGCTCGACGAAGGAGAAAGCCCCCGCGATTGTGCGATCCGGGAGCTAAAAGAAGAGACCGGCTGCACGGCAGAGCTGATGGAGCCCTTGCTCACGATGTACACGACCCCCGGGTTCACGGACGAAAAAATCCACCTCTTCATGGCAACCGGTTTGGTCGCTGGGGAGACTAAACATGAGGCGGATGAATTTCTGGATCTCCATCCGATGCGGCTGTCGCGAGCATTGGAGATGGTAGAGGCCGGTGGGATTCAGGATGCCAAGACTGCACTCGGCCTCCTGTTCGCCGCGGGGTTTCGGGCAAGCCGTTAACCCTTAGGGCCAAATTGGCGTCTAATCAATGAAAGACGCTGACATGTCATGTAAAAGGGACAGAATTGGCAGAATCAGGACAGGCTCAGCGCTTGATCCAAACGCCGTAAGTCCTTTACTGACAACAGGTTCCTGCTAGGAGCCACCGGGCACGGGCCGTGCATTACATGAGAGCGTAGAAAAAGTTCCAGCGAGATGTGCATGATCCAGTGTCATGCGTGTCTCTCATATAGATAGATAAGGAGAGAAAAATGGCTGACATCGTCCGTAAGCAAGCTGTAGCGGTTGAAGGACCAACCGTCAGGGAACGTCTGCAGGCGATGGATGATTCAGCCGTCGTCACCGAGTTTCTTGGTGGAGAGGAGCGTGCCTTCTCTGAGTTGGTCACACGCTACCAAACGCGTCTCCTGAACTTTGTGTACCGTACGATTGGCGACCGGGAAAAGGCGGAAGATCTCGTGCAGGAGGTATTCATTCGTGTCTACCGACACCTGCACCGTTTCGACCGCTCGAAGAAGTTTTCGACCTGGGTCTATACAATCGCGTCAAACCTGGCGAAGAACGAGCTGCGCAATCGCTCGCGCAATCCCCTGGTTCTCTTTCAGACGGTCCAGAAGAGCTTCCAGGACGATGATCGTCCCCTGCAGTTCGAGGACACGACGTCGCGTCCAGATGACATGTATCGCAAGCGCCATCTGAGGGAGATCGTCGAAGAGACAGTAGCCAAGCTTCCCGAGCATCACAGGAATGTGTTCGTCCTGCGCGAGCTCGAAGGCAAGTCCTACGAGGAGATTGCGGAGATCACGGACTGCAATCTGGGTACGGTCAAATCGCGTCTTAATCGGGCCAGGACGTCGTTCGCGGAAATCATTGCCCCATATGTAGATTAGGTTCGGCGGTTCGGGAACAGGAGTCCCCCTGCTGGGTACCTGTTACCGAACCCTCAACCTACCTACATGGATTGTCACGAGTTTTGTGATCAGCACGTTGCTTTTGTAGACGATACCCTTGCGGGGATCGAGCTGGTTCGCATGCAGCGACACATTGCTGAGTGTGAGAACTGTGCGAAGCACGATGCGAGAATCCGCCGGGCGCTTCTGCTCTTCAGAAATCTTCCTTCCATAGAGCTATCCGCGGGTTTTTCCCAGCGATTGGAAGCGCGTCTCAAAGAGTGTGAAAGCGACCATCTGCTGGCTGCTACCCAGCGGAATCTCAGACGCGGCGCAGTCGCGGCGACCCTCGCCAGCGCAGCAATGCTCGGATACATAGCGACAACGCTGTACCACCACACCGATGCTCCGCGCGATCTGGTCATGGCACCAGTGATTGCCACCATTCCGGAGCCAGAGTTCACATCAATTACGACCTCGACACCGGCGATAGTTACCTCCGTCACAGCGGGCCTGACTATCTGGCCAGCTGCCCTGTTTGCGGAGCAGGAGCCGGTGCGGTTTGCACACTCCAAGCTCGAGCTGACGAACTACACCCGTTAGCGCCGAGAGCCATCGGCAGTCCAGTAGGGCGGCCGTATATTTGGAGGATGTCTGCATCCTCTCTCAAAACAGTTCGTGATGCGATCAAGCGCCGGTCATTCGACGGCGCTTATTACATCTGGGGAGAGGATGACTATCAAAAAGACGATGCCGTCGAGCAGCTTCTCGACGCCGCTCTGGATCCCGGATCCAAAGACTTCAACCTGGACACGAGACGATCCGCCGAACTCGATGCCGAAACCCTTGGAGTCCTTCTCTCCACGCCCCCAATGATGGCGGAGCGGCGCGTAATCGTGCTTCGAGACGTCGGCGGGCTCAAGAAGGACGCGCGCAAGGTACTCGAGGAGTACCTGAAACGCCCTGCGGTCGATCTGCTCCTCCTCATGACCGCAGCTGCTGGATCGAAGGCCGATGCAACGCTCTCGGCCTCGAGCACATCGCTCCAATTCGATCCACTAACCGGTGACCGGATTCCCAGATGGATTGCCCATCGGGCCGGCGAGCTGGGTGTAAAAATCAGCCAGTCGGCCACCGAGCTACTGCAAGCCGCCGTTGGTAGCGACCTGCACCAACTATCGGGGGAGCTGGATAAACTGGCCAGCTACATCGAAGGCCACGGTGAGGAGATCAGCGAAGAGGCCGTAGCGGCGGTTGTCGGAGTGCGGCGGGGCGAGACCCAGGCCGATCTCCTGGATGCAGTTGCTGAGCGCAACGTGCCCTTAGCTCTGGGATTGATCTCCCACGTCCTCACCCAGCCGAAAACAACAGGCGTCTCAATCGTCATGGCATTATCGACACAGATGCTCGCCATCTCGTGGGGGCGCGCGAGACTGGACGAAGGTCTCTCGAGATCTCGCCTGGCCCAGGAATACTTCGATCTTCTGAAACAGACTGGAGCATTTACAGGCCGGCCGTGGGGATCTGCGACGGCCGTCTGGGTGCGTGCCGCGGAGCGCTGGACCCGCGAATCACTGGATCGCGCGCTCGACTCCCTTCTCGAGGCAGACGTGGCCCTCAAGGAAAGCAGAGTCTCGACCGAAGAACAATTGCTGGCCACCGTAGTACTCAGTTTGTGTGGAGTCGACGAGCAAAGCGTTGCCGCATGACAAAATTCAATGTGGGGAGAGAAATCCCGTCGCATGATAGAGTTCATTGTGCGGAGGGAGATCCCCCCGCATGAGTCAATAGGAGAGTGGTAAGATGTCTAGATGGACAGTCCTTTTCGGCATACCTCTATTCTGGGTCGCGACGCCCGCAGCCGCTCAGGCGCCGACGCGTCCGGCAGATCCGATTTTTGTGAGAGCGCAGGGGCTTGTGAGTGATGGCAATGGCGTAGCCGGGAGAGCGCTGATCGATTCCGTCATCGCCAAGACCCCGCCGACATCACAGCTATATCCGCAGGCCCTGTTCTGGCGTGCAACGCTGGCTTCGAATGCCGCGGATGCGGAGAGTGATTACAAGCACATAGTGGTCGACTATCCACTTGCGCCTCAAGCCGAGGACGCGTTGCTACGTCTCGCTCAGCTCGAGCTCGCACGCGGCGACCGTGATGGCGCACTTGGCCACCTGCAGCGGATTCCTCGTGACTATCCTCGAAGCAAATCGCTCGCGAGGGCAAGCTACTGGACAGCTCGCGTCCTCTTCGAGAAGAACGACGTTCCCAAAGCATGCGCGGCCAATGCAAACGCGCTCGCTCAGACAGACGCCTCGGAAGTGGAGCTCAAGAATCAAATTCAGTATCAGGGTCAACGCTGTCCGTCGGTCGTAGCTGTGGCACCGGTGACCCCTCCGACGGTTACCCCTTCGACGCTGATCCCTCCATCTTCAACGGTGGCTCCTCCAACAACGGGCGCGGCGGCAAATTCCCCAACAGCTTCGGTAACTGCTTCCACAACACCTGCGACCGTATCCGCGAATACGTCCAGCGCGAGTTCAACACCTCCGAAACCAGTTGTGCCCGCTCCATCGGAAAAGCCACCATCTGCCGTCCCTGCTGTGTCTCCTCTGGTTACAGGCTCTTCCACGCCGCCGAAAACGGTTGCGCCGGGTCAACGTCCCAAGCCGCCAACTGAAGCCAACGATTCCAAACCGACACTCGTCGACCCAGCGAAGGCGCCGAAGGCGGCAGTCTCGCGGGGAGCCGAGTACTCGGTCCAGGTAGCTGCCTATACGCATAAACCCGACGCCGACAAACTCTCAGCAACCCTGAGCAAGCGCGGCTACGCGGCGCGTGTCGACGGATCGACCGCCCCATTCCGGGTCAGAATCGGACGCTACGCATCCGAGAAGGAAGCGGAAGACGCGCTGAAGAAGATCAAAGCCAGTCACATGGAAGGTTTCGTGGTGAGAGCGCCCGAACGGTGAGCCGCGGCGCATCAACACCGTTGATGCAGCAATACCGGGAGATCAAATCGCGTCATCAGGACGCGATCCTGTTCTTCCGGATGGGTGATTTCTACGAGATGTTCTACGAGGATGCAGAAGTAGCTTCGAGAACGCTCGGCCTTACGCTCACCTCGAGAAACAACGGGGGAGCGAGCGCGGTTCCGCTGGCGGGAGTTCCCGTCAAAGCGGCCGGCGAGTATCTCCGGCGATTGATCCAGCACGGATTCCGTGTCTCGATCTGCGAGCAAACCGAAGATCCAAAGTTCGCCAAGGGCATCGTCAAGCGCGAAGTAGTAGAGACTATCACGCCCGGTGCAGCGTTCTCCGATGATCTGCTCGACGGCACGCGCAATAACTATCTATGCGCACTCAATCGTGATAGCGACCTGGTCGGAATAGCGGCGGCCGATCTTTCGACAGGCGAGCTCAGGCTCACCGCCATCGGCATCCGCGACCTGGAATCCGCGCTGTCGAGATTCACGCCACGAGAGGTGATCCTTTCGCGTGGTGAGAGTCTCGCTCAATTCCTGAAAGGGCCGGTAGGCGAAGAAGACCCCATGGTGACCGAACGCGAAGGCTGGGAATTCGACAGTGAGCTTGGCCGTGATCAATTGGTGCAACATTTCCGGGTGAGCTCTCTCGAAGCGTTTGGAATCGAGAGCGGAGACAATGCAGCAGTCGGGGCAGCGGGAGCGCTGCTTCGCTATCTCAATGAGCTGCAACCGGCCGGGATGTCGCATCTCGCGCGTCCGAAGATCGAGAGACAAGAGGGCATTCTCCCACTCGACGAGATGACGCGGCGTAATCTCGAGCTGGTCGAGTCAATGCGCGGCGCGGAAAGCTCGGGAACGCTCCTGGGCGTTCTCGATCGCACTCTCACGCCAATGGGCGCGCGCCTGCTCCGGCAATGGCTTCTGGCTCCTCTCGTCAATCGCGCGGATATAGATGCGAGACTCGGCGCCGTCGATGCACTTGGAGACGGGCTCATTCGTGGCGCGATGCGGGATGCGCTGGACGGTGTGCGCGACGTTGAACGGCTTGCAGGAAAGGCAGCCGCCGGACGCGCTTCTCCCCGCGAGCTACGCGCACTCGGCGATTCAATCGCAAGGTTGCCCGAAGTCGAAGCAGCACTGGGACGGGCTCGTACAGCGGCAACACCGGAGAACGATGCCGCACTTGGAAGACACGCCGGCACCTGGGATGGCTGCGGGGATATCTCAGACGAAATCATCCGAACACTCGTCGAGCGACCGCCCACTGCCATCGGCGATGAATCCAGCGTACGCGATGGCGTCGACAGCAAGCTCGATGAATGGCGGGCGCTTCGCGACGGCGGCAAGGATGCCATTGCCAGAATCCAGGCTGAAGAGCGCGCACGCACCGGCATCAATTCGCTGAAGGTCGGCTACAACAAGATCTTCGGCTATTTCATTGAAGTAACGAACACCAACGTCCATCTCGTTCCCAGCGACTACCAGCGGCGCCAAACCCTGGCAGGAGCGGAGCGGTATGTGACTCCTTCGCTCAAAGAGTACGAGGAGCGGGTCCTGACGGCTGCCGAGCGAGTCGAAGAACGGGAGCGAGAGCTGTTCGAAGCGTTGCGGTCACGGGTCGGAGGTCAGGTCGGCCGTCTGCAGGCGGTCGCGCAAATCGTTGCCGAGCTCGATGTGCTCGCCTCACTGTCGGAGGTCGCAGCGCGGGAAGGCTATGTACGTCCGATGCTCACCGACGATTTCTCGCTCGAGATCACAGCTGGCAGACATCCGGTTGTGGAAAGGATGATGCCACGCGAGAAGTTCATCCCGAACGATGTCTCGCTCACCGAAGACGCGCGAATGATCATTCTGACCGGGCCCAACATGGCGGGCAAATCAACCGTGCTCAGGCAGGTTGGCCTGATCGTGCTGATGGCGCAGGTTGGCAGCTTTGTCCCTGCCACGCGGGCACGGATCGGGGTGGTCGACCGCCTTTTCACCCGAGTCGGGGCGAGCGACAATCTCGTTCGGGGCCAGTCGACTTTCATGGTGGAGATGTCGGAAACGAGCGCCATCCTTCATACGGCGACGCGGCGCAGTCTGGTGCTGCTCGATGAGATCGGCCGAGGTACGTCGACTTACGATGGAATTTCGATCGCCTGGTCGGTGAGCGAGCACCTGCACAATGCCGTCGGGTGCAAGACGATTTTTGCAACTCACTATCATGAGCTTACGCAGCTGGCCGACAATTTAGTCGCAGTACGCAACTATAACGTCCAGGTGCGTGAGGTCGGGGATGAGGTTCTTTTTCTTCATCGCCTGCAGCCCGGCGGCGCCGATCGTTCGTACGGAATCGAAGTGGGCAGGCTCGCCGGTCTTCCGCCCGTCGTTCTGAAACGTGCAGCAGAGCTGTTGAAGCTGCTGGAAGCGGAACAGATCGTGCCTCGATCTGGGCGCGCCTCACCAGTACCGAGCGATGCTACAGATAGCCAGCTGGCACTGTTCGGGATGATGACGCATCCTGTCGTGCAACAACTGAGAAACGTGGATCCGAATACGATGACGCCAATTCAAGCGCTCGAGATGCTTGCCCGACTCGTCGACGAAGTGAAGCGAGACGGAGGAACGGCTTGAGCAAGTACACGAGCATGGGCATGAGATTGGGTGCTATAGCGCTGATTGCACTGATTTTCGGCGCCGGGTGCAAGAATGGAGACGGATCGGGGCTGCCATTCCAGACGGTTGGCAGACAGCCGGACATCGCACCGGTGATGCTCAACAAGGAGCTGCCTTTTCGCTATCCGCCGGCGCTGTATGCGCAGAAAGTTCAGGGGAACGTCACGCTCCGCATTTTCATCGACAGAGAGGGAGTGATCGTAGCGGACTCGACGCGTATTGCGGAGACATCGGGGTTCACCGCGCTGGATTCAGCAGCGATGAAGGGCTCGCGAGACCTCAAGTTCGAGCCTGCGAAGACACAGGGTCAGCCAGTTCCAGTATCAATTCTGTTGCCGGTGTTCTTCAGGCACCCGGATGCACCACCACTTGCCGGCGACACGATCATCCCGCGCGATTCCTCGACTGTGACCGGCACCCCCAAGCCGACAGATAGCGCCAAGGCAGGCACGAAAGCGGCACCGCAGAAGGGGGCGACGAAGTCGGGAACTACACGCCCATGAAAAACGAACGCAACCGACTGCCCTACGACAACGTCCTCGAGACAATCGGCTGGACGCCCCTGATCAGGTTGAACCAGGTCACGCGTGGACTTCGCACCCCGGTTTATGCGAAGGCGGAGTTCTTCAATCCTGGCGGCTCGGTGAAGGATCGAATCGGTCTTCCGATCATCGAGCGGGCGGAAAGGGAAGGGAAGCTGAAACCCGGTGGGACGATAGTCGAAGGCACGAGCGGAAATACCGGTGTCGGCCTCGCGATCGCGGCGGCCCTCCGCGGATACAAATGCATCTTCACGATGCCGGACAAAATGTCGCAGGAAAAAGTCCGCCTGCTCAAGGCATTTGGCGCCGAGGTTATTGTGACACCGACGGCGGTGCCGCCGGATCATCCCGATAACTACGTGATGATGGCAAAGCGAATTGCGGCTGAGACTCCGAATGCCATTCTCGCGGATCAGTTTTACAACGATGCGAACCCCGACGCGCATTACGCGACTACGGGACCCGAGCTGTGGCAGCAAACCAGTGGCAAAATCACCCACTTTGTCGGATCAGCGGGCACGGGCGGCACGCTTACTGGCGTGGGCCGCTACCTCAAGGAGCGAAGCAAGAAGGTAAAGGTGATTGCAGGTGATCCAACGGGCTCGATACTGGCTGAGTACTGGCGGAGCAAAGGAAAAAACAAGATCGAGGGAACGCCGTACAAGATCGAGGGAATCGGGCAGGACAAGCTTCCCGGGACGCTCGACATGAGCGTGATCGACGAGTACCACACAGTGAGCGACAAGGAGTCCTTCGCGATGGCGAGGCGGCTCACGCGCGAGGAGGGCTTGTTCGTTGGCGGATCATCAGGTCTGATCACCGCGGTCGCGCTCAAGATCGCGCGCGAGCTTGACGATCCAAACGCGATGGTGGTGACGATCCTTTGCGATACCGGTGAGCGCTATCTCTCCAAGCTTTACAGCGACGAGTGGATGCGCGAAAACCAGATGCTCGATGTCCCCAAAGTTGCTCTCCACAGCGTGCTCGGCCGAAAGAACGGCGTTGCGCCCGCGGTAGTGAGCGTCGCGCCGGGAGCGACCGTGCGGCAGGCAATCGGCCTCATGAGTCTGCATGATGTCTCACAGCTTCCCGTCATGGATGGCGCGAACTGCATTGGATCGGTGAGCGACTGGTCGCTATCCCAGAAAGGTCTGGAGAATCCGAAGCTGCTCGACACGACGGTCAGCGAGATAATGGATTCGCCGTTTCCGATGGTGGCGTCGGATCAGCCCGTAGACAGCGTGGTGAGGCTGCTCTCAAAGGCAAATCCAGCGGTGCTCGTGCAGGAACATGGAGTCGTGCAGGGGATCGTCACGCGATCCGACATGCTCCATTACATGATGTCTCGATAACCCAAGGAAATTCGTTCGAATGAAGATTACGGTATTCATGGGTGGCACCTCGTCCGAGCGTAACGTCTCGCTCGCGTCGGGAATCCGGATCGTGCAGGCACTCCGGGAGCGTGGGCACAAGGTGACGGCGCTCGATCCGGCGCGCGGGGTGATCAGTGCGAGTGAAGAACGTGAGCTGAGCACCGGCAAGGTTGGAACGGCGCCGCCTACGCTGGAGGCGCTATCAAAATTCGCGGAGGGAACATTCCTGCCGAATCTCACCTCGATGAAAGAAGTGAAGGAAGCAGATGTTGCGTTCCTCGCGCTTCATGGTGGCCAGGGAGAGGACGGGACCATTCAGGCCCTGCTGGACATGGCGCACGTGAAATACACCGGGAGCGGACATCTCGCGAGCGCCCTGGCGATGGACAAGGATCTGTCGAAGAAACTCTTCCGCGCGGCGGACGTAAAGACAGCAGACTGGCTGATGACCCCCGTGACGATCGAGCAGGTTGAAGGAATGCTCGGGCTTCCGGTGGTCGTCAAACCCTCGAAGGAGGGATCCACGGTAGGTCTGACGTTGGTGAAAAAGCGCGGGGACTTGATCGCCGCCATCGAGGAAGCGAGCAAGTACGACAGCGAAGTGATGGTCGAGCGATTCGTTCCTGGCCGCGAGCTGACGGTCGGGGTGCTCGGTGACGTGGCACTGCCGGTTGGAGAGATCATCCCCAAGCACGAGATCTACGACTACGAGTGCAAGTACACGGCAGGCATGGCGGTGGAGGAGTTCCCGGCGAAGCTGTCGCGCGAGGCGACTGAGAAGGTTCAGCAGCAGGCGCTGGCGGCGTTCCGGTCGCTCAAGCTCCGCGGGTACGCCCGCATAGATTTCAGGCTCACCACGGAGGGCGAGTTCTACTGTCTCGAAGCAAACACGTTGCCCGGGATGACCGAGCTTAGTCTGATACCGCAGGGGGCAGCGGCAATGGGAATCAACTTCCCGGAGCTGTGTGAGCGGATCGTGAAGCTCGCTGTCGAATAGGTTCCGCTGAGGAACCCTTCGTTGCGCCCTGGGTCTTAGATGTAGGTCCCTTAGTCGCAGGTCTGCATGAGCGAGCTGTACGACACACCCGAATCTCCGCGCATGACGCGCGTTGTTCAGTGGCTTCTGGCCCTGAACATCGGCGTGTATTTCCTGCAGCTGACGCTGTTTGGACCGGATGCGGTGTATTCGGCGCTCGCTCTCGATCCGGCCCGATTCCCGGCTACATGGTGGACGGTAGTCACGTACATGTTCGTGCACGCGTGGCTCGCCCACCTCGCGTTCAACATGTTCACGCTCTGGATGTTCGCCCCCCGGCTGGAACACGAATGGGGAACCCGCACGTTCGTCTGGTTCTATCTCTGCTGCGGCGTGGGCGGAGCGATCGCGCACCTGGTTTTTGCGCAGCACACATCGGTCGTCGGCGCCTCCGGCGCGATCAGCGGAGTGCTCGTCGCATACGCGCTCCGGTGGCCTGACGAAGAGGTCTATCTCTTCGGCGTCATTCCGATGAGATCCCGCTACCTCATATTGGCGATGCTCGTGATGAACATCATCTTTGCCCTGTCGCCAGGCTCGCGGATCGACTGGACGGCCCACGTCGGCGGAATGGCGTTCGGGTGGATCTTCCTCAAGCTCTATTCGGCGGGTGGAATCAACAGGGTGAGGGGATGGGTATCCGCCGTGCCGGATGAATCAGAGGACATGCCGCGCGCTGTTCCGCGCGGCAGACAGCCAATGCGCGATCGTGCCGCCGGTGTGGACGAAGTGGTCGAGCGCAGCAACGCGATCATCCTTCGTGAGAGCAAGCCGTTGCAGCACATGCCTCGGCAGGAAACGCCGAAGGAATACGCGGCGCGGGTGAACCGGGTGCTCGACAAGATCTCGCAACAGGGGATCGGAAGCCTGTCGAGAGACGAACGGCGATTGCTCGAGGAGATGTCGCGAAAGCTGCGCGACGAGTGATCCGCGCGGATTGATCCGCGCTGACCACGAGTGCATCGTTCGGGATGCCAAAGCCAGAGCTCCTCGAGACCTTCGACAATCCCTACGCCGGTCGTGACTACGAGATCCAGATGGACTGCTCGGAGTTCACTTCCCTCTGCCCGCTGGGTGGGGTCGAGAGCGACGCCGAAGAGCTCGCCCTGTTGACGGGAGGAGCGCCCGACTTCGGAACGATCCGCATCACCTATGTTCCAGCGGCCAAGTGCATCGAGCTCAAGAGTCTCAAGTTCTATCTCTGGAGCTACCGGAACGATGGGATTTTCTATGAGCGGGCAGTCAACCGGATTCTCGACGATCTTGTTGCAAGCTCGTCGCCCAAATGGATGCGCGTGGTCGGTGACTTCAACGTGCGTGGCGGCGTGAAATCCGTCATCACCGCGACCCACGGCAAGGCTCCGTCGTCCAGGTAGCTCGCGGTAGTGGTTGATAACGACCACATAGGCGTTTTAATTGATCCTTCCGGACGCGAGTCCGATTAGGCTAGGTAGCTCAGTTGGTAGAGCAGCGGACTGAAAATCCGCGTGTCGGCGGTTCGATTCCGTCCCTAGCCATTAGTCCAGACACTGTGTGAACCGATCCAATAGTGAGCTCCCGCTGAGGGAGCTCTTTTTGTCTGCCGACCGGAACTCAGACACGATCAGCTTTCGGCCCTGACCCGTCACTGCCCAGGGAGCTGCCAGATCTCGACCATATTGCGGGCGACAAAAGGAACGGCGACGCGATTCCGTTTGGTGTCGACAGCGATGTCAGCGGGCGCGCCGCCGGTATGAATTATCGGGCGGCCCGTGCCTCCGGTGAAGAGGTACAGGCTGGAGTCTGCCTGAGCCGATACGAGCACGCGACCTCGGGAGAGAATCTCGACACCGTCGAACCTGGTGCTTCCGGTTTTACCGACCACGCTGAGGGATTTGGTTCCAGGGGTCCACGCTTTGATCGTCGAGTCACCGGCCCACGGGACGATGACCATCCGGCGCCCTCCGGCGTCCCACGTAATCCCGTTGGGACTGCCAAGCGCCGAATTCTGAACCGCAACGGTCACCCGCCCGCCGGCAATCCGGTAGATGTGATCTGTACCGGTGTCCGTCACGTAGAGAGCGTCAGGGGCGGCGGCGATGTCGTTGAGGAACCCA
>Ga0193726_1002040_pt1 | contig 14306 bp, 13 predicted proteins | sample H2c1metaG_FD_144928 | JGI IMG/M metagenome (GOLD analysis project Ga0193726, IMG submission 144928) | Soil microbial communities from a riparian zone of the East river system, Colorado, United States - H2c1 | ecosystem: Environmental > Terrestrial > Soil > Riparian zone | place: USA: East River... | reverse complement strand
GCCGGAAGATCGCCGCGACCTGGTCCCGCGGCAGCGCCACGCTGACCCGGCCGTGCTGGCCGGTCATGTCCTCGTTGGCGACCAGGGCGTTGGCCACGGCCTCCTCGGTCGCCTGGACCACGGCGGCGCAGAACGGGTCGATGAAGCCCCACGGGATGAACCGCAGGCGGCCGTAGCCGGCCCCGTCATCGGCGCCCGGCGCCATGACCCCCGGGTTGCCGGTCGAGAAGGCCAGGAACAGGTCGCCCGAGAAATGCGATCCGGTGGTCCCGGTGCGGGCCAGGCCGAGCGTCACCCGGCGGGCCAGCGCCTCGCACTGCGGGGCGAGCAGCGGGGCGTCCGTGGCGACCAGCGCGATGACCGAGCCCGCGCCCGGCGGCGTCGGGGTGGGCGGGGTCTGGCTGGCGGACCAGCCGGCCATCGGGTCCGGCGCCGTCACCAGCTTGCCGACGGGCCGGCCCGCGAGGGTCAGCTCGTCCCGGCGCCCGAAGTTGGCCTGGAGGAACACGCCCACCGTGTAGTCCGCGCCGCGGTAGGGGACGACGCGCGACGCGGTGCCCGAGCCGCCCTTGAAGCTGTAGCAGTTCATGCCGGTGCCGCCGCCGACCGAGCCCTCCTCCACCGGCCCGGCCGCCGCCGACTCGAGCGCGGCCAGCGCGGCGGCCTGCGTCACGTGCTGGCCGTTGATGTCGTTCAGGTAGCCGTCCCACGTCTCGGCGGCCACCGGCAGCAGCCACGCGTCGGCCATCCGCGGGTGATGGCGCACCGCCCAGGCGACGATGGCCGCGTGCGCCACCCCGACGGCGTGGGTGTTGGTAATGGCCACGGGCCCGGCGAAGGTCCCGGACTCGGTGATCCAGGAGACGCCGGTCATCTCTCCATTGCCATTCTGCGAGAAGAAGCCGGCGATCACCGGGTCGGCGGCCCCGGCCGCGCCGCGGGGGTGCACGGCGGTGACGCCGGTCCGCACCGACTCGCCCTCGATGAGGGTCGCGTAGCCGACTTCCACCCCCGGCACGTCGGTGATCGCGTTCCACGGGCCCGGCGTCCCGTCGAACGGGATGCCCAGCGCCCGTGCCCGCGGCTTCCCGCCCGGTGTCGCGGCGTGCGGCCCGGGCAGCGCGCGAGTGATCTTGGCGTCCGTCATGGGGCCAGCCTGGCATCCCGAGCGCTACAGGGCAGCGGGCGGCAGCGTTCTGAATGACGAGACAGGAACGTTATTGATCATTAACGTGACGGAAATCATAGTGGAGTGGAGCAAAGGCAGCATGTAGGGCTTACAACTAGCCCCCGGGGGGGGCCCACGATGGCCGACACTCTCACCCTTGCCGCCGCGACCGAGAGCGAGAAGCTGCAGCGGCATTTTGGCCGCTTCGACATTCTCTTCTTCCTCATCTGCACCATCGTCGGGGTGGACACGATCGCCACCGTGGCCCAGGGCGGCGGGCAGGCGTTCACCTGGATGATGGTGTTCGCGGTGGTGTTCTTCGTCCCGCAGGCGCTGTTGTTCGCGGAACTCGGCACGGCCTTCCCGCAGGAGGGCGGCCCGTACCTGTGGACCCGGCTGGCCTTCGGGCACCTGGCCGGGGCGGTCAACAACTTCCTCTACTGGATCACCAACCCGGTGTGGATCGGCGGGTCGCTGACCATCTCCTGCATCGGCGCCGTGGAGGTCTTCTTCGACCACGGGAAGACGCTGCCCACGGTGGCGTGGTTCGTGGTGGCGCTGCTGTTCGTCTGGCTGTCGATCGTCGCGGCCATCCTGTCGTTCAGCGTCGGCAAGTGGCTGCCCACGGCCGGGGCGTTCGCGCGCTTCGTGCTGCTCGGCGTGTTCACCATCTCCGTCATCATCTACGCCGTCATGCACGGCGCGCACGGCCTGGGCGCCAGCGGGTACAAGCCGTCGGAGAGCGGCTTCGTGCTGCTGGTCGGCGTCCTGCTGTTCAACTACGTCGGCTTCGAGCTGCCCAGCAGCGCCGGGCAGGAGATGATCAACCCGCAGCGCGACGTGCCGTTCGCCATCGCCCGCTCGGCCATCGGCAGCTTCGTGCTGTACGCCCTGCCCGTCCTCGGCATCCTGATCGTCCTGCCGTCCGCGGCCATTACCAACTTCAGCGGGTTCATCAGCGCCATCCAGACCGTCTTCACCGTCTACGGCGGCCACGTCACCGCGGCCGGCACGGCCAGCCTGAGCGGGGCCGGCCTGGTCCTCGGCGACGCCAGCGCGATCCTGTTCATCCTGTGCCTGCTGACGTCCGGGACCACCTGGATCATGGGCTCCGACCGGGCGCTGGCCGTGTCCTGCTACGACGGCTCGGGTCCCCGGGCGCTCGGGGTCATCAACGCCAAGTACGGCACCCCGGTGCGGGTGAACGTCTTCAGCGGGGTCGTGGCCTCCATCGTCGTCGTGCTGGCCCACCAGATCACCAGCGGCGACGCCGCCAAGTACTTCAACGCGGTGCTCGGTGTCACCATCTCGACCACGCTGATCAGCTACCTGTTCATCTACCCGGCGCTGTGGAAGCTGCGCCGCAGCCACCCGGACACGCCGCGGCCGTTCCGGATGCCGGCCTACCGGGTGCTGACCGTCGTGCTCATGGCCCTGGTCGCCATCGCCACCGTCCAGCTCATCGCGCCGGGGCTGGGCAGCTCGTGGTTCGGCAGCGACTTCATCCCGGAGAGCTGGACGTATGGCCAGCGCTTCACCTACCTGTGGACCGAGCTGATCCCGGTGCTGTCGTTCATCGTCATCGGAGTGGTGTTCTGGCGCCTGGGCAAGCGCACCCGGCTCGAGCAGGCGGCAGCGCCCCCCGAGGCCTGACGCCCGCGGCCACAACCGCGCGACGAGTAACACCAGCCCCACGAGCCCGCCCGCAAACGAGTGTCGGCGGTTCGAGCCGCCCGGCCGCGGCCGTACTTCATGATCGCTACCGATTCTCCGAAATCTCCTGCGGTAAATCGGTAGCGATCATGAAGAGGCTCCTCGGCCGCCCGGCGGGGCGGGGCTACTCTTCGACTTCACAGGCGGCGGCGAGGTCGGTGAGGTCCAGGATGCGGCGGACGGCCGGGCTGGGGTGGCGGAGGACCGGGCGGCCGCCGGCCGGCAGGAAGCCGGCGGCGCTGGCGATCAGCCGCGTGGCGGCGCAGTCGATGAAGGCGACCTGGGCCAGGTCGAAGACCAGCCGCCGGGGGGGCCGGGCGGCGACCTGGGCCAGGCATTGCGACAGGGCGGACATCGTGGCCGCGTCCAGGTCCCCGCTGACCACGAGCGTGATCAGGTCCGGGGCGACCGCGGCCCTCACCGACACGAGCCCGTCTCCCGGCGGCGCCTCGCCCGACATGAGCCCAGCCCCCGGCTACGCGAGTTCACCAGTAATGCCGGCGGCCGCCCACGCCCCGGCCGACGGCACCGAGCAGGACGAGGATGAGGCCGACGACCAGGACGAGGATGCCGATGCTCCACAAGATCGCGATCTTGAGGACGAGGCCGAGCAGCAGCAGGATGACACCGAGAATGATCATGAGAGGTCCCGTTCAGCAGTAGCGACGTAATGGTCAGCCGGCTGCTGTCAGGGGGCGGCCGCGGGGGTCTACCCGGCGGAACGCGGGAACAGCGTCGACGTCAGGCGGGCCGCAAGGTTCTGGGCGGCTTGATGACGGCTTCCACCAGTATGCCGCACGCCGAGCGGGACGCAAGCGACGACGCCGGGCGGATCGCAAGCCTGCACGCCGGGTGGGGCGCAAGCCAGCACGCCGGGCGGGACGCCAGCCGTTACCCCGTGCGGGTTGCGCTGGCCACGACCTCCGCGGACACGACGCCGAGCTTGCGGCGCTCGGTCCGGGCCTGGGCCCGCAGCCGGTCGTAGGCGGCCCGCGCGGCCAGGGTGTGCCGCTCCATGAGGATGCCCTTGGCCTGCTCGATCACCTGGCGGGAGTCCAGCGCGCCCTGCAGCTGGAGCGCGAGGCCCGTCTGCTCCTCGCTCTGCATCATGCTGGCGATGAGCAGCGCGGCCAGGTCGGTGAAGGCCAGCAGGGCCAGCTCACCCTCGGGCGACCAGGGGCGCCGGTCCTCGGACAGCACCGCGACCACGCCGACGGCGTCCTGGTTGTAGGGCAGCGGGCTGGCCAGGACGGCGCGCACCTTCCGCTGGATCGCGGCGTCGCTGAACAGCGGCCACCGGTGGTCGCCGGTCAGGTCCTCGGCGCCGACGAGTTCCTTGTTCTCGAACGCGTCGATGCACGGGCCCTCGCCGTGCTGGATCTGCAGCTCCTCCAGGTGCGCGAACCGGTCGTCGGAGGCGGCGACGCTGCGCAGGTGCCGGTCAGCATCGGCCAGCATCAGGCCGGCCCCGTCGACATCGAACATCGCGTGCGTGGTGTGCACGATCTCCCGGATGCCGTCCTCGACGCTCATGTCGCCGAAGCGCAGCTTGCCGAGCTCGAGCAGTGCCTGGTGCACATCGTGCAGGGAAACGTCCACCGGCCGATACTAGCCAGCGTTACGCAGCGGGCCGGCGGTCAGTCGCGGCGCTGCCGGCGCGTGTCGGCGGCGGCGCCCAGGGTGATCTCGGCGGGCAGCCCGAGGAACTCCGCGTAGCGCTCCGCGGCCGCGCCCAGGCGGTCGCGGTCGCGGCCGGGCAGCCGCTCGAACGGCGCGAGGACGATCTTCACGCGGCCGCCGGCGATCGTCCGCTTCCACACGCCGGCTGCCCGCCCGTCCAGCAGCAGGACCGGGTTCAGCAGGTCACCGCCCGGCAGCGCGCGGCCGCCGAGCAGCGCAGAACGGTCCTTGTACGCGACGGTGTACTCGTCGAAGGCCGGGAGCAGCCACGCGCCGTCCGGCGGCGTCCCGGCGGCCGGGCCGGCGCCGTCGAAGTACCGCTGCCCGCCGGAGTCCTCGGCGGCGAGCGCGGGCCCGGCCCGCTCGATGGCGGCCCGGATGTCGCTCAGGGTCAGGCCCGACCACCAGCCGAAGTCCCGCTCGGTCGCCGGGCCGTGGCTGGTGAAGTAGCGGATGGCCAGCTCGGCCGGCAGGTCGGCCGGCTGGCGCGGGCTCGGCGCCCACTCGTGGAGCAGCGCGAACGTCGGCTGCGCGCCCGCCCGCGGGCCGAAGCAGATCAGGCCGGTCATCGACAGGTAGCCGAGGATGTGGCCGCCGCGGCTGCCGTGCGGCGAGGCCGAGCAGTCCAGGCCGGCCTCGGTCAGCAGGGCGTAGAGGTCGCGGCGGCGGAGGTGCTGCCCGCCGCTCAGGGCGGCCTCGATGACCTCGGCGGCGCGGCCGAGGACCCCGGGCGTCAGGCCGATCCTCGCGTAGACCCCGGCCATCGCCTTGACGCGGCGCCCGGCCAGCAGCTCGAGCATCCAGCGGGCATCGGGCGCCGGGACCAGGTGGATGGTGCCGCGCATCGGCCAGGTGCGCAGGATCGCGCCCCTGTCGATGGCGGCCTCGACCGTGCCGGCCGTGGCTCCGGGGCACCGCAGGCCGACCGCCCACAGCGCCTGGCCGTACTCCTGGGCCTGGACCGCGCCGAAATGCGCCACGACCGCGGCGGGGTCACCGGCGGCGGCCAGATCACCGGCGGCGGCGCCGCCCGGGTCCTGGGGAGTCAGCCGCTGGCGAGCCAGGCGCCGGGCCAGCAGGCGTTCCGGAGTCACCGCGCCATCGTAGGGGCGACGTCTAGCCGGCCAGCGGCGAGCTGAGCTCGTCCGCCGTGAAGCCGCGGACGCAGCGGTCGCGCGCGCAGGCCGCGCACTCCGGGCCCAGGCACTGGCCCGCGCCGTCGCAGCCGCACGCCGCAGCGCGCGCCGGGCAGTCCTCGAACGTGCCGTGCCCGTGCCGGTCCACCGGGGGCTGGCTGTTCCAGCCCGCCAGCCACAGGAACGTCTCCATGACCGCCTCGACGCGGCGCGCCCGGGCCTGGTCACGGTCTTCGCGGGCCAGCCGGATGCCGATCATGCCCTGACCGACCTCCAGCGCGATCTGGTGCAGGCTCGGCCGGTCCGCGGCCTCCCCCGCCGGTACCGCCGATCCGGCCGATCCCGCCGTTCCGGCCGCTCCCGCCGCCCAGCCCAGCAGCTCCAGGGTGCCCAGGGCCCAGGCGAACGCCTGCCGCCCGCCGCCGGTCACCGGGCCGTCGCCGCGCGAGTACCGGTGCCGGCCGGCCAGCGCCCAGGAGTGGGCCGCCGCGATCTCGGCCGGATCGCGCGCGAACGCGGCCCCCTCGAACGCGGCGCCGGCGTCGAGGCCGAGCCCGCTGGGGGCCGAATTCCGCAGCGGCGCGGAATCGAGGGCGCCGGCCAGCCATTCCAGGACGAGCCGGGCCTGCATGACCTGGCCGCCCGGATCCGCCTCGGCGCGGGCCAGCTCGGCGGCGGCCCGGGCCTCGGCCAGCAGCCCGGCGCGGTCCGGCGGGCGGCCCTCGGCCAGGGTCAGCGTCACCGGGGACGGGCAGCCGCCGGTGAGCGCCCACCGCCAGGCCAGCGCGGTCCGGCCCGCGCCGCCCTGCTCCCCCAGGCTGCGGGCCAGGACCGACCACAACGGGGACGGGGGCCGGGTGATGGCCTCGGGCAGCTCGTCAAGGAGCTGGAGAACGCCCATGCGCCCACGGTACGCGCGTTGCCGGCCTGCGCCCGGGCACGGCCGCGTTACCGTGGAAAGGCACGCTGCGGCCGGGCCACCGGGGTGGCGTGGGGAAGGAGGGGTCCGGGTGACAGGCGCAGTCACATCGGCCCTGGCGCCGGCGCCGCGGGTCTTTTCCACCGTCGGCCTCCCGGACCGCCGCCGGATCGAGCTGTGGGAAGGCCACAACGCGGCCGCGCTGATCGGCCTGCGCTGCCAGACGTCCGGCCCCGGGGCGCTGGCGGCGACCGAGATCAATGCGTCGGCCGGCCAGGTCCAGCTGGCCCGGGTGGCCGGCTCTCCGCACGTCGTCGAGCGGACCGCCGCCGATATCCGGCGCGCCCCGGCCGGGGCGATCGCGGTCTACGTCACGCTGCGCGGCGAAGCCTGGTTCGAGCACGCCGGCGGGCGGCTGGCCCTGCGGCCCGGGCACGTCCTGCTGTGCGAGGCGGACCGGCCGTTCGCCCGCGGGTTCGCGCGCGGCCTCGAGGAGCTGGCCATCAAGGTGCCCCGCGCGGCCTTCACCGCGGGCACGGGCCTGGCCTCGGTGGCATCCCCGGTGATCGCCGACGCCGGCGGGCGCGACCCCTACGCCCGGGCGCTGGCCGGGCTGGCGGGCCGCGCGGCCCGCCGCGAGCGGGCCGTGCCCGCCGACGAGCGCGCCGTCCTGGAGCTGGTCGCGGTGCTGGCCGCCGGCCCGGACGCGGATCGGCCGGCCGCCTACCGGGCGGCGGCGCGGTCGTTCATCGAGGACCGCCTGGCCGATCCCGGGCTGACCGCGGCCCAGGTGGCGGCGGCCACCGGGATCAGCGAGCGCCACCTGTCGCGGATCTTCGCCGCCGACGGGACCAGCATCCCCCGGCACGTCCTGGCGCGCCGGCTGCAGCTGGCCTACGCGATGCTGGCCGACTCCGCCCGGGCCGACCCGGCCCGCGCCAGCCAGGCCCGCGCCGAGCCGCCCAGCGCGGGCCTGACCGTCGCCGACGTCGCCGCGCGCTGCGGCTTCACCTCGGCCGCGCACTTCTCGCACGCGTTCCGGCAGCACTTCGGCCAGCGGGCCGGCGAGGTCCGGCGCCAGGCCCTGGCCGCCCGGGCCGCGGCGGCCTGACCGGCGGCCGCCCGCCTGGCCCCGGAGGCGGCCCCGGTGACCCCGGCCGCGGCCGAGGTCACCGGGGCGGGCCGAGCCAGGGGACGGCCCCGTTCCGGCCGGGAAGTTTGCTTTTCCGCCATCCGCGCCGCCAGCGCTAGGGGCCGCCGCCGGGACCCGGGACAGTGGCCGCAGGCGCCCGGGCCGGCGGAGGGCCGGGCCGGATGAGAGGTGCCGCGATGCCCGCCTTCGATGACGGACAGGCCGAGACCGAGCTCCCGCGCGGAACGGTCGAGACCGACGTGCTGATCGTCGGCTCCGGCCCCGCCGGGGGCGCGGCCGCATTGTGCCTGTCCACCCTCGGGATCGCCAACATCATGATCACGAAGTACCGGTGGACGGCCAACACGCCGCGGGCGCACATCACCAACCAGCGGACGATGGAGATCTTCCGCGACCTGGGCATCGAGGATCAGGTCCTGGCGGACGCCTCGCCGCACGACATCATCGGCGACACCGTGTTCTGCACGTCGATCGCCGGCGAGGAGATCGGCCGCATCCGCACCTGGGGCACGTCCCCGGACCGGGAGGCCGACTACCAGCTGGCCTCGCCGTCGCTGACCTGCGACATCCCGCAGACCTACCTGGAGCCGATCCTGGTCAAGAACGCGGCCGCGCGCGGCACCCAGGCCCGCTTCTCGACGGAGTACCTGTCGCACGCCCAGGACGCCGACGGGGTCAGCGTGCAGGCCCGCGACCGGCTGACCGGCGCGGTCCTCACCATCCGCGCGAAGTACCTGATCGGCGCGGACGGCGCCCGCTCCATGGTCGCGGCCGACCTCGGCCTGCCGATGGAAGGGCAGATGGACATCGCCGGCTCGATGAACATCACCTTCACGGCCGACATCTCGCGCTACGTCAGCCACCGCCCGTCGGTGCTGTACTGGGTCATCCAGCCGGGCTCGAACGTGGGCGGGATCGGCGCGGGCCTGGTCCGCATGGTCCGGCCGTGGAACGAGTGGCTGATCGTGTGGGGCTACGACATCAGCCAGCCCGCGCCGGTAGTGGACGAGGCGGCCGCGACCCAGATCGTGCGCAGCCTGCTCGGGATGCCCGACCTCGACGTCGAGATCACCGGCACGTCGCTGTGGGGCAACAACGAGCTCTACGCGACCCACCTGCAGTGCGGGCGGGTGTTCTGCGCGGGCGACGCCGTGCACCGGCACCCGCCGAGCAACGGGCTCGGCTCCAACACCTCGGTCCAGGACTCCTACAACCTGGCCTGGAAGCTGGCCGCCGTGCTGCGCGGCCAGGCCGGCCCCGCGCTGCTGGACACCTACTCGGCCGAGCGCGCCCCGGTGGCCCGCCAGATCGTGCTGCGGGCCAACAAGTCCAGCCGCGAGTTCGTGCAGCTGTTCGACGCGCTCGGCGTGACCGGGGCCGAGACCGAGGCCGAGATGGTCGCGGCCATCGAGGAGCGGAAGGCCAGCACCCCGGCGGGCGCGGCCAAGCGGGCCGCGATCGCGGTGGCGATGGAGCTCAAGCACTACGAGTTCAACGCGCACGGCGTCGAGTTCGGGCAGTTCTACGAGTCCTCGGCGGTCGTCGGCGACGGGTCGGCCCGGCCCGCGCCGGCCCGCGATCCCGAGCTGTACTACCAGCCCTCGACGATTCCGGGGTCGCGCCTCCCGCACGCCTGGGTGGGCAGCAGCACGGACAAGGTCTCCACTCTCGACCTCGCGCCGGCTGACCGATTTACGCTGATCACCGGCATCGCCGGCGAGGCCTGGGCCGCCGCCGCGCAGAAGGTCGCCGCCGACCTCGGCGTCCCGCTGCGGGCCGTCGTCATCGGGCCGGGCCGCGAGGTCACCGACCTGTACTTCGACTGGAGCCGGCTGCGCGAGGTCGGCGAGGACGGCGCGCTCCTGGTCCGCCCGGACAAGCACATCGGCTGGCGGTCGATGAGCCTGCCGGCCGATCCGCAGGCCGCCCTGCACGCCGCCCTGTCGGCGCTGCTGGACCGCGCGTGAGCATGCGGTTCGTCCACGAGTCCTGGCCGCAGCGGGTCTGCTTCGGCTCGGGCGAATCAGCCGGAACGCTGGCCCGCGAGGTCAGCGCCCTGCGCGCCACGCGGGTCATGGTGATCGCGGCGCGGCCGGAGAGCGAGCTCGCGGCCCGGGTCACGGCGGGCGTCCCGGCGGCGGCCGGCGCTATCCTTCCGGCCGGGCTGGCCGATGATGGCGTGAGCGACGAGGGGAGCGGCTGATGAGCGCGAGCGAGCAGGACGCCGAGCTGGGCGGGGTCGCGGCTGGGCAGCGGGCCCGCGAGGAGGAACTGGTCGAGCTGGTCACGGCCTCGTTTCGGAATACGGAGGATCCGCGGCTCAAGCTGCTGATGCAGGCCCTGACCCGGCACCTGCACGCGTTCCTGCGGGAGGTCCGGCTGACCGAGGAGGAGTGGGGGCGGGCCATCGCCTTCCTGACCGAGACCGGGCACCGGACCGACGACCGGCGGCAGGAGTTCATCTTGCTGTCGGACGTGCTGGGGGCGTCGATGCAGACGATCGCGATCAACAACGAGGCGTACAGGGACGCGACGGAGGCCACGGTGTTCGGGCCGTTCTTCGTTGAGGGTTCGCCGGAGATCGAGGCCGGCGGGGACATCGCGGGCGGCGCGGCTGGCGAGCCGTGCTGGGTCTCCGGGACGGTCACCGATAGCGACGGGAACCCCGTGCCGGGAGCCCTCATCGAGGTGTGGGAGGCCGACGGCGACGGGTTCTACGACGTGCAGTACGCCGACGACCGGACGGCGGCGCGGGGGCACCTGCTCAGCGACTCCGACGGCGGGTACCGGTTCTGGGCGCTGACTCCGACGCCGTACCCGATCCCGCATGACGGGCCGGTGGGGCAACTGCTGGCGGCGACCGGGCGGTCCCCGATGCGGGCCTCGCACCTGCACTTCATGGTCAGCGCGGCGGGAAAGCGGACGCTGGTGACGCACATCTTCGTCCGCGGCGACGAGCTGCTGGACCGCGACGCGGTGTTCGGGGTGAAGGAGTCGCTGGTCATGGACTTCGAGCGGGAGGCGGCCGGGACTCCGGCGCCGGACGGGCGGGACCTGGGCGGGCGCAGCTGGTCGCGGGTCCGCTTCGACATCGTGCTGGCGCCGGCCGGGGTGTAGATGGCACGCTGAGGGCTGGTGGCGCATACCGCACGCAGGCCAGCCCGGGAGGCTGCATGAGCCGGATTCTCATCACCGGATCCAGCGGCCTGATCGGCTCCGCGCTCGCCCGCTGTCTGCGGGACTCCGGCCGGGAAATCGTGGCCTTCGACACCGTCGGCGATGATGGCGGAACCCGGCGGGACATCCTGCTCGGCGCGTCGGTGGCGCGGGCCATGGACGGCTGCACCGGGGTGGTGCACCTGGCCGCCGTGTCCCGGGTCATCTGGGGGGAGCGGGATCCGGCCCGGTGCCGGGAGGTGAACGTGGCGGGCACGAGGAACATCCTGGCGGCGGCCCGCGCATCGGGCCGGGACCCGTGGGTGCTGGTGGCCAGCAGCCGCGAGGTGTACGGGGACGCGGGCCGCTTCCCCGTGCCGGAGTCGGCGCCGTTGCGGCCTCTGAATGCCTACGCCCGGTCCAAGGCCGAGGTCGAGAACCTGGTGGCGGCCGCGGGCCTGCCCGCCTCGGTGGTGCGGTTCTCCAGCGTGTACGGGTCCACCGCGGATCACGCCGACCGGGTGGCGCCGGCCTTCGCGCGGCAGGCCGCCGCCGGCGGGACCCTGCGCGTGGACGGTGCGGGCACGACCCTGGACTTCACGCACCTGGACGACGTGGCGGCCGCGCTGCACCGCGCGGTCGATGTCCTCTCTGCCGGAGGCGCCCTGCCGCCGCTGCACCTGGTGTCCGGCCGGGCGACCACACTGTTAGAGCTCGCGGAGATCGCGGTCGCGGCCGCGGGGCGCGGCAAGGTCGAGCTCGGGTCCGCCCGGCCCTACGACGTCCGGAAGTTCGTGGGCGACCCGGCGCGGGCGGCGGAGGTCCTGGGCTGGCGGGCCCGCACGCCGCTGGAGGACGGGATGGCTCGCCTGGTGCAGGGTTTCGGCGCGTCGTGACCGGCGGCGCCGAGGTGCCGCAGCCGCCTGTGCTCCGGCTCACGGTGGACCCGGGCGTGCGCTGTGGCGACGGCGGCGGCACCGACGGGACGGGCCGGGTGCTGTGGCGGGCCCGGCCGTTCCGCAGCCTGCGGCTGTCCGGCGATCAGGGGCGCACGGTCGATCGCTGGGTGGCGGGTGAGCCGGTCGGCCGCAGCGCGCCCGACCAGCGTCTTGCCCGCCGGCTGCTGGCCGCCGGCTTCGCGCATCCCGTCTGGAGCGGCGCCCCGGCCCGGCCGGCCGACGTGACGGTCGTGATCCCGGTCCGCGACCGCACGCCGCTGCTGGGTCGCCTGATCGCCGCGCTCGGGGATGTCGCCGACGTCGTGATCGTCGATGACGGCTCGCGCGTGCCGGTCGACGGTGCACGTGTCCGGCACGAGCGCCCGCGTGGTCCGGCGGCCGCGCGCAACGCGGGGTGGCGGCGGGCCACCACCGACCTGGTGGCGTTCGTCGATTCCGACTGCCTGCCGCAGCCGGGCTGGCTGGACGCGCTGCTGCCGCATTTCGCGGACCCCAGGGTGGCTGCGGTCGCCCCCCGCATTGTCAGCGCGCCCGGGGCCTCGGTGCTGGCCCGGTACGAGGGCACGCGGGCGCCCCACGACCTCGGGCCGACGCCGGGCGCGGTCCGGCCGCGGGCACCGGTGTCGTACGTATCCGCGACGGTCCTGGTGGCCCGCCGGGCCGTTCTTGCTGAGCTGGGCGGATTCAGCGAGGACCTGCGTTTCGGCGAGGACCTGGATCTCGTCTTCCGGATGGCCGCCGCGGGGTCGGCCGTGCGCTACGAGCCGTCCGCGGTGGCCGAGCACCGGCCGCGGGACCGGCTGGGGCCGTGGCTGGCCCAGCGGTTCAGCTACGGCACCACGGACGCGCCGCTGCTGCGCCGGCATCCGGCGTCGATGGCCCCGGTCACCGCCTCGCCGTGGAGCGCGGCCGCGTGGGCGCTCGCGGCGGTCCGCTGCTTCGGGCCGGCCGCCGCGGTCGCGGCGGGTTCCGCCGCGCTGACATGGCGGCAGGCGCAGGAGGCGACCGGGTCGCGGGCGGCGCTGCGGCTGGGCGCCTTGGGGCACCTGCGGGCCGGGCATGACCTCGCGTCGGCGCTGCTGCGGCCGTGGTGGCCGGTCACCGCGGCCGCCGCGGCGGTGTCCCCGGCGGCCCGCCGGGGCGTCGCCGCCATCGCGCTGGCCTGCTACGCGAACGAGTGGCGCGAGCGGAAGCCGGAGCTGGGGCTCGTGGCGTGGTGCTCGCTGCGGCTGCTGGACGACCTGAGCTACGGCACCGGGATCTGGGCGGGCTGCGTTCGGCACCGGACGGTGCGGCCGCTGCTCCCCGACCTGCACGGCCGACCGGGCCTGGGCCGCCGCCTCTGACCGGGAATGCGGCCCGGAGGCGCGCGGCGCTGACGCGCAGCCCCGGCGACTTGGCGGCCGCGCTCAGCGGGCGTACCAGTCGAGCATGGCCTGGCGGAGGAAGGCGGCAGTCCGCGGCATCGGGTCGGCCTGCTGGGCGGCCTCCAGCCGGAGCAGGTAGGCCGCGCGGAGCTCCTCTTCGGCCGGGGACAGCGCCGGCGGCGGGCCGGGGCGGCCGACCTCGATGAGGTCCCAGAGCCGGCTGGCGCTGCGGCCGAGCTCCAGGCGCGCTCCGGCCCGGGCCAGCGCCGCGATCCGGTCCCGGTCGGACCACAGGGCGGCCACGGGGCCGGCGTCCGGCGGGCGGCCGGCTGGCAGCGGCACGGCCAGGCCGGCGTGCACCAGGTGGCGCGCGGCGTCGGCCTCCCACGGCACGTCCGACGGGATCAGCACCGGGACGGCCCCGACGGCCAGGGCCTCCGCCACGGTCAGGCCGCTGGGGCGGCTGACGACCAGCCGAGCCTGCCTCATGAGCGCCGACAGGTCGGCCAGGCCGTACCGGACCTCAACGCCGCCTCGCTGGCGGCCCGTCGCCGGGCCGCCCCCGGCCCGGCCGGCGCAGACGATGACGCGGGCGCCAGGGAGAACGCGCTGCAGCTGGGCGGCGAACTCGATGATCCCGGCCAGCGGGATGAACGCGCGGGCTCCGACCGTAACGAGCAGGACATCACGGTCAACCGGCGCCAGCGCCGGTCCCTGTCCCGCCGCCGGTCCGGGTCCTCCCGCTGCCGCCGCTGCCATTGCTGGACCAGTGAAGCCGGGCCGGACCGGAATGCCCAGGGGCCGCAGCCGGGCCCGCTGGGCCGGGGGCAGCACGGACTTGGCGAACACGCCGGTGTAGTAGTCGATCCGCGGATGGGTGGATGAGGGGAACGGGTAGAAGTCGGTGTTGACCCCGATCACCACGCCGCCGAACCCGTCGCGGCGGGCCAGCTCGGCGAGGAGCCCGGCCGCCCACGGGTGCGTGCCGACCAGGGCGTCCGCGTCCGGCAGGGTCAGCGCGGGCAGCAGGTCTGCGGCCATCTCCGGCCACAGGC
>Ga0193726_1002039_pt1 | contig 14307 bp, 14 predicted proteins | sample H2c1metaG_FD_144928 | JGI IMG/M metagenome (GOLD analysis project Ga0193726, IMG submission 144928) | Soil microbial communities from a riparian zone of the East river system, Colorado, United States - H2c1 | ecosystem: Environmental > Terrestrial > Soil > Riparian zone | place: USA: East River... | reverse complement strand
GACGTGTTCCGCCGCGCCGGGACACAGGACCGGCCGGGCCAGGGAATCGGGCTCGCTCACGTCCGGGCCCTGGTTCGGCGGCTCGGTGGAACCATGTCGGTTGCGTCGGAACTTCACCAGGGTAGCACATTCACGATAACACTGCCGGCCACCTGGTCGGCCACCAACCGGAACAGAGAGTCATGAGTAAACCAGTCACCATCATCATGATCGAGGACGACGAGGGACACGCCCGCCTGATCGAACGCAACATCAGGCGATCCGGTGTCAACAATGAGATCGTTCCGTTCACCAACGGTACAGAAGCGGTCAACTATCTGTTCGGCAGCGACGGCAGCGGCCTCGAGCACAAGGGACAGGCGCTGCTTATCTTGCTTGACCTCAACCTGCCCGACATGACCGGGATCGAGATCCTGCGCCGGGTCAAGGAAAACAAATATTTGAAGTGCGCGCCGGTCGTGGTGCTCACCACCACCGACGACGCGCAGGAAATCAAGCGCTGCTACGAACTGGGCTGCAACGTCTACATCACCAAGCCGGTGAATTACGAAAGCTTTGCCAACGCCATCCGCCAACTCGGATTGTTCTTCTCCGTCATTCAGGTCCCGCAAGCCGCCACATGACATCAACCGCGTCCACGCTGCTGTATATCGACGACGACGAGGCGCTCGCCCGGCTGGTCAACCGCGGCCTGACGCGGCTCGGCTTCAATGTCGTTCACGCAGCCGATGGCGAAGCCGGACTCGAACGTTTGAAAGAAGGTGGCGTCGACGTCGTGGCGCTGGATCAATACATGCCCGGCCTCGACGGGCTGGAAACGCTGGCGCGGATCCTGAAAATTCCGGATGCGCCGCCGGTGGTGTTCGTCACTGCGTCGCAGGATTCCAGCATCGCGGTGACCGCGCTGAAGGCCGGTGCCGCCGATTACCTGGTGAAGGATACGCTCGGCGATTTCATTCCCCTGCTCCACGTCGCCGTCGATGGCGCGATCCGGCAGGCGATGGTCCGCAAGGCGCGCGACGACGCCGAGGCCGAGGTCCACGCCTCGCGCGACCGTTACGCGGCGCTGGCCGCCGAGCGCGAGGTGCTGCTGCGCGAGGTCAACCATCGCGTCGGCAACAGCCTGCAGATCATCGCCTCGTTGCTGCATCTGCAGGCCAATTCTTCAACGCAGGACGGCGTCAAGGCGGCGCTGACCAACGCCATGGGCCGCGTCGCCGCGGTGGCGCAGGTGCATCGCCGGCTCTACACCTCGCATGACCTGAAGAGCGTGCTGCTCAACCAATACCTCGAAGCCTTGCTGGAAGATCTCCGGCGTTCGGCAGAAGGCAACAAGATGTCGCGGCTGACGCTGAAGGCGGAGCCGATCGAGATCGATCCCGACCGCGCGGTGGCGATCGGCATTATCGTCAATGAGCTCGTGATGAACGCGGTCAAATACGCCTATCCCGACGGCGCAGGCCCGATCCATGTCGTTCTCAATGGCAATGGCGACGATCTCGAATTGTCAATTGCCGACGACGGCGTCGGCCTCAACGTCAAGACCGATCCGCGCTCGACCGGCATGGGCCAGCGCATCGTCACCGCGATGGCGCAGAAACTGGATGCAAATGTCGAGCGCGATCCCGGCCACGCCGGCACGCGCATCGTGCTGCGCTTCCGCCGCGTCAGCGCGCCGGCGCCGGCCAGACCGGCGAGTGCGGCGGGCTAAAGTCACCTAGAGCGTTAATATGGCTGCCCGAATTCGGCGGTCAAATCGGTTTCGTAACATCTGCCAAGCCATCCCCGGAGCTTATTTTCATCGTACTCATTTCCGGTTTCGATTTTTCTGATAGCCCCTTCGTTTTCGTGAAGTTTAGCAAATTGTTCCAAAGACAGCTTGCACCAATTGTAAAACATCTGATCGAGTTCTTGAGCTTCCGGGTCAGTTACTCCCCAAGCTGCAGAAAGCGACATAAAAGACTTTGGCTTTTCCGCTCGACGTTTCCGCGAGCGAGCCCATCGCGAATTGCGCACAAGATCAATCGCTTTGTCGTCCGCAATCCAAACCGTTTGATCCAAAGCGCGCCTCCAAGAAAAGAAAATGCGATGCCTCAATCTCCAGAACGGCCGCCATCCCCATACTAGTATTGAGACACCGACAATGACCAGACTAAAGCGAACCGGCGCTTTGTTTACGAAACCAGCTAATTCTACAGCCTTGTCCGCGAGTTGCTGAACACGCGGGTCGGTCATAGCACTGCCCGCCCATAGGACTGCTTTGTCGATCCATCTAACCCATACGTTAACGCTGTCCGGTATGCCTCCTAGGCCAACAATAGCAATTGGCCACCCCACGATCCATTTCGTGAAGCCCCATATCTTTTTCGAAATGCCTTTGACGTTTGCCCGGCCCATGCCGATGAGTATGCCCGGCTCGCGCCGGCTGGAGGAGTCGCCCGCAGACTTTTTGTGGGCCCCCACTAGCCGAAATGTGATCCGCAATCCCGGCCAGTATGCGGATCGTGCTGCCCTTCCGCCGGGCCAACTCGCCGGCGGCGGCCGAGCCGGCAATGCTGCGAGGTAGCGTTTAACATGCCCCGGACGCAGCGCAGCGCGCCGCTCTTCGCGGCGTGGTGCGCTGCTGAGCCGGGGCCGTAGCGGAACGCGGGGCTTGGTACGGTCCCGACTCTGCGGAGCCGCATAAGAATGCGGCACCGCGTCCGGGACACGATGTCCATCACCCGATCACCTGCAGCCACGGCAGCACGATCACCAGAAGGCCTAAAAAGTAGATCAGCCCGAAGATCAGGCCGAACTTCCAGAAATCCCTTTTGCCGATGTAGCCGCTGCCGAAATACATCGGCGCCGGTCCGGTGGCATAGGGCGAGATCACCCCCATCAATCCCAGCGAATAGACGCACAGCAGCGTCAATGTCGGGATCGACAATCCCGGGATGCTGGTTCCGACGGCGAGCACCACGGGCAGCACGGCCGCCGCATGCGACGTGATGCTGGAAAAGAAATAATGGATCCAGAAGAAAAACGAAACCAGCAGGATCATGCCTAATGTCGGCGACATCGTCGCGAGGTGCGTCGCATAACCTTCGGCCACCCACTTGATGAACCCGATTTCGTTGAGGCCCGATGACAGCGTCAGCAACGAGGTGAAGTAGAAAAACACTTCCCACGCGGCCTTCTCGGCAACAATGTCGGCGAAATCGATCACGCCTGTGACCAGCATCAGCGAGATCACGACGAAGACCACCATGGTCGCGTTGATGAAGTTCGAACCGAGGCCCGGAAGGCTGATGTTCGGATTCGATCCGGTGATCCACAGGAACATCGCCAGCAGCACCAGCGCGGACATGATCCATTCGTTGCGCGACAGCGGGCCCATCGTCTTGAGTTCGCCCGCACTCCACACCACGATCTCAGGACTTGCCTTCACCTCGGGCCGGCAAATGACGTAACTCAGCAACGGTACCAGCAGCAGCAGCGGAATTCCGAGCGGCGCAAAACCGACGAACCATTGCGACCAGCCTATATCCACGCCGACGATCTTCTTGGCGATGCTGAGCGCCGCCGCGTTGGGCGCGAGCGCGGTCAGGAACAGCGAACTGGTGACGGCTGTGGTCGCAAACGCCACCCACATCACATAGGTGCCGATCTTGCCCGCGGTGGGCCCGGGCTCGGAGCCGTAGATTCTCGGTATGTTGCTGACGATCGGATAGACGGTGCCGCCGCTGCGCGCGGTGTTGGACGGCGTCGCGGGAGCGAGAACAAGGTCCGAGAACGCAACGGCATAACCGAGGCCAATGGTGTGGCGGCCGAGGCCCCGCACCAGCAGCAATGCGATCCGCCTGCCGAGGCCACTCTTGCGGTATCCGATCGAGAACACGAAAGCGCCGACGATCAGCCAGACCGTGCTTTCGGAGAACCCGCCCAGCATCCAGCGCAGCGATTTATTGGGATCGGATTCGACGTAACCCATCACGCCGGCGAAGGTGAGACCGATCAGGCCGACCGCGCCTACCGGCATCGATTCGAGGATCAGGCCCGCAATTACCGCGGCAAACACCGCGAAGTAGTGCCACTGGTTGGCATTGAGGCCCGCCGGAACAGGCGCGAGGTAGATCGCGAGCCAGATCACCAGCGGCGCAATCGTTTTCCATTTGATGTTCATGGCCGCCCCTTGTGTTTCTTCCCCAACGCTTTCCCGGCACTCTAGCATGCTTACCGAAAGGTGAAACCTTTGACCCTCATGGTGAGGAGGCGCGCTTGCGCCGTCTCGAACCAGGCCGCACACTCATCCTTCGAGACGCGCGCAAGGGCGCCGCTCCTCTGGATGAGGGCCGGGTTCGCGCTTTTATTGTCGCTCTGCTATCCTGTGGGCCATGAGCTCCCGCGACTCCGCCTCGACAGACATCACGCCGGAGGTTTTGCTGCGCGCGTACGCCTGCGGCATTTTTCCGATGGCGGAGAGCGTCGACGATCCGACGCTGTTCTGGGTCGAGCCGGAAATCCGGGGGCTGATTCCGCTCGACGGCTTTCGCGTCGCTTCGCGTCTCGCGCGCACGGTGCGCTCGGATGCCTTTCGCGTTACCGTCAACACCGCCTTCAAGGCCGTGATCGACGGCTGCGCGGCACCGCATCCCGGCCGCGACGACACCTGGATCAACCGCCGCATCCGCGATCTCTACACCGCCCTGCACGAGATCGGTCACTGTCACAGCGTCGAGGTCTGGGAAGGCGACGATCTCGCCGGCGGGCTCTACGGCGTCAGCCTCGGCCGCGCTTTCTTCGGCGAGAGCATGTTTCATCGCGCCCGCGACGCGTCCAAGGTGGCGCTGGTGCATCTGGTCGCGCGATTGATCGCCGGCGGCTTTGAGCTATTGGATACGCAATTCGTCACCGCGCATTTGCGCAGCTTTGGCGCGATCGAGGTGCCGCGGCGGCGCTACCGCGCGCTGCTCGACGACGCGCTCGCGGGCGGTGCGGATTTTTCACGATTGCCGGCGGATGTCGGCGGCGCGGACGCGCTGCGGATCATCGCGGGGCGCGAGACGGCTGGTGGATAGTTGCTCCCGCCCCAAACCGACAGCCTCTTTCAGGTTGTATTAATATTGCAATTCAATTCCAGGATAAATATCATCCGCCATATTTGAGCGGAGATAATTATGAAACGAATTTATATATTCCCGGTATTTTCAACGGCGAAGTGTCTTCTGTTGTTGGCTTTTATCGGATGTGCGCATGCCGACATGCTGCCCGTAGGCCCGGTCGATCTGACGGTGCGGGTGAATGACGTTGACATTCCCCTGGTCCTGAAGGGAGCCGCGGATGTCAACACGTCCAAAGGGGATTTCAACGTCAACGGCGAGGTTACGGCGTCGGCCACTACCTCCAAACTGCGCGACGAGATGCTTGCCATTGCGAGTAAGCTTCTTCCGGTCAAGTTCAGCATTCCGCTTTGCACGATCACGATCACCCGAATCTCGTCGCTCAATGTCAGTTCAAAAGATGCCGAAGCGGATGTGGATGTGGGGTTTCATTTCCTGCAGGTCTGCGCAATCTTTCGTGAGGAGTTGGATGCGACAGCGAAACTCGCGGTGGTCGCCAAGGTCCTGAAGGGTAATCGCTTGTCCTGGACCGTGCCGCGCAATCCGGAATTGAAGATCCCCGGACTGGGGGCTTTCCTCTCCGAAAAACACGCGCGAGAACTGCTTCAGGGTTTTCTGGATCAACACATCATCCAGATTCCAGCCATCGATGGCGTCCGCGCGGCGCTGCAGGGCGCAAACTTCGACGGCGACAAGAATACGCTGTCATTCCGCATCAAGGCCGATGCGCACACCGATGGCGCCAAACTAACGTCGCTGCTGGCTCAATACCTGAAAACGCAGGACTTCAATTTTACGATTCCGAAATTTCAATAATCTTGCCTGGCGCGCAACGACCTACCGTTGCCGGAACAGATTGAAGAACGGATTGGTCTCTTGCTGCAGCGGCTGCGGACGTGGCTGCTCTTGCACCTGCTGCTGCTGCGGGAACTGCTGCGGCGGACGCGGTGCGGCCTGCTTCGGCGGCGCGCGCTTCTGCTGCACCGGCGGAGGCGGCGGCGGCTTCGGCGGCTCGGGCTGGGCGCTGACGATGGTCTGGCCCGGCCCTTTACAGTCGGTCAGCCAGATATCGTAGATCGGATGCTCGACCCCGTGCAGGCCGGGGCTTGCCGCGAACATCCAGCCGGAGAAAATCCGTTTCACCTCGCCCTGCAGCGTGATCTCGTCGACCTCGACAAAGGCGTCGGTGTTGGTGGTCTCGGTCGCGGGGCGCGTGTAGCAGGCGTCGGTCTTCACCCTGAGCGCACCGAACTGCACGGTCTCGCCGATCTCGGCGTCGAAATTGATGATGCGGCCGGTGATCTTGTCGAGGCCGGAGAAGGTCGCCTTCTTGTTGACGATCTTGGTGGCGGGCGGCTCGGTGACGACTTCGTCGCCGGGCTGCAAGGTGGCGGCGGCACCCGGCACGCTCTTGGGCTGGCGCTGTCCCGGCGGCGATCCCGGCAAGGCATTGGCCGACGGCGGCGCGGCGCCCTGCCCCGGTTGCGGCGGTGCGATTGCGACCGGCGCATTCTGCGGAACGATGGTGGTTCCCGGCGGCGGCGCCAGAGGCTGCGACTGCACCGGGCCCGGCGGCGGCACGCCCTGCCCCGGCGGCGGACGATTGGGCGCCGGCAGAATACGGCCCTGCGGCAGCTCCGGAACTTCCTCGTCGTCATCCGGCTGTTGCTGCTGGACCTGACCGCGCGGAACGTTGCCCGGCGGACGCGGCGGCGGTTCGGAAAAGATGTTGCCAAGCTGCGCGCGCGCCGGAGGCGCCGGCGCGAGCACAGCCGCGGCGATCAGGGCCGCAAAACCAGTCAGGGCAATGGTTCGAAACATCCGGCGCGGCAACCCTAAAGGCGAATCAGGCTCACGATAGTGTATCGGAGATCGGAAGGCCGCTATCGGCCGCTCGCAATGCCCCGGTTAACACGTTGAATACGGCGGGGAAAGGGCGGGTCAGCGTCCGGCTGGTCAGGCCGTACCACAAATGAAATAGTTGGCCGCGAAATCCGGGTTAACCGGAACAGCAAGGGGAAACGTCTGACATGCCCGATCGAATTCGTCTCGATGGCAAGGCCGCGGTCGTCACCGGCGCCGCCGGCGTCATCGGCACCGCGACGATAAAGCTGCTCGCCGAACGCGGTGCGCGGATTGTCGCGGTCGATCGCGACGAGAAGCAGCTGCAGGCCGCGATCAAGGACCTGCCCGCATCGGCCGAAGCGTTCGCGGTGACCGCCGACGTCACACAGGAGGATGAGGTCGCGGAGTATGTCCGCACGGCGCTGGACAAATTCGGCGCGATCGACGTGTTCTACAACAACGCCGGTATCGAGGGCGATATCACGCCGATCGTGCGCTATTCGCTGGAGACGTTTCGCCGCGTGCTCGATGTCAATGTGGTCGGCGTGTTCCTGGGGCTGAAACATGTGCTGCCGGGGATGCTGAAGCAAAATCGCGGCAGCATCATCAACACCGCGTCGATCGCGGGACTGATCGGCTCACCCGATATTCCCGCTTATACCGCGAGCAAGCATGCGGTGATTGGGCTGACCAAAACCGCCGCGATCGAATGCACCGGCACGAATGTGCGCGTGAACTGCGTCTGTCCGGGACTGATCGACAGCCGGATGCTCAGCTCCATCGTCGAGGGCCGCAATCCCGGCAACGCGCCGGTGCCCACCGACAGGATCGTCGATCGAACGCCAGCGCGGCGGCTGGGACTTGCGTCTGAAGTGGCGTCCGTGGTGGCGTTCCTCGCCTCCGATGAGGCGAGCTACGTCATGGGCTCGGCCTACACGGTCGACGGCGGACGAACCACCGCGTAAGTTACCGTCATTCCGGGGCGCGCGAGCCGCGAACCCGGAATCCAGCCAAGTCATCTGAACTTCTGGATTCCGGGTCCACGCGAAGACGCGTGTCCCGGATGACGAAAGTGAATCAGCAAGCAACAGGTCTTCCCCATGCCCGTACAACTCGATCCCGATGCCGCCGCCGTCTACAAGGCTTTTCAGGAGGCCGGACGCCCGCCTTACGAAAGCGTGTCGCCGGCGGAAGCGCGCGAGCTTTATCTAAAAGGCCGCGTCGTCACCAATCCCGAGCCGCCGGAACTGGCGTCGGTGAAGGAAATCGCGATCCCCGGTCCCGGCGGCGCACTCCCGGCGCGGGTCTACACGCCGAAGACGCTGCGGCAAACCGACGGCATGTCGCCCTGCCTGGTGTTTTTCCACGGCGGCGGCTGGGTGATCGGCAATCTCGACAGCCACGACGTCGCCTGCCGCACGCTGGCGCATGAGGGCGAGCTGATCGTGATCTCGGTGGATTACCGGCTCTCGCCCGAAGCAAAATTTCCCGCCGCGGTCGAGGACTCCATCGCCGCGACAAAATGGATTTCAGACAATGCCATGACGCTCGGTATCGACGCCGCGCGGCTGATGGTCGGCGGCGACTCTGCCGGCGGCAATCTCGCCGCCGTGGTCTCGATCCATGCACGCGAAAAGGGTCCGAAGATCGCGGGTCAGGTGCTGATCTATCCCGGCACCGATTTCCGCATGACGCATCCCTCGCACCGCGAACCCGAGACCAGCATCCTGCTCACGCATTCCGTAATCCAGTGGTTCAAGAACCACTATCTGAACGGCTCGGAAGATATCGACGACTGGCGCGCATCGCCGGCGCGCGTGGAAAATCTCGCCGGCCTGCCGCCGGCCTATGTGCTCACCGCCGGCGCCGATCCCTTGCGCGACGAAGGCGATGAATTTGCAAAGCGGCTGAAAGATGCCGGCGTGCCCGTCACCTATCGGACATTCCCCGGCCAGTTCCACGGCTTCTTCACCATGGGCAAATTGCTGCCGCAGGCCATCGTCGCGGCAAAGGAGATCGGCGTCTGGTTGAAGGCGCTGAATTAGCGCTCAGTCAAATAAATCGTCATTCCGGGGCGCGCGAAGCGCGAGCCCGGAATCCATAACCACCACGTGAGTATGGATTCCGGGCCTGCGCCTCCGGTCGGCAATTGCCGACCGAAAGGCGCATCCCGGAATGACGACCTCAATCCTGGCCGCCTTCCCGGGAAACGGGTGGGCGCGGCTGTTCCGATTTGCGAGCCTAAAAGCTGTCGCAGTCGGAGAATGCCCATGACATCGCAAAGCGCAGCAATTCGAAACGCCGCGTTCGACGCGGGCCTCGGAAGCCGGAATCCATTTGGCGTGATGGACGTTCCCAATCCAAATGATTTTGAGGTGGCACGGTTTGCCGCCACTGCGACGCGCGAGGAATTCGGCGATGCGAATGCAGAACCCTGGGGTGCTGTTCATGAAAGTGACGGCACCATTGAAGGAAACTGGTCCAGCCGCTGGAATGGCGGCGCGGATCCTGCGATCCCGGAAGATGCCGCGTATAAATGGAAGCGTGGCAGCTCCGAATTAAGAATAATAGGTACGCGCGTCTATCTGCTGTTCGACTGGGATCGCGGCGCGCGCAGAGGGCTGATCGATGCGATGCGTGATGGCTCGCAACGACTGGTCGGAAAGTATATCAATTTAAGCAATCCTGCGATCACGCGTCCCTGGATCGGCAGAATCGTCAGCGACCAGCGAATTGACGGGCGCTGGCCGCAAGGCCGGCTGGATTTCCGCAGATAGTCGAATTCGGCCCTTGAGCGGAAGGTTTAGCTCATTGCGAGCGAAGCGAAGCAATCCAGAAGCAACAAGCAAGGACTGGATTGCTTCGTCGCTTCGCTCCTCGCAATGACGCACTTCCTACCCCGCCCGTGCGGCGCGGCGCAGAGATTGCGGCGGCTGGCCGAAGGCGCGGATGAAGGCGCGGCGCATCCGCTCCGGATCGCGGAAGCCGGTGGATTGCGCGACCAGTTCGATCGCCTCGGACGATGACTGCACGCGCTGCCGCGCCGCCTCGATCCGCAGCCGCTCCACCGCCTTCGACGGCGTGGTGCCGGTCTCGGCGATGAAGGCACGCGCAAAATGCCGCGAACTCATGCCGGCCTGCTCGGCCATGTCTTCCACCGTCAGCGGCGCATCGAGATGCTCGCGCGCCCAGCTCAACAGCTCTCCGAAGCGGCCGGCCGGCGCCTTCAATTCCAAGAGCGAAGAGAATTGCGACTGGCCGCCGGCGCGGCGTTCATGCAGCACGAGCTGGCGCGCGGTTTTCTGCGCGACCTCGTCGCCAAAGTCCTCCGCCGCCATCGCCAGCGCCAGATCGATGCCGGCGGTGATCCCCGCCGAACTCCAGATATTGCCGTCGCGCACGAAAATCCGGTCGGGCTCGAGCTTCACCTTCGGATAGCGGGCGAGAAAATCCCGGGTGCGCTGCCAATGCGTGGTGGCGCGGCGGCCGTCGAGCACGCCGGCTTCCGCCAGAATGTACGCGCCGGAGCAGACGCTGGCGACGCGGATGCCGCGTTTTGCCATCGCGCGCACGAACGCGAGCGTCTTTTCGCATGTCGCCGCGTCACGCACGCCGGGACCTCCTGACACGATCAAGGTCGAGATCGCGCCGGATGGCCTGATGCCGCGCGCGAGCATTTCGACACCGGAGGAGCTGCGCACCGCGCCGGGCGTCACCGCGATGGTTTTGATCGATGGAGGCTTGCCCGCGACGCGCGCGGCGATCTCGAACGCTGAAATCGGGCCGGCCGCGTCAAGCAACTGGAAATCCGGGAAGATGAGGACGCCGATCATGGATTGTGCCCGATGTCTGGAATCGAGGGAAATATGGCATTTCAGACATCAGGCCATCATGGCAGGATAGCTTAGTCAAGCCAAAATGGAGGAAGTCATCATGTCCGCGACGCTTCAGATCGGCCTGCTGATCTTTCCCAAGGTGACCCAGCTCGATTTCACCGGGCCCCTGCAGGTGTTTTCGAACCTGCCCGGCGCCAAGCTTCACCTGATCTGGAAACGCATCGAACCTGTCCCGAGCGACTCTGTGCTGGCGCTGACGCCGACTGTCACCTTTGCGGATTGCCCGCAGCTCGACGTGATCTGCGTGCCCGGCGGCGCCGGCGCCGATGACCTCGTCAATGACGAAGAGACGCTGGATTTCCTGCGCAAGCAGGCGATAAGCGCAAAATACGTCACCTCGGTTTGCACGGGATCGCTGGTGCTCGGCGCGGCCGGATTGCTGCAAGGTTACAACGCGGCGACGCACTGGTCGGCAATGCAGTATCTGTCGGCGTTCGGCGCGGTGCCGACCAACACGCGGGTGTGCGTCGATCGCAACCGCGTCACCGGCGGCGGCGTCACCGCCGGCATCGATTTCGCGCTGACGCTGGTATCGATCCTCACCGACCGGAAAACCGCGGAAGCGATTCAGCTTGGGCTCGAATACAATCCGGCGCCGCCGTTCAATTCAGGCTCGCCCGACACCGCGCCGCCGGAGATTCTGGCACTTGTGAAAGAGCGAATTGCTGCGAGGGGTGCGCGCCGCGGCGATGCAATCCATCGGGCCGCGGCGCGGCTAAGCCAGCCTGCGTAGCGAACCACCCGTCGTCATTCCGGGGCGCGCGGAGCGCGAGCCCGGAATCCATAACCACGATTGGGGGTTATGGATTCCGGGCCTGCGCCAAGTGGCGCATCCCGGAATGACGATGGAGTTGAGTTGCAAAAGAAAAAGGCCGCCCGGTTTGCACCGAACGGCCTTTCCTGTCCTACGGCAGCTCCACATTAACGGGCGATTTCAGGACCTCTGCACCGGGGGCCTATCTCCCGGCCGTATCCTTCCTCGGGTGCCGCTGCAAATCGGGGCAGTCGCGAACTGTGACCCGAACCGTCGCGGTGGTTTCCCACCTCCGTAAGATGAGCGATTGAAACGTCACCGCGGCTCGAACGCAAGAATACGGCGAGAAATATCCCCGCTGTTAACAGGCGGCCCTGCAAAATTCGCACCGTCATTCCGGGGCGCGCCAACGGGTCCGGCTTCGCCGGCCCGATGACAGGCTCCGCAGCGAACCCGGAATCTCGAGATTCCGGGTCTGGTCCTTCGGACCATCCCGGAATGACGAAAACAATTTCAGTTCGGAATCGCCTTCTTGGACGACGGCACATCCGCGTTGACGGTGACGCCGCGCAGCAGGTTGTAGGCCGCACCCAGCGCCTTGTCGTCCTTCTCCGCCGGCGGGACATAGGACTGCGAGCCGGTCTGCTCGGCGCCGTCTGCGGAAAGGTGGCCGCGCATCGACGCCTCGCCCTTGGTATCGGCGTTGGACTTCAGCTCGGCCGGTACATCCTGCAACACCTCGATGTCAGGCGCGATGCCCTTGGCCTGGATCGAGCGGCCGGACGGCGTGAAATAGCGCGCGGTGGTGAGCGCCAGTGCGCCCTTGCCGGGCCCGAGCGGAATGATGGTCTGCACCGAACCCTTGCCGAACGACCGGGTCCCGATCAGGGTGGCGCGCTTGTGGTCGTGCAACGCACCGGCCACGATCTCGGACGCCGACGCCGACCCGCCGTTGATCAATACGACCAGCGGCTTGCCCTTGGTCAGGTCGCCGGCCCGTGCGGTGAAACGCTGGGTCTCCTCGGCGGTGCGGCCTCGGGTCGAGACCACCTCGCCCCGCGCCATGAACGCGCTGGATACCGAAACCGCCTGATCGAGCAAGCCGCCGGGATTGTTGCGCAGGTCGATGACGTAGCCCGCCAGTTTCTCCGGCGGAATTTGCTTCGCGATGTTGGCGATCGCTTTTCGCAATCCGTCGGTCGTTTGCTCGTCGAACGTGGTGATCCTTACATAGCCGATATCCCCGCCCGCGGTGTGGTAGCGTACCGGTCGCGCCCGAATGACCTCGCGCACGATCGAAACGTCGATCGACTGCTCGGCGCCCTTGCGCATGATTTTCAGGCGGGTTTTGGTGTTGATCGGCCCCTTCATCTTGGCAACAGCCTGCTCCAGCGTGAGCCCCTGCACCACGGCGTCATCGACAGAGGTGATCAGGTCGCCTGACATGATGCCAGCCTTGGCGGCGGGGGTGTCGTCCATCGGTGCTACCACCTTGACGAAGCCGTCCTCCATCGTGACCTCGATACCGAGTCCGCCGAACTCGCCGCTGGTGATCTCCTGCATGTCACGCCAGGCTTTTTCATTCATGTAGCGCGAATGAGGATCGAGCGAGGTGAGCATGCCGTTGATCGACGCTTCGATCAGCTTGGCGTCGTCGGGCTTTTCGACATAGCCCGCCCTGATCCGCTCGAACACGTCGCCGAACAAATTGAGCTGCGAATAGGTGTCGGTGCCGGCGGCAGCCCTGGCCGCCGCGACCAGCGCGCTCGGAGGCTGGATCGCGAGGACGGTCAGACCCGCCCCGATTACGGCACCAAGGAGAACATGGGAAATCCTGCGCATGATCGGCCGCCCCTTCCGCTGTGCTGTCAGGTATTCGCAGCATGCGTGGCGCATGCAGGCTTTTTTGCGGCAGAAGACGACCTGTAGGGTGGGCAAAGCCAACGGGTCGCGCGAACGCGCGCCCGATGGCAGGCTCCGCGTGCCCAGCGTCGAGATCATTTGGTGGGCACGGCGCAAGAGCGCCCTTGCCCATCCTACAAGTGGCTATTGGCCTGGCGTCCAGGGTTGGTAGTCGCCGGTGGCGGCGGGGCGGCGGCCGCTGGCCAGCGTCGAGCCGGAGGGGCGGTAAGCCGCCGGCGTGCCGGTCATGTTGGGTATATGAGGCTTTTCCCATTCATGCGGCTTGTAGGCCTCTTCGGTCGGCGCGACATCGACGGTGTGATGCAGCCAGCCATGCCATGACGGCGGCACCCGGGTCGCCTCGGCGTAGCCGTTATAGACCACCCAGCGCCGCTCGAAGCCGAGCGAGGGATCGATCTTGCGGCCTTTGGTCCGGAAATAGCGGTTGCCCTGCTCGTCCTCGCCCACCAGCTCGCCAAACCGCCACGTCCACAATTGCGTGCCAAAGGTCTGGCCGTTCCACCAGGTGAAAATTTTGAGGAAAAACAGTTTCATCGAGCCGTGCCGGTTGATGCTGGAAGCTTGCGACCCTGATGCCATTGGCGGGGTGGATTGTCCAGTTGCCCGGTCATCACGGCTTTGCAGACCGTTTACACCAACGCCATCGTGACTGAATGCCGCGGAAACGGCGCAATCCGTTCATGCCGCGTACAGTTGCGATCCGGCAGCCTTAAGCCTGCGCACAATCGGTGCGAGGCTCGGGAACGTCTGCCCTTCGAACGGGTTAGGCTGTGTCCCGCAAATGGAG
>Ga0193726_1002038_pt1 | contig 14317 bp, 14 predicted proteins | sample H2c1metaG_FD_144928 | JGI IMG/M metagenome (GOLD analysis project Ga0193726, IMG submission 144928) | Soil microbial communities from a riparian zone of the East river system, Colorado, United States - H2c1 | ecosystem: Environmental > Terrestrial > Soil > Riparian zone | place: USA: East River... | reverse complement strand
CGTCCATCGCGCCGTCGGCGATCAGCTGACCTGTGTGTTCGTCGACCACGGGCTGCTGCGGGCCGGCGAGGCCGAGCAGGTCGAGAAGGACTACGTTGCCGCGACGGGTATCAAGCTCAAGGTCGTCGACGCCTCTTCGCGCTTTCTGGAGGCGCTGGATGGCATATCCGACCCCGAGCAGAAGCGGAAGATCATCGGGCGCGAGTTCATCCGCGTCTTCGAGCAGGCGGCCCGGGACGTCGCGGCCCACGGGGACGTCGAGTTCCTCGTACAGGGGACGCTCTATCCGGATGTCGTCGAGTCCGGTGGCGGCGCCGGGACGGCGAATATCAAGTCACACCACAACGTTGGCGGCCTGCCCGATGATCTCGCGTTCGACCTGGTCGAGCCATTGCGCACGCTGTTCAAGGACGAGGTGCGCGCGATCGGCACCGAACTCGGGCTGCCCGACGCGATGGTCTGGCGGCATCCGTTCCCCGGCCCGGGTCTCGCGATCCGGATCATCGGCGCGGTCACGCGCGATCGTCTCGACATCCTGCGGTTCGCCGACCAGATCGCACGCGACGAATTGACCACGGCCGGGCTCGACCGCGACGTATGGCAGTTCCCGGTCGTCCTCCTGGCCGACGTACGCAGTGTCGGGGTCCAGGGCGACGGCCGCTCGTACGGGCATCCGGTCGTTCTCCGGCCGGTGTCCAGCGAGGACGCCATGACGGCCGACTGGTCGCGGCTGCCGTACGACGTGATCGCCCGGATCTCGACGCGGATCACGAATGAGGTGCCCGAGATCAACCGAGTCGTGCTCGACGTGACGAGCAAGCCGCCGGGAACGATCGAGTGGGAGTGACGCCGATCTACTTCGGATCGGATGAGGTCGTCGCGCCGGGGTAGCCGGGGAACGAGGAGCCGGTCGGTCCGAACTGGTCCGGTTGGTTGGAGCCGTTGTAGCGGTCCGAGCCGGCGTGCTGCCAGACCGGGGCCGGCTTGGCCTCCTGCGGCATCACGATCATGGCCACGATGTACGCGATGATGAACGCGCCGCCGGTGATGATGGCGAGCGCGACCGCCGCGAGACGGACGAGGGTCGGGTCGACGTTGAGGTATTCGGCGATACCGCCGCACACGCCGCTGATCTTGCGATCCGTTTGCGAGCGCCGCAGTTGCCGGTACGAAGGCGTTGGTGTCATGTCTCTACGGTGCCTCATCGGAGCGCCAGCGCGCCTCGGTGACCGCCCGGATGAGTACCCTGAGATCTGCCCTCCGATCTCCGTGTACGCCTCCTTAGGTCATGCGTGACGAATGCTCACGCCTTGTCCTATTTGGTGACAAAAGTCCAGCCGAGGTGAGTCGCGTCCATGACTGAACCGCCGGACCAACCGCCCGATCTGGAGCCGATCCGGCGCATCGCCGCGTACGGCGTCTGCCACGACCCCGACGGAAACGTCCTGCTCGTGCGGGCGAGCCAGACCACCGGGACGCCCGGCGCCTGGTCAATGCCCGGCGGTGCCGTCGCGCACGGCGAGGACCCGCGGGACACGGTGGTTCGCGAGACCGCGGCCGAGACCGGTCTTTCAGTCGCCGTGGACGGTCTGCTGGACGTCAGCGCGGATCTCCGAACAATGCCGGATCGCGGCCTGACGATCCATACGGACCGCCTCATCTATCGCGTACGCGAGCGGGGCGGCGCATTGATCGATCGGATCGATCAGCCGACGGACCTGTGCCGCTGGGTGAGCCTCGCTGACGCGGCGGCCATGCCGCTGCGGCCGTTCACCGCGATCGCGCTGGGGCTGCCGCCGGCCGCGGTCGACCTGCAGCCCGACGAGGCGCCGGACGTTCCCTCCTTCCATGCCGTCCCGGGTCCGGACGGGCTGCACCGCGCGCAGCGGTTCGCCGCCTACGCCGTGGCCCGCGATGTGCATGATCGGGTGCTGTTGACGAGGATCGCCGACGGATATCCCGGTGCCGGTCGCTGGCATCTGCCGGGCGGAGGCACCGACTTCGGTGAGTCGCCGGGCCCGGCGCTGCTGCGTGAGCTGCTCGAAGAGACGGGACAAGAAGGTCAGCTCGTACGGCTGCTCGGCGTGGCCAGCCACCGCGACGCGGCCTCGATCGGCCCGGAGGGCTACCCGATCGACTGGCACGGCGTCCGAGCGTTCTACCTCGTCCAGATCGCGGCCGCGACCGAGCCGACCGTGCACGATATCGGCGGCTCGACCGGCGATGCGCGATGGTTCACGCCGACCGAGGTCGGTGCGCTCGATCCAGCAGTCGATCTGACCGAAGTCACGGCGGAGGCCCTCGCCGGCAACGGCAAGGCACCAAGGCAGCGGACGAAGACCGCGCGTCGACCACGTACGGCCCGCACGCGCCATGGCCGGTAGCGCGCGCCATCGGTCCGTACCGGATGATGTCGCGATGACCACGACCGACAGGCTCGAACGCCTGATGGACCAGGCATGGCCGGCGCCCGAAACCATGGCGATCGGTGGTTGGCGGGCCCGCTTCGCCGACGGCATCACCCGCCGCGCGAACTCCGTGTTGCCGGACGCCGAGCCGGCCGATGTGGACGCCGCGATCTCCGCGGTCGAACGGGCCTATGCCGAGCGCGGTCTGCCGCCGACCTTCCAGATGACACCGACGGCGCAACCATCCGATCTGGACAGCCGGCTGGCCGATCGCGGGTATCGGGTCGACGGGCCGACGCAGGTGCTGGTCGCGGCAGGGGACCGTAGTCCGGCGCGTCGAGCCGATGCCACCCTGACCGACGAGCCGAGCGAAGCGTGGATGGACCTCTGGTGGCGCGTCGACGGTCGCGGCGACAGTGCGGCCCGAGCGGTCGCGCGCACGATCCTCACCGGCGTTCCGGCGCGCTATGGGTCGATCGTGGACGACAACGGCGTCGCGGCGGTAGGGCGCCTCGCGCTCTTCGACGGTTGGGCCGGCATCTACTGCATGGCGGTCCGGCCGGACACGCGCCGGCGCGGCCTCGGCGCGGCGATCCTGCGAATGCTGTGCGGCGCGGCCGGCGGTCGTCGGCTGTGGCTGCAGGTCCTGGCCGACAACGTCGCCGCACATGCGCTCTATGCGTCCGCCGGCTTCACCCCCGCCTTCGCGCACCACTACCGGGTCCGCGACGCGATGTAAGGTTGTCGCCCAGATGACCTTGAACATTCGGGGGTACGGGGGGCGGCGCGGTGCAGCAGGGTCGCAAAATCAGCGCGTACGGCATCGCCCACGACGACGGCGGTCGATTGCTGCTGGTGCGCGGCTCCGATGAGTCGTTCTTCCCGGGATCATGGAACCTGCCCGGTGGTGGTATCGAGCACGGCGAATCGCCGACCGACGCCGTGACGCGCGAGTTCGGCGAGGAGACCGGCCTTACCGTCGAGGTCGGTACGCTGGTCGACGTCCGCTCCGACCTCGCCTTGTCGCCAGCCGGCGACCGCCTCACCCATTTCGACCGGATCGTGTACGACGTCCGGGTGACCGGCGGCGAGCTGCGGGACGAGGCGGATGGCAGCTCGGATGGCGTGCACTGGTTCGCCAAGGACGAGTTGGCCGAGATCACGTTGTTGCCGTGGCTCGCGCGATTCCTTGACTATCCGACGCGGCCGCCCGTCGACGCCGCGACGGTGGCGGCCGCGCGGTTGGTGCTGCGTGATCCGGCGGACGTCCGGTTTCAACGCTTCAGCGCGTATGCCGTGGTGCGCGATCCAGCCGGACGCATCCTGTTGACCCGGATCGCGTCCGGTTATCCCGGTGCCGGCCACTGGCATCTGCCCGGCGGTGGCACCGATTACGGTGAGTCCGCCCGGGACGGCCTGCTCCGCGAGATTCGCGAAGAGACCGGCCAGGAGGCCGTGGTCGGGGATTTGCTCACCGTGGTGGACATGCACAACCCACGGGCGTACGGGCCGGAGCAGCGCGCGCTGGACTGGCACACCGTACGAGCGATCTTCGAAGCCCGGGTGCCGCAGCCCACTGACCCGTTTGTGGACCTTTTGGGGGGTTCGACCGATCGGGTGGCATGGTTCACACCGGACGAGGTGCGGCAGCTCAAGCTCAACCGCCTCGCTCAGACCGTGCTCGCGACCTACGCAAGGTGATGTCTGGATCACACACCGCTGTTGCTGAATGGCGGGTTTGCGTACACTGGACTGGCACCGTGTTCGCCCAGTTCGCGGCGCCCGCCGCCACGTGTGGTGACGAGCAGTTCGCAGTTCGGCCATCGCCAACCGGCGGCCGCTTATGGGATCGTGTAGACCGCGACTCGCATCGGGCTCCATGCCTCCGAGGCGGACACGAGGATTGATCCGGAACCGGCAGGGTGCCGAGTTCCCACTGGAGGAAACGTGCCGAGAGCCCCCTGGCGCCGGCGTTCGAATGACAGCCCCCGTCCCGCGGGACGGCGTTGGACCGGCCGACTGCGTCGCAGCGGATCGCTGGCCCGACAAGCGCCGTCCATGATGATCCGCGTGGTCCGCCGACGCGGCGGCGAACCCCGCCAGCCGTACGCGACCCGCCGTACGCTGCCACTGCGCCGTACGCGCCGGATCGACATGATCGCGCCCGATAGCCCGCCGCCAACCGGCGCCGCGATCGCGGATGCCGCCGTCCTCGAGGAGACCCGCCGCGAGCTGGCCGAAGCGGCTGCCCGCGCGTTGCAGGAGGAAGCGCGGCGCACGGTAGCCGAGGCGGCGGAGCGCCGTCGTGCCTCGGCCGCCGACGACGCGGATGTGCCCCGTACGATCCCGCTGATCCCGGGCGAGGTCACCCCGGCCCGCCGCGCCAAGTTCGCGCTAGCCAACTCGTTCACGATCGCGAGCCTGATGCTCGGCATGTCGGCGATCTTCCTGAGCATGCACCACGACGTGCGGCTCGCCTCCGTGGCGCTGATGTGCTGTGTGGTCTTCGACGGCCTGGACGGAGCGGTCGCCCGCAAGCTCGGCGTCGCCAGCCCGTTCGGGGCGCAGATGGACTCGCTCGCCGATATGTGCTCGTTCGGCATTGCGGCGCCCGTCGTCGTCTACGCGTCCCTGCGGGGCACCGCGCCGACGGCATTGATCGCCGTTGCCTGCGCGATGATCGCGGCCGGCGCGATGATCCGCCTCGCCCGCTTCAACGTCTCGCCCAAGGATGGCCGCTTCTTCACCGGCGTACCGACGACATTGACCGCCGCGGTGCTGGGCATGGCCGTGTTGATCGGACTGCACCTGCCGGGCGCGGTCGCGGTGGCCGCGGTGGCCGTGCTGGCGGTCGCCATGGTGTCCGGCTTCCCGTACGCGAAGCTCGCTCGGGTGGCGAAGCTCCCGCCGTGGCTGTGGGCGGCGCCGGTCGTCGGCTTCTATTTCGACTACCGGGTCACGTTTGCGCTGCTGGTCGCGATTTACGTGATCAGCGGGCCACTGCTGTGGGTGGCGCGCCAGCGTACCGAACACCATGCGGTGACCGCCTGACGCAGCACCGTCGATGAGCGCCCGGTCCGAGGTTGGACCGGGCGCTCGTTGCGTCCACGGGGATAGGTCGAACGATCAGCGCCAGTGGGCTATTACGGTCGATCCGCCGCGGACCTTGTCCCCGGGTACGACCGACGCCTCGCTCGCCGTCGCGGGCAGGTAGACGTCGGTGCGCGACCCGAAGCGGATGAGGCCGAGTCGTTCGCCCTTCGCGAGCATCGATCCGACCGGCGCGCGCTGCACGATCCGTCGGGCGATGAGCCCGGTACGCTGCGCAACCACCACCGTGCCGTGCACCGTATCCAGCACCGTGTACGCAGCCACGTTGTGCTCCGCCGCCGGGCTCATGGCCGCGGCGTAGCCGCCGTCCTCGACGAAATAATCGGCCACCCGACCAGCGACCGGCGACCGATTGACGTGGACGTCGAGCACCGAGAGAAACACCGCGATGCGCAGGAACTGGTCGTCGCCGAGGCGCTTGTCGCTGATGCGCTCCACCGACAAGACCTTGCCGTCCGACGCGGCCACGATCGCCGTCTCGTCGTCGGGAATGTCGCGCTCCGGGTCTCGAAAGAATGTGGCCACCGGTGCGGCCGCCAGCGCGGGCACGAGCCACCAGGCCGTACGGCGACCGGATGCCCTGGCCGCGACCGCGAGGCCCAGGGCGATCCCGGCCGCGACGACGCCGTTCGAGTCGATGTTCATCGTCCGGGTCAGTGGGACACTCGATGGCCGTACCGCCGCCCCCAGCCGTTCCGCGACGGCGACCGGCGCGGCCGCGAAGCGCAGCCGGTGGATGTGCAGCGGCGGCCGGTTGCGGATCAACAGGTCGTCGCCGACGCCGTAGAACGAGGTTTGCCGGTCGAGCTCGGCGCTCGCGCCGTCGGCCATCCCGGGTGCCGCGAGCGTCGCCAGCGTTACGACACCGCCCTCGGTTAGGCGTTCCCTGACGTTGTCGAGGACGGCGCGCGTCGCCTCGGCGGTGCCGGTCAGCGGTTCCGCGAAGATCACCACGTCGGCTCGCTCGGACGCATCCATGGCATCGAGAGTCTCGACGACCCGTACCCGTTCGGCCACCCATGCCCCCCGGTCGATGACGAACGCACGGACCTGGTCGGTCGTGCCGTCCGCCGCGACGAACGTGAGGCGATCGTCGGCCCGGATGGCCTCGAGCGCCGCGATCAGGACGGGCGATTGGGGCCGGACGCCGATCACCAGGCCTGTCTTGGGACCGCCGTGGCGGGCAAGTTCCGTGGTGAGCGCCGCGACAGCGCGGTCGCTCAACCGAACGACGGTCCGGACACGCTCGCGATCCTCGGCCGGAACGGGGGACAGGCTCATCGCGCCAGCATATGCGGGCGAGATGGGCCTGTCCTGCAGTACCGTTTCCACCTTTATGTCGGTTTACTTCAGCGTTTCGGTTGCCGTGTCAGCGCGGACCGGCGACATCTACGGTCGCCACTGCTCCGAGTCCTGGCGGCGTCGGTCTCGGTCCCGGCCACGATCGCCGCGTACGACACTCAGGATGCCCAGAGCCCCGACCGCGATCAGCACGAGTGCCACGATCCAGCCGACGCTCGGGAGATCGAGCGCGAAGCTGTGGTTGAGAACCCACCACACAGCCGCCGCCACGAAGACCAGACCGAAGGCGAGTGCGGCCACGTCGGGCCGGCGTCGGCTCATCGCTTCACCTCCACAAGACCAGCGAACGCGATGTTCGCGTTGATGGTGATCTCGCCGCCGCCCGGGCCGTCCGCACCGTCGTTGGTGACGTTGGCGTGGGCGCGTACGCCGCTGTTGTTGTGCTCGCCGAAGATCATGGTGTCTCCGGCGCCGACCTTCGCCACGACGTGAGCGTCGACGTTCGGCGGCAACTTGACGAGGATCTGCCCGGCCGACAACTGCAGGTCGATCCGCCGATCCTGGCCCGTGAAATTGAGTCTGCGGAGGTCAACCGTGACCTGTCCGACGCTGCCCTCGTACGTGGTGGGCAACTCGGCGAAGCTCGCTGGCCGGATCGTCACCTGTTCGCCGTGGTACGCGCTCGTCAGGCTCGTCACGACCAGCCCGATGGCGAGCACGATGCCGAGGAAGATCGGTCCCCGTACGCGGCCGAACATCGACCCGATCACCAGCCCGAGTCCGACCGTTGCCAGCGCCGCCGCGAAGTAGGCGGGTGCCGGCACCGACGTGGCGTTCGTCGCGTCGAGGATCCCGAGCACACCGACGACCAGCACCGTCGCGAACAACGTTGTCCGGCGGGCGACCGTCGATCGCCGGCGCTGGCCCGGTGGTGTGGGGGGCGGCGGGGGCGGTGCGCCGGCGGCGTCCGGCGTCAGGCCGGGGAACCCCACCGGGTACGCCGGGTCGTCGTACAGGTTCGTGAATGCCGCCGTCGGCGCGTACGGGTCGCTCTGCGCGTACGGGCCGCCCGGGGCGAACGGCGGGCGGTAGGCGGGCGACTGCCAGCCAGCCTCGCCGGCGACTGTCGAATCGCCGGGCGCGGTCGGGTAGGGCGGGACGTCCGTGAGCGGGTCGGGTTCCGGCAGGGTGCCGGGTGCGGCGCCGGACGTCGAATGCCAACCCGTCGACTCCGGCCAGCCCGTGCCGGTCGCGGTGGCGATCGGATCCGTCCCGGTGGCGATCGGATCGACCGACCACCCGGGGGTGGCCGCGCTGTCAGTCGCGCTGCCCGTGCTCGCGGCGCCCGCGGTAGGAGCCCCCGCGGCCGGAACTCCCGCGGCCGGAACCCCGGCCGCAGCCGTCTGACCGGAGGCGGCGTACCAGCCATAGCCGTACGGGTCCGCGCCGGGCTGCGGCTCGACGGGCCGTGTCGACCAGCGCGGCCCGTTGTTGCCACGCGAGCTGCCGATCACCACGATCGCCCCGACGACCGCGGCGGCGACCACGATCTTCCAGCCAATGCCGGTGCTGAACGTGCCGACGATCCATGCCACCGAAATGATCCCGAGCACGATCGTCACCAGCTTCGACGTGCTCGACCGGCCGTGCCTGAACAACGATTCGACCGGCGATGCCGAGTCGCCCTCGGCCGGGATCAGCAACCAACCCAGCAGGTAGACGAGGATGCCGAAGCCACCAAGGACGGTCAACACCGGAAGAGCGACGCGCCACAGCACCGGGTCGGTGTTCGTCGCGCGGGCGAACGCGCCGCAGACGCCGGCGATGTATCGATTGTGTACCGGCCGGACCAGGCCGTACCGGGTGGCAAAGCCCGCAGTGCCGGGCGGCGGGGGCGGTGGCGGACGATACGTCGCCCACGGCGGGACGAATCCGGTGCCCGAACCCGATGCGGCCGAAGTCCACGGCGGCGGACCACCGGCGGTCGCGGCGCCGGCAGCGGCACCACCGGTAGCCGCGCCACCGGTAGCCGCGCCGAACGTCGGTGCGTCGCCGGCGGTGGCCGCGCCGAATGTCGGCGCGTCGCCGGCCGCCTCCGTGCGGGCACTGCCCGCATCGACCGGATCCGGGCCGGCGTGCTCCGCTGCCTCGGCGTCCGCCGGCCTGTCCTGGGCCATGCCGAGGTCCTGCGCTGCGGATTCGTCCGGGGCGGCGCCGCGTGCGTCGTCACTCGCCGCGTCGCCAGGTGCCTCCATGGCGCGCGTCGAACCGTCGTGCGCGCCAGCGTCGGCGACCGTAGCACCCTCGTCGGCGTTGTCGGCAACGCTCGCCGCGGCGTCGGGCCGGTCGCCGGCCGCGCCGACGACGGTGTCCTCGGTGCCATGATCCGCGGCGGTGTCGGAGCCGCGGTCCGGCGCGGGATCCACTGTCTGTTCCGGCTCGTCCCGGCGGTCGTCCGGCTCGGGTGTGCTTGTCATGGTTTCGAGCATCGCCCCAACCGGGCCCGACCGACCTCCGGCGGCGACCCTGAGGCAACCCTGACTTATCGCGGCACTCGACTCGGGGGCGTCCCCCTGTGCTCTCTCGGTCGTACGTGTGACGATCGGTACGTCAGCGCACCTCACCAGCCGCAACAGGAGACCGCACGAGCGTGAATCCGACCACCGACCGCCGGGCCGGAACGGGCGCCCGCCGCCTTTACCGGATCCCACAGCGCCAGATGATCTCCGGCGTGGCCGCGGGCCTCGCCGAGCATCTGGGCGTCCGGGTGTCGGTCGTCCGGGCGGCCCTCGTCATCCTGCTGCCGTTCAACGGCGTCGGCGCGCTGCTCTACGTCGCGTTATGGGCGGTCATCCCGGTCGTACCGGTGAAAGAACCGGCGCGGCGCCGCAGCCTGCGGGAGATCTTGCCCTATGCCGCACTCGCGGCCGGTGTCCTGTTGCTGCAATCGCTGGTCGGCCTGGGTGGTTTCTCGTCGGCGCTCGGCTGGCTGATCGCGTTGATCGCCGCCGGGGCCGGCCTGATCTGGCACCTGGCCGACGCGGACCGGCGACGGCGCTGGCAGCGTACGGTGCCGTGGGCGCCGTGGCTCGGCACTTTCTTCGACGAGTCCGACCGGCGCGGATATGTGCTGCGGCTGGTCGGCGGCGGCGCGCTGGTCATCGTCGGCATCATCGGTGTGATCGCGGTGTTCGCGCCGGTCAGCGGGGCCGGGTTCAGCGCGATCTTGAGCAGCGCGTTGTTTGCGATCCTGGCTCTGTGTGGCGTCGCGCTGGCCGTCGCGCCGCTGCTCTGGCGCATGATTGGCCAACTGCGGGCGGAACGCGAGGGCCGGATCCGGGCAGCCGAACGCGCCGAGATCGCAGCCATGGTGCACGACCAGGTGCTACACACGCTCGCGTTGATCCAGCGCAACTCCGGCGACCCGACCGTTGTGGTCCGGCTCGCCCGCGGCCAGGAGCGCAGCCTGCGCAACTGGCTCTATAAGCCGACCGGTTCGGCGTCGGAGATGTTCTCGGCCGCGATCGAGGAAGCGGTGGCCGAGGTCGAGGACACCTACGCGATCACGGTCGAATCGGTGGTAGTGGGCGACGCCGCGATGACGGATGCGGTCCGCGCGCTGGTCGCGGCGTCGCGCGAGGCGATGGTCAATGCCGCGCGACACGCCAAGATCCAGAGTATTTCGCTGTACGCCGAGGTGGAGCCGGACCAGGTCAGCACGTTCATCCGGGATCGCGGCGTCGGCTTTGACATGTCGTCGGTGGAGTCGGACCGCCATGGTGTCCGCGGCTCGATCATCGGCCGGATGGAACGACACCGGGGTCGGGCGGAAATCCGTACCGAGCCGGGCGAAGGCACCGAGGTCCGCCTCACGATGCCGATCGAAAACGGGAGATGATGGACCGATGAGTAGCGATCCGGTGATCGACGACAACGACGGCGCGGGCAACCCCGCCGTGGAGCGTCGACTACGCGTCTTCCTGGTCGACGACCACGCCATGTTCCGCGCCGGCGTGCGGTCCGAACTCGGCGCCCACGTCGACGTGGTGGGGGAGGCGTCAACGGTGGCCCAGGCGGTTACCTCGATCGGCGCGACGCTGCCCGATGTCGTGCTGCTCGACGTACACATGCCCGACGGCGGCGGCCGCGCCGTACTGGAGGCGTGCCGGACGACGTACCCGGAAGTCAGGTTTTTGGCTCTGTCCGTGTCGGACGCGGCCGAGGACGTCATCGGCCTGATCCGGGCCGGCGCTCGCGGTTATGTCACGAAGACGATCTCGCCCGACGATCTGACCGCGGCGATCCGCCGCGTCGCGGATGGCGATGCGGTCTTCAGCCCCCGGTTGGCCGGGTTCGTGCTCGATGCGTTCGCGGCACGCCCCGACACCCCGGTCGCCGATCCGGAGCTCGACCAGCTCACCAACCGCGAGCGCGAAGTCCTGCGCCTGCTCGCGCGCGGCTACGCCTACAAGGAGATCGCCAAGGAGCTCTACATCTCGATCAAGACGGTCGAGACGCACGTATCGAACGTGCTGCGCAAACTCCAGATGTCCAACCGTTATGAGCTGTCCCGGTGGGCCGCCGATCGCCGTCTCGTCTGACCGCGAGCGGCCCACCAGCGCGCGGTCCGGATCGGCGTCAGCCGGTGCGGATGATGCTGAACGACTCGGCCAGCCGGCCGTCGGGCAGGCCACCCTCCCTGGCCGTGTTGCCGAGCATGGTGCGCAGCCGCGCGTCGAGATCCATGTGGCTGGTCTGCGTTGCATGCGCATGCAGGGCCGCGAGCTTGCGTGGATAGACGTCGGTGATATCGACGAAGTGATCCGGGTTCGGGCTGGCCACGAACCATACTTCCCGTACCGTCCACGGCTCCAGGCCCTCGTCGGCCAGCAACTCCGGGAACGCGAACGCGTTGCGTGCGTCCGGGTAGACCGCACATGTCGTCGCCTCCGCGACGGCCAGGTGGTCCGGATGGCCGGCGCCGATGCGGTCCCATCGGCGCATCGGCGAATTCGTCAGGATCCGGTCCGGGCGCACCTGGCGGATGACCCGCGAGATGTCGCGCCGGAGTTCGAGCGTCACGGTGATCGTGCCGTCCCGGTATCCATCGAAGAAGATCAGGTCCTCGACGCCGACAGCCCTCGCCGCGGCCCGCTGCTCCGCCTCCCGCAGCAACGGCATCTGCTCGCGCGGCGTGTCATCGAAGCCGCCCGCGTCGCCGCGCGTGACCAGGAGATACGTGACGTGCAGGCCGGCCTCGACGAAACCCGCGACCGTACCGGCGAAACCGAAATCGATGTCGTCAGGGTGCGCCGCGACGCAGAGCACGCGCTTGGCGTCGTCGATCGGTTCGGGAGACGGAGGGAAGCCCATGACCGCCGATCGTACGGCCGCAACCTAATGCATCGTGGTCGGGTCGCCGGACGGCCGATATTCGCGTCGTAGCTCGCCGCCGACGGTTCGAACGGACCTACAGTGGTCCGCGCCCGGCCCGGAGGATCAGCAGTGCCAGCTGCACGCCGTCGGCTCCGAGCGCATCCCGGAAGCGATCGACGATCTCCCGCTCACGCGAGAGCACGAGGCGGGTGCCGCCCGAGGCGATGCGGACCCGACCGACCTCGGCCGAGATCGCCGCGCGCTCCTGCCACAACTCGATGATGGCGTTGTCGATCTCGTCTATGCGCTCGCGTAGGCCCGTGATGTTCTCCACGGCCGGCCCGGACGCGCCGGTCGTTGCGGTGTCCGGCGTCCGGTCGGCGGCTTCGGCGGCAACGTTCCCGTTGCCAGTCGCCGTGGCATCGGTCGGCGCGGAGAGGATCGACGATGGGATATCGATCATGGCGGTCATGTTGTGGTGCTCCGTTTCGTGGGTTATCGGTCTGCCGGCGGTCGGTAGGTCCGGGTCACGATCGCTCAAGGTTCCCTCGCACGGAGCAAAAACCGCCCCGGGCTCGAGAGCCCGGGGCGGTTCGCAGGTTTGGTGTGCGCTCAGACGCGACCTACGAGTGCCGGACTTCCGGACTCATAGGCATAAAATCGCGCGGTGGCGATGACGGTCTGCGTCACGCGGACCAGTATGCCACGCCAACCTGAATTGGCCAGCGGCGACCGCAATGTGGGACCGCGGCCAGGCGGGGCCACGCTCACTCCGCGTCGGCCTGCGCCGGCTTCGCGCCGCTCACTCCGCGACGGCTGGCGCCGGCTTCGCGCCGCGCAGCAACCACCAAAGACCGAGAATCGGGAGTACGAGCGGGACATAGCCATATCCAGAGCCGTAGTCGGACCAGACCGTGGCATCTGGGAAGGCGGCCGTGTCGAGCTGGCTCACCGTGCCGACCACGAGCACGCCGACCAGTTCGATCGACACGCAGAGGATGCCGAGTCGGCGTGATCCGACGGTGGATCGGGCCAGGCAGACCGTCGCGACGATGTAGATCACCGCGGCCACCGCCGACAGGACGTACGCCAGCGGAGCCTGGTGAAACTTCGTCGCGATCTGTACGACGGCCCGGCCGGTCGCGGACAGGGCGAAGAGGCCGTACACGAAGATCAACAGGCGGCCGAGGCCGACGTTGATGCTGCGGCGCCGGTTCTTGGTTGGGAGCGCTTCGGTGTCGGGACCGGGTTCCACGCGTTCAGTGTCCACCTCTGCTCACCCGACTCCCGTGAAGACCTGTTGCAGGCGTACGACCAGGATCGCCTCGACAAGACCGACGACGGCGATGATCACCGAGCCCCACCGAGTCGGCTCCAGCCGGGCGAGCAGAAAGCCGGCCGGTGGGATGATCACGAACGCGACCAGATACCCAATGAACGTGGCGAGGTCGCGGTTGTGATGCCCGTCGCTCAGCCGTGCGACGGCGGTGGCGGCGAGCGCGAGTGCGAACAGTTCCAGCACAATCGTGCCGATCAGCTGGCCGCGTCGCGGCGCCTGGTCGCGCCATGCGGCGTACCCGGCCCACGCGGCCAGCGCGAGACCGACCACGGCGGTCGCGATGCGTAGAAACTCCGGCACGGCGACACCCTATGCCACCGGTTACGCGAGTCCGGCGTCGCGCCGCCGGCGGATGTCGGACCCGCGACGCATCTCGGCCACGTGCCCACGGAACGTCGTGGGTCGTGTGTCGGACTGCCGGCATAGACTCGACAGCGCGATGCATGCGCTCTCTGAGACCTCCCCAAACCCACCGGATCAGGCCGATTCCGATCGGCCCGCCGCCGTGTCGTCGGCGAACGGCCAGCAGGTCGGCGACCGCGGCGGTCACGGCGATGATCGTCCTCGCGGCGGTGACCACGGCCGGGGCGGCCGGCGGCGCTCCGATCCGGAGATACTGCTCGAAGGCCTCAATGACCCGCAGGCGGCCGCCGTGACGCACACCGGCTCACCGCTGCTGATCGTGGCCGGCGCCGGCTCGGGCAAGACCCGGGTGCTGACCCACCGCATCGCCTATCTCCTCGCCGCTCGCAACGTGCATCCGGGCGAGATCATCGCGATC
>Ga0193726_1002037_pt1 | contig 14326 bp, 11 predicted proteins | sample H2c1metaG_FD_144928 | JGI IMG/M metagenome (GOLD analysis project Ga0193726, IMG submission 144928) | Soil microbial communities from a riparian zone of the East river system, Colorado, United States - H2c1 | ecosystem: Environmental > Terrestrial > Soil > Riparian zone | place: USA: East River... | reverse complement strand
CGAAGGCGCTGGGATAATTCCGACGGGCGATTAAGCACCGCGACTCAACGGCAACTGCAACTGAACACCTCGCAGTTGCGGTGCGACTACCGGGCCCCAATCAGAAAATCGTGCTCTGACACCATGTTCGAGGGAAAAGCGATCTTCTCCTCGACAGTGTTCCTGCCCGCGATCCCGACCCTCGCCGTAATCTGTGCGTTGCGCGTGAAGCCGCACATCACGTAGGACCCGTCGCTGTTTGAGTCGGTCTCGACCGTTCGCTGCTGCTTGGTGGCAACCAGGCGGGTTTCATTCTGCCCACAGAGGTTTTTGCGGAGCGATTCATACGATGGAATGATCACCGAAGCCTGGGCGCGCGCCCCTACCGGCAACGAGATAGTCTGAATGCGATCAGCGACGCGGAAGAGTCGAAGACGCGGATGCTCGAAGACGATGGTGTCGTTGAGCGCTCCATCGACCGCGAGCTGATACCCACCGCCCGGGCTCGTGAGCGTCTTGGAGCGACCGCCCCGTATCGACACCTCGACTCCGCGTAATGGCCTGCCGGTCGTGCTGTCAAAGACGACGCCCGTGATGGTCGACTGATTCGCGGCCGATGGCGAATCGACGGCCGCCGGAGTTGCGGGCGATGGCGCCGCGCCACTCGTGGGCGCTGATGCAGTCGCAGCTCCCGTCGAAACCGGCGCAGTCCCAGCTGGGCGCGCCGCCCCTCCGACTTCCTGATAACCGACCAGGCTGTCGCTCGAGACATTCGCCGAGGTGACGCGCGTGACGCGCGGCATCCTTATGTACCAGCGGGGAACGATCCATTGCCCACCTGCGAGCTGCTGAAACTCGACGCGCCCCGAAGTTCTGGCGATGCGCAGAGGAACCGGCAGGTTCACATAGTCGAAGCTGAGGGAGCGAAGCGCCTTCGCCTGCGGATCGAGCCAGAGAACTCCCGTGAGCTCCGGCTGCGCGCCCACTCTGGCGGGCTTGAACTCGAGGCCCGTCAATCCGTTCTCCGCACCGTAGCCGCGAATCGCGGAATAGCAATGCGATCGGACGAACTGGTCCGACAGCATCGTCGCCGCATCGGGAGCGCGATAAACGTCGTTGTTGGAGACCTGGCCGCGCCGTGCAGAATCGATCTGATCCCACGAGATGCCCGTCGCCGGGCGGCGCGAGACGCGGGTCCGCTGGTCGGCGCGCTCGGAAAGGATGGAAAGGTTTCGATCCAGGACGCGCTCGTATAAATCAACATCGAGGGGCACCAGGCCCTGTGCCTCGGTCATCGCGTTCGCAGTCAGCGCTTTTTTCAGCTCCACCCACAGATCGCCCGCAGGAGTTCCGGGGCCGCCGAGCTGCTGGCAGGCCACTTCGCTACGCGGCATGATCGGCGCCGGGATTCGCGTCGGCGCCATTCCCGCGCGCACGTAGACCGCTTTGTCGCCGAGGTGAAGCTGCACCGACGTCCAGGTATCGTATCCGACTTTGTCGGCACGCACGCGATACGGACCGCGCGCGGGCGCGCGAAGCTCGGTGCGTCCGCGCTGATCGCTGAAACCGCCGCCGAGCGAGATGAGCGCCGACGAATCGAGGAGCACGACGTTGGCGCCCACGATGGGCTTGCCCGTCGACGCTTCGACGACTTCGATGCGCAGGTCCTGTGCGCCGGCGCGAACCCCGGCTGCCAGAATTGTCGCAGTTAGTACGATTGACCGCAGTTGCATTGAGTCCGGCGATTGGAGCGAGATGGGACGACAAGGCCCGAGCGAGCCTCGGCCTACCCTTAAGGACGCTCCATTCAGGGCTGCGTTTTGAAGTTGGGGGTGAAACTGGGTGAGACGTGAGCGAGACGATCCCAGATTTGATGAACAAAATGAGTGACCGCCCGAGCGAGGGCCTCGTCAATTCGGGGGACAAACATGTCCCCGATTACCGAGGGGAGGGGGAAGTTGTCGTCTAAAGTCATTGGGTCAATCGCGCTGCTCGCGCTTTCGGCATGCGCCGAGGGCGGCAACACACCGTACGTGGTAGGAGCGGCAGGACCCTGGAAGCAGGGTTACGGGCTTCAGAACCTCCAGGGCATACAGCTGGCCGCCGAAGAGATCAACAAGGCCGGCGGCATCAATGGCCATGAGTTCAAGGTGATCTCGCAGGATGACGAAGGCGACGGCGCCCTCGCCGCGAAGATCGCGCAGGCTTTCGTGTCAACTCACTCCATCTCGGCCGTCATCGGTCACGTGAACTCGTCCGGAATGCTGTCGGCGGCCCCCGTTTACGATGGTCAACTGGCGGCGATCGCTACCAGCGCCACTTCCCCGGATCTCAGCGGCATCTCGAGCTGGGTGTTCCGCATCATATCGAGCGATTCCCTCAACGGGATCGCCCTCGCCAATTTCGCGTCGAAATTCGGTCAGCGCGCTCCAGCGACCGTTGCCGTTCTCTACGAAAACAATACATACGGCCGCGGCTTGGCCGATTCTTTCCGCCGCTCGTTCCACGGTGAGATCCTGAGTCTCGATCCGATCAACGCGGATCTCCCGACGGCGGAACCGTACATATCGTATCTGAAGTTGCGGAAGCCGAAGATCGTGTTCGTCGCGGGCAGAGTCGCAACCGGCCTGAAGATCCTTCAGGAAGCAAGGCGTCAGGGATTCAGCCCGATATTCGTGGGCGGCGACGGATGGCAGGGAATTCTTGCCGATACCGTGGTCTCGGAAGGATCCTACATCGGGATGTCGTTCACTTCGGAGGATCCATCTCCGATGGCTCGCGCCTTCGTAGCTGCCTTCAGGAAGAAATTCAACACCGACCCCGATGCGCATGCGGCGCTCGCGTATGACGCGACGAAACTCGTCGCACAGGCCCTGAAGGAGAAAGGCCCGGATCGCAGGGCAATCCGCGACTACCTCCATTCTCTGAATCGGGAGACCGCGTATCCGGGGTTGACCGGTCCCGCCTACTTCGAGGACAACGGTGACCCCGTCGGCATGCGCTTTCGCGTGCTCCGCGCGCATGGCGGCCTCTTGACCGTGGCGGATGCCAAATGAGGCTACCATTCAAGTTTCAGACTATTCGCCAGGTCCTGACCGTCGGCTTCTCGTTCCTGATCCTGCTGTTGCTCGGAGCTGGAGCTGTGGGCTGGGTCTCGATGGCACAGATGGCGGATCGCGTCACCGAGACGCTCGCCGACGCACAGCAGGACGCGAAGCAGGCGTCTGACTTCTCCAACGTCGTCACGCAGGAAATTCAGGCGGCAAATACCTACCTGAGCGATCAGGACGCCAAGTCCGACGCCGATTTCCGACGCCTCGGCTGGGAAGCGCACCGTTTGCACCGGAACTTCAGCGCTCGTCGCGACGTTATCGCCGATCAGATTGCTCGTACCGTGGCAATCGACACGACGCTGGCACGCGTGGAATCAGCATTTGCGCTGTCGCACAGATTGACCGACCTCGGCCGTCTCGACGAAGCGCATGCCGAGGCGCAGAGAGCACGCAGGATGGTGCCGGGTCTGCTGGAGCAATTGACCAGTCTCGAGCATTCACGGGCGCAGCAGCTGGCGGGGATGTCCGCAGATCTCCGCGGCCAGGCGACCGCGCGCTCACGCATTCTGGTGTCCGTCATTGTTGTCGCGACGCTGCTCGCAATCATGATCGTCATCCGCACCGGTCGCGCAGTCGGCCGTCCGTTGCGCGCGCTCGTCAAGCACGCCGTTCAGCTGAGCCACGGTGACCTGCAGCAGCGTACCCAGGGCGAGATGCCCGGCGAGTTCCGCACGCTGGCCGATGCAATGAACCACGCTTCGATTGCGTTGTCACGAATTGCATCGGGCGCGGCCAAAACCGCCGACGAAGTCGCGCAATCCGCGAGCGACCTCCTGTCGGCATCGAAGCAGATCTCGGCTTCCGCCGGCGAAGTCGCTGACGCCGTGGAAGAAGTCTCTCACGGCGCTGAATCACAGGTCGCACAGCTGCGTCAGGTGAACGAAGCGCTCGATGGAATTCGCACGCGCGGCGACAATCTCGTTGGCGGCGCGCAGGAAGTGCACGGGCTCGCCAGCGCGATCGAAGCGGAAGCCGAGGCGAAGCGAATCGACATCGACCGCTCGCTCAAGATTCTGTTCGACGTACGCACGATCGTCGAGCAGGCGGCGGGCCAGGTTCGCGAGCTGAACACGAGCGCGAGCGAGATCAACAAGTTCGTCGTGTCGGTCAGCCGGATCGCCGAGCAGACGAATCTTCTGTCGCTCAACGCGGCGATCGAAGCAGCGCGAGCCGGTGAAGCCGGTCGCGGTTTCGCGGTCGTCGCCGGTGAAGTGAGAAAGCTGGCCGATCAGACGCAGGCCGCGGCCGACGACGTCGTGAAGATGACGGAGAGCGTGACGACGCGCGTCCTCGCGACTTCGAAAGCGATGGAGCAGGGTGTGGCACAGGTCGGTGAGATCGAGGCGGTGAGTCGCGAGCTGGACAGCGCGCTCTCGACGATTCTCGCGGCGGCGGAGAGAACTCGAGCCGCGGCGGCGACGGTGACCACGGCTGCGACCGAAAACGCGCGCGCGGTTGATTCAGCCGCGGCGAATCTCGGGTTGGTCGCGCGCACGGCTGAGAGCCACGCGACCGCGGCGATGCAGGTGAGCGCATCGACCGAGGAACAGAGCGCGGCGTGCGAGCAGATGAGTATGGCATCCACGCAGCTGTTCCACGGCGCCCATGTGCTGAGGGATCTGGTGGGCGAGCTCAAAACCGATGCTCCGGTCACCCCGGTCGCAACCGAGGCTGTTGCAGAAGACCGCCCGCATCCCCGACTCACGCCGCCGCATCCTCAGCCGCCTTTGGCTAAAAAGGTCGCGTAAGCGATCTCTTTAGTTCGTAGCCTTCAGCCGCTTCGAGTCTAGGATCCATCGCGCGGTCGGTCGGCGCGGGGGTTCCTCTCCGCGGCTACGCTCGCTTGGTCGGAGCCCCTAACTACGCTCCTTCGCTCCGCTCAGTCGCGGGTCTCCTCCTCGCGCTCGCTTTGGAAAGCCGCTACGAGGACCCCCACGCCTCCCTCCCCGGGCTGGATCTAGTCGGCGCGGCGGTCGCGGATCTTGAAAAGGCACGACGTCGCGTCCTTACGCGCGGCGGCACTCGCTTCGAACGACGGCTTTCGGTGCGACCGTTCGCCCGCACGAAACGGTTGCGAAGTAGTGACCTCCGCCCGCACCGTCCGGCCACCGCGGCCGGCGGCCGTCACGATGCCAGACCGGGAAGGAGGGAGGGTGTCCTCGGAGGGGCATCCGGAGACGAGTCTGTAGATAAGTGCGCGCCTTGCGCGCACATCTACAGACGAGCGATCGGCGCTGCCCCGAAGAGGACACCCTCCCGACTGACCGGCGCCGCGATCGCTAACAAGCGCCGACTGGATGTAAACTTGCCTTATTGAGGGACGCCCCGGTGGGTCAGCGCTCTCGAATGTTGCGAAGGACGGGGTTTCGCCGTCGTACGATGGGCGCAAACAATGAATTCGCTCAGGATCGGCCTCTTCCCCGCCGCACCTGGATAAATCCTCGTTGCCCGCAATCGCCCTTGGCTGAAACGGGCTCGACGATTCCTGGGTCGTAGGCCCGCAGGCGGGAAATGAAAATACTCGTAGCTGAAGATGATGCCGTAACCCGGAAGATCCTCGAGGTGACTCTGGGACGCCTCGGCTTTGACGTGATTGCCGCCGCAGACGGGAACGCCGCATGGCATACTCTCGAGACACTCAAGGGGAAGAACGCGCCGGACCTGGTCGTACTCGACTGGATGATGCCTGAACTCGAGGGCATCGAGATCTGCAGGCGCTTGCGTACCACGCCCGGCTTCGAGCTCGTTTACATCATCCTGCTCACGTCCAGGGACAGCAAGGAAGACCTGGCATATGGCCTCGCCGCGGGCGCCAACGACTACATCTCGAAGCCCTTCGACACGATAGAGCTGGAGTCCCGCGTGCGTGTCGGAGAGCGCATGGTGAGGCTGCAGAAGAGCCTCGCTGCCCGCGTCACCGAGCTCGAGGAAGCTCTTGCGCACGTGAGCAAGCTGCAGGGCCTGCTGCCGATCTGCAGCTACTGCAAGAAGGTGCGAAACGAAACGAACTACTGGGAGCAAGTCGATTCCTATCTGTCCTCGCATTCGGACTTGAAGCTGACGCACGGCATCTGCCCTCAATGCCTGGAGAAAATGTTGAAAGAGCTGGAGGAATCGCCGTCATGAAAACCGCGACAGTAGTTCGCCCCGCGGCAATGACAATGGTTCGAATCGCTATCGCCCTCGCATGAAGCGTCCACGTGCATCACTGTCTACGAAGATCCTCCTCGGCTATATCGGGGTTTTCGCAACGATAGCCATGGTGACCGGCTTCTTCCTGCATCACGCGATGAAAACGGAGATGTACGAGGCCGTGGAATCTTCCGCATCGAACCTCGCCTTCACGATACGCACCCTCGTGCAGGAAGATCCCGATCTCCTCCATTCCAAAACGCTGCCGCGGGCGATTCAGCGATTTTCGCAGCAGCTGCAGGACGTCGAGCGCGTCATCATTTACGATTCCGACCGCCGCATCATCGCGGACTCTGATCCGAGGAAACCCGGAGCCCAGGCCGCGGACCCCGGACCATTCGCTCCAGTACTGTCCGGCCAGGGTCAGACCTATTTTGTCGCGGATGGCCTCACTTTCTTCCGCCTGGTGCAGCCGCTCTTCGGCCCCTACGACTCTTCCCGGAAGACCAGTGTGATCGGGACGGTTGCCGTCGATATGCAGATCTCGCCCGTCCGCGCGAGAATCGCCCGGAACCTCCTGGGCGACATCAAGCTGAGGGTGACGTTGCTCTCATTGTTCGCGATCTTCCTTTACATCTACACGAGGCGCGTGTTCGTAGGCCCCCTCGTGCGGCTCGCGGCCGCCGCCGACCGATTTGGACAAACGGGCTTCTCGCCGCCGATCCACCTTCACAGCGGCGACGAGCTTCAGGCGCTCGCGGAATCATTCAATCGATCGGTCGAAGAACGTGGACGAAGCAACGAGCTGTTGCGCGCGCGGCACGCCGCCGACGACGCCAATGCGGCGAAGAGCGAATTCCTCGCCAACATGAGCCACGAGATTCGAACTCCGATGAATGGAGTCCTCGGAATGCTCGAGCTCGCGCTTGATACGAATCTGTCGCGGGATCAGCGCGACTACATCACGACCGCTCGAAGCTCCGCGGAGTCGCTCGTCGACATCATCAACGACATCCTCGACTTCTCCAAGATCGAAGCGGGCCACCTGGCGCTCGAGTCGTCGCCGTTCAGGCTCGGCGAGAGCATTGCCGACACCATCAGCACGCTCGGGCACCGGGCTGACCAGAAGGGGCTCGAATTCGGGCTGGAGATCGATCCCGATGTTCCTGATGCGCTGATCGGAGACGCGGGACGGCTGCGACAGGTGATCATCAACCTCGTCGGAAACGCCATCAAGTTTACAGAATCCGGAGAGGTTACCCTTCGCATCGAAGTTGACAGCAACGCTGAAGATCGAGCAGTCCTTCATTTCTTTGTCACGGACACAGGAATCGGCATTGAACCCGCGAATCAGGAACGCGTATTCGAGGCCTTTCAGCAGGCCGATTCGTCCACAACGCGACAGTATGGCGGGACAGGTCTGGGGCTGGCGATCTCGTCGCGCATCGTGGCGTTGATGGGCGGCCGCGTCGGGCTCACGAGTGAGATCGGAAAGGGTGCCGTGTTCGATTTTACCGCGGACTTCGGGATCCAGGCCGCGGATACCATTCCCGCGTCTGTTCCTCACACGAAGTTGTCCAACCTTCGCGTGCTCGTAGTCGATGACAACGCGACCAACCTGAGAATTCTCGACGGCATTCTCCGCAGCTGGGGCATGCGTGCGACGCTGGCGACAGGCGGCAGTCAGGCGCTGAAGATCCTGTCCGAAACGGATCAGAGCACGGAACGGTTCGCGCTGATTCTCACCGACGCTCGCATGCCGCACATGGATGGCTTTCAGCTCGTCGAGCGAATCCGCCAGATGCCATCGCTACACACGGGCACCGTTCTCATGCTCAGCTCGGTACACAGCGCCGAGGATGTTGTTCGCTCACGCGAGCTGGGCCTTTCGTCGTACTTGATAAAGCCAGTGCGACGGTCCGCACTCCTCACGGCAATTACGGAATCGCTGATCGAATCAGAAACCCTGGCTGATGAAGCGGCTACGCCGGCTGCTGAGCCAGCGAAGGCCAAGTCGCTCAAGGTTCTCGTTGCCGAAGACAACGCCGTCAACCGCAAGCTGGCGTCGAGCATTCTGCAGCGCGCGGGGCATACCGCTATTTTGGTCACGAACGGGCGGGAGGCTGTGGACGCGATGGAGCGCGAACGATTCGATGTGGTGTTGATGGATGTTCAGATGCCGGTCATGGGTGGGTTCGAGGCGACACGCATGATACGCGCGCTGGAAGCGCGTTCAGGAACGAGAACGCCCATCATTGCGGTCACCGCTCACGCGATGAAAGGGGACCGGGAGGCTTGCTTCGATGCAGGCATGGACGGCTTCGCCCCCAAGCCGATTCAGTCGGTGAAACTCCTTGAAATGCTCGATCGGCTGGGTTCGGGAGCGGCGCTCGAGCCGAGGGGTCGCGGCGAAACGGCCGATAACGGGGATTCGGAAACACTGGATGAGGTCGGGTTGATGAACCTGGTTGGAGGGAATCGGGAGCTAGTCGGTGAGCTCGCTGGGATCTTTCTCGAGGACCTCGAGCCCCGAGTGACAGAGATCACCGCCGCTGTGAAGGAAGGCGACGCGCGTCGCCTGATGGCTGGCGCGCACGCCCTTCGCGGCTCGGCGGGAAGCCTCAAGGCAGGCATTGTCTCCACGGCGGCCGGCGTACTCGAGACAATGGGCCGCTCGGGTGAGCTTGGCGGCGTGAAGCGCGCATTGACAGAGCTCAATGCCGCCATCGCGAGCCTGCGCCCGCGACTCGTCATTCTGGCCGGAGGAGCTTAATGGCGGCGGTTCTCGTGGTCGACGACGATCGCGTACTCTCGACCATGGTCGTGAGTCTTCTTCGTGAAAAGGGGTACAAGACATTTGCCGCTTACGACGCAATTCAGGCGATGATGATCGCGATGCGGCCGCCCCCCGTCGACGCAATCGTGCTCGACGTCAACATGCCCGGCGGATCTGGCGAGCAAACTCTGAAGAAGCTCAAGAACAATTCGCGCACATCGGATATTCCCGTCATCATCTTGAGCGGGAGTATCGATGCCGCGGGCCAGGAGAGAGTGCGGGCACTTGGCGCGGCCGCCGTTCTGTCAAAGCCACTCAATCCAGAGCAGCTTTTTGAAGCCCTCGTCGCCGCTCTCTGAGCCGGGCGCCGTTCTCTGAGTGAGGAGAGGCCGATCCAGTGAATTCCGCATCGTCCGCAGCTCAATCCAAATCAGCCATCGTCCTCCTTAGTGGAGGGCTCGACTCGACGACCGTGCTCGCCATCGCGCAAAGCGAAGGCTTCTCCGTTCACGCGCTCACGTTCAGGTACGGTCAGCGCCACTCGGCTGAGATCGATGCGGCGAAGCGAATCGCGCGAAACGCCGGAGTCGCACGGCACCAGGTGGTGGAGATCGATCTCACTCTCTTCGGCGGCTCCGCACTGACGTCGGACATTCCCGTTCCGAAGGATCGGGATCTCGCGGCCTCCTCGAGCGCGTCGAAGGAGATCCCGGTCACTTACGTCCCGGCGCGGAACACGATCTTCCTCTCGTATGCACTGGCGCTGGCCGAGGTCGTCGAGGCATCCGACATCTTCATCGGCGTGAATGCGCTCGACTACAGTGGCTACCCGGACTGCAGACCCGAGTACATCGAGGCGTTCGAGAAGATGGCAAATCTTGCCACGCGCGCCGGCGTTGAAGGAACAACGCGATTGATGATCCGCACTCCTCTGATCTCGCTCTCCAAGGCCGCCATTATCAGGCTCGGCGCCTCGCTGGGCGTCGACTACTCGAACACCACAAGCTGCTACGATCCGGGACCGCGCGGAGAAGCGTGCGGACGTTGCGATGCATGCCAGCTCCGCTTGAAGGGATTCAGCGAGGCCGGGCTCGAGGATCCGATAGGGTATGCGGGCGCTGGCAGCGGGCGAGCGCGATGACCTACACCGTGAAGGAGATCTTCTACACGCTGCAGGGCGAAGGCGCGCAAACTGGACGCGCGGCGGTGTTCTGCCGCTTCTCCGGGTGCAACCTCTGGACGGGGCGGGAAGAAGACAGGTCGCGCGCAGTTTGCAAGTTCTGCGACACCGATTTCGTCGGAATCGGACCAGACGGCGGCAAATTCAAGAGCGCGAAGGAGCTTGCGGACGCAATCGATCGGTCCTGGGAGGGCGACGGTCGCAATACAAACGGCGACTCTTCCCCGCAATCAGCCGGCATGTCGAAGAAGTACGTGGTCTGCACCGGCGGCGAGCCCCTGCTCCAGGTCGACGAGAATCTGATCTCCGAGCTGCACGCCCGCGGCTTCGAGGTCGCTGTCGAAACGAACGGCACCAAGCCGGCGCCGAAATCGCTCGATTGGATTTGCGTCAGCCCCAAGGCGGGCGCGCCGCTGGTTCAGACGACGGGCAGCGAGCTGAAGCTCGTGTATCCGCAGGCCGACGCGCCGCCCGAAAAATTCGAGCACCTCGGCTTCCGGCATTTTTTCCTGCAGCCGATGGATGGACCCGACACTGCCGCGAACACCGAACGGGCGATCGAGTATTGTCTGCGGCACCCGCGGTGGCGGCTCAGCATTCAGACGCACAAGCTCGTCGGATTGAGATAGCGGGCAACCAACTGCAACGTGTGACCACGGGCCGGGGGCTTTCGGCCGGTAGTCATTACTGGCTTTTGCTTTGTCAGGTCCGGAGCGCAGGCCCCAGTGCAGTCGGAGGCTGGCTCCGTGGGGTCCTCTCTTTCACCTCGGAGTCGAATGCATCGAGGTACTTGATGCCCGAGCCCGTGTTGAACAGCACGACTCGTTCGTCGGGCTTCACTTTCCCCCGGTCGATGAGTCTGCGCAGCGCCGGCACGCACGCCCCGCCCTCGGGTGCGGCGAAGATCCCTTCCCTGCGCGCAAGCTCTCGCGCCCCAGCGATCAACTCCTCGTCCGTGACTGCCACGGCGACGCCATTGGATTCGCGGATCGCATCGAGTATGAGAAAATCCCCGATCGCCTTCGGCACCCTGAGCCCCGAGGCAATCGTCGTCGCGTCCGGAATCTCCTCGGCGAAACGCTCGCCCTTCTCGAACGCGCGGACGATCGGCGCGCACCCCGCCGCCTGAACCGACACCATGCGCGGGCGCTTCTCGCCGATCCACCCCAGCTCCTGCATCTCGTGGAACGCCTTCCACATTCCGACGAGCCCCGTTCCTCCTCCCGTCGGATACACGATCACGTCGGGCAGCGTCCACCCCGACTGCTCGGCGATCTCGTAGCCGAGTGTCTTTTTCCCTTCGACGCGGTACGGCTCCTTGAGCGTCGAAAAATCGAACCAGCCTTCCGCCTCCTTCCTTCTCGCCACTTCGGCGCCGCAGTCGGTGATCAGACCGTCCACCAGCGTGATGTGCGCGCCCGCCACTTCGCATTCGATCAGATTCGCGCGCGGGGTGTCGCGCGGCATGAACAGAAATGTCTGGATCCCCGCGAGTGCGCAGTAGGCGGCGAGCGCGCCCGCGGCATTCCCGGCCGATGGTGCCGCTATTTTTTTCACGCCGAGCTCTTTCGCCATCGAGACGGCCACCGACATCCCGCGGGCCTTGAAGCTCTGGGTGGGATTCAGCGACTCGTCCTTCACATACAGCTCGCTCATGCCGAGAGCGGCGCCAAGATTCTTCGCATGATGAAGCGGGGTCCAACCTTCGCCCAGCGTGACGATGTTGTCCTCCCGCCGCACGGGCAGCAGCTCCCGGTACCGCCAGAGATCCGATCGTCGCGCAAACAACGATTGGCGCGTGAGAAAGTTGGAGATGCGCTTCAGATCGTACCGCACCAGTAGTGGCTTGCCGCAATCGACGCAGAGATTGTGAAGACGTCTGGCCTCGTACTCGCGATGGCAGAAGGAACACTCGAGATTCTTGACGTGCATCAGTGTCGTCGAGGGATTGGCGAGGCGTGATTTGCGGGCGGTTCGACGTGAAGCGCTTTAAGTTTACGAAACTAATGACATTCGAGCAGGATTTCTTCGGTACTCATTTCTTCTACGCGATTCGCCTGATCGGAGCGCTGCTGCTCGTCACGCTCGTGCCGTTGTTGATCGACCGCCGCTTTCGCCGCTAGATGTACATCGGCCACGTGGGCGCCGCGCTGACCGCGATGCGCGTGCGCAGGAGCATCGGGCTTCTGGTGCTGCTCCTCGCCACGTACGCGCCGGACTGGGTCGACACGGGACTCTGTCTCGCGAACGTCTACAATCCGCAGGGGATGCTGTCCCACTCGATCCCCGCCGTGCTGGTCTTCATGCTGGTCGGATTTACCGCCTACGCGGCAGCCACGCGCGATTGGACGGGCGGACTCGTCATCGCCGCGGTGATCCTGTCGCACATGCTCCTCGACTGGATCACCGGCTACAAGCCGACGTGGCCGGGCGGCCCGATGATCGGCCTCAGGCTTTACAGTCATCCGATCGCGGATTTCGTCGTCGAGGGTGTCGTGATTGCCGCAGGAACGCTGTTGTATGCGCGCACTCTTCCCCCGAGCCGACGCCCCTGGGTCGACGTCTCCATCATGCTTGGCGCTCTTCTGGCGCTTCAGTTGACCATCGACATCGCGCACCTGCTGATGACATCCCTCCCGAAATGCTGACGCCCCTATGTGATCGGCGTCGAATCCTCAAAGCGAGCGCGAGAAGGAGACCCGCGGAGCGCGAGGATGCGGAGAGCTAGCCGCGGATGGCGCTATGAGCCAGAGAGGCCGAGATCGGCCGAGCGCGCCTGCATGGAACTGATCACGAACGCGATGTGCTCGTCGAGGTCGACGCCCAGCTCGATCGCGCCGTTCACCACATCCTCGCGGTTCACGCCGCGCGCAAAGGCTTTGTCCTTCATTTTCTTGCGGACTGATTTGGCGTCCACCTCGTGCACGCTCTTCGTCGGACGAACGAGGGTGGTGGCAGTTATCAGTCCCGTCAGCTCGTCGACGGCAAAGAGCGTCTTTGCCATTTTTGTCTCGCGCGGCGTGTTCGTGTAGTGCGCGTGGCCGAGTATCGCCTGCAGGATATCCTCGGGATAACCCTTCGAGCGAAGCAGTCGCACGCCCTCCGAGGGATGCTCGTCGGTCGGAGAGTGCGCGTTGTTCGGGAAGCGCTCGTAATCGAAGTCGTGTATGAGCCCCGTGGTTCCCCAGCGCTCCTCGTCCTCTCCGAATTTCTGCGCGTAGGCGCGCATCGCTCCTTCCACGGACAGCATGTGCTTGCGCAGCGATTCGCTCGCGGTGTACTCGTGCATTAAGGCGAGCGTGTCCGCCCGCGGTGGAAATGCTCTTGTAGTCATCTTGTCCCCGGCGGATCTGGCGTCTGTGTCTCTTCCACTCCCGGGAAATCTATCGAGCCCCGTTTCGGATTTGTCGAGAGGAAAGCGCCTACGAGGACACCCTCGGCGCTCACCGCACCGTCTTTGATGCGCGCTGTCGTTTGTGCGAGGCGCAGTGTTGACGAGATCTTCAATCGCCTCGCGCGATCCAAGGACAGGAGCGAGGGGGCTCCTAGACCACGCCCGCAGGGAAGTCGGTGGGGGTCCTCGTAGCGGCTTTCCAAAGCGAGCGCGAGGAGGAGACCCGCGACCGAGCGGAGCGAGGGAGCGTAGTTAGGGGCTCCGACCAAGCGAGCGTAGCCGCGGAGAGGACCCCCGCCGACTGACCGACGCGCCAGGATCTAGAGCCCCAAACGCTCGAAGCTCATTCCATTGCGAACACGCGATTGAAAATCACGTCGAACGCGAAGCTCTTGGGTTTGGTCTTCTTCTCCATGATCTCGGCGATGCGCTCGAGGCGGGCGGGGATCCCCATGATCTTTTCCTGCGCCATCCGCCCCAGATCGTTCAGTCCGTCGAGCGACTCGATCGACCAGTACTTGATCAGCTCCTGCACGATGTCGAGATAGTCACGCGGCCCATAAATCCCCGCCCGCCGCACGACATCCGCCAGCTCGCGGAAATGCGGCATGTTGACGCCCGGCATATCGATCGCCGGCATGATCTTCGACGCCGCGATCAAGCCCTGGTTCGGGTCCCGCTCGATCACCGCCTTGAATACCGAGCGGTAGAACGTGTAGTGCCGAGCCTCTTCTTTCGCGACGTTCGCGAGC
>Ga0193726_1002036_pt1 | contig 14331 bp, 7 predicted proteins | sample H2c1metaG_FD_144928 | JGI IMG/M metagenome (GOLD analysis project Ga0193726, IMG submission 144928) | Soil microbial communities from a riparian zone of the East river system, Colorado, United States - H2c1 | ecosystem: Environmental > Terrestrial > Soil > Riparian zone | place: USA: East River... | reverse complement strand
ACAGTGTATGCGAGCATGCGCGAAACCAAAGGTCGAAATGCGGCACAGGTCGAGGAAGTCGAGCAATTTGCCGCCGAGCATAAAGCGGACCTTCGCGCCCTTGAGTTGGACGTAGCGTCTCAGGAATCTTGCGACTCGGCCATTCAGCAGATCATCGCCAAGGCGGGGCGTGTGGATGTGGTAATTCACAACGCCGGCCACATGGTCTTTGGTCCGGCCGAAGCCTTTACGCCCGAACAATGCGCGGAACTCTACGATGGAAACGTTCTTAGTGCCCAACGTGTAAACCGCTCCGCACTGCCGCAATTGCGCAGGCAAGGCAAAGGACTCCTCGTTTGGGTATCGAGCAGCAGCCCTGCTGGAGGAACTCCTCCATATCTTGCCCCGTACTTCGCCGCAAAGGCTGCCATGGATCGCTTGGCTGTTGTCTACGCGGTGGAACTGGCGCGTTGGGGAATCGAGACCTCCATTATCGTTCCCGGCGCTTTTACCGGCGGCACCAATCACTTTGCCCACGCCGGATCGCCAGACGACAAAGCCCGCGCCGCTGAATATGAATCGGGTCCTTACAAGGGTTTTGCCGACGAAGTGATCAGGGGCTTCTCAAAGGTCGTGCCGTCCGATGCAAGTGTGCAGGGCGTTGCGGATGCGATCGTCAAAGTCGTGGACACTCCCTTTGGGCAGCGCCCTTTTCGCGTGCACTACGATCCATCGCAGGACGGCGCTGAGGTGGTCAACATGGTTTCCGATCGCGTCCGCGCCGAGCTTCTTCGCCGCATCGGCTTTGCTGACTTGCTCAAACCGCGCGAAGTTGCGCCCCTGTCAAAAAGTGCATAGCGAGAGGCCGCGCAAGAAAGGAATCGGTTCAAAAGGCTAATCCAAGAAAGCTAATCCGACAGGTAGTCCGAGATGAAAACAGAAGAAACCGTCTATTGGGCTGTGGCAAGGGCTGTACGCCGGAGAAAAAGGAGAATGCGATGACACAAAAGGAACAAAATGACAATCACGGGGACCTTTTCGGGAAACGAATTGTGGTGCTCGGCGGGTCGTCCGGCATCGGGTTGGCAGTGGCGCAACAGGTTGTGGCACGAGGCGCGCGAGCAATCATTGCGTCAAGTAACACAGACCGGGTTAAACAAGCTGTCACAACGCTCGATACAAAAGCGGAAGGGCACACGCTCGATCTCTCGAATGAGCCTGACATTCAAAGCTTCTTTCAGAAGATCGGTGATTTCGATCACTTGGTCTTCACTGCCGGCGACACGCTGCAATTGAATGAGCTCGTAGCGACGGACCTTACTAATGCCCGGCGTGCTTTTGAATTGCGCTATTGGGCTGCTCTGGCTGCGGTCAAGTACGCAAGCCCGCATATCCGCAAGGACGGCTCAATCGTGCTTACAACCGGAGTCGCAGGCCGGCGCCCGCACAAGGGATGGACGGTGGCCGCAAGCGTCTGCGGAACTATCGAAGCCCTGACGCGTGCCCTGGCGGTCGAGTTAGCGCCGATTCGCGTCAACGCGGTATGTCCTGGCGTCGTTCGAACGGACCTCTGGCAAAGCATGAATGCGGACGCAAGGGAGCACATGTACGAAAGCGTTGGGAAGAGTCTGCTCGTGGGCCGAGTAGGCGAGGCGGGTGAGATCGCTCGGGTCTATCTTTTCCTCATGCAGGAGGGATACAGCACCGGCCAAACCATCGTAGTAGACGGCGGAGCCATGCTGATGCAAGCGGGACGACACGATGCCGGAAACTCGTCGGTCGCGGGCAGCGAGCAGGCTACAGACACACCGCGGGTTGCATAAGGTCACACTGAGAAACTCGAGACTTCAATGTACGGGCTATAGCGCCCGCTTGCCCGCCTACTTTTTCTTAAAGCTCTACAAAGGAAAAAAAGAGAAAAGGCAAAACGCACAACCCGCATTCGTTGATGCTGAAGAAGTTCAAGTGGAATTACGAAGAAGACCGTACGGCATCGACGGCACTTGTGCCGGTTCCTGCTCGGGTTCCTCCTCGGGCCCGGCGGACTGTTCGCCGGCGAAGACGGCTGATCTGTGATCCGCTCTAAGCCATTCGTGAATATCAAAGCTCGCATGGAATCTTGCTGCCCCTCCTCGTCGTCGAGATCAAACCAGCCAGGTGCGCAGCATAAAGGCCGGTCACAATTCCTGTGAAGACATCCAAGGTGTAATGAGCTCGCAAGATCAACACGGTCGCGATTTCAAAAACAACAATCAGCACGCCAAGTGTCGTCAACCAACGCCTGCCCACGCGAGCGATTTCTGTTACCCCCAAAACGGCAATAGCCGTGTGGCCGGAAAAGAAATAGTCATTACTCACACCGTAGGTCACCAGCAACGAGGGAAAACCTGGATAGTGCCACATTGCATTCGGTGGAGCAGGCAGAGCCACCAACCACTGCATGATTTGTCGCAGGCCAAGTACGATGACCAAACCCAAGAAAGGCCTGAGCGACGCCCCAAAGATCCACCTTGAGAGAAGAAAGACACCCAGAAGATCGATGATTCCGGAACTCACGATCAGCAGCTGATTTGCAGCCGATGGATGACCGTGCAGGTAAGAATTCGCGAAAGCCGTGACAGTATGCAATCGGTCTCCGATCTCAGCGTTCGGCACACTGCGCGCGCCGATCAATGACTGGGTCCAGAACCAGATAATGAGGGCGACGGCCGTCACCACCAGGCGGAGGGCGAAAGATGGTGCGCTCCGACTCGTCCGGGCATCGCGGGACACTTCGTTTTGAATTGCGGTCCCTGTCATACAGCGACTCCCATTGCGACCTCTTTTAAGCGACGCAGATCGAGCTTGCCAGTGCCCAGGTAGGGCAACGAGTCCACGTGCACGAACTGGTCGGGCCGCGGCTTCCACAGTGCCGGCAATTCTGATTTGGCCAGCTGAGCAAGACACTCTTGTAATCGTTCGCTGGGAAGGGTGTGAAGCACGATCAGGCGTTCACCCTTTCTGTCGTCAGGTATCGCGGTTACGGCGAAGATCTGTTCCATTGAGCCGCTGATCTCGTGAAGCTTGTCTTCGATCTTAATATGGGGAACCATTTCTCCGCCGATCTTGCTGAACCGCGTCAAGCGATCGGTGATCCGAACAAACCCATCCTCGTCCATCATCGCGATGTCGCCTGTGTTATACCAGCCGTCGCGGAGAACCTCTGCAGTCTTTTCGGGCCGATTCAGATACTCCTTCATGACATTTGGACCACGCACCAACAGTAGTCCAGTTTCGCCTTGCGGCAACCTACCCAGCGTTTCGGGACTCACGATTCTTACGCTGATTCCCGGCAGGGGATGGCCGATGCTGGCACGTTTTGCGCCAACCTGTCGGAACTGTGCTGCTCGGAAGTCGCGAGTATTTACCGTAACAGCGGGAGAGCACTCGGTACAGCCGTAGCCTTCAAGTGGTCGGACTCCGAAGCGGTCTTCAAAGGCGATAGAAACTCGCTCGGGAAGCTTTTCTGCTCCTGCCATTACGTACTGCAGGCTGCCAAAATCTTCAGGAGAGCAGCGCCGCGTATATGACTGTAGAAATGTCGGCGTCGCCAAGAGGAACGTGACGGCATATTGGCTGACGAGAGCACCTATTGCGCGAGCTTCCAAGGGGTTTGGGTGGAAGACCACACCCATGCCGATAGCGGTTGGCAAGCAGAGAGTTCCTGTAAAACCGAAAGAATGAAAGAAGGGCAGAATGCCAAGGATTTTGTCGTTGCGTCCCAGCATAAAAACCTGGTTCAGTTGTTCGACATTGGACGCAACATTGTAGTGAGTCAGCACGACACCCTTGGGATCACCCGTGCTACCGCTGGAGAAGATGATGGTCGCGGTATCATCGAGTGCTACCTTCTTGCCGGCGCCTACGCACTTTTCAACAAACCGCACTGGCAGGAGCCATGAGATCAGGGCTGCTATGACACGCTCGAAGAACCCCGGCTTTTCGGCCAGATCCTCAATCATGATCGCTTGCGCCGGTGGTTCAATGTGGACTCGCTCTAGAAACGCTCTCGAAGTAATTACGGTTTCCAGCTCGCATTGCTTGGCACACGAAGCTAGAACCTCGTTAGAAGCCGTGTAATTCAAGTTGACTGGAACCTTGCCCATCAAGAGCGCGGCGAGGTTGACTAACGCCCCGGGAACTGACGGCGGAAGCATGATACCAACCATCTTCTGATTGCCCCAGACTGGGCGGAGTCGTCGCGCCAGAAAGATGGTGCGAGTCAATGCACCACCGAAGATAAGTTTTGGTGTTCGGCCATCTGCCATGGCAAAGCGAAACGGATGACGCCGTGCGGTTTGCACAAACGAGCGATGCAGCGTCCGCATATAGCGCTTGCGCAATCGATACGCTTCGGCGCCAAGCTCTTGCACCGCCTGCCGCACGTCTTGAGCGGAGGTGGTTGAGGGCATTGGTTTACCGAAGGTGACGGTTACGGGATATGGAAGTTTGCGCGGGAGCTTCCATAGAAATCTTCCACGCTCGAAGCTGAAAATCGATCCCCAAACCCCTCCCAGATTCGCAGGAATGATGGGGACATCCACACCCTTGATGATTCTTTCCATGCCGCGCCGGAACGGGAGCATCTGACCGATGCGAGTCATCTGGCCTTCGGGAAAGATGCATACAATCTCGCCATCTTTCAACGCTTGAGTCGCCGTCCTGAGAGACTGAATCATTTCGCGGGGACGAAGCTGAGAGGAGATTGGGATCACGCCCATGATTTTGGCGAATGGCTTGACCAGTGGGTGGTCATAGGAGCCCTTGAACATTAGGAAGCGAATCGGGCGATCGATCGAGGCAATCAGAAGAACCGCATCGACCATGGAGACATGATTCGGTACCAGCAGCGCTCCGCCCTTTGCCGGAATATTTTCGCGTCCTTCCAAATGAATTCGATACAGAGTATGGGTAGCGATCCAAAGCAAAAGCCGAAGCAGGGCATCGGGCAGCAGATACAAGACATAGGACGTCGCGGCGACCGTTAGCAATGAGACGGACAGGAAAATCGAAGGCGGGCTGAAGTGGGCGTAGTGCTGAAAAAAATAGTAAACGCCGGCAGCTCCACCAATGCCAACAAAGGAGAGCAGGTTCGCGGCTGCGATCACTCCCCCTTTGTCTTTCTCGTCAGGGCGGTGCTGAATCAGAGCATTGACGGGGACAGCAAAGAATCCGGCTGAAAAGCCGAGAGCGGCGAGGAGCAGCAGCACATGCGCGAATGAGAGATTTCGGGCGGAGAGCAGCACTCCGAATACCGTCATCCCGACCGAACCGAGCGGAATGAGTCCGTACTCGACCTTGCCGCTCGAAAGATATCCCGCCGCCAGGCTGCCCAGCCCTATGCCGATTGCTACCGCAGCCTGCAGGATCCCCGTGCGCGTCGAGCTGCTGTGCAAAACATCTTCGCCGTAGAAAACGATATTGGCTGTTAACAGCGCAGCCAGAAACCAGAAATAGGTGTTGCCGAGAACAGCCAGCCACAGGACACGATCTCGGCGAATTAGTCCTAACTGTTTCCAGAGATCGGTGAGAGGATTGGCTTGAAACTTCTTGGAGGGATCGGCGGCGCGGACTTTTGTGATCCCAAGACTGAGGATCAAACCGGCAACAGACAGGCCGAGGAAGACCAGCCCGGACCAACCTTGGTGCCCGTGAAAAGCGTCTGCAAGGAAAGCACCGGAAACAAGCCCAGCGATCGATGCGAGGAAGGTCCCCAGTTCGATGACACCGTTGCCCCAGGAAAGTCTTGGCTCAGGCAGCAACTCGGGCAACAATCCGTATTTGGAAGGTCCGAAGAATGCGGCTTGTGTGCTGGCCAGGAAGATTGCAGCCATTTCGAGATGCAGATTCTGCCAAGCTAGCCCGGCGATCGCGAAGGCCATCACGCCAATCTCGAACAATTTCGTCCCAATCGTGACAGTACGCTTACTATACCGATCCGCGAGAAACCCTCCGGTCATGGAGAACAGAATGAAGGGAACGGAGAAGAGGGCACCTGCCACTAGAACGAGACGGTCACGATCCTCCGTGTCTATCGCGGTGCCGAGTATGATGAAGACAATGAGATTCTTGTATGCGTTATCGTTGAATGCACCCTGGAACTGGGTCGCCACAAGAGACCAAAATCCTCGTCGCCACGATCGTGACACCACGGGTTCCGGAGGATTTTCCGCGAGTCCATTTGGCGAATTCTCCAGCACGGCCGCGGAAGCATTTTTGGTCATAGGAAATCTTGATAAACGCCCGTAAATCTTGGAGTTCTGCACATTTTGTCATGAAGCTGGTTTACGTTCCAGTGACAATACACGGAACGCCAGTTACTTCCAAGTTTGCAGGGAAGAATAATGTGCAAGAATGGGTACTCCCTCCGTTCTAGTATTTAGGCTTGCAGAACTACGTGTATACGGGGTAGCCATTGGAGCTTCTTGCCGTATTGTTAGCGCTGTTGGTCTTAGCCACGCCGGCGTTGCCCATTTATGCAGTTTGGCGACAGCGCCAGCTTCGCCGACAACTCGAAGAGCTTGCTCACCTCAGCTCTCAACAGAACGATGCCTTGCATCGCGAACTGTTGGAACTCCGGCGTGAGGTCGCGGCATTTCCGCAACTTTCCGGCTCCGCTGCAATGCATCGCGAAGACGGAGCACAGCCCGGCACCACCATCGTTGAATCGACGCCGCCGCAGCCCGCGGCTCCGCCCGCACCCGCTAAACCGTCAATCCGGCCAGTATCCAGTCCGGCTCCGGCTGCCATGAAACCAGATCTGCCCGCCCACAGAACCCTGCCTGCATTCTGTGCTTGGTGCGGCACCGTCCATGCGGAAGGTGTAGACAACTGTCCCAAGCCGGTGGCCGCACCTGTGGGTGTTTCCGGGGCCGATTCGACGCCAGCTTCCGTAAAGCAAGAACAAGGGAAAGAGTCTGCGGTTGGTGATGGGATTTTCTCGAAGCCTGCTACCCCGGTCGAAGGCAGCCCTGTCGACGTGGTCCACGGGGAAACTAAGCCTGAACCTGCAGAAGTCGTAACGAGTTTACCGCTCCCTGCTGCATCAGTGGCTTCAGAGATCTCGGCGCAATCTCCAACTGCCACGAAGGCAACTATTCACCCGCGAGGTGTGACACCGCCCCCGCCTCCGCGCATTGAGACACCGCATACTCCTCCTCCGCCCGTGGTTGGGCCTCCCCCACCGAGCGCTCGCGTTGTAGCACCACCGCAGTTTGCCGCGCTCCGCTCGTCAGCGCCAAAGCCAACGGTTGAACAGCGCATGAAGTCGGTATTTGCTTTGGAAGAGACATTGGGCACGAATTGGCTCAACAAGCTTGGAATCACCATCCTTGTGTTGGGAGTCGCCCTTTTTGGTATTTATGAACTCGGCCAATTGGGCCCGCTCGGCAAGGTTGGCCTCTCCTTTATTGTTTCGATCGCTCTTCTGGCGGGCGGAGTTTTCTTTGAGCGGCACGAGCGCTACCGCGTCCTTGGCCATACGCTGATCGGTGGCGGATGGGCCCTGCTGTTCTTCACTACATATGCCCTGAATCATGTTCAGGCCATGCGGGTGCTCAACTCAGAGAACGCCGATCTGATCCTGATGCTTGCTGTGGCGCTGGCAATGGTGGCGCACACATTGGGCTACCGCTCACAGCTGGTTACGGGACTCGCATTTCTGCTGGCCTTCAGCACCGTGTCGCTCAGCCATGACGACGTTTACAGTCTCGCCTCGGGAGTGATCCTCGCCGTCGGGCTCGTGAGCATCGTCATAAAAATGGGATGGTTCGAGCTCGAAGTGTTCGGCATCCTCTCAAGCTATCTTAACCATCTGTATTGGCTCTACCGTTTGCTGGGTTCGGAGGGTGCACACGGACACGCCTTCCCTGAGTATCACGCCAGTACCGCGCTCCTCTTGTTCTACTGGTTGATATTCCGAGTGTCGTACCTCATACGCAAGGTCAAGTCTCCGGCGGGCGAGCATGTGTCGACGGCGGCCGCGGTGCTCAATACGCTGCTGCTAATGGGTGTCATGAAATTCCAGTCTGTGCATCCGGAGTTGGCTTTTGTCGCTCTGTTGCTCATCGGGGCGGTTGAATTCGTCTTCGGGCAATTGCCGATTACAAAGCGCCGCCGCGAGGCCTTCATCATACTGACGGTACTCGGCGCGGCGCTCATGATTGCCGCGGTTCCGTTCCGCTATTCCGGCAACAACGTTGCCATCCTGTGGCTGATCGGCGGCGAAGCCCTTCTCATTGCGGGCGTTACTGTTAAGGAAGTGGTCTTCAGGCGTTTGGGTCTGCTTGCCGGGTTCCTGGTCGGGTTCCACTTGGTCGTTATCGACTTCAGGCAGGTTCTGTCTGTCCGGAGCACGAGCGAAGTTCTTTTGCTAGCCGCTGGGGTGATGTTCGGACTGTGTGCCGTCGTGTTTTATGCGAACGCGCTTCAGTTGGGTCAGCGATGGCAATCGTTCTTTGGTGAATCGCCCGATGAACAACTGCTCTGCGGGCATTCCTATTTAGGCGGATTCGCCGCCGTAGCCGCTGCGTGGGCTTTTTGCTCAAACGATTGGACTGCCGTTGCCTTTGCAGGCATCATGCTGGTTTTGGCCGCGTTAGGGGCGAAGCTCAAGTCCTTCCACCTTCGGGTGCAGTACGGTCTGATTGGCATATTGACTTTGTATCGCGTCGTTGTCGTTAACCTGCACGATGAGATCCCTCAACACACCCACGTTCAGATGCGGCTGTTCACGCTGCCGGTGATTGCTGCCGGGTTCTATGTAACAGCGAAGTGGTCGCAATGGAGGGATGATCAGAATCAGCGCTCATTCCGAGGATTCTTTGCTCTTGCAGGCACCGCTCTCGTTACTTCACTTATCTATTACGAGGTTCCGGAACTCTGGCAACCGCTGGCGGCAATTGCCTTTGCCGTGCTCCTTCTGGAAGTCGGGCAATGGGTCCGATATCACGCCCTCGCGTGGCACGCCCACGCATTGACTGGATTAGCCCTACTGGCGGCACTGACTGCCGATCAGGCTGGAACGCAGCGCTGGCACAATATCCCATTCCATGCGCTCGGTGCGTTGCCAGTCGTTGCGGGGGCGTATTGGATCGCTAGGCGCATAGCCCCTCCTAACACGAGCCATGCCGATTTCGGACGCATTGCCTATAGCTGGATCGGCACGGGAATGATGCTATGGGTGCTCTACGAAGCGGCGCCCGCGCCTTGGATTGCTGTCTCCTGGATCCTTTTTGCAGTAGCACTTGCCTTAGTGATGCGATGGATCGGCTACCGGCAGTTGGCGTGGCAAGCGAACGTTGTAGCGGCGTGCACGCTGGTGCGGGTCTATACAAGCAATTTCACCCTTGAACGTACACTTTGGTCGGGAATCTCTCTGCGGTTGGCTACCGTTTCCACCGTCGCCGCGGGTCTCTATTTTCTTTCGCGCAAAGCCACCGTTCCCGATTCTTCATCAGCGCGCGGAATTACTTACCTGCACAGTACTGCGGCGACCGCACTGCTAGCCTTCTTGGCCTGGTACGAAGCTCCAGGTGCCTGGCTTGCTGCAGTCTGGGCAGTGTTCGCATTGGTGCTGGCGTTGGTGGATTGTCAGTTTGAACTCGAAGATTTGGGTTGGCAGGCGCACGCGCTCGCTGCTCTCACAATGGTTCGCAGTGTCACTCTGAACTTGTACGTCACCGAGACCTGGCATGGGATCAGCCTCCGCTTACTCTCTTTAGCCGTTGTAACAGTTGTCTTTTACGCGCTGTCCCGACTTGTACGCATGCCGCAAGGCTGGCGCACTCGTGAGTTTCATCACATCTACTCGTGGGCGGCGTCGGCGTTGGTGTCCATGCTCATGTGGTATGAGTTGCAAGCGATGAGTGTTGCTGTGGGTTGGGGAGTCTTTGGACTCGTTCTCTTTGAATACGGCCTTCTGAGAAATACGAGGCAGTTTCGCTTTCAAGCTTATGTGGCATTGGCTGCGGCATTCGTCCGGATCTTCTTTGCCAACCTGACAGCCGGCAATCCAGGTGAGTTCTGGGGACCGCGGATGTACACAGTTCTAACGCTCACGCTTATTTTCTTCTTCGTTTATGCGCAATTGGGGCCGGACGACGCAAGTATCCGAGATGATCGCCGTTTGCATTTTGACGATCTGCTTGGTTACGTCGGTACCGGCAGTATTGTTGCGCTCCTCTACTTCCAATTCGCGAACGATTGGCTGGTCACCGCCTGGGCCGTGGTGATCTTTGCTCTCTTTGGGGTGGCTCTGCTACTGAACCGTGCGATGTTCCTGCACCAGGGAATCATTCTGACTATAGGCGCGTGCTTTCGAGGAGTGATGCACAACCTCTTCGGCGCAAGCTATTTCAGCGGCGGAGACTGGACCGGAAGGTATTTTGTCCTTGGCTCGGCTCTGGCTGTCATGCTCGCATGCCTTCCCTTTGCTTTTCGCCTGCGGGATCGTTTAAAAGCGCATGCCCCCAGGAATCGCTGGATAAGAGCGGTGGTGCGGCGTCCTGAACAATTCATGTTCTTTGCTCCTGTACTTCTATTCACGCTCATGCTGGCACTCAAGATGCGCGCGGGCATGGTCACAGTCGCTTGGGGCATTGAAGGAGTCCTGATCGTGCTGCTCGCTCTTGTTGTGAGCGAGCGCAGCTACCGCCTCACCGGGCTGACCCTGCTATTGGTTTGCGTCGGCAAGATCATGGTGCTGGATGCCTGGGGACTGGCGCCTCGCGATCGCTACATCACCTTTATCATTCTCGGAGCGGCGCTCTTGCTGGTGTCGTTTTTGTACAGCAGGTATCGCGATGCCATCCGGCAGTTTCTATGAAGCGCCTGGCGATCTTCGTTGTTGTGCTCGCAGTCGGCGTCAGCGCGCTTTACTTCAGCCAACGCCGGCATGACTCCACTCCCGTCTCGGCCAACGCGGTGGTCGAAGTCGTCGCGGATGCTCAGCGCGACGTGAGCCGCCTGCCCATGCGGTTGACGCGTCTTTCTGATGGCGAGGAGATTGCAATCGGGAAGCAACTAGCCGACCAATATTCAGGCCTTACCGACCAGTTGAGTCGCGGGGAACTGGGGCTTGAGAGTTACGTCCACCGCGTCGGCAACAGCGTATCATCACATGCCCGTCGGCGACTGCCATATTCGTTTCATCTTGTGCCGAATCGTGCCATGATCAATGCCTTCTCCCTTCCGGGCGGCCCCGTCTATGTCGGCGAGGGATTGCTGGACTTAATGACCAGTGAGGACCAGTTGGCAGCTGTCCTTGGCCACGAGGTGGAACACATCGACCACTATCACTGTGTCGAACGTGTCCAAGTCGAGGCGCGGCTGCGCAAACTGAAACTCGATGCCGTTGGGGCACTCGTGCAAATTCCGCTCACAGCATGGGAAGCAGGCTATAACAAGGACGAGGAACTGGAAGCAGACCGGGAAGGCGTGCGGCTGGCGGTACTCGGAGGCTACTCGCCATATGGCGCAGTCACCTTATTCGAGAAATTGGCCAAACTTCGCAACGAATACATCATTCACGCCCAGAGCCCGGAAGAAGAGCTTTCAGAGCTGGCGATTCAGAGCCTGGAAGGATACTTCCGTTCCCACCCTCAGCCGTCCGAGCGTCTGGCCCAAGCCAATCTCTTGATCGCACAAGAAGGCTGGCAGGATCGAAAGACGGAAAAGCCATTTCGCGTCGAATATGAAACGCGAAATGGGAAGCACGTAAAGTGAACGCGCAGCTCAAACTGATTCAACTTGGGCTTCCGGCGTGGCGATTGAAATAGTTGAAGGCAATAGCGACACGGGTCGACGCTTTTGCAGCATGCGCAAGATGCAGTAACCGGCAGCGGCGGCGGCCAGGTGCTTGAGAGTGTGACCACTGACGATGTGCGTCGCTGTGAAGACTGGTTTGTCGAAGGTTTCCAGGACCTTCGCCAGGGCGTAGAAACCAACCACAATCTTCAAATCAGATCCTCGCGTGTATCGTTGCGGTAGGAGTAGCGCTAGCAAGAGGACCAGAGCCGAATATAGCTGCACGGCAGCATAAAAACGCAAATCGCCCGAGCCTCGCATCTCACTTGTGTACCACTGCAACACGCTGCCCATCCCGACAAGAATGAGGATCGGCAGCAACCAGAGGCCGACGCGGAGACTGATGCGTTCCGCGATTATCGCCGCCACCATCGACATGAACGCTATGGTCATCGGCAGCCTGTCCCATACCAGCCGCGAGTTGTTTGGCGACAGGTGATAGTAGGAGGAACCAAACGCCGTCAGTAGCAGACCCACAAACACGAACAGGTATGGCCATCGTTCGCCCTGCTCAAGAAAACGCCCGGTGACCTGATTTGAACCTGGCAGTAGCAAGAAGATCAGGCCCCATATTCCAATTGCGGCGAAAGGCAAGTTCGAAGCGACATCGCCAAAGTTCGGTATGCTGAGTAAACCCCGCCGATCCGCAAACAGGTGATACGCCTGTGATTGCGGAATCCGGGGCAGCAAGAGGAAGATCAGGGCAACGACGGCTGTAAGAATAAGGAGCAGAGTCACACTCGTTCTTTGCGACATCGACTTGACCGCCTCCAAGCGATGCGGCAACATCGGCTTATGTATCATGGCCAGAAGCAATCTTCTTCATTCCACCTGAAGAGTCTTCAGCATAATCGTTCATGTCGTTGGCCAGCCGCAGCTTGGCGATAATCGGTGCAAACCGTAGTTGTCGGGCATCTTGGTCTTACAAATCGAAAACGCGACTGGAGTCATCCCCCATATTTCCACTTGAGCATACGACAAAACCTTGAAATACCGAAGGATGTGAATAAGCCCGTTTCTGGACGGTTTCCGGTTTGCCGACGAACGACGAACTGGCCTAAGATTGCTGCGTTGGAACGCCGGACAGAACGATTATGAAAAGCGGCGTTTATGTATATGGCATAGCAGCAATCGCCTATGGTATCGCGGACCTCGTCTGGGGTGAGTTTGATCCCTCCGATCAGCCCCTGCAGGCTTGGGGCGACCACATTCCCGGTGCCGAGATCTTTGCGTACCTTGCCGCCATTGGCTGTTGGTCGCGGGCGCAGCCCTGCTGTGGCGGCGGAGCAGGCGTTCAGCCGCGGCGTCGCTGACCATCCTGTGCGCCATCTTTGTGCTGTTTCCTTTGCCCCACTTCTATTGAGGGCCCCACGTCCACGGACATCGAGCGTATGTCTACTTCGGTGTTCTCGGCGAAGTCCGCCAGGAAATCATCCTTTTCGTCGCGGCAGTGATTATCTGGAAATCGCGGTCAGGACGAGATTCACTTTCGCGGCGAGCGGCTAGGCTCATTCGTTGGACGTTCGGGCTTTGCTCGATCGATTTCGGCCTCGCGCACCTGACCGCAGTCTGGACGGTGGTTCCAATGACCCCAAATGGATGCCGTTCGGTGCACCCCTCTGGGCGGTGCTCACCGGAATCGCATTCGTGCATGCGGGAGCGGCTATCGTTTCGGGGTGCTCGACGTTCTCGCGGCCGGACTTCTTGGGCTGATGCTGCTCGTCTTTAGTGCACTGGCATTGGCGCCTCTGATCTTTTCTTCTCCCCGCGACCATGCGTCCTGGGGGCCAACCCGTACAACCTGAGAGCGATGGGAGCTGCGTGGATCGTTGCGGAGTGGCTCGCCACTCGGCAACAGCCAGTCCCGAATAATCAGCCGAGATTGCAGCAAGTGAAGCCGTCGCTGGCGTAGAACGCGGTTGGAGAAAGCCCGCATTATTGCAGCTCACCTGAATTTTTATTGAGCCCACGTTTCACTTCGGCACAATCTGTAACAGGGTGATGGCCGAGATTCCGCCGCTGAGGCCCTCACCCGGGAGCAGGCCCGTACCGACGTGTCTGCTTGTGAGAATCGAATGGCGATCAACTCCCCGACGAGCAAGCCCGTTTGCACTAGCGTTTACGGATAGTGTCGGGGTGGCCAATGAGTCGTAAGCAATTCGCTGTAGCCCGAATTTCAGTGTCTCGCGCCGGCGGCTTCGAGCGGAAGGCTTGAAGATCCTGGCTCCTGCTATTTCACGAAGGTCAGCCCATGTGGTACCAAGGATCGGAAGATATAGGCATAGAGCATCACTATAATTCCAACGATGGAACAGAGGGCCACCGAGTGCCACGCGACAAATCGGAAAATGATTCCTTCGTTGCCTACTTGCTCGGTGGCTGCCGTCGCAATCGTAATGGACTGCGCGTCCACCATTTTCCCCATCACCCCTCCGGCGCTGTTGGCCGCGCACATGAGAACCGGGTCGATGCCGAGTTGTTGAGAAGTAATTCTCTGCAAGCTACCAA
>Ga0193726_1002035_pt1 | contig 14338 bp, 8 predicted proteins | sample H2c1metaG_FD_144928 | JGI IMG/M metagenome (GOLD analysis project Ga0193726, IMG submission 144928) | Soil microbial communities from a riparian zone of the East river system, Colorado, United States - H2c1 | ecosystem: Environmental > Terrestrial > Soil > Riparian zone | place: USA: East River... | reverse complement strand
ACGGTCACTTACAACTTATTCAAGACCACGCCGGTATTCACGGCCGTCGGTGGGCCAGTGCACGAAATTCTCGTCGCGCCCGGAGAAATGGTGAAAGCCGGGCAGCCGCTGCTCACCGTGAACAGCCCGGATTATTCGCAACTTCGTTCCGGCTACATGAAAGCGCGCGACGCATATCAGCTGGCCGAAAAGAATTTCAAGCGCGCGCAGGATTTGTACGAACATCACGCCATCGCGGAAAAAGATTTGGAACAAGCGGAATCAGATCAATCTCAGGCGCAAGCTGATTTGCAATCCACTGAAGCGGGATTAAAAGTTTTGGGAATTGCCGATCCCGAAGCGATGATGAAAGCTCCGCCATCTTTTGAAGTGCCGCTTCGTTCGCCGGTATCCGGTGAAATCACCGACCGCCTCGTCGGCCCCGGCCAATTACTCGCCGCCGGCACTACGCAGTGCTTCACGATTTCAGATATGTCCACCGTGTGGGTTTTGTTGAACGTTTATCAGGGCGATATGGCCTACGTGCAATCCGGCGACACGGTTGAGATCAGCACGGATTCTTATCCGGAAAAATTTCACGGACGCGTTTCCTACCTAGCACCGGCGCTTGATCCCACCACGCGAACGTTGCAGGCGCGAATCGTCACGGATAATCCCGGCCAAAAATTGAAAAACAATATGTATGTGACGGCCACCGTGCAGGCCGGAGCAATCGCCGATGCGCTCGTCGTGCCGGACACTTCCGTTCTGCGCGACACGGAAAATCAGCCGTTCGTTTATGTGCAAACCGGCGACAAGGCCAATCAGTTCGGCCGCCGCCTGGTAACGGTCGGCGATAGCCGGGACGGAAAAACGCAAATTACCGCCGGATTAAAAGAAGGCGAGCATGTGGTGGGCGATGGCGGAATTTTCCTGCAATTTAAGAATTCATTGCAGCACTAAATTTATTTCTGCACGGGGTTTAGTTCTGCATCAGTTATAACGCGAGGTTTTGTGATGCCAGCTCAGAGGCTACAGCAATGATTCATCGGATAGTTCAATTCGCGCTGTGCCAGCGCTTCATGATTTTGATGATCACGCTGCTGATGATCATCGCCGGCGCAATTTCATTTCAGAAAATGCCGGTGGATGCATATCCGGATCTTTCGCCCCCGCTCGTTGAGCTGATCACACAGTGGCCCGGCCACGCCGCCGAAGAAGTTGAGCGCCTAACCACGCAGCCGCTCGAGCTGGCGATGAACGGAACGCCAAATCTAGTGGTGATGCGTTCCATTTCGCTTTACGGATTGAGCGACGTCATCCTTACTTTTCAAGACGGCACCGATCCATATTTCGCGCGCAACGTAGTGTTCCAAAGAATTTCCGATGCCACGCTGCCTACCGGAATTACTCCCAGCATGTCGCCGCTGTTCAGTCCCAGCGGACTCGTTTACAGATATGTTCTGGAAAGTCCAGATCGCTCGGCACAGGAATTGCACACGATTGAAGATTGGGTCGTGGAGCGCGCATATCGTTCCGTGCCCGGCGTTGCGGACGATTCCGGCTTTGGCGGCACCACAATGCAATATCAGGTGCTGCTGGATCCCGCGCGAATTTACAACTACCACATTCCCGTCGTGCAGGTAATCAACGCGCTTACCGTTAACAATGCGAATACTGGCGGCGGATTTTATTCGCAGGGTGGACAATTTTATTACGTCCGCGGGTTGGGTCTGTTGCAATCCGTGCAGGATATCGAGTCCGTGGTGGTTGGCAGCGCGAATGGCGCGGCGATTCGTATCAAGGATATCGGGCATGTGGAGATTGGCCACGCGCCGCGTCTTGGTGAATTTGGATTTATGAAAACGGACGACGCCGTAGAAGGCGTCATCCTGATGCGCACGGGCGAGCAAACTCAAAATGTTTTGAAAGGCGTCGAGCGGAAAACACAGGAACTCAATAGTGGAGTTCTCCCGCCGGATGTAAAAGTTCGCCCCTACTACGATCGCAGCGATCTCGTGCGCATCACCACGGACACGGTGGAAGGAAATCTTCTGCGCGGAATGATTTTTGTTCTCGTCGTGCTGATGTTTTTTCTGGTCAGCGTGCGCGCCGCGATTATCACCGCGCTCACAATTCCGCTGGCGCTGCTCTTTGCATTTATTTTCCTGCACTTGACGGGCGAAGCCGCGAACCTTCTGAGCATCGGCGCAATCGATTTCGGAATCATCATTGACGGCACCATCGTCATGGTCGAAAACATTTATCGTGAACTTGGCGATCGTCACGGCAAGGAATACAAACTGCACGAAGTAATTTTGCTGGCCGCGCGTGACGTTGACCGCCCGATTTTTTATTCTGTCGCGATCATCATCGCCGGATACCTTCCGATTTACGCGCTCACCGGGCCCGCCGGGAAATTATTTCATCCGATGGCCGATACGATGGCCTTCGCTCTTCTCGGCGCGCTGCTGCTCACACTAACCGTCGTGCCAGTGCTGGCTTCCTACTGGTTCAAAAATGGAGTGAAGGAATATCGCAACTTCGTTTACGAATGGATCAAAAGTTTTTACGGCGGCATGCTTGGCTGGTGTTTGCGTCACGCGAAAACCACGATGCTTCTGGCTACGCTCGTGTTCGGCGCAACGCTACTGCTGGTGCCTGCCATCGGCGGCGAATTTATGCCGCACCTGGACGAAGGCGCCATCTGGGTTCGCGCGACGATGCCGTACACAATTTCGTTTGAAGAGGCCAGCGCGTTCGCTCCAAAAATCCGCACGCTGCTGAAAGAATTTCCGCAGGTAACAATCGTCGCTTCAGAATTGGGCCGTCCCGATGACGGCACCGACCCGACCGGATTTTTTAATTGCGAATTCTACGTGGGACTGCTTCCCTACGGTGACGCTGCTTGGAAATCGGGCTCGATTCACGACAAAGCGGAATTGACCGCCGCGATTCAGAAAAAACTCGATCCGTTTCCCGGCGTGATTTTCAATTTCACTCAGCCCGCAGAAGATGCCGTTGACGAAGCGCTTACCGGACTAAAGAGTTCCCTGGCCGTGAAAATTTTCGGCGACGACCTGGTTACTCTCCAGAAAAAAGCGGACGAGATCAAAGGCGTGCTGGATCACACTCCGGGATTCACCGAACTCACTGTGGTGCGCGAACTCGGCCAGCCCAGCTTAATCATTGATGCCAACCGCCCAGAGCTTGCGCGCTATGGCGTGAACGTAGCGGACGTCGAAAACGTTGTGCAAGCTGCCGTCGGCGGTCAAGCGGCCACTCAAGTAATTCAAGGCGAGAAACTTTTCGATCTCGTGGTGCGCATGGAACCGCAATATCGCTCCAACGCGCAGGAAATTGGAAACTTGCTGGTGCCCACTCCTTCGGGAACGCAAATTCCACTTTCCGAATTAGCGACAATCAAACAGGGCAGCGGCGCTTCCTTTATTTATCGCGAAAATAATTCGCGCTATATCGGCGTGCAATTTTCGATTGAGGGCCGCGATCTGGAAGGCATCGTCAAAGCCGGACAAGCCGCCGTGAATAAAAATGTGCAACTTCCGCCCGGCTATCACCTGGATTGGGGCGGCGAATATAGCGAATTGCTCGCGGCGAAATCGCAAATTATTATTATCGGCCCGCTCACTGTGTTGCTAATTTTCATGATTCTTTTCGCGTTGTACGGAAATTTCAAATTTCCAATCACCATCGCGTTGGGCGTGGTGATGACGGAACCTGTCGGTGCGCTGATTGCCTTGCGATTGACGCACACGCCGTTCAGCGTCTCCAGCATTCTCGGATTGCTGGCGCTGATGGGCGTCTCGGTGGAAACCGCCGTAATTCTGGTTAGCTACATTAATAAACTGCGGCTGGAAGGAATGGGAATTCATCAAGCCACGCTGAATGCTTCTCTGCTGCGTCTGCGGCCCATCATGATGACGGCTCTGGTGGCTTGCCTCGGCTTGCTGCCCGCGGCAATGTCCACCGGAGTCGGCAGTGACACGCAAAAGCCTTTCGCGATTGTTGTCGTCGCAGGACTAATTTCGCGATTAGTGCTCGGATTTTTCGTGAACCCGGCGTTGTATCAAATGGTCGCAAAAGAAGGAGACGTTTTGCAGGTGTAGTGAATTAGGTGCAGTGAACTTCACTTGAACGAAGGAGGTAAAACAGAAGTCATGAGACTTCGCAGCCGATCCAGACCCGGTCGCGTGTCGCTGATGTTCTTCACCGCAATTGTAGCGGTGCTGATCGCAGCGACGGCAACTGGCCTGTGGCATACGCACAGCAGCGCAAGAGAAGAAGCCGCTTGCACTGTCTGCCATGTGGGTTCAACGCCCACTAAACCTCACCCTGTTTCAACCGCGCTGGCCCCGCCAGTGTTCATCATCGAAGGTGTTGTCGTTCTTCCGATTTTTTCCGGACATTCCGCTCCGGTCTTCAGCTCGAAGTCTCCACGCGCTCCTCCCATCGCCTCCTAAATTAATTAATAAAAATTAATTACACCCGAAGTGTCTCTCGCCGCTCCTTGTTTTGCGGAGCGTGCATTGCATTTGCACACCTAAAAAATTCGGGCCCAGGGTGGCCACTCCTAGGAGGAGACAATTATGCTTCGTAAGAATTTTCTTTGGATATTCGTATTGCTGATCGTCGCTGCATTCTTGATTGCAGTTCCAGCATCGCAAGCGCAGACAGGAAACTCGGCAAATATCAACGGGACGGTTCTCGATCAATCCAACGCAGTAGTGGCAAACGCGACCGTGCATCTTCACAACCCGGTCAGCGGATTGGATCGCACCACAGTGACGGACGCAAACGGTGCGTTCACGTTTTCCAACGTGCCGTTCAATCCATATCATCTGGACATCACGGCAAAAGGTTTCGACGTTTACGATCAGGACGTGGACGTTCGTTCCAGCGTTCCGGTGACGGTGAAAGTAAGTTTGAAAGTGGCGGGCACAAGCGTAAAGGTGAATGTCGAAGCCGCAGGTGGCGATCTAATTGAAAATGATCCGACCTTCCACACCGACGTGGATCGCGACTTGTTCAAAAAACTTCCGTTGGAAAGCCAATCCTCTTCGTTGAGTTCACTGGTAACTCTCGTCACGCCGGGCGTCTCCGCAGATTCCAACGGACTTTTCCACGGGCTTGGCGATCACGCGGAAAATTCTTTCTCGGTTGACGGCCAGCCAATCACCGATCAACAGAGCAAAGTATTCTCGAATCAAATTCCGCTCGAAGCGGTGCAGTCCATGGAAGTTATTTCCGGCGCGCCGCCGGCAAATTACGGAGGCAAAACAAGTTTGGTGATTGACGTGACCACACGCTCGGGCATGGGCGTCATTTCGCCGCACGGTGATGTGACCGCTTCGTATAGCTCGTTTGGCACCCCAAGCGCTGGATTCAATTTTCTTTTTGGCGGCGTGAAATGGGGGAACTTTATTTCCGTGAGCGGATTGGATAGCGGCCGATTTCTTGACGGGCCGGAATTCACCGTGATGCACGATAAAGGCAACGAGCAAAATATTTTCGATCGCGTGGATTTTCAATTAACGAAGTCCGACATTCTGCACTTGAATCTCGGCTACACGCGTTCTTGGTTTCAAACTCCGAACTCGTTAGATAATTTGAATACCGGTGTGACCGTTCCGGTCGGCAGCGCATTCGCGGGACAGGCGGTGGGCCCAACGGATCAGCGTTCGCGAATCGGAACATTCAATATCGCTCCGGTTTGGACGCACACTCTTAACAACAACACGGTTTTCACGCTCGGCGCTTTCGCGCGTAGAGACCAATACAATTATTATCCAAGCAACGATCCATTCGCCGACCTTGGCCCCGCAAATTTGCAGCGGGAATCCATCGGGCAAATTCGTTTTCTCACCAACACCGGAGTTCGCTCCGACCTTGCCTATGTGAAGGGCATTCACAACATAAAGATCGGCGCGCAATATGAGCAGACGTTTCTCACCGAAAATGATCGTCTCGGAATTGTTGACGCAACGTTGAACGCTCCTTGTTTGGACCTTATTGGCGCAGCCGTGGCAGGCTTCACCGATCCAAGCCAGTGCGCTGCGGCCGCGTTGCAGCCCAACGTTGCGGCAAATCCGAACGCTCCGAATTCGGCGCAATTTCCTCTATTCAATTCGGTGCTGTTGCCGTTCGATTTGACGCGCGGCGGCGGCCTTTTCAACTTTCGCGGACACACAGACGTGAAGGAACTCGCGCTTTACGTGATGGATTCGATCTCCGTGCGCAATTGGACGTTCAATCTTGGCATTCGCGGAGACCTGTACAACGGACTTTCCGTCGCGCGACAAGCCGAGCCTCGCGCGGGAATAGCCTACAACGTGAAAAAGACGAACACAATTCTGCGCGTTTCTTACGCGCGAATTATGGAAACTCCATTCAACGAAAATCTCATCGTTTCGAGCACTGGATGCAACGATCCGACCGGTGTAATTCCGGCGCTGATTCCGTGCGTGCCGGCGGCGTTTGCTCCGGGCTATCGAAATGAATTCCACGCCGGATTCGAGCAGGCATTCAGCAAATACTTAGTAATCGGAGGCGAATATATTTGGAAGTACACGCACAACGCCTACGATTTCAGCGTGCTCGGCAACACGCCAATCACATTCCCGATTGAATGGCACAACTCGAAAATTCCCGGCTATGCAATCCGGGCGAGCGTTCCGAATTTTCACGGGATAACGGCGCTCGTTGTGATGTCCAGCGTTGCCGCGCGATTTTTCACTCCGCAAATCGGCGGACTGGGAACCACGGTGAATACCGGCGGCACGTTCACTCCGTTCCGCATTGATCACGACGAGCTTTTCAATATGACCGCACACATTCAATATCAACCGTGGAAGCGCGGTCCGTGGTTCGGATTCAACTGGCGCTACGATAGCGGACTTGTCGCTGGAGCGGTGCCGTGTTATGGCGTCGGTCCGCAAAGCGATTGCCCGCAATCAACGACGCTCGGCGGACTGCCTGCAATCAACATGGTGGATCCCGCTGGAATTCCGCTCACCGCTGACGAAGAATTTGCCGGCGGATTTTTCTGCGGAGGCCAACACGCAACGCCGACTTCCGCGCTGCCTTTCACCTGCCTCGCGTCGCAGTTCGGCTCGACGAAGGTGCAGGTGCCCGCGCCGGGAACGGAAGATGACGACAAGAATCCGCCGCGCATCGCTCCGCGAAATTTATTTGACGCCTCCATCGGAGATGACAATTTATTTCACGGGGATAGAAAGAAGTGGAGCTTGCGATTCACCGTCATCAATCTGACCAACAGCTATTCACTCTACAATTTCCTGTCCACGTTCAGCGGCACGCATTACGTTACGCCGCGAACGTATTCAGGCGAACTCGGCTTTCACTTCTAACCAACGCCGAATGGAGCGGGAGATTCCGCTAAATGAGAGGGATCTCCTGCGTTCCGTTTTCGCAGTTTCGGATTGTACGTGCGGATTGATGTGCTTAGGACTTGAATTGCTGCGTGCGCGTGGCGAATGAAGCGCCTGCAGGCTGCGGCCGAACGGCGGGCGCCAATCTCGAATCCGGTTTCGGCTTGTCCGCAACTGGCCGTGCACCCTTGAACCTGCGCTGCAGTGGCAGCTCGATCCAGTAGAAGTGAACGGTAGAAACTAAAATCGTAATGACCATCACCAAAAACCACGCCACCAGATTTAGCCTGACGTTGTGAGACGGCAAGGTCATGTTCAGGAGCCAGCCCACAACACGAATCACAATGAAATGAAAAATATAAAGTCCGTAGGAGATTCGGCCAAGCATCACAAGGGGGCGCCACGCGAGAGATCGAGAAACCAACGACGCCGGCTGGAAGAAAATGCTCACCATCCATGCCGCCAGCAGACTCAAACTCAGCACTCCGCCGTAAATTTGGTAAGCGGGTGTGGGCTCTCCATTTTGCGCCGTGCAAAACACAATCACGGTGATAATTACCGGCAGAACAAATGGAATCGCCTTTAAGCTCAAATATTTCCGGGCAATATCGTAATATTTTCGATTTTGCAGCGCCAAAGCAGCCGCGCAGCCCACTAAAATAGCGTTTATCCGAACGTCAGTGCTGAAGTAGAAGCGGTCCGAGATTTGCCCTTGAGAGTATCCCGCGTGCCGCATGTAATACAGCAGCCCACAGCGATAAAATTCCAGCACGATTAACGCCACGATCATGGCCTTCAACGCATACTTCATTTTCAGCCATTTCAGCGCGACTGACCATGCAAAATAGAATTGTTCTTCCACACACAACGACCATGCAGGCAACAGAATAAATCCCAGCGCATACGAGTAATACCCACCGCGAATGGAGATTGCCATGTTGTACGTGTAGGTAAGAAAAAGTATCGCGGAGTGGAAAATTGCTTTTGGCGCATATCCCCAAAGCGACGCCAGCCAACAGGAGACGATCACCGCCGTAAGATAAGCGGGAAGTAATCGCACGGTTCGGCGCTTATAAAATCGCAACAGGTTCAACTGTCCGGTTGTTTGTATCTCATTCACAAGCAGCCAGGTAATCAGGAAGCCGCTCAGGCAGAAAAATATATTCAGCGTGTACCATGTCTGGCTAAAAAGCAGGAACTTGCTCTTAACGTGGCCTTCAAATACGGGGCAGAGCGCCTCCAGATGCACGAACAAAACGGTCAGAACGATGCCGCGCAGTCCGTCGAATGCGGGTACGTACGTGTGCTTTAGATGCCGGTTTAAGTCCTGATTTTCCATCTACTTAGCAAAGCTCCTTCGTCTGGCATCACACTTCTAAACAGTCTCGCGGCTAGGCTCGGCACGGTCTATGCACGCGGTCAATAGCGGAGGCCCACAGGCAAGACGATCCCGAAGATCGACATGCGCCCTCGCATGCTATTTTCGGAAATTCTCGTTCCGAAACCTATGGTACTTTCGGGCTATGCTCTTGGTTTTTAAGGTAAATACCGGCGGGACTGGGGTTCGGGTAATTACAAGCATCTGGGAATGTTGCAGTGATACTGTAGTGAAATAACACGTTTTAGTTCGAGGAATCTGTAAGTTTTTTTAGTTTTGCTGATGACGAAATTCTATCAGTGCGAGTCTTTGCCTTCCAGCCGGAATCTCAGAAACATATAAAACGCGGCAGGATGTTCGCCGTAAAACGGTTGGATTGCGGAGGGAGCTCTGTAGAGGGTAAAGTTGCCGCCAATTCCCGTGATCACGTGCGGCACAATGTGTATGTCTCGCGTGTACCCGGCCGTGTAGGCGCCAATGCGAAATACCGTGCCCACCGTTGCAGCAAGATGTTGTTCGATCGCCGGTTGATCCGCAAAAAGTTCATCCCGATCCACCAGTTCCGCGCGGCCTGTGATGTAATTCTTTTCGCGAAATCGCACCACCGATTCCAGCAGGTAAGAATTTATATTTCGTTTCGTGTCGGTTTCGTGATCGCGTCCCCAAATTACGCTCGTCGCCCAATTTCCATGCTCGAATGGCCGGTTGTATGTGACGGAAGCAGTCGAGCGCAATTGATCGCCCGCCTCCAGCGCTTCGGGTTTGTGCAGACGTCCCGCCGAAACTTGCGCGCTCCAATTTACGGTCGGAGTCCAACTTAATCGAGCCGACCAGGAATCGAGCGCGCCTGCATCAATATTCCAGCGATTTTCATTCGGCTCCGCGCCATGAAAGCCCGATATTTCCGCTCCCCAGTGCGGCCTGCGCAAAGCCGCGGTCACCACTTCATTCGCGATGTGCGTGGAATCCTGCAAATGATGGCCCAGCGGAGCCTGCGGCAATTCCGCCGCGGAAACCCTGTGTGGAAACGCTACCGGCCCAAGCGCGGGATCGCCCACCGGCGCAAAATAAATTTCCACGTTTGTTTTTTCGCCGATTGTTCGCGCGTAGGCAACGCTTAATTCCATGAACAAGTCGTGCGGATGTTGCCCATCCACCAACGCTTTGCCGAATGCGGTTTCGCCCGTCTGAAATAATTCCGGATAATAACGGCCCGTCACCGTTGCCGGTTCGGCGCTCATCATCGCGCGAATTGTGAATGCGCCGCGGCCAATATCATGTTCCGCCATTCCCATGAACCAATTGGTCGAAAGAAATTTGTCGCCACCGAGCGGGCGCGTCTGCTGCACGTCGCTGATAAATCCTTCTCCATGAAACATCAGATTCCATTCGCCCCTGTGCCACGAAAACATTTTCATCGTCGCGGATTCAGGATTCGCGCCAGTGCCGGATGTGCGGCCCATCAAGTATATTCCGGCGGAATTCATGCCGCCCATTTGCATCGAAGCATCGGGCGAAGCAGGCATTTGCATTCCGGGCATAGGATTTTGCTGCGCAGTGTCTGACTGAACCGACGGCGAAGGCGGCGGTTGCGAGGTCGACTGTCCGCGCGCCGCTCCGACGCCTGCTAGAAGCAAAACAAAGACGGTTCCGAATATTTTTCCTGCCCGCACTTTCACTCTCCCCGTATGCCATCACATCCAACCGCCACCGCGCCCGTTTTCATCGACGAGAACGAGCGCGGCATCAGCCAAAATTCCGGGCACTACTGCGCTTTCGTAATCGTCGTCGAATCTCCTGTCTCGTGATCCTTAATTTGGAACACAAGAAATTTGTGAATACCGGCCACAGCTTTAAAGTCGGTGCTGGTAATTCGGATGCGTCCGCCAGTTGGTAGTTCCTCAAATTTATAGGTGATGTGATCGCGCATCTGTTTCATCACGTCGGCGCCCGGAGGATTTTCCTGATGAATCAGCATTGGGATAGTGAAGTCGCCATCTGAAAACATTTTAGCGATGTGCGTAAAGTGCATGCGAATCTGATCGCGCGTCGCTGTGTCCGCAGCGTCGTTGGTTTTTACTTCGATCGCGCCGCCATCGGAATAAAGAATGAAATGATGCGTTGCCTTGTCATGTGAAAAACCCATTTCCTTGTCGCCGCGTTCATTCACGCCTTGATGATGCACGTCCTGCGACGACGCGTCCTTGTTTGCTTGCTGCAAAAGCATGTACGGTGCCAACAAAAACAAACCTGCTGCAATTATAGTTTTCATTTTGGTCGATGACCTCGCTTGAATGGATTTTTTCCTGAGGTCATGAGAGTTGCGGTGTCAGGCAAGGATTCCAATAGCTTCGCGCGTTCTGTTCCTGATACGCGAGCGAGGCGCTTATCCCAATCGCGAAGCAACTTCTTCAGTTCGGCGCGCAGCTCGGAAAGTTCAACGAGTTTGCGTTCCACTTCCTGAAGTTTCGCTTCGCCCATTTTTTTTGCCGCACGGCAAGGTGTTCCACCTTGTTCGCGCACTTTGAAAATACTCGCCAATTCCGCCAGCGTAAATCCGAAGGCGAGCGCACGCTTCACCATTTGCACGCGTGCCAACGCGACTGGCGGATATACGCGATAGTTCCCAGCCGTGCGTTCCGGCGAAGGCAACACGCCGACTCGCTCGTAGTGCCTGAGCGCATCGGTGCTTACCCCCGCAAGTTTCGCCAATTCAGCTGACCGCATTGGATGCCCGATTTGTGCCGCAGTTCCCATGACAAATCCATCCTCAGCCTTGGAGCCGACACCCGAGTCAAGCAGATTTATTTCTTCGGAGGGCGATTGAAGATTACGAAACAAGGCGCGTCGGATCGCGCCACCACCACGTCAGGCCAACCGTCGCCATCCAGATCGCCGGCGGCCACGCCGTAGATGGCGCCCTTGCCATCACCGAATGGAACCGACTGAAAATTCTTTCCTGTGCCGTCGTTGAAATAAATAATACCGGGTGCTTCCACATATCCAACGATAATTTCCGGCCGCCCGTCGCGATTCAAGTCGGCGGCAGTCATGGAATATGGCAACGCCTCCGGCTTCTGAAATTGAATGCCGGCGCCGAAGTGGCCTTGCCCATCGTTCAGATAAACAAAGCAGCCGAGTTTTTCGTGACACGCGGCGATGTCCAAATGCCCATCACCATTGAAGTCAGCAACTGCAATAGCGCGCGTGGAGGAATTCGGCGGTCCCCACGATTCTTTGCGATTGAAGTTTCCTTTGCCGTCGTTGAAATAAATAGCGCTCTGACAAGAATCGCGGCACGGATAAATCACGTCGTTCGCGCCATCACCATTCATATCTGCGATGGCCATGCTTGAAGCGCTGGGCGAATCCTTCAGTGGACGGCAATCGAAATGAAGTTTGCCGTCATTGAAGCATACGTAGCTAGTCATGCCACGATTCGCAACGGCGATATCGGGAAAACCGTCGCCATTCAAGTCACCAACTGCGGCGTTTCTTGTTGACCACTTAGGATCGCCGTAAGTTCCGCCAACAGTGAAATTTCCTTTGCCGTCGTTCACCAGGACCATCTTTGCATCCGGCTCATCGGCGCTCAAAACCATATCCAGATGGCCGCTCTTGGTCATGTCCGCCAGATTCGCGGAATAAGTTTTGTTGGCGTTGCTGGGAAGCGGAGGGCCTGGCGTGAAATGTCCTTTGCCGTCGCCGAAAAAAATCAGGCTGGTCACCTGCCAGTGGCGTCCTTTCACCAGTACGATGTCCGGATGCCCGTCGCCATTCAGGTCGCCAATGCTGGCGTTTGAGGATGTTTCCGAAACTGTTTCCAGTGGAACAATTTCAAATGAACGCAGTCCACCGAACTTGAATGGGTGCGCTTGGGATTGATTGCCGCGTGCCGCTTGTGCGTGCGCGTGAAAAACGAGCAAGCCGATCGCGGTAATTGCCAAAATGCTGATTGCGCCACGCATCATCTTCATGTTCCGCTCATTTCGTCTGTCATCGCGTTGAGCGCTGACGTAAACATTTCTTAGTTACGGGTCACGAATGTCAAAAACGAATAGCCGTCAGCGATGTATGACTCGGGTTGAATCCAATCTAGTTGCTTCCAAAAAATGCTCGTAAGACTTTCACTTTCGGGATTGTGCAACTCGAAACCACCAAAGTTCACAAATACGCAGAGCTCTTCAGGCTTTATCGGCGCTTCAAATACATTGTCTCCCCAGATTTTCCCAAGATCGCGCGGCGAATTGAACACATACCATTCATCAAATCCGCCGCACGCGCCATGGCGAATCGCCAACGGCGATTGAACCTTCGGGCTGTAGGCAATTTCATTTCGGCTCTGCCATCCAACTAGCTTCTCCTCCTCGGTGAGCGCCAGTGGCCCGCTATCTTGTGAAGTTACGGCCAGGTATTTTCCCGTCACGATCTGCGGGCACCGCTCGATTAATGTATGAAGGTCGTGCTGGCCCGTGGTGAGCCAGCGATATCCGCCACGCGAGCCTGTGACCAATCCTGGTTTCGCGTCCGCCATTGAGTTCATCACGTACAGATTATACCTACGCCGAACGCTGTCGCCGCTCTGTTTGCCCGCGTCCTGCGCACGGGCTACAATACTCGACGGAGCCGGCCTGCCGGGCCCGTGATTGGCGCGAAAGCTTTTTGAACCAATGTGAATCTCATGGGAGCTCCGTTCAACCTGCGGTGTGCATGCCCCGCGCCCCTCACGGGGTCCGGGGAAGCCTGAAGCGGGGGAGGAGAGCCCAGCCTTAACTAGAGGTTCATCGGCCTAGCGTCTAACGACTTTCGCGGACCGCTCCACCTTTTCCTTTTACAAAGCCCTTTTTGCAAGAATGGCCCAACCAAACTATGCGCATACTTTTTATCGGAGATATCGTCGGCTCGCCCGGCCGCGAGATGGTCGCAAAACATCTCGCCGAAATTGTCGCGCGCGAACGCGCGGATCTGGTCATCATTAATGGAGAAAATTCCGCCGCCGGATTCGGCATCACCCCGAAGATTGCCGACGAACTTCTCGCGCTCGACGTAGACGTAATCACCGGCGGCAATCACAGTTGGGATAAGAAAGAAATTCAGGAATATATTCCGAACGAGCCACGGTTGCTGCGGCCCGCAAATTTCCCGAAGAGTCCCGGCCGTGGATTGTACGTTGGCACATCGCGCAGCGGCATTCGTTACGCGGTGCTGAATCTGCAAGGGCGCGTTTTTATGACGCAGCTCGATTGCCCTTTCCGTACGGCTGACGCTGAGCTTGCGAAAATTCCTTCCGACGTGAAAATCATTTTCGTCGACATGCACGCCGAAGCCACCAGCGAAAAACAGGCGATGGGTTGGTATCTGGACGGCCGTGTTTCAGTGGTCGTCGGAACGCACACGCACGTCGCGACCGCTGACGAGCGCGTGCTTCCGAACGGAACCGCATTTATTACCGACGTCGGCATGACTGGTCCGCATGAATCTGTTATTGGCATGGATCGCGCCGCGATGGTGAAACGTTTTCTGGATTCCATGCCCACAAAATTTGAAGTTGCGATTGGAGAAGTTAGCATCA
>Ga0193726_1002034_pt1 | contig 14347 bp, 13 predicted proteins | sample H2c1metaG_FD_144928 | JGI IMG/M metagenome (GOLD analysis project Ga0193726, IMG submission 144928) | Soil microbial communities from a riparian zone of the East river system, Colorado, United States - H2c1 | ecosystem: Environmental > Terrestrial > Soil > Riparian zone | place: USA: East River... | reverse complement strand
CCAGTATTGCGGCGGCAACTTCGCGACCAACGAACTCACGTTCGACCATGTCGTGCCGAAGTCGCGCGGTGGCCGTACCGCCTGGGCCAACGTCGTGACCGCCTGCAGCCCGTGCAATCTCCTGAAAGGCAACCGGCTGCTGCGCGAGATCGGCATGCACGTGCAGCGCGCGCCGATCGAGCCCACGACGCAGGAGCTGCAGGAGAACGGCCGCGCCTTCCCGCCCGGCTACCTGCACGAGAGCTGGCGCGACTTCCTGTACTGGGACAGCGAGCTGGATCAGAACTGAGCCGCCGGTTCAGATTCTTGTCGACAGCCAGATCGCCAGCCGCGAGCCCGCCTTGATGGCGGCGGTCAGCGCCTCATAGGCCGGCGCTTGCTCGGCGCCGGCGGCGAGTGCGGTTTCCTTGTGCTCGATCTCCTCGGCGCGGAACTTCTCGATGGTGCCGCGCAGCTCGGCCTCGTCGTCGCCCAGCGCCGCCGCCTGGTCGGCATAGTGCTGGTCGATCGTCTCCTCGACCGCTACCGTGCAGGCCATTGCGGCCTTGTCGCCCATCAGCGCGGTCGCCGCGCCCAGCGCGAAGCCGGCCACGTTCCACAGCGGCGACAGCACGGTGGGCCTGATCCTGCGTTCGGCCAGCAGGCGATCGAACACCTTGTTGTGCTCGCGCTCGGCCCGCGCCATCACCGCGATCTTGCGGCCGGCCTCGCCGTTGGCCCGGCCGGTCCAGCGGAGGGCGGCGAGCTGGCCCTGGTAGATGCGCACGGCGCCGAATTCGCCCGCCTGGTCGACGCGGATGGTGCGCTCGATCAGCTGGCGGGCCTCGGGATCGCCGGGATTGCGGACCTCGCCGGTCTTCATGGGTGCGACCTCACCCAGCGCGCCACGCCGGAGGCCAGCACGAAAGCCAGGCCGGCCGAGGCGATGGCGTTCCAGCCGGCCATCGAGATGCCCCACATCTCCCACGCCGCCTGGTCGCAGCGCACCATCTTGGCGCCGAACAGGTATTTCTTGAGCTGCTCGGGCGAGAGCCCGCGCGGCACGTTGCCCGAGCAGGCCTGCGGTCCTTCCCACCAGTGATACTCGACGCCGACATGGAAGACGCCGATCGCCGCCGTGACGAGCAATGCCGTGATCGCGGTCAGCACCAGCACGAGGGCAAGCCGCGGCCAGGCGAAGGCGGCGAGTGCGGCGAGCCCCGCCGCGATGGCGACCATGTGCGGCCAGCGCTGCAGGTAGCACAGGTCGCAGGGCGGCAGGCCCACGACGTACTGGAAGTAATAGGCGCCGCCCAGCAACGCGCCGCTGCCCAGCGCGGCGAGCAGGCCGAGCTGGCTGGGCAGGGGCAGGCGTTGGGACGGGGCCACGGACATCACCATGGGCATCACTCAGAAAAGATAGCGAAAGACGACGAAGCCGCCGACCAGCGCGATCAGGAACAACCAGGTCACGAGCGTCAGCCGCTTCTCGATGAAGGCGCGGATCGGCTCGCCGAATTTCCACAGCAACGTTGCCACGAGGAAGAAACGCACGCCACGCGTCAGAATCGACGCCCACACGAATGTGAAGAGGTCGAAATGCGCCGCGCCCGAGGCAATGGTCACCAGCTTGTAAGGTATGGGCGTGAGGCCCTTTATCAAGATGATCCAGATGCCGTAGTGTTCGAAGCCGGCACGGAACGTCGCCAGGCCAGACTGCAGCCCATAGGTCTTCACCACCCAGTCGCCGATCGTCTCGAAGAAGTAATAACCGATGGCGTAGCCCAAAAGCCCGCCCAGCACCGAGCAGACGGTGCAGACCAGCGCGATGCGGAAGGCCTTGTCGCGGTTGGCCAGCACCATCGGCACCAGCATCACGTCCGGCGGGATGGGGAAGACCGAGCTTTCGAGAAAGGAAATGACACCCAGGATGGGAATCGCACGGGGGTGACCCGCGAGGCGGATCACCCAGTCATAAAGGCGGCGCAGCATATGACTATTCAGCCGCCTGCTGCAGTCGCGTCGGCACGGTCTCGCCGGCGAACAGCGCGGCGCGCGCGGCCTCATACTCGGCCTTGAGGCGGGCCACGATCTCGGCGGCGGGCGGGGCGTCGAAGATCTGGCCGACGCCCTGGCCCGCGCCCCAGATGTCGCGCCACGCCTTGGCCTTGGAGTTGCCGCCCGAACCGAAATTCATCTTGCTCTTGTCGGCTTCGGGCAGGCCGTCGGGATCGAGGCCGGCCGCGGCGACGCTGCGCTTCAGGTAGTTGCCGTGCACGCCGGTGAAGAGGTTGGTGTAGATGATCTCCTCGCCCGTCGAATCGATGATGCACTGCTTGTTGCCGTCGGTCGCGTTGGCTTCCTGGCTGGCGGTGAAGCGCGTGCCGATATAGGCGAGGTCGGCGCCGACCGCCTGCGCCGCCAGCACCGACGCGCCGTTGGCGATGGCGCCGGAAAGCAGCAGGCAGCCGTCGTAGAACTGGCGCACTTCGGGAACGAGCGCGAAGGGCGACAGGCGTCCGGCGTGTCCGCCGGCGCCGGCGCACACCAGGATCAGGCCATCGACGCCCGCCTGCAGCGCGCGCTTGGCGTGGGTGATGTTGGTCACGTCATGGAATACCAGGCAGCCGTAACGCTTGGCCGACTTCACCACGTCGTCGGGCGCGCGCAGCGACGTGATCTGGATCGGCACCTTGTATTTCTCGCAGAGGTCGACGTCGTGCTGCAGGCGGTCGTTGGAACTGTGCACGATCTGGTTGACGGCGAACGGCGCCACCTTGCGATCCGGATATTTCTGCTTGTACTCGCGCAGCTCGGTGGTGATGCGCTGCAGCCAGGTCTCGAGCATTTCCTTGGGGCGCGCGTTCAGCGCCGGAAAGGCGCCGACGATGCCCGCCTTGCACTGCTCGATCACCAGATCGGGATTGGAGACGATGAACAGCGGCGCGCCGACCACCGGAATCGACAGGTTGTCGCGCAGCAGAGCCGGAAGGGCCATGGGTTTCGCTCCTTGGAAGGCCTATTCGCAGAATTCGGTCGGACCTAGCACGAAGCGCCGCGGTCGTCGTCTATTTCAGCATCGAGTAGGGGCCGCCTCTTTCCAGCGCGCGCTTGTAGGCCGGCCGCGCCTGGATCGCTTCGACGAAGGCTTTCAGTCGCGGCATCCGTGCGCCGAGACCGGCGCGGGCGGCGGCGGCCTCGATGGGGAAGCTCATCTGGATGTCGGCGGCGGAGAAGTCGGCGCCGGCGAACCAGTCGCGGCTGGCAAGCTCGCTCTCGAGGAAGGCAAAGTGGTTGGAGATCTGCGGGCCGAGCAGCGCCTTGTCGGCGCCGGCCGAGATCATGCGCGCGACCGGCCGCATCGCCCACGGCACGCGCTCGGGCAGGCGGGTGAACACCAGCTTCATGAACAGAAGCGGCATCAGCGAGCCTTCGGCGTAATGCAGGAAGTAGGTGTAGCGCAGCCGCTCGTCGGTGCCGGGCCGCGGCGCGAGCCGCCCGTTGCCGTAGGTCTCGACCAGGTATTCGAGGATGGCGCCCGACTCCGCCAGCGTCTTGTCGCCGTCGGTGATGACCGGCGACTTGCCGAGCGGATGGACGGCGCGCAGCGACGCCGGCGCCTGCATCGAGGGTTCGCGCTGGTAGAGCTTGATCTCGTAGTCGAGGCCGAGCTCCTCCAGCATCCACAGGATGCGTTGCGAGCGCGAGTTGTTGAGGTGATGGACCGTGATCATAGCGGACCTGCCCGCCAGTTGCCGTGGAAGCCTGCCGGCACCTTGCTGCTCAAATGGGCGAGCGCCACAGGACCCTTGGCGATGTCGGTCGCCTCGAACACCGCGAGGTCGCTGCGCGCCTCGTCGGCGCGGTAGATCACGCTCAGCACCCAGCCATCGCCCTCGGCCGCATCCGCGCGGCGCGGCACGAACACCGGCTCGCCGAAGCGATCGTCGGCGCCGGCGTTCCAGGTGGCATTGCGGCCGTTCGCCAGGTCGTAGTGCGTAATGCCTTCGCTGCGCCGCACGCCCGCCTCGGCGATGTTGCCCGAGACGATCCAGCCGTGACGATAGTCGCTCATGCAAAAGCGTTCGTCGAAGCGCGGGAACTCGCCGGCACGATCGTCGAGCTGCGCCTCGTGGAAAGTGTTGGCCTTGCCGGTAAGGTCGAAGGTCCAGCGGAACAATCGTGCCGCCGGCATCTCCTTGGTCGAGGGCGAGCCGTCGGGCAGGGGGAACAGGGGCGCCACGTCGTACTTCATGACGTCGATCACGACCTTCCCATCCTCGGTCTCGAAATGATTCATCGGATGGAACACGTAGCAGGCCGGTGCCGTCACCCACTTGGCGTCGGCGACGGTGCCGTTGCGCGGGATGAAGGCGATGTGCGTGCCCTTGTCGGGCTCCCAGGCGAAGGGCGGCTGGCCGCCCATGGCGCGCTCCATCGAGCTGGTGAGCGGGAAGATCGGCACCACGATCCAGTTCTTCGTGACGGCGAAGTCGTGGATCATGCTGGGGAAGGGGCCTTCCAGGATCTCGGCGCGCGTCACCTTGCCGTCGGCCGCGACGGTCTGGATGCTCACCTCCTTGGTGAAGCGGCCCTTGGCCGAGTAGCCGAAGAACACCATCTCGCCGGTCTTGGGATCCATCTTGGGATGGGCGGTGAAGGGACCGCAGAGCTTGTCGCCAAAAGTCTCGTAGCCTTTCGGCATCAGGCTCGCCGGATCGAGCGCGAAGGGTGCATGCGCCTCCTCGAGCGCCAGAAGCTTGCCGCCGTGCCAGACGATGTTGGTGTTGGCGACGGTCGAGTTGAGCGCCATCACGCGCGGGTCGGTGTAGCGCGGGTTGCCGAAGGTGCCGGAGAGGCCTTCGCCCTCCTTGTTCTCGATCTCCCATTTGGGCGTGCGCACCCAGCGGTTCTTGTAGGAGACGTTGCCGTTCTCGACGTGGAAGGTGTGGATCATGCCGTCGCCGCCGAACCAGTGATACGGCCCGCGCGGCGCGAATTGCGGGTTGGGGCCGTTGCGGTAGAGCGTGCCCAAAAGTTCCTTCGGCATCTCGCCGGTGATCTGCAGATGGCCCGCGTCGGCCTCGGTGTTCACCGGGCCGTAATAGCCGCGCAGGAAGGGATTGTCGGTCGGGAAGGCCTTGGCCATGGCGCGCTCCTGCTGTCGGACGGTTGACGGTAACGCTGTGTACGTAAGGACGCTATCAATACACACTGTTCCCCGCAAGAGGAGTTTACGCTTTATTCGCCGGCTGCCGGCCTGGGCAAGGAGGCGCCCGCCGCTTCGCGCCCCTCGATACGCCGGCACAGGAAATAGCCCGCGATGCCGGTCGCCAGGATCAACAGCCCGCAGCCGAGCTGCGTCGCCACGGCGCCCATCAGGTCGAAGAACCAGGTGGCGACCAAGCTCGACACCATCATCGCGGCCGCCATCACCACCAGCCTGAGGCGGAAGACGCGGGCGATGTCGTGGCCGTGGAACACGGTCTGCATGCGGGTGATCATCGGCACGAAGAAGAACGGCCCGCCCAGCCCGGCCAGCAGCGCGCCCACCATCATCGCCGGCAATAGCCGATCCGGCGGCAGGAGCCAGACCACCACGGCGAGAATGGAAAAGCCTATGCCCATGACGACGTAGCCCAGGAACATCGTCGACATCGGACGGCGGAAGCGGAAGCTGGCGGCGACGATGTTGCCGCTGACGTCGCCCACGCCATAGGCGCCCATGACGAGCGCGTAGGCCGCCAGTCCGCCGAACCCCAGGAAGGTCGGCTGGTATTCGGTCACGATCAGCGCGATGGCGAGGCTGAGCGCCACCATCCACGGACCGTTCAGGACCGCATTGACGATCAGGATGGCGCCCATGCTGGGCTCGCTCAGCATCAGCCGAAAGCCGGCGGTGAGCGCCTCCCACGCGCCGCGCCAGCCGGGACGCATGCGCACCGGATCGCTCTGGCCGCCGATCAGCCGATCGCGGGCGGCATAGAGCGCCCATCCCGAGACCAGGAAGCCCAGCGCCGTGGCGGTGAGGAAATGGATGACCGGCAGGAAGATATGCAGCAGCGCCGCCACCATCGGGCCGAGCAGGCGGGCGATGCGGTAGGTGGCGTCGAACAGGCCGTTGATCGCCTGCTGGGCGTCGCGGTCGCGCACCAGGGTGGGGATGGTGGATTGCAGCGCCGGTGAGAACACCATGCGCAGCGAGGCGAGACCCACCGAGGAGATGATCAAGAGCGTGATCGACAGGCCCGAGAAGTAGAAGCCGACGACCGGCAGCAAAGCGAAGGCGGCGCTCCAGGCGCGCGAGCCGATCATCGCCCGGTCGGGCCGCCAGCGGTCGAACAGCACGCCGCCGAACAGGCCGGCCACCAGCATGGCGACGTATTGAACGCCGGTGACGAGGCCCGCCATGTTGCCGGCGACCTCGACCGCCAGCCACACGCTGGCGACGCGGAACAGATCCTCGCCGATGGTCGAGGTGCAGAGGCCGGACCATACGGTCAGCACGGCGCGGTCGGTGAGGGGGCGGAAGACGGGCAGCATCAGCGCACCCAGACGCCCCCGTCCTTGTTCTTGTAGCCAAGCGACAGGTAGGCCGCGTCGACCAGCGCCTGGCCGCGCTCGTTCATCAGCAGGCCCGGCCCCATGCGGTTCATGGTGTAGCCGAACGAGAGACCGGCGGCGGGATCGGCGAAGCCCAGCGAGCCGCCCGCGCCGACATGCCCGAACGCAGCGGAGCCCAGGATCACGCTGTCGACATCCTCGCCGAACAGCTTGGCGCCCAGGCTGCGCTTTCGGTTGTCCATCGACTTCATGAAGCCCAGCGCGAAGCGGGTCGGGATGCGCAAGGTGGCGTCGTCGTGCGTGGCCATCGAGACCTCGCCCATGCGCGCCAGCGTCTTGCCGTCGACCAGCGCGGCCCCGCCATTCGCCAGCGGCGCATACATGCCGGCCAGGCCGCGTGCATTGGTGACGCCGTTGGCCGCGCCGATCTCGGCGGCATGCGATTCGCGGGCATTGGCGCCCTTGGTGCGCCAGGCGCCGACGTTGAAGAAGAACAGGGAGGCGATCGACTGCTTGTCGGTGCCGAGATCGCGCATGAAGGGCGTCACCGCATCGGCTGCCTTGTAGACATAGGGCGTGATCGGCGCGACCCGCGGCTCGATCTCCTCGGGCAGGCCGATCCAGAAATCGAGTCCCAGCGGCTTGGCCACTTCTTCACGGAAGAACGTACCGAGCGACTGGCCGCTGGCGCGCCGCACCATCTCGCCCACGGTCCAGCCGAAGGTGAAGCCGTGATAGCCGTTGCGCGTGCCGGGCTGCCAGAACGGCACCTCGTCGGCCAGGCGCGCGGTCATGTAGTCCCATTCGAAGGGTCCGCTGTCTTTCACCGGCGCGCGCAACGCCGGCACCCCCGAGGAGTGGTCCAGCATCATGCGGGTGGTCACGCGCTCCTTGCCGTGCTGGCCGAACTCGGGCCACAGCTCGACGACCGGCGCGTCGAGGTCGAGCTTGCCGCGGCTCGCCAGCACATGGGCGCAGAGCGCCGTCGCGCCCTTGGTGCAGGAGAACACGATGCTCACCGTGTCCTTGGCCCACGCCGCGCCGGTTTTCGGATTGGCGATCCCGCCCCACAGATCGACGACCGTCTCGCCGCCCACCGTCAGGCAGACCGAGGCGCCGATCTCGCCGTTGCTGTCGAAGTTCTTCTTGAAGGCTTCGGCCACGCGCTCGAAGCCCGGCTTGCAGAGTCCGTCGGTCATCGCGCTGCCTGGTTCGGCATCGGCAGCTTGAAGGCTTCGAGCAGGAAGCGCGCGGCGTGCGATAGCGCCGTGTCGTTGATGCCGTGGCCGACGCCTTCGGCGATGTGGAGTCCGACCTTGACGCCGTTCTGCTGCAGCGTCTCGGCGGCGCGTTCGCTCAGCACGTGCGGCAGCATCTCGTCGCTGTCGCCATGCGCCAGCAATATCGGCGGCCGCGACTTGATCTCGTCCTTCAATATCTCCGGTCCGGCCAGCATGCCGGAGAAGCCGACGATGCCGGCGAGCGGCCTGGCGCGGCGCAGGCCGACATGCAGCGCCATCATCGTGCCTTGCGAGAAGCCGACCAGGCAGGTCTTGCTTTCGTCGAGCCCGTATTCGGCGAACTTCTCGTCGAGGAAGGCATCGACCAGCGGCGCCGCGCTGCGCACGCCGGCCAGGGTCAGCTTGGGGTCGAGGCGCGAGATGCCGAACCACTGGTAGCCCGTGGGATTGCCCTCGCAGGGATAGGGCGCGTTGGGGGCCAGGAACACGACGTCGGGCATCAGCGGCGCCAGCACCGGCGCGAGCCCGATCAGGTCGTTGCCGTCGGCGCCGTAGCCGTGCAGCAGGACGACAAGGTGGCCGGGCTTGCCCTTGTTGTGCGGGCCGTAGCTGGGACCTTCGAGCTTGGTCATTTGGCTTTGGCCTCCTCTTTGACCTCTTTGAGGGGCTTGGGACCCCAGTCCGGCATGCTGCGGCGATAGTGCCAGAGCAGCAGCGCCGCGGCACTGCGCCAGGGCCGCCACTGCTCTGCGATTTTGAGCAGTCGCTTGGCGTCAGGCCGCTTGCGCAGCTTCTTCAGATGCTGCGCCGCGACCACCAAACCGAGATCGAGGCCCGGCATGATGTCGGGCCTGCCATGGGCGAACATCAGGTAGATCTCGGCCGTCCACGGTCCAATTCCCTTGGCCTGGCACAGCATGGCGACGGCCGCCGCGTCGTCGAGTTCATGCAGGGCGTTGAAGTCGATGCGGCCTTCGACGATGTCGGTGGCGAGGCTGCGGCCGTAGCGCGTCTTGGCGCCAGAAAGGCCCACGGCGCGCAGCGCTTCGTCGGAGAGCGCCAGAAAGTCGACCGGCTCCATGCCCGGTACCGCCGCCTCGAGTCGCAGCCAGATGCTACGCGCGGCATGGACCGAGACCTGCTGGCCCACGATCGAGCGCATCAGGCCGCTGAATCCGGTCGGCATTTCGCGCAGCTCGGGATGGCCCACCTCCTTCAGGATGCGCGCGAAATCCGGATCGACTTTCGCCAGATGCCGCATCGCCTTCTTGAGATTGGCGGCGTCGAGAACCACTTGAGCTTTTGTCGGCATGATAGGCCCGGCATAGCACGCCGCGCGAGGCGGCTGTAACGTCGGATGATGAGCCCCGTCCTGCAAAGCGTCGTTACGCGTTTTGCCCCCAGCCCGACCGGCGAGCTGCATCTCGGCTCCGCCTATTCGGCCTGGACGGGATGGCATCGCGCGCGCGAGACCGGCGGCACCTTCCTGGTGCGCATCGAGGACATCGATATCCGCCGCTGCAAGCGCGAATACGAGACGTCGATTCTCGCCGACCTGAAATGGCTGGGCTTCGACTGGGACGGCTGCGTGCGCCGCCAGTCCGAGCATTTCGCCGACTATGGCAAGGTGCTGGACCAGCTCGATCGGCGCGGCCTCGTTTATCCCTGCTTCTGCAGCCGCGCCGCGATCGAGCGTGAGCTGGCGGCGTCGGCCAACGCGCCGCACGCCCAGCTCCATGGGCCGGACGGACCGCTCTATCCGGGCACCTGCCGGCATCTGTCGGTGGCGGAGCGGCGCCGGCACATCGCGGCGGGACAGGAGCATTGCCTGCGGCTCGATTCCGACCGCGCGGCCGCTGAGGTCGGGCCCTATCACTTCTTTGACGAGTCGCTCGGCCGCATCGAGGGCGAGCCGCGGCTGATGGGCGATTTCGTGATCGCGCGCAAGGACACACCGACCAGCTATCACCTCTCTGTCACAGTCGACGATCAGCTGCAGGGCGTGACCCTGGTGACGCGCGGGGTGGATGTGCTGCCCTCGACGCATGTGCACGTCCTGCTGCAGAAGCTGCTGGGCTATGCCGTTCCGCAATACGCGCACCACAGGCTTTTGACGGACGCGACGGGCCGGCGTTTCGCCAAGCGCGACCGCGACATGACCATCCGGGCGATGCGCGAGAACGGCATGGCGCCCGAGGAAGTCATCGCGCGCGCACTGGCGGCGGCCGCTGTTGCGGCCTAAAATTCGGCCATGGAACGACAAGAAGAACTGGCCGTCGGGAGGCGGCTGCTCGGGCATATCGACGGCCGGACGACAGACCTGGCCGGCGACATGTTCCGCAATCGCGTCTCGGCCTATTCGTGCCGCGAGCGCGCGAACCTGGAGCGCGAACGGCTGTTTCGCGACCAGCCGATCTTCATGGGACTCGCCACACGGCTGGCGAAGCCCGGCGACTTTCTCACCGAGGACGTGGGCGGCATGCCGGTCCTGATGACCCGCGGCGCCGACGGCCGCGTGATGGCTTTCGCCAATATCTGCCGCCATCGCGGCGCGCCGGTGGCGCAAGGTTGCGGCAATGCGCGGGCCTTCACCTGTCCCTATCACGGCTGGACCTACGATCTGGCGGGCCGGCTGCTGGGCACCACCGACAAGGTGGGCTTTGCGGGCATCGACCTCGCAAGTCATGGGCTGGCGCGTCTGCCGGCGGCGGAGCGCCACGGCATGCTGTTCGTGCGGCCCAAGCCCGTGCAGCCGGGCGAGAGTGTCGAGATCGATGTCGATGCCGGTCTCGGTCCACTCGCGGCCGACCTCGCGGCGCTCAGGCTGGAAACCTATCCGATGTTCTCGGCCGATCGCATCGCGCCGCGCATCAACTGGAAGTTCGCCATCGACACCTTCCTCGAGGGCTATCACATCCCGCATCTGCACCGGAAAACCATCGCGCCGTACTTCATCGGCAATTGCGGCACCTTCGACGGCGCCGGCCTGCACGGGCGCATGTGCGTGGCTAGAACCTCGATCGAGGCCGTGCGCGGCGTGCCCGAGGGCGAGCGCAACTACCGCCCGCACGTCATCTCGATCTACCAGCTCTTCCCCAACACCATCGTGATCTGGCAGGTCGACCATATCGAGATCTGGCGCGCCTTCCCCGGCCGCGACGATGCCGGCCGCTGCGATGTCGAGATGACGATCTACAAGCCCGCCGACAGCGAGCGGCCCGACGCCTATTGGGAGAAGAACCGCGACATCGCCATCCGCACGGTGATGGAGGAGGACTTCCCGCTGGGCGAGCGCATGCAGATCGGTTTCGAATCGGGCGGCACCGAAGAGGTGATCTACGGCCGCAATGAGCCGTCGCTGGTCCATTTCCATACGTCGATCCGCAACGCGCTCGGCGTCGCGGCGTAGGTCTTGTTCAGCAACCTTGGCGAAGCTGACTCGATTTGCGCCAATTTCCGCAATTTCCGCAAGCGCTACGCCAATCGGTGGCGCCGCCACGAAATAACATTGCGCGTGCGCGACCGCCGGCGACCGGGAATTCTTTCGTACCGTATATAGGCCCGGAAATGCCGACGGGTGTGAGAGGCGATGTTGCACCATCGCGTGCTGGCACTGCTGGCAGATCATCGAGGCGCGTGAACATGATGCCGATCTTTCCAAAGAGAGAGGTCGGCAGGCATACGCCACAACATTGCTCAGTTCTGTCAAGTGGCGGCCTCCTCGATTTATGCTGTTCAATGGGATCTCGGGCCGGGAGTGGTCCGTGCAGGGAGAAGACAATGCAACGCACCAAGCCGCCGTTCCGTGCCGACCAGGTCGGAAGCCTGCTGCGCAGCGCGCCGGTGAAGGAGGCGCGCACCCGGCGCGCCACAGCCGAGATCACGCCGGCTGGGCTCAAGGCGGTCGAGGATGCCGAGATCAGCAAGCTCGTCGCCCGGCAGGAGGCGATCGGCCTGCAGGCGGTGACCGATGGCGAGTTCCGGCGCTCGTGGTGGCACTACGATTTCCTGGCCAAGCTCGACGGCGTGGAATTGGTGAGCGTGGCGCAAGGTCTGCAATTCAAAGGCACGCAGACCAAGGCCGAAGGCCTGCATGTCCACGGCAAGATCGACTTCCCGGCCAGCCATCCGATGATCGATCACTTCAAGTTCCTGAAGTCGGTCGCCAAGGTCACGCCCAAGATGACGATCCCGTCGCCCACCGCGCTGCACTATCGCGGCGGGCGCTCGGCGATCGAGAAGTCGGCCTATGCCGACATGGAACCGTTCTTCGCCGATCTCGGGAAGGCCTACACCAAGGCCGTGCGCGCCTTCGGCGAGGCGGGCTGCACTTACCTGCAGCTCGACGAAGTCTACGTCGCCTATCTCTGCGACGAGGCGCAGCGCGACTACCTGCGCGGCCGTGGCGATGACCCGGACAAACTGCTGGATGTCTATGCCGACCTGGTGAACGCCGCTTGTGCCGGCCGCACGCCTGAAATGACGATCTCCATGCATCTCTGCCGCGGCAATTTCCGCTCGACCTGGATGGCGCAGGGTGGCTACGAGCGGGTGGCCGACATCCTGTTCAACAAGATGGGCGTCGATGCCTATTTCATGGAGTACGACACCGAGCGCGCCGGCGGCTTTGAGCCGCTGCGCTTGCTGCCGAAGAACAAGCAGGTCGTGCTGGGCGTGATGACGTCGAAGACCGGCGCGCTGGAGAGCAAGGATCAGCTCAAGCGTCGGATCGACGAGGCTTCGAAGTTCACGCCGCTGGAACAGCTCTGCCTGTCACCCCAATGCGGCTTCGCCAGCACCGAGGAAGGCAACCTCCTGGCAGAGGATGAGCAATGGGCGAAGCTCGGCCGCTGCGTGGAGGTAGCGAAAGAGGTGTGGGGTTAAGTGTCCTGTCGTCTCGACCGGAGCGCCCCTCGAATACCTCGGGGTAAACTCCGCGCGGAGCGGAGCTTGCCCCGAGCGAAGTCGAGGGGGCCCTCGGTCGAGACGACGGGAGCTACTTCATCGAAATCGGCGAGAAATCCTGGAACCAGTTCTGGGCCTGGACGAAGCCGGTGACCTTGGCTGACATCGCGCGCGGATTGACGTCGTGCGTGACGAACAGGAACAGCGCCTCGTCGACGATCTTCTCGTGGATCTGCTGCAGGACCTGATCCTGCGCCGCCGGATCGAACGTCGTGCGCGCCTTGTCCAGCAACGCGTCCATCGCCGGATCGATGTAGTAGCCCCAGTTGGTGCCGTTCGGCGTCACCAGCTTCGAATCGACGTGGCGGATGAAGGCGGTAAAGGGATCCTGGATGAAGTAGGTGAAGTTGAGACCGTTGGCGCCGTGCACCGTCTCGGACTTGGCGCCCGCGCGCCACATGTTGATCATCGTGTTCCACTCGACCACGTCGAAGTCGACCTTGATGCCGACCTCGGCGAGGTTCTGCTGGATGTATTCGTTCATCGGCAGCGGCTGCATCTGGCCCGAGCCCGAGGCCGAGATCAGGATCTTGACGTTCGCCGGCTTGGACGGCCCGTAACCCGCTTCGGCCAGCAGCTTCTTGGCCGCCTCGGGATCGAATTTGACGTCGAAGGTCGGATGGCCGAACCACGGACTGCCTGGAACGACGAAGCCCTTGGCCGGAATCATCAGCCCGTTCAGCAACACCTTCAGCCCATTGCGGTCGATCGCGAGGTTCGCCGCCTTGCGCACGCGGATGTCGTTCCACGGCGAGCCATCGATCCGGCTGAGATGCCACGTCCAATTGTGCGGATAGGCATTGGTGACGATCTTGAAGCCGGCCTTCTCGAGGCTCGGCACGGCATCCGGCGACGGCGCCTCGATCCAGTCGACCTGGCCCGAGCGTAGTGCGGCGGTGCGGGTCGCGGCTTCCGGGATCGGCAGCAGGACCAGCTTGTCGAGCTTGGGAATTCGCGCCTTGTCCCAGTAGTCCTTGTTCGGCACCAGCTCGGCGCGCGTCTGCGGCACGAAGCTGGTGAGCTTCCACGGCCCGGTGCCGGACGGCGTCTGGGCAAACTTGTTCCAGTCGCGGCCGACCTTTTCCCACTGCGCGGGACTCGACATCATCACCCAGCCGATCTGGTAGGGCAGGAAGGCATCCGGCGTGGCGGTCCGGATCTCCACCGTCTTGTCGTCGAGCACCTTGTAGGATTTCACGCTGGGGATGCGCGACCGCCCCTGGGCTGCCTGCTTCGAATCATATTGCGGCGACTTGTCGTTCAGCAGCTTGTCGAGGTTCCACACCACCGCATCGGCCTTGAAATCGCTGCCGTCGTGGAACTTCACGCCGTCGCGCAGGGTGAACACCCAGCGCGTTTGGTCGCCGTCGTCGACCTTCCAGGCGGTCGCCAGGCCAGGCACCAGCCCCGATGGCTTGTCGGCCGACGAAAGATCCCAGTTGAGCAGCCCGTCATAGACCGTGTAGCCCATGAAGCGCATGCCTTCGCCGCCCTGGTCGGTCTGGCCGGTCGTGAGCGGAATGTCGGCCGCCGTCATGCCGATCCGCAAAGTGCCTTGGGCCAGCACCGGGCTGCTGCCGATCGCCATCAGAAAGCCA
>Ga0193726_1002033_pt1 | contig 14353 bp, 16 predicted proteins | sample H2c1metaG_FD_144928 | JGI IMG/M metagenome (GOLD analysis project Ga0193726, IMG submission 144928) | Soil microbial communities from a riparian zone of the East river system, Colorado, United States - H2c1 | ecosystem: Environmental > Terrestrial > Soil > Riparian zone | place: USA: East River... | reverse complement strand
CGCTGGGACCCTAGTGGCGTCGAGCCCGGAACTTTCGCTCCCGCAGATGAATACGATGCGTATGCACCACATATCGTCTCGATGGTTCATAACGGTTGTACGATCGACGAGCTGGCGGCGCACCTGGAGCGCCTTGGTAGTGACACTATGGGCATCGGCCCGAGTTCCACTGAGAGCGCGGCTCACAATCTTAGGATCGCAATACTCGTCGTGAACCGGCTACGGCAAGGCGCGAGTTGAGCGAGCTGCAAAGCAGACGGTCGTCGATGACGGCTTCGGGTCCGACTTGAGACTCTCGGGGATCATTGCGTTGCGCTCCACAGTGAGTAGAATCGCGCGCCGTGAAAACGATGCGCGAATACCTTTATCAGCGGTACAAAGCAGTCGGACTTGTGACTGCGCCCCTGGCCTTTGCTGCGCTGGTAGCTTCGGTCGTCCTTCAACATGTGGCATGGATTCCGTGGTGGGCGCTCGAAGCCGCGTTCCCCATTGCCGTTGCGATTTCTCTGGTCGCAGTCGGACGAATCCGGTGCCCGCGCTGCCACAACGCTTTGGGCATCGGCGCCCAAGCGCAAACCAGCCCCAGGGGGCGTCCTGGCATAGGAATCACCCGATACACGTTGCGCAACATCAAGTGTCCCCATTGCGGCCTCACATTGGACGAGCCGATCTAGCCCAAGATAAGCGCCCCATAAATCGCTAGGCGGCTTATAACGCGGCGATGTCCGTGTACTCGAAGGGCTACAGTTCGATTCGTACAACTACATTTGGCTTCCCCGAAGCTGCCATTAACGATCGGCGGCAACGGGTCGATAGCGCGCAAACGATTAGTTCCACCTGCAATTGACGTTGACCCTGGTGCCACGCTCTGAAACCATGGCTGAATGGACTTCGAAGTCGTTGGCGACATAAGCGGTATTGAGACAATCGCGACAGGAGCGGGCATTCGGGAACGTGGACGCTTGCGAAAACGCTATGGCCGGGGGCGGTGGCGCAAGCGAAAAGGTTTCGCAGAAATTCGGCTCCCATCAGGCGATATTGTCCGAGCGGAGTTACACTGGTACGAGGCTACCGGCATCGGTAGACGCGAAATGAAGATCAAGGCGTTCATCTAGGGCATACAGCGATGGCAAAAGCAGCAAAGCGCTTATTCATTTGTCTCGACAACGCAGGCTATGAGGTTTCCCTCGAGCGCCTGAAAATTTACGTCGCATTGCCGGATGCAAAGGCGGAGCGCACGGGGTTCCTCAGGATTGTCGACGAATCCGGCGAGGACTATTTGTACCCCAGCCAACGGTTCGTCGCGGCAGAACTCCCTGTCTCGACCCGACGTGCAGTTTTACAAGCCGCCTAACTAACGGTAGACCTACTGCCAAATCTACTGCCAAAAGCGGGGAGGCGAGGGGATGCCAGGGGACCGTGAGCTACAGGTTTTCAGCAACTTACTGATTTCTATTTGCGTCTACGTGGGTTCGAATCCCACCCTCTCCGCCACTTAATTTTTGAGTCATTTCTGAGACTTGAGTCACTTGGCACTTTTCCTACTGCCAAACTACTGCCAAATTCCGGGTCATAGCGGCAGTGGATTGCAGATCGATCATGTCGCTTCGCTCGTGCGGGTCATCGAGCTAGCGGCCTTGCTGCGGGCCCTTTGGGAGCGATGAATGGATTTCAGCGATAAAACCGCCGGGAAACTCCACAACGGCGGTGCGGCGGTCATCTGCGTCGATGGGCGCGGCGAGAACCGTGACACCGTGAGCATTGGCCTTGGCGAGCGTCTCGCCCAGATCGCCCACTTCGTAACCGCTGATGTCATGTCCAAACGGATAGGGTAGATGGCCGTCCGTCGCCATAATCTGCATCTTGCCGAACTTCGACTCAAGTCGTACGCGCCGATAAGTTTGACCGGGTTTGCCGAGTTCCGCGGCATTTGCGTGCCACTCATCCGAGGTCACCCTGCCGCGGGAAAAATGTATGAACGCATGCACGAAATTGTCGATGCGATCCGGTGCTGCATAAACGCGATTCTCCGGCACGAATGCGAGCGGTTCATACGAGGGCGGTACGAAGTGCCAGTAAAGCTGCATCTTGACGCCGCCGGGCCATTCTATGACAGCATCCATGCCGATCGGATCCTTGAATGGATTGACAATAACGCTGGCGCCGGCTGATCGAGCCGCTGCCATTGCCTGGTCCATATCGGTGACCAAGTACCCCGTCCGCTCGAGGCCAAAGGGATACGGTATCGGTGTTGAATAGGCGAACGCTGAGATCGTTCCGACCGGACTCATGATGTACTGAAATTGTGTGCTGCTTGCGGTTGGCGTCACAGTCGTTACAACCGGCTTGCTGGCGTGACCGCCAAACGTCGCAACGAAGCCGGCGATGAAGGAATCGAGATTGCCTGGGGAAACATACACATGAGTCGAGTCGTATTGAGGCCCGACCGCGACGTCCGTTAGTACGAAATGAGGCGCTGCGCCGGCGGCGATCGCGGCGCGCCACGCAAGAGTGCAGATGATTATGCAAGACGACGTGACCGGATTTGAGGTGGCGGCAGGCATGTCGACAAAGCCTAACACGCCTCGTTTTGGCCAGCCCGCACTAACAGATAGGCACGCCTATGGAGCCGCGGGCACCAAGCGAATGCGCGTAATCTCCGAAGGAACGCCGAAGCGATTCGGTGGACCCCAGTAGCCGGTGCCGCGGCTTACATAGATCCATAAGTTTTTCAGTCGATGCAGGCCGCCGGTGAAAGGCTGGAAAAAATGCACAAATAAATTCCACGGCCAAAACTGTCCGCCATGCGTGTGGCCCGATATTTGGACATCGAATCCTGCCTGGGCGGCGGCGGTCGCCGAACTGGGCTGATGTGCAAGCAATATCTTTGCTCCCGCATCTGCGGGTGCACCGAACAACGCAGCCGCGGGGTCGCTGCGCTGCGCGGGATCAAAGTGATGTGCGTTGTAGTCAGTGACGCCGGCGAGCACCAACGATGCGCCGTTGTGCTCTAAGACGACGTGTTCATTCTTGAGCACGTGCATGCCGAGACGCCGAATCTCCGCGGTCCACGCGGGTTCTCCAGAGTAGTACTCGTGATTGCCGGTGACGAAGAAAGCACCGTGGCGCGAGATCAGTCCGGCCAATGGCGCGGTATGTCCCGACAGCTGCTGCACGGAGCCATCGACCAAGTCCCCCGTCACCGCGATCAGGTCTGCGTTCAAGTCATTGACGCGACGAACGACCCCTTCGACGAATCCCCGTTTGATCGTCGAACCCACGTGTACATCGCTGATCTGCGCGATCGAAAAGCCATGCAAGGCACGCGGAAGACCACGCACCGGAATGCGCACCTCGACGATGCCGGGTCTGCGCCGTGCAATAAACAGCCCGCTCACCGTCATGAAAATGGTGAGCGCCAATGTCGCTTCAGCACTCGGTGCGATCCAGTGCCGTGCTTGTTCGTTGGACATGAACAGATGCGTACCCGCCAGCACCAAGTCGCGGAGCAGCGTCAGCACCAACAGAGAAGAGAAAAACCCCATCGCCGTGAGGCCCACCCAGGCCATACGGTCAGCCAACTTCTGATCGAGCATGGTCCGAGCCCGCATGGAGACGGGAATAAACAGGCAAAAGGCAACCAACAGGACGATGCCCGCCGTTATGCCAATAGGGGCGAGCGACATCGCCGATAGCAGGCGCCAACCCACATAACCCGGCAGTGCGAGAAACAGCCACAGAGGATGCAAAAAGAGGCGGCGAGCGCTGCGGACGGAGTTCATCCCAACCCACAATGGTGGCTCTACAGTGCAACTTCAAGAGCGGGGGAAATCTCCGAATTTCCCCTCACCATCACCGGCAGGCTGCATTCTGCTGGTTCTTGAGATCGGCGCCTTAGCGCGGCTTTTGGAATTTCAGTACGAAATTATCAGCCTCGCCAATGGCCGCGTACTTAGCGCGATCTTTATCACCCTCCGCAAAACTGGGCGGCAGCGTCCACACGCCCTTGGGCCAATCCTTTGTATCGCGGGGATTGGCGTTGATTTCTGAAGACCCGACGAGCACGAATCCGGCCTTCTTCGCCAACGCGATCGCATAGTCTTGGCGCACGTAGCCGTTCTCGCCCTTCGGGTCCTGTGCCACATCGTTGCGGCCGCGATGTTCTTCTATGCCGAGGATGCCGCCGGGTTTCAGTGCGGTGAAGCATGCCGCTAACGCTTGGTCGGCATAACCCTCGCCCATCCAGTTGTGTAGGTTGCGGAAGGTGAGTACGAGGTCCGCGGAACCGGCGGGCGCGATGTCGAAATGGCCCGTGCCCAGAGCAGTCTCATGAATCGTGCCGAGCCGATCCTTTTCCGCTGCGATGCGCGCGCGGAAGCGTACCACTCCGGCATTCTCCTCACCCCCGGGCGGTGGCAGGGCGACGGTGTAGTGACCGCTTGGCGCGAGATACGGGCCTAGAATGTCGGTCCAATAGCCGCCACCGGGCCATAGTTCGACCACGTTCATTTTTGGAGTGATTCCAAAAAAGGTCAGCTCCTCGACCGGGTGGCGTGCCTTGTCGCGCGCTACGGCGCCTGCAGGACGCGCTGGGCTTGCGACCGCGGCGGCCAGCGCCGGATCGGCGACAGCGGCTGACGCGGTGGCGCAACTCATGGCTGTGATGACCGTGGCTGCGAAAAACGATCGAACGAACGTGATTAACATGATTGATCCTTCTTGATTCAATTCGGTGGAGTTGCGCCGCTAAACGGCACCGCAGTTGCGCCGATAACGGTTCCGATGGTTGCCTTGTCACTGACGTAGAGTTTTACTTTGCGCTCGAACCGCAGATCGCCCTGAACGACGGCGCCAGGTCCGATGACAATCACCGGATCGTCGTTGTTAAACATGATGCCGGACGGCTTGTCGACCATGATCCCGCCTTCTACGTGGGAAGCTCCCATGACGCTGATGCTGCCATTGACGGTTTTGATGCCGCCAGCCACGTGCGCTGCGCTCAATCCGATCTTGCCGTTGACGTTGCTCAAGTGGCCGCCAACTTCGGCGCCGTTCGCCAAAGTCAAATCGCCGTTGACCGATCCGGCGCTTTCGGAGACGCGTGATCCGGCACCCAGGGTTATGGCTCCGTTCACAGTCTTCGCCGAAATCGCAGTCGCATGCTCGCCTAAGCGTACGCTGCCGTTGACGGTGGTTGCCGAGGTCACCGTGGCATTGTCATCGATGTGGATCGAGCCGTTGACCGTCCTCGCATCTTCCGCTGCCTTTCCGGCGGGTATATGAACGGACCCGTTGACCTTGCTGGAGCCATCGCCATCAACCGGGATATCGCATCCGGAGAAAGCCAAAATCACCGCAATCGCGGCAACAATTCGATAGCCGCTCGCCGTTCTCATAAGTCTCCCCTGATCAGGCTGAATGAGGCGCTACTGTATCAGCACGGCCGGCGAGCGGAAACATCGCCGGGTCAGCCGGCAGGTGCCTCAAAAGAATCAGGATTTCGTTGCGGGCTGGATGCGGACTAGGTACTCATTGGCCCTGCGGCGCAGGGCGTCCTGCGCAGCGGTGTATTCGGTAGCGCTCATGGCAGAGTTCGTCTCGGCCCGCAATTGGCATGCAATATCAAACCGATCGACGATAAATGCCAATGCCTCGGTGGGGAATTTGTCGTTGGCGCGCACCGCGGCGACGATGTGCGAAGCGGGGGCGGGTGGTTGTGTAACCCAAAGGATGACGGAAACGCTTTCCCCTGGCTATCAGATTTGCGGTGGCCGCAAACACGGCTACAGCGACAAAGGAAAAGGTGAGCCGAGCCGTTATTCCAAGCGGAAACAATCGGCGAACGGATGCGCTGGCGCGCTGCAGGCGTACCAGAAGCCGCCGCGCGTTATTGTCCAATGCCATAGTAGTCCCACCATCTTCTGATTGGTGTGCTCGCCGTGAGTGCAGGCGTTCTAACGTGTTGCGGAAGCCGGCCCCATGTGCGGTCAATCGGGAGAGGCGACATGCCGATCGTCCTATTCGATTTTGCCAGAAACTTGAAGATCACTCGTTTCGCGATCGATGTACTCACGCAGCGGCTGGAGCACCTGGAGTCACCGGGTGATGGCACCAGCGAAGAGTGGCTGAGGTTCGTCGGCTTGACGCACGCGAGCGTCGCGGCCTGCGATCAACTTCATGATGCGCTGCGTGGCAAGTTTTCCGGCATGCAGTTGCCCGATACCAGTTCGATCGCGTTCCTATATGCGGGATTTGCAGAGCTGCAGCGCAAAATTGCCGAATCAATAGCACGCTTGAACTCGTTCGAATACGCGACTGCGAAAGAGAGGAGCACAGGCAGCTGATCGGTGAGCATGAGCAGCAACGTGCGGCGCCCAATCACCGGCTCCGCATGTTGGAGGCTTGCCAACGGCGAGAGGCGACGGATCTGCCGGGCGTTCGGAGATTCGCGTCGTCTCGGCAAACGCCTCCCAGAGATGAGACAAAGGGTCGCACCGACCGACGCCTGGCGTCAAGTTGCTCGCCACACAAAAAGTGGTATGCCGCTTTGATTCCAAAGTGGATATTTGAGCACGCCGCGGACAGGGCCAGTCTAGTCATAGACGGCGGTTTCCGCTGCGCGAGGTTTTTGATGGGCAAGACGAGTTTTCCCGTCGGCGCGGAGCTTGGATCGAACACAGATCGACGAAGTTTCATGGCTTTGGCGCTGTGCGCGATTTCTGCGGACATCATCGAGCCCAAGGTACTGTTCGCCGATGTTCCGCAGATCACGGTGGTCGAACTGCGGCAATACACCCTGCGTGGCAGTCATCGCGAGGATCTGATCAGTCTGTTCGAACGGGAATTCATAGAGTCGCAAGAGACTCTGGGTTTGCACGTACTGGGTATTTTCCGGGACCTGGACGATCCGGATCGGTTCGTGTGGATGCGCGGATTTCGCGATATGGCACAGCGGCGCGCGGGACTGCAAGCTTTCTATACGGGTCCAGTCTGGAAGGCAAACAATCGCGCGGCGAATGCGACGATGCTGGACTCGGATAACGTGCTGTTGTTGTGTCCGCTTCCGAAGAGCGATGGCCTGCTTGTGCCGCAGCGGGCGACGGCGAGCGGCATCGTGCGGGTCAGCATCCACAATCTTGCGCAAGTTCCCATTTCCGGTTTTACGGAATTCTTTGAACGTACGATGCGGCCGATGATTACCGAGGGTGGTGGGACCATTCTGGCGACGCTGATCTCCGAAACGCAGCCGAATGATTACCCTGGGCTGCCGGTGCGCGAGCATGAGTCGGTGTTCGTGTGGCTGACACGATTTGCCAATGCCGACGAGGAGGCCAAGTTCACGCGACTACTGGTGCAGCGAAGCGGTTGGCGCGACAAGGTCCCTGAGGCGTTGTGGTCGGCGCTGATGCGCAAGCCGGAAGTGCTGCGGTTGTCACCCACATCTCGTTCTCGGCTGGGATGAGCACTGGATGCGACATCAAAAAGTATCCATGGTTTTGATTTCGAATACGGAAACTGGCGGGTACATCATCGGCTGATGCCTATGGAACTGCGATCCGCGCGTTCGACGACCCCACCTCGTTTCCTGACCGAAGCTAGCTGCCGCGCGATCGCTCCAACCGTTTGTTAGACGTCGCATGGGCGTCGGCATAGCGATCTAGAAGAGCCCGGATCATCCGCTGATATTGCGTCCCATGAAGTCGCGCCTCTTTTTTGAAGAAATCGACGCTACGCTTGGAAAGCGCAATCGTCACCTTCTCCGTATCCTCGCGATATACCAATTCGCTGGGCGCAGGAAGAAAATCCTCGACGACATTCAGGCGCCCAAGGGGCTCATTTGTGTACTTTATTGGCTTTTTCATACAAGCGCAGACCTCGTGTCCAATACCCCGCACCGAAAATTCGAATGACCTCGTGGCGATAGGTGAAACGCACGGTCAGCACGCCATCACCTAATTTGCCGAAACAGAAAAACCGTTTTTCAAGCTCGGTGCTATGCGCGATACCCTCGGCGATGACGCGTCGAGAATCGTCAAATACATACTGAGCTTCCGAAAAGCTGATGCCATGCTTGGCCTGATTCGCCAGATCCTTGGACGGATCCCACTCGAAGCGGACCTTCGCCATTGACGCATTCTATACCTTATATGGGTATTTAGCCATATATAAGTATGGCGCCGCCATGCCGTGAGGCGACGGCTAGCGATTAACTAGGTGACGAAATCGTCGTATAAGCGGGAAAGATTTATCCAATGGCATCTATGCGCTCCTTGGCCGGAACCGGCTGTTTCATTCTGCCGCAAAATCTCGCCCAACGCCCAGTTTCGATGTCGAGACAGTGCGAGGAGTAGTGCCACTGTGTCACCTGCGCCTTGAGACCTTGCAAGCAAGGGTTGGTGCCGGCTGAGGGATTATTCGCGCTTCGCGCTCACCCCTTCGGGGTCGCCCTGGCGGGCGATCGCCGCCGCTGCGCGTCGTCGTCGAACCCTTCTTGTTTCATGTCGGGGGGTTCGAACCTATATTCGAACTCAGTACCTGAGTGCCTCAGGAAACGTTTTGTAAAATGCTGCCGGCTGAGGGATTGGAATAAGCGATACAAGTGACTTGTTTCGCAAGCGTTTATAAAGACAGATGAGACGAGTTACCCCGCAAAGTTACCCTGCGCGAACGCAGATATTATTCGACGGCGTTGGACGCCCGCGGACCCCGGGCCATTCCAACGCCTGAGAAGTGCCTTATCAATCGCTCATCCCAGGCGTCGCATGAAAAGTCAGGGAGGCAACATTGGCAATCGGCGTGACGGCTGACGGTGCGCCAATCATTTTCCGTAACCGACGATTCCTTTGGTCTCGATGAATTCCATCATCCCCCAATCCGCATATTCCCTGCCGTTGCCGGATTGTTTATAGCCGCCGAACGGTGCGAAAGTGTCCCAGTCCGGATAGTTGATATTGACAGTGCCCGCGCGCAGATCGGCGGCCACCTTCCTTGCGTGGTCAAGATCCTTGGATGACACATAGGCTGCGAGGCCGTAGACAGAATCATTCGCCTTGTCGATGGCCTCCTGTTCCGATTCATAAGGCAGGATGGACAGAACGGGTCCGAAAATTTCCTCGCGCGATATCGACATTTCATGGCGGACATTGCCGAATACCGTGGGGCGTACGTAGTAGCCGCAATTGAGGCCCTCGGGCCGACCGGTACCTCCCGCAACCAATGTGGCGCCCTCATCAATGCCCGCTTGAATCAATCGCTGGATCTTGTCGAATTGTGCGCGGCTTACTACGGGACCGAGAATCGTAGTGGCGGCGCGCGGATCGCCGACAATGTGATTTGCCGCCACCACCTTGGCAATTTCCAGCGCCCGCGCATGCTGCCGCTTCGAGACGAACATGCGCGTTGGTGCGTCGCATGATTGCCCGCTATTGCTGAAACAGGCCGCCGCCCCTCGAGTCACCGCGTCGTCGAGATCCGCATCGGCAAGAATGATGTTCGCAGACTTGCCGCCCAACTCCTGACTAACTCGCTTGACGGTGTCGGCTGCAACCTTTGCAACCAGGACGCCGGCGCGCGTGGACCCGGTGAACGACATCATCGCCACATCGGGATGGCCCGACAGATATTGTCCGACGGTCGGCCCGTCGCCGTTTACAAGATTAAATACCCCCTTTGGAACTCCGGCCTCGTGGATGATTTCGGCAAAAATAATGCCGCTGATTGGCGCGATCTCACTGGGCTTGAGCACCATCGTGCAGCCCGCAGCGAGGGCGGGGGCGACCTTGCACACGATCTGATTGAGCGGCCAATTCCAGGGAGTGATGAGGCCAACCACACCAATGGGCTCGCGTACGATACGAGTGCCGCCTCGATCGAAGGAAAACTCAAAGGATGCGAGCGCTTTGATCGCGGCTTCGAGGTGTACTTGGCCGGCCCAAGCTTGAGCTTCGCGTGCAAACTTGAGGGGCGCGCCCATCTCGTCGGATACTGCTTCCGCGATTTCGTTGTAGCGCCGGTTGTAGTTTTCGAGAATCCTGTTGAGGATCGCCAGCCGCCGATCGCGCTCGGTGCGCGCAAAAGAAGGAAAAGCCGCTTTTGCAGCGGCCACCGCTCTATCCACGTCGGCGGCATTACCGAGGGAAATCCTCGTATAGGCAAGTTCGGTTGCCGGATTGATCACATCGAGCGTCGACGAAGCATTGGGATCCACCCAAGCGCCGTCAACATAAAACTGTTGATCATGACGACTCATTGATGATCCCGCGGGATGGGCTCTTCCCAGGTTTTGGTTTTGATGACAGCCCCGTCCTTCAGTAGTGTTCTCGTGTACTTGTAAAAAAAGGTATGCGCATTGCTGACAACGTTCAGGCGACCGCGCCAGGTGAGGATATGGTGCTTCACGCTCTGAATGTACTCCGAATCTCCTTGGACACTGGCCAGCTCCGGATGGGTATCGTCGATCTCATAGATCAACCGCTCGGAATGATCAAAGCGTCCCCAAGGGTAGGACACCGCAGCGCTACCCTGCCAGGTCACCGTGCTGCGCTGATTGACCTCGTCACGCAGCACCGTCCACGAGCCGGGCCACGCGCCTGCGCCGATCTGATCAATATCGGCGGGCTTCTCAACGGGTTGCGGCGCTGCGAAGGGCGGCGGTGCCGACCCGTGAAGCGCCACGCGGGGTAGATTTACCAGCGACGGCGCCTTACCGCCGAAGGCAATCGAGGTGGTCAGTGGGTAAGGTGTCGGCCAGTTCATGGGCCAGAGCGCGTTCGACACGGCAATTCGTATGCGATGCCCTGCTGGGAACACCCACGACGCAAGATGCAAATCAACGCTCAACGGATACCGTGTGCCGGGTACTAGGTCCTTCGGGTTAGCCATCGAATCGCGCTGCGCGCCGTTGATGCCCGCGCCAGTGACCATGGTGACACTACCGTTCGGCGCCACGTCGGACAAGCGAACGAACCAGTTTGCCAGAGGCGCATCAGCAGTGACCTGCATGCTGACTCGCGGTATGCCCAGGATGGCGAAGTCTTCGGTGAGAGCCGGCGAATCATAGATCAAGCTGTAAGCATCGACGGGACGTTGGTCCGTGAGGAGCTCGCCCCACCAAAAGCCCGCCTCGACTCCTGTGGAGGGAATATTTCGCAGCTGATCTAGGCCCTCTTCGGTCTTTCCAAAAGAGAGCCGATGCTCCGATTGAAAATACAGGGCCGTTGTCGCGGCACCAGCCGGCGGCCAGGAATTCTCCGCGCGCCATTCGCCGGGCACGTCTTGAGATTTTGATTGCGGCGCGTGCCAATGCTGCTGATAGACGATCAACTTGGGATCGCCTGACACGCCGGTGTCGCGGCCTTTGAGCCAATAGTCGAACCAACGCACCGCTTGGTCCCGCCACTCGAACAGCGGACCATAGTCGCTGTCGTTCGGAAAGCCGTGATTCCACGGTCCGATCCATGCTTTCAGAGGCGCCTTCACCTTGTCGAGCATTCGGGGAATGCTGTCGCGATATCCGTCCTGCAGGCCGCCGATCAAGAACGCGGGTACCTGAAGAGTTTCAATGGGCCGCACCGGCGAGCGCCAAAAGATCCCATCGCGCTGATGCTTCATGTACATCAGCGACCACGGCGGAGAATTCATCCGCGGGCCAATTGCGGACTCATTCAGGGTGAAATCGGGTGCACCGGTTCGGCCCTGATCCAGATCCATGGTCAGTTCGAATTCATCAACATGGAATATTCCATCCATGTAATGCACGTCTTCCTTGAACAGCTCATCGGTTGCGTCAACAGCCAAAATGGCCTTGAGCGCAGGGGGCTTTCGCAATGCCACTTGGATTGAATTGAAGCCTCCCCAGGAGATTCCCAGCATGCCCACGTTGCCGTTTGACCACGATTGATGCGCGAGCCATGCGATAACCTCTTCCGCATCCTGCTGTTCCTGCGCCGAATATTCCCGGTCGGGAGGCGATCCCTCGCTCATCCCGAAGCCGCGAATGTCGACTCGGGCGCCGACAAACCCTCGCTTGGCGAAATAGGTATGCGTGCCGAAGTCGCGAACCGCTTCATCGTCATCCTTGCGGTACGGCAGGTATTCAAGGAGGGCAGGGTATCGCTCACGAGGCGCAAGCGTCGTAGGCAGATACAGAGTAACAGCCAGACGAATGCCATCGCTCATCGGAATCCAGGAATTCTCGATGCGTACGCCGTGCGTCGGCGGGGAAGGAGGCAATGCCGCGACGGCCATGGCAAACGGTGCGCTCATCATCATCAGAATGCCTAGCGATCGACTCAACATATTGGGCGTCCCTGGGCAAAACCTCTTAAAACATCGTATCGCATTCACCGAAGATCGTTTTGCTGATACTTTCATCTTTATGCAAGAGCAGAAGCTCGGAGTTGGATTTCAGGATGCCTATGTACGCGCGCTCGGAATTCTCGAGCGCGGCGAGGCGGTTGCGGCCGAACGCGAACTGAGAGAAATCCAAAGGCGCTGGCCGGGAGAGGTCAACAGCAGGCGAGTATTGGCGCTGTCGTTGCTGGCTCAGGGCCGTAATGCCGAGGGAATCGGCATGCTCGAAGCAGTTCTGACCTCCGCACCTGACTTTGCCCATGCCATGCTCGATCTGGCGCGAGCCTATCGGGTCCAAGGTCGTCTGCAGCGTGCGGCGGAACTACTGCAGAAAGCTCTCGGACAAGATCCGGGTCTGCATGAAGGCTGGCGTTTGCTGGGCGATCTGCTGGCAAACCTCGGCGATTTTGCCTCCGCAAGGCAGGCATTTCAAAGGTTCATCGACACCGACACCTATGGACCGATTTTAGCCGAGGCCGCGCAATGCCTGGCGCGCGAAGATGGCAAGAAAGCGGAGACCATCTTCCGCAAGATTTTGCATGAAAACCCCAGCCATATCGGCGCGCTATGTGGTCTGGCGGCCATTTCATTGGGTGCAGGTTTCCATGGCGATGCGCAACGACTGCTCAAGCATGCGCTTAAGCAATCGGCCCATATGCCGCTTATTCGACGTGGACTGGCCCAAGCCTACCTTGATGCCGGAGATCTCGAGGAGGCAGAGGCAGCGGCGCGCCACTCTCTTCTCATCGACGGCGATTCATCGCCCAGCTGGGTGTTGCTGGGCTCAGTGCTGGCGCACAGCATGCGCCAGGAAGAGGCGCTCGATGCCTACACTCAAGCGCTCAACATCGATCCGACCCAGTTTCGCGTGGAACTTTCGCGTGGCCACGTGCTGAAGACGCTCGGCCGGCGTGCGGCTGCCGAGGCAGCCTATCGTCGCTGTCTGGAACTGAAGCCGGAATACGCTGAAGAACTACCATTTCTCCGACGCCGAGCTGGCTGCCATGCAGGAAACTTTGCGGCGAACGCCGATCGCGGGCAAAAGCCACGCGCAGATCCATTTCGCTATCGGGCGAGCGCTCGAACAACGCGAGAAATACACCGAAGCATTTCGTCACTATGCCTCGGGCAACAGCATGCGGCGTCGCGACGCGCCGTTCGACGCGCCAGCTTTCGAACAGAAGTGCAGGCGTGTGGCCGCCACATTCAGCGCGGAGTTTTTGCGATCGCACAACGGTTGTGGAATCGCCGATCCCGCACCCATTTTTGTGGTCGGCCTGCCGCGCTCCGGATCCACCCTGGTGGAACAAGTATTGGCCAGCCACTCGTGCATCGAAGGAACGATGGAATTGCCCCATCTCTTGCGATTGGTGCGCGAGCTCGATCAAAACCAGGGGGCGGCTGATACGTACCCGGAAAGCGTGCTTGGATTGAGCGAGCAGGGTTTCCAGGATCTTGGCGAACGCTACATCAGAGAGACCCGCATCTACCGCAGCGACAGGGCGCGGTTCATCGACAAGATGCCGAACAATTTCAGTCATGTTGGCCTGCTGCAGCTGATCCTGCCGCGAGCGACGATTATCGACGTGCGGCGCAATCCGATGGACACCTGCTTCAGCGCATACAGGCAGCACTTTGCCCAAGGGCAATCCTTTTCATATGACCTGGAAGATCTGGGACGCTACTACCTCAGCTATGTCGACCTCATGGATCATTGGGACCGGGTGTTGCCCGGCAAGGTCTTTCACGTGGCGTATGAGGAGCTGGTGCGAAATACCGAGACGGTGGTGCGCCGGTTGATCACCCATTGCGGGCTTGAATTCGAGCCCTCATGTCTGCGATTTCACGAGACCCAGCGCTCGGTGCGAACCGCGAGTTCGGAGCAGGTGCGGGTGCCGATGTACGATTCGAGCATCGGTCATTGGCGCCATTTCGAGGCTGAACTTGAGCCGCTGCGGCGTACTCTGGGCGGAATTTTGGCGCGATTCCCCGAGCAATAGTC
>Ga0193726_1002032_pt1 | contig 14354 bp, 10 predicted proteins | sample H2c1metaG_FD_144928 | JGI IMG/M metagenome (GOLD analysis project Ga0193726, IMG submission 144928) | Soil microbial communities from a riparian zone of the East river system, Colorado, United States - H2c1 | ecosystem: Environmental > Terrestrial > Soil > Riparian zone | place: USA: East River... | reverse complement strand
CGGCGGGTAATGTCACCATCTCGCCGTTCCTTGGCGTACTGATGGGACCGGATGGGGATACTGATTTCGTCGTGGTCGGGATCGGCTCATCCGATCGCGAGCGGGGCGAGGTGATCCATCTCTGCCGCGACAACGGGATCTACGGGGTCGAGTGAGGGCGGAAACGAGTTGAGGGCCAATACGTCGGCGAGATGCTCAAGCAGCGTCCGAAGCACGCAGACCACGCTCTGGTGGGTTGGGGCGGGGAGCCGACCGCGAAAGCAGTTCTATAGCGGCGGCCAAAAGAAGAACCAAACGGTCAGCGCTACTGTTACCAGGAAGGCGACCGCGCTGCCGTTGACCACCTTGTTAGCCGTCACTCTGATTGTCGGCGAGGCGCTCGTAGTGGCTAAAGCGGCCAGGGTCGCCACGACCACGAATGCGACGGCCAGCATAAGGAAGATGAGGTCGATCATTCCCGCCCCATAGAGTCGATCCTGTATGAAGCCAGCGGCACGTGCATGAACCTAGCGTGGAGAGGCACGCACGATTAAAGCGGCATTCCCCCTCGAACCATTAAGGCTTTTGAAGGTTACACAAACTTCATCGCGTCCAGTCGCTTTCCTCGGTCTTCGCTGTGGCTCTGAAAAGACGCCGATGTCATCGCAAGGCGCGCCATCCGAGGAACATCTGTACTGCGTAATTGAAAAACGACCATTTGGGTTCTTCACGGTCAGGCTCACTCTGCAGTCCAGACTATCGATCATGCGTTGCGAATGCCACACAGAGCACCATAGCCACTTGGCGACAAGCGGCGCGCAGTAGCGAACCCATTCCATCCCCCAACACGACGAGCTATCGAACCGCATTATTATCACCGGCCGTGGCGTTAATGTTTGTCGCCGGCTGGCTACCTCGTATGGGTGAGGGGGTGTTTGCGGAGCGCACCACGGCCCCTGTCCTAATGCTCTAACAGACCTCGACACAGATTTAACATCAGTCGCCGTGGCATAGCCCGGCCATGATGGCTCAATGGAGCAAGTACGCAGGGAAAGGTCATCCCGCATGCGCGGGGGTCGTGGTGCGTTGGCGGGCCGCGGATGCCCACGCGCATGCTTTGGTCTCGACTATTCGGAATCTTATGGCGGCAGGGTTCGTGTCCAACGTGCGCTGGCGCATGAACTGAACGGAAGAGGAATGCGACCGCCCGTGGCGGTGACTGGCATCGCACCACCGTGAAGAGGGTGCTTGCGCGCCTTGGCCTGATTACAAATGGCAGGATCAATAATGGGCAGGCACACAAGCAAGCTGCAGAGGCGCGAGCCAGAGCCTTGGCTTCGACAATTCGGAAACTCCGGAGAGCGGGCTTTGTCTCCGCCAGCGCCATCGCAAGCGAGTTGAACGAGCAAGAGATTCCAGCGGCATTTGATGGCAAATGGGAGCCAACCGGCGTTAAGCGACTGTTGCGCCGCCTGGAAAGGCTGGAGCCCGCCCTCGCGCCGGCTTTTAGGGGCAAGGCTAAGCCGCCGAAGTAGGCCGTCAGTCAACATCGCTGCCAAGGTTGTTTTTCTGCACGCAGCCCAGACCCACATTTTTCGCACTCAGCCAGGCGTCAAATTCCGGCCATGATGGGCCAATGGTACGCGGGAAAACTTCGGCCCCCAGGCGCAAGATACCCAGTGCCTTATCGAGCAAGCAGGGTGCGTTGGCGGGCAAGAGGGCTGCAGATGACCGCGCCCTTGCTTTGCTCCCCACCATTCGAGAGCTTATCGCAGCCGGTTTCGCTTCCGATGGTGGTCTTACAAATGAGTTGAACCGCAAGGGGATAACAGGTGCCCGCGGCGGTCGGTGGCATCGCAGCTCCATGAGGAGGCTGCTTACGCGCCTCCGCCAACTCACGTCGAAACATAAACAGGTTCAGCGCTTGCCGATCGAAGTCAGGGGCCGCCGGCGGGGTGGAAGTCGAGGTGCATTGGCCCACAAGCATGCCGCTAACATGCGCGCCCGGGCGTTGTCAGCCGTGGTTCAGGACATCAGAGCGGCTGGTTTTATCAGCTATAACGCTGTGGCGAGGGAACTAAACCGACGAGGGGTGCCAACCCTTCGTCATGGCAAGCAGTGGTATCCCACGACCGTCAGTAGGCTGCTGGTACGTCTGGCAAAGATGAGGTCCTGATCCGTATTCGGTAGCCGGAAGCTCGCGACTCCGCAACCGGTGCCGATCGGCGATGTGGACCGCGAGGGCTCTATCTCCCCTTTCGCGCCAAGCGCCGTCCCTCGTCGGTCAGAGCGGCCTTACGTTCCAGCGGCTTGCCGCTCGTCCCCTCAAGGATGATCCATCCACGCTCAACCGCCCGCGCTACGGTGGCCGCTAACTCACCCATCCCACGCAACGTCCCCCACTGCATCGGCTGTCCATCTGTAGCTTCGTAGAGCTTGTAGACGAAGTACCTAGCGGCGACGTCTAGTGCGTCGCGAGTTCTAACGGCCTTGAGCTTCGTTGTGGAGGCAAAGGGGTTGAACGTCTTGCTGGCCATTCTCGATGCTAGCCGATCTCGAGCCCTTGGCTACGGCCCTGCAGGACGCGACATGCGCAAAACGCGTCGATCGCAGTCTCTTCCGGCTTACCCCTTTTGAACACCGAGCCGCTGTCTAGCGGCGCACATCAAGGCCCGGCCATGATGGCTCAATGGAACAAGTAGGTGAGGAAAACGTATCCCGCAAAGGTGCCTTAGCGAATAGGCAGAGAGCAGACGCACGCGCCCTTGCTTTGCTGCCGACCATCCAGAAGCTTATGGCAGCCGGCTTCGTTTCCCATCGTGGACTGGCGAACGAATTGAACCGAAGAGGGATGCCGGGCGCCTCTGGCGGTAGGTGGCATCGCAACACCGTAGTGAGGATGCTTAAGCGCCTGGGACTGCCTAACCGTGGCGGGATCAGCAGTGGATTGGGAAACAAGCGGGCCGCGGACATGCGAGCCGAGAGGCTTGGTCCGACAATTCGCGAACTTCGCAAAGCGGGCTTTGTCTCCATCAAGGCCATCGCGGCCGAGTTGAACGAGCGAGGGATAGCAGCACCACGAGGCGGCAAATGGCACATCACCACCGTTACCCGACTGCTGGAGCGCCTGGAAAGACTAGAGCTTTCGTCGGGTCGGCGCCGTCGATGAGTGACGCTGAGCCAAAAGGGACGTAGGTGACATCGCCGCTAGCGCCGTTTTTCTGCCCGTTGAATCGAATTATCCTCCGAAGGACCATCGATCGTTCTGATCATCACGCAGTCGAACTCGACCAGACGGAGCGAACTGTCGCGGCCCACCGGGTAGAGGCCGCTGAGATGAAAGCCGCGCTCGCCAAGATAGCGGATCGTCTCCATGTAAGTCGGCATGCTCTTGTAGATGCCGATCACCGACGCTTCGGTCTGCAGCGCCAGCACGGTGGCAAGGCTACTGCTGCCGCCTCGGAGGACCTCCATGTCGAAACCCTGCGTGTCGAGCTTGAGGTAAGGCCGCTCGAAACCCAATCGCTCCCGAAGAGTGGGCAGCACGGCATCAAGGGTGCGCACCACCACCGTCTCGACATGGGAGGGCACGTTCAACTCGCCTAGATCTTGGACGCGGCTGTGGTCCGGCTCGAGGAACGAACTGAACTGGTCGGAAACCATGACGTTAAGCGGCAGGGTGCCCTCCGCGGCACCTAACGCGTATCCCTCGATATGCCAGGCGCTGTCGAACCGCGCACGCTCGTGCAGCCGATCGATATTGCGACTGACGGGCTCGAACGAGACGATCGGCCCTCCGTACAAGACTTTGTCGCGCAGGAAGTCGTGATATTGGCCGACATTTGCACCAACATCGAGGATGCAGTCGATGTTCTGATGCGCCAGCACGGCGCGCAGATGGAGAGCAAAGTCCCGGACTTTCGTCTCGCGCAAGGGCACGATTTCATAGCCGAAGAAACGGCTGACTCTGAGGATAGAATTTTTGATGAGGTTTGACATAGCAGCATGACGTAATTGGAAGAGGTAGCGGCTGTATTTCGATCAGATGAATGTCTGCTACGGCAATCTGCGCGGCCGCCGCTTTGTTAAGACCGTGAAGCTGCCTGATTGGACAGGAGACCATCGCTGTTTCCGGGCGCGTGTTCGATAGATGCCTTTGCCACGGTGACCGCTAAGTGCGACGAAATCCGCCGTGACGCAAACTTCGCGCCGGCAGCAAATCGCATGACCGGCCCAAAGCTCAGAGCAGCGGCCGGTCCGACGAAATAAAGACCAGGAACGCTTGACTCGAAGTGTGAAGAAAGAACTGGCGCGTCTTCGAGGGCCTGGATGGCGTCGCGCAGGGTCGGCTCAAGGAACGTTAGGCGGCCAATGTCAGGGCGGTAGCCGGTCGCTGCAATAACGTGTTCGGTTTCGATCCTGGAGCAGCTCCCGTCTTGGTCGGTGAACGACATCTGGAGCTTTCCACCAAGGGCGGCAGCGCCGACCGGCGTCAACCCGTACATTACCGGCACGGGCTTGATGCGCTCCGCCATGAACCATCCGGCCGCCGGCCCTAAATGGTTTTTCACCCATTTCATTCTTCGCCCAGCCGGCAAGCGATGGAACAGCGGTGCGCCGTTGGTGAAGAACCATGACCGCCATGACGGTCCTATCTCACTCATCGGCTCGCGCAGTCGGTCAGACAGCGGACGGGGCAGCCGCATTCGAGTGTGAATGGGGAGGGAGTTTCGACGTGTCACGAGGCGAACCCTGGCGCCGGCCTCGTGCAAAAGGGCGGCAAGATCGATAGCGGATGCCCCGGCGCCCAGGACTGTGACATCCGTGCCCTTGAAGCGGCTGACGTCTCCGTGCGCCGAACTGTGCGACACCAGCGCCGCAGGAAGAGCGGACAGCGCGTTGGGCATATAGCCAAAATGGCTGATGCCGACGGCTACAACGACACGCCGGGCGTCCAGCGCCTCGCCATTGTCCAGCTCGAGCGTGAAGTGCCCCGCGCCGTTCTTCAGTCCCTTGACCATATGCTGTTCCAAGGTCGGGACGAACCTTCGCTGAAACGCGAGACCATAGTCGCAGAACGTCGCGAGCGGCACAGGAAGCCCGAGATCGGCGTACCCCAAGCCTCTTCCCTGGCAATATCGACCGAGCGGCAGGACGCCTTTCGGATCGTAGAGACTAGAGGCGAACCCTTCGGATTTCAGCATCATCCCGTGCGGCATCTGAAGCCAGCTTTCCATCGGCTTGCCGAAGATGCGGAAGGAGAGTCCGCGCTGAGCGAGGTGGGCCGCGATGGAAAGGCCGTAGGGGCCGGCGCCCAGGATGGCCACATCGATCCTGTCGGACATCACATCTCCTTTCGGACCAAACGGGCTGTCGGCTTGGCCGATTGGTGCATTAGGTCAGCGACAAGACTCGGAGACATAGTCGTGCCCCGCAAAATGCGTCTCGGTTGCCGGGCATATCTCCGCATGATCTGCACCCAATCCGGAGGTTCGGGCGCGACTGGACTACAATAGGCGGCGACGAATTCCGGGACCTGCCATGGCACGTCATGGAATGCGGATCTGAGATATCCGGAATCCGGATCACGCCAGCTCTCCTGCGGGAAGAGCGCAACAGTCGGCCCATCGATGTTCGGTATCGGGCGGCAACGAGCCTCCGAGGGAAGACGAGCGGCCAATGCGCCGATCATGTCGGAGTCGGCATCGAGCGCCAGATGACAGATCTGTGTAGGACGGCCGTTCATTTCGATGAGGTACGCCCTGCCTGTTGCGGCCTCGAGCATGAAGTCGAAGCCGACGAAACCCGAAAGTCCCAGGTGCCGCACCACGTGCGCCGCCGCGTCGCTCATTTCCGGCGAGTCGATCACGCGAATGACGGTCGCGGGACCGGTGGCATCCGTTGTCTGCAATGCCTCGACGCTGAGGCCCGCGAGCACTTCGCCGCGATGGCACACGACCGCTCGGTTGGCTGGCCGGCCGACGATATATTCCTGCAAGGAGATCGCCGGCCGCTTGCGGTAAAGGCCATCAAGGTAGGAAAGATCAAGCTTCTTGAGCGCCGTTTTCACGGCAGCGCGAGGCCCGGCCGATGTCCGGAGTTCAACGAAGCTTTGCTCCGCATCGGCTGCGTTCGACACGATGCGTACACCCTGCCCGCCTGAGCTACCATCTTGCTTGAGCACCAGAGGAAATTGCGCTCTCGCGACCAGCCGGCGCAGCTCAAGGATGTCGTCAACGACATTTGTTGCCGGAACCAGCAATCCCTCTCGCTGCGCCAGCGAGACCAATCGGCTCTTTTGGGCCGCAAACACGAAGGCGGAAGGCGAGCCGAGCGATGCTTCGATCAGCGCCGCCATCTGGCCCGTGTTGCGACCCTTGTCGCCGATCGCCCGCCGATAGAGGATCCGCATGAAATCGATCGCACGTTCGTCGGCGGGAACGAGAAGATCCGGCGGGCGACTTTCGACAGTGCGAATTATTTCGCTCAACCCATGGGCACGCGTGCGCCCAATAGACCGAGTAACAATTCCGTTCAGTCTATGCAGTGCATGGCCGTCCGGCGCGAGCGCAACGACCTCAAAACCGCTTTCGGCCAGTGCAAGGCAAAGCCGCGTGGTTGAAGCCCAATGCACCGTCGCGACCACGACGACTGATGGGCGACGACCCTGACCGGACGGCTGCAGATTGCTCATCGTGTCGAGATGTCAGCAAAATGCGCAATGCGTGGGCATGCCGAAATGTGATTGACAGGCAGCATCCGCGGCAGTGTTTTTATTGTGTCGAGACCGACTCGCTTCTTCGGCAACTCTCGACAGCCGAGCACGCATTCATAGCGTGTGAAGAACGCTGCATCTGAGGGAAGGACTTGAAGGTCTTGCCCAGGTCAGGCCGATCGATGGCGTGCACGTCCCGATATTCGACGCCTTCCAGGCTCGCATGACTAAATGGGGCAGGGACGCCGGTATCAACCGAAACCTCTTTGGCTCTAAAGACGGCACGCTTCGAATCCGAACGGGACGCGCTTGCCGTCGGCGTTGGCGCATTCGGTCATCGCTTGCCTCCCAACTTGAAGATGGAAGTCGAGCTACATACCCAAAGCGTCTCCGGCTCGTGTTCCCTCTGGTCCGCTAGAGTTTTGGGCGTGTAGTTGGGGCGGAGAGCCGACCGCAGCTCTATGTGGGCGGCCAAAAGAGGAACCAAGCGGCCAGAACAACGAAGACTAGGGCAGCAGCACTGCTGCCATTGACCACCTTGTTGGCCATCATTCTGACCGTTGGCGAGGCGCTCGTAGTGGCTAAAGCAGCCAGTGTCGCCACAATCACGAATGCGATGGTCAGCATCAAGCAAATGACGTCGATCATTCCCGTCCCATAACGGAATCGAGGTTACGGCTTCTGTAGCTTTGTTCACATTATCCGGTGGAGTCGAAGGCCAGACAAAAAAGTAGGGGATGGTTAGGGGCCCAAGAGTTACCTCTTTCACTCCGTTCAGCCTCACGTGCGACACCGCCGAGCTGCGAATGGGTCGCTATAAGGATGTCATCCTGTCCTTGGCGAAGTCGTCGGAGGGCGACGAACCTACGACCTGAAGCAAGCTCCGGGCGCCGCCTGAGGCCCAAAAGAAAAAGCCCGCCACCCCGGCGGGCAGCGGGTTCGATCAACGAGGGTACGTACGCGACGTCTCTGAAGCGTCGCATCGCTGCTGTCGACCCAGCGACTCGATGATTAAACCTGCCTGGGGGACGCCTTGTCCATGAAGGTATGGCCGACATCGAAGACACGACACTGTTGGCAAAGGTAGCTCTCCGATGCGCGGTGCGATAAGGGCGGCACGGACCAGCCGAACCGCCCTCACCCCTAAAAGGCGTAACCAGCGAGCGGCCCCCAAGCCGAAGCAGCGCCACCCTTCCCGCCAAGTTAGGATGCCCAAGGGTTACCTCGGCGAGCAATAGCGGGAGTGCGAGACAGAAGTACTACCTCTAAAGAGACCAGAAGTCGGGGTAGCGGGTGGCCGCGGGTCGTGATGAACCTCACCCGCGAGGCAAATCAGGCCGTTGCTTAACGGCTATCCCCTGTCGTCACGTCGAATAATGTGCCGAGGTGTGATGCCGATCACAGCGTTAGCCGGGGCGGCCCCACACAGTCAGGGTGTATGGGAAGTCTGTGCGGGGCCTAACCGTTCGCTGCTGGCTTGGGACAGAGCAGCGAGCGGCTACCCCCGTATACCGTCAATTGCAGTCCCGATTGCTTGCGCAAAGTCGATTTAGGTACGAGCGGTAGAGGTAACCCAAAAAAACCCGCCATCACGACTCGTAAGACCACCAGTCGAGTGCTTTCGCTGTCCGGCATATCGAGGTCGGGTCGCCTGGCGCATCCCCGGCCAGGCGCGGCGGCTACTTCACCTGGCGCCGGCCGGCCTCAGTGAGGCTAGTCGAGTGCAGGCCGCCGGAAATGGTGAGCCGAGCCAATCCCTTTCAATCGCGTAGGCGATGCCGGGAAGAGGCGCAACGCCGTCTCGTGCAGCCACGCCGCGATGCGATCGGCCGCCGGCCAGACCTGCCGATCACCAACAATGATGCCGTGGAATGTCGCCTTCTCGGTCCGGCTGCCGTAGTCAACGCGTCGGTACTCGGCAACCTTAGACCGACTAGCGACCGGCCCCCGCCTCGTTGACCGCACTCTCCCCGGATGCCCGCGAGGCGGGGTTACTCCTGGCCTACAAGCCCAAGAGCCGTCTAGCGGTCGTAAAGCGACCGTTGGATCCTTCCTTCGTGTCGACATGGATTTGGCCGTGGGACAGGCGGGGGAACCCACAGCCCGCCCGCATGCAATGACTGCATCTGCTTCACGAGGCCGAGGATTCTTGAAGCGCGATTCGCCCTTTACCGGCGTACAAAAAGTCCATCACAAAGCGCTTGACAGAACTGAGCAATGTTGTGGCGTATCCCTGTCGACACTCACCATCGGAGTATCGACACATGGCTTTCTTTAGAGACCCCTCCACCGGTGTCCAGAGTTTCGGCATCCAGAGTTTCCCATCGGCCCAATCGGGCCACGCCAACGGCGGCTCCAGCGGCGGCGCGGGCTACTCACCCGGTGCCGTACATTGGCGGATCGCTTGCGGAAACTGCGGAAACCCTTACCGAGGCCCAGCGCCGGCGAGCCCTGGGATACGGCGCCAAGCGACCGCAGAAAAGTGGGTAAGATGGTGGGTAGAAGGCAGGCCGATCGCACGAAAATACCGTATTTATTGGGATTTTCGGCAGCAGGGTGGCGGACAGGGCGGGATTCGAACCCGCGGTGGCTGTTACACCACGCACGCTTTCCAAGCGTGTGCCTTAAGCCACTCGGCCACCTGTCCTTTTAGCGCAGTCGGCCGCTCTTATAGCGCGGTGGATAGGTTGGGCAACGGCATCTTCCCCCGTCCCAGCCGCTTGGCTAGGGTGCACGCCGCCATTTAGGGGATCGATGGTGGTGGTTCGGGGTTTGGGGTGGTTGCTGCTGGGGTTGGCCGTCGCAGCAATCGTGCATGATGGGCTGGCCTGGTGGTCGGACGGCTCCTTCCATTTGCTGGGCCTGGGGGACCTGTGGTCGCATCTCGATGTGCGTTCGCTCGGCGATACGCAGAGCGCGGTGCAGCGTCACCTGTCGGGCGCGCTGTGGACCTGGATCATCCGGCCGCTCCTGATGATCCCCGCTTTGCCGGCCTTCCTGGCGCTCGGCCTTCTCCTGCTCTGGCTTGGCAATCGCAGCGTCGGCGATGGCGAACCCGGCTTCCTGGGCGGCTCGCGGCCGCCGCGGCGCCGGCGCAATCGCGGCGGGCTTTCCTGAGATCGGCGGCCTGCGCTCCCGCAACGTGTGTGGGCGATCGCGCCGCGAAGGCGCTTGGCCTGCGCCGGAGCGGCAAGCTGCATCGACGTGCGTTCGAGGCGCGGCATCAACCAGGGCATCGCATCGTTCGCGCCCGATCCCCGGAAGCGGGAAAATCGTTAGCGGAAATTGCGGGAATTCCTGCATGCAGTGCAGGCGTCCATGCTGCTGCTGGCAGGCGAAACGCTTCCGCAGAGAGTCGCCGGGTAACAGAATTACATTTGTGGGTCGCCTGGCACCCACTTATCCAAGAGGCGGCGGCAAATCCGGCTGCGGGAATTGCGCAAATCCCGGGTCGAACCTAGCGGCTGTCCATCTTGAGTGCGGCGATGAAGGCCGACTGCGGGATCTCCACGTCGCCCACTTGCCGCATGCGCTTCTTGCCCTTCTTTTGCTTCTCCAGAAGCTTCTTCTTGCGGCTGATGTCGCCGCCGTAGCACTTGGCCAGCACGTCCTTGCGCAGCGCGCTGATCGTCTCGCGCGCGATGATGCGTCCGCCGATCGCGGCCTGGATGGCGATCTTGAAGAGCTGGCGCGGGATCAGGTCCTTCAGCCGCTCGCACAGCGCCCGGCCGCGGCTCTCGGCCTGGTTCTTGTGGACGATGATGCTGAGCGCATCGACCGGCTCGGCATTCACCAGGATGGTGAGCTTCACCAGCTCGCCTTCCTCGTAGCCCACCATCTCGTAGTCGAAGCTGGCATAGCCGCGCGTCACCGACTTCAGCCGGTCATAGAAGTCGAACACCACCTCGTTCAAGGGCAGGCGGTAAATCGCCATGGCGCGCGTGCCGGCATAGGTGAGCTCGATCTGCTGGCCGCGCCGCTCCTGGCAAAGCGTCAGGACGGACCCGAGATGCTCGTCCGGCGTCATGATCGTGGCCTTGATCCACGGCTCCTGCATGCTCTCGATATGCACCGGGTCGGGATAGTCGGCCGGATTGTGCAGCTCGCGTTCCGTGCCGTCGGTCATTTTCAGCTTGTAGACGACCGAGGGTGCGGTGGTGACGAGGTCGAGGTCGAACTCGCGCTCCAGCCGTTCCTGCACGATCTCGAGATGCAGCAGCCCGAGGAAGCCGCAGCGGAAACCGAAACCCAGCGCAGCGCTCGACTCGGGCTCGAAATGGAACGACGAATCGTTCAGCCGGAGCTTGGAGAGCGATTCGCGCAATTGTTCGAACTCGGCGGCGTCGGCCGGGAACAGGCCGCAGAACACCACCGGCACCGAAGGTTTGAAGCCCGCCAGCATCTCGGAAGCGGGCTTCCGATCATCCGTGATGGTGTCGCCCACCTTGCAGTCGGCGATGGTTTTTATGCCGGCGATGATGAAGCCGATCTCGCCCGGCCCCAGCTCGGCCACGTCCTTGGGCTTGGGTGTGAACACGCCCACCTTGTCGAGATCGTAGGAGGCGGCGGCCGCCATCATGCGGATACGCAGGCCCTTCTTCAGCACGCCGTCCTTGACGCGCACCAGCGTGACGACGCCGAGATAGGGGTCGTACCAGCTGTCGACCAGCAAGGCCTTCAGGGGCGCATTGCGGTCGCCCACGGGCGGCGGCAGGCGCTTGACCATCGCCTCCAGCAGCTCGTCGATGCCGAGACCGGTCTTGGCCGACACGCGGACGGCATCGGACGTATCGATGCCGATCACGTCCTCGATCTCCTTGCAGACGCGGTCGGGGTCGGCCGACGGCAGGTCGATCTTGTTCAGGACCGGGATGATCTCGTGATTGACGTCGATCGCGTGATAGGCGTTGGCCAGGGTCTGCGCCTCGACGCCCTGGCTGGCATCGACCACCAGCAGCGAGCCCTCGCAGGCCGCCAGCGAGCGGCTGACCTCGTAGGCGAAGTCGACATGGCCCGGCGTGTCCATCAGGTTCAGCACGTAGGTCTTGCCGTCGAGCGCGGGATAGTCGAGTCGCACGGTCTGCGCCTTGATGGTGATGCCGCGCTCGCGCTCGATGTCCATGGAATCGAGCATCTGGTCGTGGAACTCGCGGTCGGTCACCGCGCCGCAGCGCATCAGCAGCCGGTCGGCCAGGGTGCTCTTGCCATGGTCGATATGGGCGATGATCGAGAAATTGCGGATCAACGACAGGTCGGTCATTTCAGCCTGGAGCCTGTTTTACTCGAGAAAGCTGTCATCCTGAGCGTAGCGAAGGATCTAATGGCGTCGAGGGCGATGAGATCCTTCGCTACGCTCAGGATGACAGGGAACGCGTTCATTATTTGCCTAACCACGCAACACGGCGCCCGTGGCCTTCGCCACCTGCGCCACGATCTTCGCACTCACCGCCTCGATCTCCGCATCGGTCAGGGTACGCTCGACCGGTTGCAGGGTGACGGCGATGGCGATCGATTTCTTGCCCTCGGCCACGCCCTTGCCGGCATACAGGTCGAAGACCCGCGCGCCCGCGATCAGCGCCTTGTCGGCGTTACGCGCCGCCCGCACGATCTTGTCCGCCTCGATACTGTCATCGACCAGGAAGGCGAAATCGCGCTCGACCGGCTGGAAGGGCGAGAGCACGAGCTTCGGCCGCGCCTTGGTCGCCTTGGCCTTGGGCAGGGGTGGCGCATCGAGGAAGACCTCGAAGGCGGCGACCGGTCCGCGCAGACCGGCCGACGTGGTGATCTCCGGATGCAGCTCGCCGAAATGCGCCATCACGCGATCGCCGAGCTTGATCGCGCCCGAGCGCCCGGGGTGATACCAGTCCGGCGCGCCCCCTTGGGCCGACATGTTGTCGACCGGCGCGCCAATGGCGGCCAGCACGGCCAGCGCATCGGCCTTGGCGTCGAAGGCGTCGACGGCCCGTGCCGGGCCCGCCCAGTTGCGCGGCACCGCCATATTGTGGCGGATGCCGGCGGCGACGGTGCGCTGGCCAGTGGGCGTGGCGTCCTTGTATTGCGGGCCGACCTCGAAAAGTGCCGGGTCGGCGAGCCCGCGCGCCTCGTTGCGCGCTGCCGCCTCGACCAGGTTGGGGAGGATCGAGGGCCGCATGGTGTCGAGTTCCGACGCGATCGAGTTCAGCAGGCGGAGGTCAGCACCACCGCCGCCGAAGCGCTCGGCCTGCTTCAGCGGCAGGAACGACCAGGTCACGGCCTCCACCAGGCCGCGCGATCCCAGCGCCCGGCGCGCCTGTGGCACGCGCCTCTGCAGGGAATCGCGTACCGGCTTGGAGGTGGGCGAGAGCCGCGGCAGCGACGTCGTGGGGATGCTGTCGAAGCCGTGCACGCGCGTCACTTCCTCAACCAGGTCGGCTTCGCCCACGATGTCAGGGCGCCACGACGGCACCGCGGCCGTCCAGGGCCCGTTTCCTTCGACGGTGAAGCCGAGCTTGCCCAGGATGGCCGCCGTCTCCTGCGCGGGCACGTCGATCGCCGTCAGCGTTTTCACCCTGTCGGCGCGCAAGGTGTAGCTGCGCTGCCAATTCGGCATGACGCCGCTCGAAACGATCTCGCTGGTCTCGCCGCCGCACAGCTCCAGGATCAGCCGCGTCGCCACCTCGGCGCCCCACCGGCAGGATTCGGGATCGATGCCGCGCTCGTTGCGATAGCGCGCATCCGACAGGATGCCGAGCTTGCGACCGGAGGCGGCGATGCCGATCGGCTGGAAGTAGGCCGCCTCGAGGAACACTTCCGTCGTGTCTTCCCGCACGCCGGTATCCTCGCCGCCCATGATGCCGCCGATGCCGTGCACGCCTTTGGAGTCCGCGATGACGGAGACCGACGGATCGAGCGTATAAGTCTTGCCGTCGAGCGCCAGGATCTGCTCGCCCTCGCGCGCCTGGCGCATGACCAGATCGCCGGAAATCTTTTTGGCATCGAACACGTGCAGCGGCCGGTTGAGGTCGAAGGTCACGAGATTGGTGATGTCGACCAGGGCCGAGATCGGACGCAGGCCGATCGCCTTCAGCCGGCGCTGCAGCCAGTCGGGCGAGGAGCCGTTCCGGAGGCCGCGGAAATGCCGGCCGACCACGATCGGGCAGGGGCTGTCCGGCTTGGCCTCGTAGCCGTGCGTCCACTTGATCGGACTTTTGTAGCTTCCGGCGATCTTCTCAGCCTTGACGGGCTTCAGCGTGCCAAGACCCGCCGCCGCGAGATCGCGCGCGATGCCGTGCACGCCCAGGCAATCGGCGCGGTTGGGCGTCACCTTGATCTCGATCACCGGATCGTCGAGGCCCAGCGCCTCGGCCGCCGGCGCGCCGGTCTTCGCCTCGGCCGGCAGGTCGATGATGCCGCTATGGTCGTCGCCCAGCTGCAGCTCGCGGAAGGAGCACAGCATGCCGTTGCTCTCCTCGCCGCGGATCTTGCTCGCCTTCAGCGTCATGTCCGTGCCGGGGATGTAGCTGCCGGTCGGCGCGAAGATGCCCTTCATGCCGGTGCGGGCGTTGGGCGCGCCGCACACGACCTGGACCAGCCCGCTGCCGGTATCGACCCGGCACAGCCGCAGCCGGTCGGCATTGGGATGCTGCACCGCCTCGACCACGTAGCCGACCACGACGCCCTT
>Ga0193726_1002031_pt1 | contig 14367 bp, 11 predicted proteins | sample H2c1metaG_FD_144928 | JGI IMG/M metagenome (GOLD analysis project Ga0193726, IMG submission 144928) | Soil microbial communities from a riparian zone of the East river system, Colorado, United States - H2c1 | ecosystem: Environmental > Terrestrial > Soil > Riparian zone | place: USA: East River... | reverse complement strand
CGGTGGTCCCCGACAGGTTCACCCGGGCCAGCGGCCCGGCGGCCGTGGTATCCGCGCGGAACGTGACCGGCGCCCCGGCGGTGCCCGAGACGGAGATGGTGGTGGCGGCGTAGTCCCCGCCGTGGACTAGGACCGTCTGCCCCGGTTCGGCCGCGGCCGCGGCGGCGGCGATCGTGCAGAACGGCTGGGCCTGGGTGCCGTGGCCGGCATCCGAGCAGCCGCTCCCGGTCTCGCTGTTGACGTACAGGTCCGTGCTGGCCGGGGCCGCGCTGGCCCGCGCGCTCGCCGGGTGAGCCGACGCGGGCGCCCCGGTCACCAGGAGCGCCGCCGCGGCGACCGCGGCCGCTGCCGTTAAGCCGCGCGCGGACACGAACGATCGTGGGCTGCGGGAAGCGACACGCATGGCTTTCCCCCCAGGGCCGGCGCGGCTGAACTCGGCTGCGCCCCCGTGATGTCGGTTCAAAACCGGTTATAACCAGTCATGGCGTGTCGAATCTACGTCACGGCGCGCGGTGTCAGCAATGGAGGATCTCTCCAGGATCCGCGGCAGATGGGACCCCGAGCGGCGGAATTAGACGGCCGATGGGTGGCCTGCCCTCGGGGTCGTCAAGATCACGCTGTGCTTCGCGCTACCGCTCCTGACGGCCGCGGCGCCGTATGGGGAATGGGGCGTGACGCGCCGGGCCGTGGACACGTGGGCGCTCAGGCTGGCCTACTGGCCGTGCGGATGGAATGGACAGCCCCCGGAGTGGAGTCAACCCGCACACACAATCCGGCCGATGGATCGAGCTTGGGACCCGGCCTGGCGGGCTAGCAGGTCCCGACACCACGTACCCGACCGCCAGTTCGGCTCCGCCGGAAAACCGGATCGCCGAGCGGGACCATCTAGGTACTGAGGGTTGCATCCGGAAGTGCAATCTAAGTACAACAGAAGTATGCCTACTTCGACGGTCGGGTTCGCGGTGGCGGATGAGGATCAGGAGCGGCTGGCTCGCCTGGTGGAGCATTTCGGGCACGGGAACCGGTCGGCGTACCTGCGGGCCACGCTGCCGGTAATGGAGTCACTAGCCCGCACCGAGCGGCTGCGTGAACTGCAGGCCCGAAACGCCGAGCGCGCTGCGGCGGCGGGCCAGCACCATGAGTCGCTGCTCGCGGACATCCGCCGGGCCTACAAGAGCGGTGTGCCAGAGCGGTGAACGTGCCCGGCCCGGTGGCGGTGCCGGTCGTGTTCGACGTGAACGTGGTCGTTCTCGCGGTTGCCGTGGGGGAGTCGCCGTTCCGGAGCTGGCCGTCGCCTCCGCCGACGCCGGGGAACCCGAGCGCGGACTGCCTGGGCGTGGTCAACGATGCGGCGGAGTTCGCGCTGTGGCTCTCGCCGCACATCTTGCCTGCTGTTTGTCCGTGGGACAGGGCCGCACGGTACGGGCGCCGGCGGACTGGACTGCCTGGAGCGGTACTTGCGGCCGGAGGCCGATGATCGCCTGGCCCGGAGGATCCGGGCTGGCTCACGCGAGCGACCAGAGAATGAACTAACAGCAGGCCGGTCCAGTGGTCGCACGGCAACGTTCGGGCCTCCTTTGACGCTTCACCGCATGCCTCCCGCCGCCAGCTCGACCGCCGCCACGGTGAGATCGGCGAGCTGGTCGAGGACGGCCGCCGCGGCGTCACGGACGTCGGCGGGAAGCGGGTAACGGCGGTCGGGGATGACCAGCGTGGTCATCCCTGCCGTCACTGCGGAACGCGCCCCATTCGCCGAGTCCTCGATCGCCGCGCAGCAGGCGGGCTCGACATCAAGCCGGCGGGCGGCTTCGAGGTACACGTCAGGCGACGGCTTGCCCCTGGGCACCTCCTCAGAGGACACCGTGGCGCGGAACCACCGGGCTAGGCCAGCGACGTCGAGGACGGTATCGATGACCGGCCGGTTCGAGGAGGATGCGAGCCCGAGTGGCCACCGGGCTCCGAGCCGCTCGACCGCGTCTACAGCTCCCGGCAGGAGCGGCAAGCGTGCTCGGTACCTGGCCAGCAGCCGGGCTACCACTTCGTCGGAGATCCGGCCCGGATCCATCTGGACACCGAGAGCATCGTGCAGGTAGGCCGACCACTCCGTCGAGCTCATGCCCTGCATGACCCCCGTGGCCTCCGGGCGCCATGTCCCGCCGGTCTCGGTCACCAGCTCGCGGCGCGCAGCGTCCCACAGCTGCTCGGATTCCACCAGCACGCCGTCCAGGTCGAATATCACCGCGTCGATCACCGCCACATTCTGACCTGCCGCGGGTGCGGGCTGAGGTGCTATCCATGGCACAGTTAGGTGATGGCCCGCAATTCACCCCGCCAGCCGGTCGAGACTGTTGTCGAGATCGACGGACCCACGATCCGCCTGGGCCAGCTGCTGAAGCTCGCCGGCCTGATCGACTCAGGTGGTGACGTGCGACCCATCCTGAGCGCCGGCCAGGTCGCGGTCAACGGAACGCGCGAGGAGCGGAGGGGACGCCAGCTCCGCGATGGTGACGTGGTCAATTTCGCCGGCACGAAGATCCGGCTGTCCGCGCCGAGTGCTTAGCGGGCCCGTTCCTGCCGGTGCGATGTCGCGGTCACCGGCGAACCTCCCGCACGAACAGCCGAATTCACTTCGTCGATCCGCGTGATCCGGTATCACCGGGACCCTCGCATCACCGCTCTCCTGGGTCGCCGGACGCAAGGCCGCGCCGGGCTGGAGGCGATCAGCAGCCCCGGATGAGCCTCAGGCCGGCGAGCTTTTGCTCCGCGCGAGCGGCTCGATGACCACCGTCCAGTACGGGGCCGCGAGCCTGGCGAGGTCATCGGGATCGGCGGTCTGCACCACGCCTCCACCCCCGAGTAGCGCGTCTAGCAGTGCGTTCACCGCCTCGGCACGCATTTAGCCGACCTGCAACTGGCCGGGCTCATCGGCCACGCCGCCCAGCAGGCGCATGTACCGCGCGATCTCTGCCTGATCCTCGGCAGTGTCCAGGTCGCCTCGCTCGTCGGCCAGGTGGTCGAGAAGATCCGGTCGAAGATGCGCTTGCCGCGGATGCCGGAAGCGGCGGCCGTGAGACGGCCAGGTGCTCCGATTTGTCCAAGGCGGTGTCCGGATCGGCAGAGGACACTCGGGATTAGGGAGGGATGCTGATGACCTCGGGCAACCACACACCAGCGGCCGGCCGCGGCCGGCCAGGGACGGCGGTCACCGACGCGGACGCGGGCCAGGCGGTGGTGGCGGCATGGCAGGCGCTGGGGCCGCTGACGGACCTGGTGACCCCGATGGCGCTCCGGGTCGCCGCGACGCTGCGGCTCGCGGACCTCATGCCCGATGACGGCACCGGCGCAGGGGCTGTCCTCGGCGACCTGGCCGGACGTGCCGGGGCTGACCCAGAGGCTCTGGCCCGCATGCTGCGCCACCTGGTGGCGCACGGGGTGTTCACCGAGCCGCGTCCGGGACAGTTCGCGGCCAACCAGACGGCCGCGCTGCTGCGCACCGGCCAGCCGGGTGCGGTGTGGCTGGACCTGGATGGTTTCGGCGGCCGGATGGATCTGGCGTTCACCGGCCTGGCGCACACCGTGCGCACCGGGGAGCCGGCCTGGGAGCAGGTTTTCGGCCAGCCGTTCTGGGACTGGCTGGACGCCAATCCCGCGATCGGCGCCTCCTTCGACGCGACCATGGCGGTGGACGCCGGGAACTCTCCGGTGGCGGACGGCTACGACTGGACGGCGGTGCGGCACGTGGCCGACATCGGCGGCGGGACCGGGACCCTCATCGCCGAGGTCCTGCGGCGCAACCCGCGGCTGCGCGGCACGCTGGCCGACCTGCCGGAAACCGCGGCGCGCGCCCGGGGGTACCTGGAGGGTCTCGGACTGGACGACCGGTGTGAGGTCGTCGGGCAGAGCTTCTTCGACCCGCTGCCCCCCGGCGCGGACGCCTACCTGCTCAACCGGGTCATCCATGACTGGGACGACGCCGCGGCGACCGCGATCCTGCGCCGGTGCGCCGAAGCGGCAGGCCGGACCGGCCGGGTGCTGGTGATCGAATCGCACGGCGCATCCGGCGGCGACACCGCCGCGTTCGCCGAGATGAACCTGCGCATGCTCGTCCTGGCCGGTGGCCGCGAGCGCACCATCGACGACTACTCAGCGCTCGCTGCCGGGGCCGGCCTCCAGGTCACCGCGGTGCACGACATCACCGGACGGCACGTGATCATCGAGTGTGTCCCCACGTGACCGGGTGCGGCAATGCCCCGCAGCAGCAACCGGTACAGGGGTGCGCCGGCTGATTGCGTGTGACATTCATTTAGGACGCCTGAGGGCGGGTTCCGCTGCCGCTCCGGTCTCGGACGGCGGCTACCGCTTCTCGCTGGCTAAGCCGGGTACCAGCAGAGAAGGCCTGATCGAATCGGTGCGCACCCAGCGCCTGGCGCATCTGGATCACCAACTCGGCCTCGCCCTGCCGTAGCATCGGCCACGTCTGCAGGCCGCCGCGCTTGCGGAGGCCCTCCGCCGCGCCTTCCAGCCGCGCGGCCCGCTCCGGGTCGCCTTCAGCGAAATCCAGCCGGGCATAGGCGGCCAGGGTCAGGGCGACGAACGGGGTGCTGCGGGACGCCAGGCTCAGGCTCAGTGCCTCGTTCAGCAACCCCTTAGCCTCGTCCAGCCGGCCACGGATGACATTCAGGATGCCCAGCATCACCCGGGAGCCCGCCGTGAGCCAGGTACCGTCGAACCCCTCTGCGCGATCGCGCGCCTCGGAAAGATGTTGCCGGGCGTCGTCGTACCGGCCCGCCGTTGTCTCGAGGGAGCCGGTGGTGAACGCGGCCAAGGCCGTCCAGAAGGGCTCGTCCTGGCCGCGGAGTGCCGCCAGGCTCGCCGACGCTTCCCGCAGGGAACCGTCGAGGTCGCCGGCGATCGGCGAGGTCCACGCCATGGCCAGGTGAGACACCGCGCGCAGGAAGGGATCCCGGATCTCCTCCACCAACGGGCCCAGGCTCTGCCGGGTCGCCAGCGCCGCCCGGTCGTCGCCCATGTCGCCGGCCAGCACAGTCGCGGTCCACAGCAGCTCGGCACGGGCCTGGGGATCCAGCGAGCCGGCGCGGGGCAGGAGCTGCTCGACCCAGGGGCGGGCCTCGGCCTGGTGGTCCCGCAGGGACCACCAGGGGTACAGGGCCCGGAACAGGTGGGGCAGCGGCGCGGGATCGTGGGCCAGGTACCAGCGCACAGCGGCGGCCAGGTTGCCTGCCTCGGCTTGCAGGAGCTCCTCCCACTCGTTCTGGCCCGCGGAACGCAGCGGCCGGTCCGCCTGCCCGGCCAGCACCCGGTAGTAGCCGGCGTGACGGCGCTCGATCTCGGCGGCGTCCGGCCGCGCTGCCAGCCGCTCGGCGACAAACTCGCGGACCGTTTCCAGCAGCCGCGGGCGGGGCCTGCCGTCAGGGCTGTCGATCTGGATCAGGCTGTGCCGGGCCAGCGCTTCGGTCAGGTCCAGCGTCCGGTCCACGCCCAGGCCCGACACCTCAGCCGCGGCCTCGGTGGTCCACCCGCCGGCGAAGACGGCCGTCGTCTCCAGCAGGAACCGCTCCGCGTCATCCAGCAGGCCCATGCTCCACTCGACCGTGGCCCGCAGAGTGCGCTGACGCTCGGGCATGTCCACCGCGCCCGTGCCCAGCGCGTCCAGCGAGGTGGCCAGCCGGCGCAGCAGTCCTGCTGGGTCGAGCAGCCGGGTGCGAGCGGCCGCTAGCTCGATGGCCAGCGGCAGGCCCTCCAGGCGACGGCAGATCTGCGCCACCGCCTCGGCGTTGTCCTCCGTCAGGGCGAAGCCGGGGCGCACGGCGCGGGCCCGGTCGACGAACAGCGCCACGGCCGGCGACGAGGCGAGCTCCCCGATCGGCGTGCCGGCAGCGTAGTCCGGCAGCGGCAGCGGCGGCACCGGATACTCCCGCTCGGCCTGCAGGCCCAGGACAGTCCGGCTCGTGGCCAGGATGTCCAGTCCGGCAGACCGGGCGAGCAACTGGCCCAGGTCGAGGGCGGCCTGAACGACCTGCTCCAGGTTGTCCAGGATGAGCAGCCACCGCCCGTCACCGAACTGCTCGGCCAGTGCTTCCGCCGGCGAGCTTGCCCCCGCTAGATCAGCCCCGACGGCCCGGCCGATGGCGGCCAGGATCAGCTCGGGCCGGGTAACCGCCGCCAGCGGGACGAACACGGTGCCCGCGGCAAAGCGATCTTGCAGCCGCTCGCCCGCCGCCACCGCTAGCCGGGTCTTACCGACCCCACCCGGCCCGGTCAGGGTCACCAGCCGCACCTCGCTGCGCTCGACCAGCGCAACTACCTCATCGATGGCCTGCTCCCGCCCGAACATCGACGTCGTAGTCACCGGCAGCACAGGAGCGGTCCGGGAACTCGGCCTCGGGGGCGGTGCCGTCACGGGCGACGGCGCGGGAGCGGTGGCAAACCGCTCGCTGAGCAGCACCGCCAGGTCGTCCCGCACCAGCCGGCCAAGCTCAGCGGACGTGCCGAACCTGCGGTAGGAAGCCTCCTGCCTGATCCGCGCCATCAGGTCGGACAGGCGCGGCTCCCGGTCAGGCGCCGGGACCTTGACGTACAGCAGGCGAGGCAGCGCCTCCGACAACTCGAATTCTTCCTCCAGGCCCGAAACGTCCATGCCGGGGACGATCTGACCGTAGCGCTGCCAGTACAGCCCGATGAAGACATCGCTCTGGGCCAGGTACGCGCGATACAGATCTCGCGGCGGGTGCGACCGGGCACCCAGCTCGAACAGCACCGGCGTCAGCCGGAGGGCGGAAATAGCGCGCGAGACAGCCCGCCGCTCCGGGGCCAGCTCACCTAGCGTGGAACTCACGAACACTCGCAGGCGCTGGTCAGGAGTCCGAATGGCCATGCTTACCCCAGGACTTCCCTCACCCGTTCCGTCCCCGGGCCGCAGCCGGGGTCTGTCATCTGCATACCCGGCTGGCCGCCGGCCCGACCATGAGAGCCCTGGCTGCGGGCCGCGTCGGAGAAGCGGGTTGATAGTGAGCGGTGGCGAGCGGATACGTCAACCAGGGTGACGGTATAGCGCCTTGGCGCGCGGGGAGGCGGGCCGCGCACAGTAGCTGGTGCGCGACCCGCCCTGGGATCTCCGTCAGTCCCCGAGGTCGCTCAGGAACCTGTCGGTGTACTCCAGCGGTGTCGTGCCGGAAATCGAGTTGCAGGTGGGGGACGCGAACGTCGTGGTCGTGGCACAGGGCGTGTCCCGGTCCAGTGACCAGATATGCAGGCCGGCCAGGCCGTTGTCGACCGCGTACGTCGTCAGCGTGTCCACGTCAGTGGCAGTGAAGGTCTCGGTAGTGGTGTCGTTCATGCCGACCATCGGCGTGACGGCGATCTTGCTCGCCGGGATTCCGTAGGTGTGCTCGAGGTTCTGCACCGCCTGGATCGCGGACTGCGCCATCTCGCAGCTGCCGGAGACAACGACGCAGACGCTGCTGGACGCGCTGCCGTAGTCCATGGTCATCAGGTTGATGACGTAGTTCTCCAGGCTGGAGCCGAGCACCGCCTCGACGACCTCGTTGCCGAGCGAGTTCACGCTGCCGCCGCTGCCATCGGATGATCCCAGCGTGGCGAGCGTGAACGAGAACTGCAGGTGCGGGTATTGCGACTGCGCTCCCGCCGCCGCGCTGACCAGATCTTGGATCTCCGACTCGGTCTGGCCGCCTTCGATGTCGAAGTCAATGCCGACCAGGTTCGGGCTGGCGTAGCGAGCGATGAAGGCATCCATGCCAGCCGCCGAGTCGCAGGTGAAGGTCCCGGCTTCGCCGCCGGTCGAGACAACGTAATTCAGGCCGGCAGCTTGGAGTTGCGGAACGTTCTCGGACGCGAGGCTGGCACCAGGGATACCGCCCCAGTTCTCGCTGCCGCAGGCTCCGGTCGCGAACGCGAGCGTGATCGCAGGCAGCTTCGGAATGTAATTCGACACCAGGCTGCCGGACCCCACCACCGGCAGGTCGCTCCCTTCCACGGCCGACTGCATCTCGTCGGTGTTCCAGTTCATGTTGATGGTGACGTCCTTGTACGGGCTGAAGAGCAGGCCGCTTACCGAGCCCGTTGTGCCGGACCCTGATCCCGATCCGGAGCCTGACCCCGATCCGGAGCCGCCGGTGCAGGAGCCGTCTGATGTCCACGGCTCTCCCGAGCCGCTCGGGCCGCTGTTGGTTGCCGGGTCGTTACCCTGAGTCCACCAGTTGGCGGTGTAGTTGATCCCGTTCTCGCTGGCCTGCTCGTTGGCGGTATAGACAGTGGCGGCACTCCACGCCGCGGCACATGCGGTCGATGCCTGCGCGGCTGGCCCGGAGGCCAGCGCGAGGATCGAGCCGCCGGTTGCTAACCCGAGCGCTGAGCCAGCGATGAGCGCTGTGCGCAGAATTCGGCTTCCGACCTGCATAGGCCCTCCAGAGGGGGAGATGAGCTGGGTGGTCTGGTGCCTCGGATGAGCCGGTAAATCCGTGTTGCTACCTGTTTGTATGTCCGGAGAGCCGGGCCGTCAAGACTTACTATAAGGAAACTTTCTTGTTAATTTGAGCTGGAGTCTCCGCGATCCTGCGGACCAGAACCTCCGGGGTGATCGCCGCCTGAGGCCGGTGACAGCCCGTGCTTCTACTTGTGACGGGGCCGGTGTCCCGCGCCGGGACGCTGAGTGTCGGATCGCGGCCGGGCTGTTCGTTGCAGGGGTGAGGACACACTCCGGACCTAAGGTCGTGATCATGACACCGCTCACCTCGGGCACCACCGCCCGCCGCATGTACGGGCTCGTGGAGCCGATCGGGCTCATCCCCTATGCGGCTGGCGAGCCTGCCGAGGCGCTGCTGGCGCTCGGCCTGCGCAACTACTGGGACGCCTATTTCGCCGGGCGGGCCGCCCCGCTGGGCCGCGATGTCCCGGCTGGCGTCGTGCACGCGATCTTCTACAACTTCGCCCCGGGCGAGGCCGCCCGCCACATCCCGCGTGTCTGGGACACGATCACGCCCGAGGCGGCGCTCGCGGCGCGTGACCGAGGGTGCGTCGTGGCGCTACGGCGGATGCTCGGCGACCTCGCCGACAACCCGGGTGTCGCGCGGGCTGCCCACCTCGCCGTCAAGGCGGCCACCTGCACTCGTACAGAGGGGCGTCCCCTCTACGCGGCGCTGCGGACGCTGTCGGCCCCGGAGCAGCCGCTTGCGCGGCTGTGGTACGCGGGCAATTTGCTGCGTGAGCACCGGGGCGACGGCCATGTCGTCGCGCTGGTCGCCAACGGCATCGGCGGCACGGAGGCGCACGTGCTGCTCGCGTTGTCAGAGGGCATGCCGGCGGAGAAGTTCGGCCGGGTCGGGCACCTGCCGCACGCGCAGCTGGCCGCGGTCGTGGACGGCATGCGCGAGCGCGGCCTGATCGGCGCCGATGGCTGGCTCACCGCCGAGGGTCGCGCCACCAAGGCCCGGATCGAGGCGCTCACTGACGACCTCGCCGCGCCGGCCTACGACGCCCTCGAACCGAGTGAACTCGGCTCAGCTCATCGCCGACCTCGAACCCATCGCCGCCGCATTGAACGCCGCATACGACGCCGAAGACTAGCCCTCGGTTCGCCACCTGCTGGCCGGTGGCCGGACCGTCCTGCTCCGTCGCCGTGTCTCCTCGCCGGCTAACAGCCAGAGGTGCCCACCAGGCAATCTGCGCCAGAGCCATTCCGCTGACAAGACGCGTCCTTCGCTCGGACGATGCCGCAACCTGCCATGGACCGAACATGGCGCTAGCCGCGGATGACCTGATCCCGCGAGTCCACTCGGAGGGTTGTGATGGGCATCATCGCCAGATGACCACATCCGCATCTACCGGGGCGCCAGCGCCAGACCCGATGCTTGACGAGCTGACCCGGAAGTCCGGCAGGGTCAGCTGCGGACGCCAGCGGCCGCTGTCGCCTTGCTTCACCATCTAGTCGAGCACCTTGTGTAATCCATCCCGGAAGGAAGCATCACATGGCCTCGCTGGTCCTGAAGATGTCGGTCTCGCTAGACGGGTACGTCGCGCCAGCTGACGGGAGCAGCGACTGGATCGCCGCGGGAAGCTCCGATGACGCCCTCAGCTGGAATGTCGAGACCGTGAGCAACGCCGGCGCGCACCTCATGGGTTCCACTACGTACGCCGGGATGGCCGCCTACTGGCCTGGCGACTCTGGGCCGTTCGCCAGGCCGATGAACGAGATCCCCAAGGTCGTGTTCTCGGGCTCGCTCACTTCCGCCGGCTGGGGCGAGACCACGATCGCCGCCGGAGACCTGGCCGAGGCCATCACCCGGCTCAAGAAAGAGCGCTCCGGCGGGTACCTGCTCGCCCACGGCGGGGCACGGTTCGCCCGGTCGCTGATCGCGACCGGCCTCATCGACGAGTACCGCCTCCTCATCCACCCGGCCATCCTGGGCGCGGGCGAGCGGATCTTCCCCGCGCCGCTCACCATCGAGCCGGTCAGCACCACCGTCTTCAGCGGCGGAGCCGTCGCCCACGTCTTCGCCGCGCACCCGTAAGGGAGCCTCTGGCGGGAGCCTCTGGCCGCGAGCCGCAGGCCGGGCGCCAGGCGGGCGACCTGGCAGTCAGCGACGGCAACTGCCGGTGTGCAGCATGCGCCCTGGGTTAGGCCCCGACTCGAACCGGCGGGCGGCTCAGAATCGCGTGTAGGTACCGCGTACTAGAATGGTATGGATTTCGCTCCAAATGCATCTGGTTCCCGGGCAAGTCACCTTGATGGCTTCGCGCCGACCGGACCCTCATGCGTGACGTGCTCGGTACTTTCCGTAGCCAGTCGCATACGGAGCCGGGCTGATCTGGGGAGCGCGGGACGTTGGAACAGCGCGGCAGGGGACTCGTCCTTGCAGCGACACTTACCGGACAGTTTGCGACCGGCTTTCCCGTCACGATCCTGAGTGTCGTTCTCCCGGTCATCTCTCGCGGTTACGGTGTGTCACCGGGTTTGCTGACCTGGGCTATCACCGGTCCCATGCTGGTGATGGCCATCTCCACCCCGGTATTCGGGAAGATCGGGGATGTCTTCGGGCACCGGCGGCTCTTCCTCATCAGCCTGGCCGGGTCGGCCGTCCTCGCCCTGATCACCGCCGCAGCACCGACGGCCGCTGCGCTGATCGCGATTCGCATCGCCAGCCAGGCGTTCGGCGCCGCAGCTCAGCCGTCAGCTCTGGCCCTGATCATGCGGGTGTACCCGCCAGCTGAGCGGGGGCGGGCTTCCGGCTGGTGGTCCATGGTGGGGGCCGGCGCGCCGGTCGTAGGCCTGGTGATCGGTGGCCCGCTGGCTCAGGTGCTCGGCTGGCGCTCGCTTTTCCTGATTCAGGCGGGGCTGACCGCCGTCGCGCTGGCCATGGCCATTCCGCTCTTGCCCAAGGGCCAGGTAATCCAGCGGGTCAAGGTGGACTACCTCGGCGCCGGCCTGCTGATGGCCGGGGTGCTGGGCTTCTTGTTCGCAGTGAACCGCGCGCCCGCGGTCGGCGTCTCTCCGCTCATCGTCGCAGTGTTCCTGGCCGGCCTGGTGGCGATGGCCCTGTTCGTGTGGCGGCAGCTGCGGACTGCGTATCCGCTGATTCAGCTGTCCTACTTCCGCAATCCGGGCTTCGGCCTTCCCATCGCCGTTCTGTTCTGCATCTTCTTCGGCTACATGGGCGGCTTCGTTATCAGTCCGATCTACGTCGAGTCTGGGCTAGCCCTGTCTCTGGCGGCGACGTCGTTGGTCATGATGAGCCGGCCTATCGCGAACAGCCTGCTATCCCCGGTCTGGGTGCGGCTGCCGGCTAGGTGGAACCGCCACGGGCCCGTGCTGGGAAGCCTGCTGTCTGTCGCGGCGATGGGTACCTTCGCGGCCGGCGCAGCAGATCACTCGGTGCTCGCGTTCATCATCGGCAATGTCCTGAGCGGGCTCGGCGCGGGCATCGCCCAGCCCGCCCTCACTGCCACGATGATCAACTCCGTGAGCACCGCGGACCAGGGCGCAGCCGGCGGCCAGCAATTCATGGCCACGCAAATCGGGGCGGTGCTCGGAATCAGCGTCCTGGGCGGGATCGCGGCCGGCCACCGGGTGACCGGGAGCGCGCCGGCCTGGGTCCTGGCCTATCTGGTCGGCGGCGCCGTCGCTGTCCTCGCCGTCGGGCTAGCCCTGCTGCTGAGCAGGCACGAGCGCAAGGCCGCGGCGCAGGCCGACGCGGAAGCCGCCAGTCCCGCCGAGGCGGCGGATTTCGATCGTTTCGTCAGCCTGGTCGGCGATGCCGGCGAGCGACAAGAACACGCACCGGCCGGGCAGCCGGCCGTTCCAGCCTGCTCGAGCCGACAAGCTCGTGAGACCTAAAGGCGATGTCGGACACCTGAGATCGCAGATGCCCTGTCGGTCTCGCTGAACACAGCTCGCGCGTGATTCTCGCCCTCCTACAGCGGCCAGACCGGCGCCGTGCATCAGGTCACCGACGACAACGGCGGTTCCTGGACCATGAACGCGCCCACCGTGGCCGGGTCCAGCCAGGAATACGTCGGTGCCGTCCTGGGCCAGGACCCGCAGGACTACTGGCGGCTGGGCGACACCGGCGGCGGCTTCACGGCCCTGAACCAGGTCGACGGGGAGCAGGCGTTCTACTCCCAGAGCATCAGCCAGGCCCAGCCGGGCCCGTTCCCCGACGCGTTCTCCTCCACCTTCAACGTCAACGGCACCGGGTCGTTCGTCCTGCCCGAGAACCTGGGGCTGGACACCGGGGCCAGCGAGTCGGTCAGCCTGTGGTTCAAGACCACCGCGACCGGCCAGGTCCTGGCCGGCGCTTCCGCCGACCAGATCGGTGCCGGGACCACCAGCACGACGACCAGCGGCTTCGTCCCGGTCCTCTACGTCGGGGCGGACGGCCGGCTGCAGGGCCAGTTCTACACCGGCAGCGCCGCCAATACGATCAGCACGTCCACGGCCGTCAATGACGGACACAGGCATAACGCTGTGCTCACCGCGGGCGCCGATCCCGCCGGCGGCGGCGGCTCCCAGCAGGAAGACCTGTACCTGGACGGCCAGCTCGTCGCCCACACTCTGGCCGGGCAGGGCGCCACGGGCGTCCAGGCCAACAACACCTACTTCGGGGCCGGGTTCCTAGGCGGCTCGTGGCCGGACATCCCGGCCGCGGACCAGACTGCGGGCAAGGGCACCACCGCCTTCTACACCGGGTCGATGAGCGATGTGGCGTACTACCTGAGCCAGCTCAGCGCGGCCCAGGTGGCCCAGGAGTGGAACGCCGCCCAGGGCGCGGCCGGGCCCGGCCCGTCGGAGACGGCCACCGTGACGGACCCGGGCGGGAAGACCGTCGCGTACCAGATGGACCCGCTGAACGGGGACCGGCTCACCGCCCAGACCGACGGGCTCGGCAACACCACCAAGTACGGCTACGACACCGACGGGTTCCAGGACTCGGTGATCGACCCCAACGGGAACGTGACCTTCACCGGTCACGACATCCGCGGGAACGTCACCTCGCAGACCACCTGCCAGAGCCAGACCGAGTCGCAGGAGCTGGCCGGGCTGTGCTCGACGGCGTACTTCAGCTACTACCCCGACGACACCTCCGCCATCCTGACGCCGGATGCCCGCAATGACCTGCCGCTGACCGAGCGCGCCCCGAGGAGCCAGGGCTGGCCAGGAGCGGCGCTCTCAGGGATGCGGCTGTGCAGGTGCATGACTTGGCAACACCCGCGATTCGGCATGCGCAGTCAACAATCGCGCTAGCTGAAGCGCAGTTGGCAGACGGGTCATCAGAATTCTTCGCCTCGGCGTCGGGCGGCCGATTTTCGGCTGACCAGATTGGGCTCTTGAAGGAGTTAGGGGTGCCGGAGTCGAATATCATACGAGGCGCCGGGCATGCGGAGGTTAACATTCTCAACTCGCTCCTCCCTGCCGACTCATCGATAGTAAGGTGGGGGATCGCATCGGCAGGAAGTAATAAACCCTCCCCTTGCGAGGAATGCGCGCCGTTCGTGGAGGGAGTTATCGAGGGGTGGTCGGAGTGACTACGTCCGATGTGGGCGCCCTTGTAGATCAGAAGGTGCGTGATCTGCTTGCCCGATCTGAAGGTCACGGGTGGATGGCGTGCGCCATGATCTGGGCACGGGTATTCGTCCTCGCCGCACCCGGTTGGGCGAGGTGGCCGGAGTACCTTGACCTCGTGCAAGAGGCGTTTCCGCTTGCCATGCTGCGAAGCGCTGAAGCCGACATCCATTTCCCCCCCGAAGCGCTGCTCGCAAGGCTCCGGAACTTCAGCATCGAAGATGACGGATCCGCCGAGTGGCAGTTTGTAATTGACCTCATTGTCATGGTCA
>Ga0193726_1002030_pt1 | contig 14382 bp, 15 predicted proteins | sample H2c1metaG_FD_144928 | JGI IMG/M metagenome (GOLD analysis project Ga0193726, IMG submission 144928) | Soil microbial communities from a riparian zone of the East river system, Colorado, United States - H2c1 | ecosystem: Environmental > Terrestrial > Soil > Riparian zone | place: USA: East River... | reverse complement strand
GGAAGCCTGAGCCATTCTGGGATCTTGTTGCCCCGGCGCATTGTTCGCCAGCAGCACGCCGGGAACCGACGTAGTGGCGATGGCTATCTGGCCGATTCTGGCTACGACGGTCCCTGCCGCGGGGGCTCCGTTTCCTGTGGCTGCCCCGGGGTCGCCGCCCGTGCCTTGCCCAGAGCCACTCCCCCTGCTGCCGCCACTGGTACCACTTGCGCTCGGGCTCGAAGAGCCGCCCGCGGGAGGTGCGCTCACAGCGCCGGACCGGCTCGTCGTTGCCGTATCCCCCGCTGGAGCGATCGACCGAATCTGCGAATGAACGGCCAGATTCTGCCCGCCCTTCAACTCGAAGTGGTCAAACTGGAGCACCACCTGGGAATTCTCGCCCGCCCCGCTCGGCTTGGCGCCGAGTACATGGCCCACCAGCTTCGAACCCTTGGGAATCTCGGTTCCGTCGGCAGTCTTTACTGACGCCTTGGTCTGGACCACTACGCTGTCGCCAGTCTTGGCGGTCTTTGAGTCAAGCTTGCTCACAAGTTCGGCGTTGACTGGACTCATCTCTATAGCGGGAGCCTCCCGACTCGCGGACGGACTGTTCGGCGAAGCCGGCTCGGTGTCCGAAGGGTTCTGCTGGGTGGCGGGTCTATTCGGCTGGCTGGCCGAGGGTGGCTCCTGCGCCACGAGGGAAAAGCTAGCTAAGACAAATAGGGTCGTTACGAGCGTTGTGCTTCTTTTCATGAAATATCCTCCATCGGTTCCCACACTTCCGAGTCCACACCTCGGCAGCCCGGTCACGAGTTTCCAGATACGTCGCAAGTCTCATGCCAAACCAGGGATCTCCGCCCAGATTGCTCCAAGGAGTTGACTTGCAATGATTTGACGTTCGGCCGCGCATGACAGGCGCAATTCCGAATCGGTGCTGCACCGAATTCTCTCCACAGATCAAGTAACTCTTCCCAAGTCGAAACTCCCAACTTGTGGATGCCAACGACTTGCTTCTGAGATAAGAGATATTTCGTAACCCCGCTCTCCGAATTTCAATCCTTCAAGGTTTATTAATTCCATCGGGTCTCCTGTGTCGGACGGGCACCAACGAGGTCTCGCTCCTGCTCGACCCATGACGTGAAGTACCTGTCGGCATCCGACGGCTTCCACGTCCCCGCGAGGATCGATGTGACGACTCGACTCGGGACGCCGAAGGACAGCCCGATGAAATACGGCTCGACTGCCAGCGCAGAGAGACGGCAATCTTCATATAATGTTGCCGTGGTTAGCAGACTTGTGGTTGAAAATCTTCGCCGGAACGGCGGCCGAACTCTACTGAGCGTTCTGGCCAGTGGCGCGGAAGTCGCGATGATTTTGGCATTAGTCGGAATCACCACTTGGTAGCGGTCTGGATACGAGAGGAGCTGAATATGCTTAAGTTCATTGGGTTCGGATTGGTAAACCTCTTGGTTCTGGCGTGCTTCGCATCGGCACAGAGTTCCGGTGAGCCGAAGGTGGCTACTACCGTGGGTCCGCGTCCAGTTGAAGACGTGATTCTTCAATGGGAAAAACTTTATGGCTGGAACATTGCTTACGAAGACCCGCGCTTCGAATACGCTGATGACCTGGAAGATGTGACCGTAAAAGTACGAAAGGACTTGAAACCGGGGGAGCCCATCGATCCGAACAAAAGGATCATTGCCGCACGTGAGCGGCCACTCTCCGTGACCTATTTCAAACCGACTGGTGTGGATGACGCGGCTGCGGAATTGGAAGCGTCTCAGCGACTGGTCGATGCGTTTGCGAAGATTGCTGGAAATACATTCATGGTCTCGCGATCCGATGGGCGAGTGCATATCGTGCCGGATCAGATCAGGGATGAATCAGGACACCTTCAACACAACGAGCCAATGATGAACACGCTCATCAGCGTGCCTCCACAACCCAGGACTGGCGGGGAATTGCTGAGTGCGATCTGCGATGCACTGTCGAGCGGGACCGGGCACAGCGTCGGCGTTGGTACTATTCCAGCCAATGCGATGGTGCAGTTTCGCACTGAGGCAGGCTACGAAAACCGTACCGCTCAGGAGGTTTTAGAAGATTTCCTTAACAAAATGCCAAATGGCACTCACTATACCTGGGCGCTATTGTTTCAAAAAGATTATGCGCTGAACATTCACATGGTTCCACAACTGAGCACGTCGGCTCCGCCCCCTGTCGCGATAAGACAACCCAGGACTCGACCAAAAGGTAGCGTGCGCACAATCCCACCTCCGCCGAAAGCTCAATAGAGACATTTCAGCCGTGTAGGAGGGAACATTCTGCACTCGGAGGGAGCGTCGTGCAGTCTCTAGGTCCTTTCTTCTTTCATTTGCAGTGGAGACTTGAAGCATAGGAAATTCGAAGTCCCGTGTCATAACAACTCGGGATTGAATGAGCGCAAACATTGCGTTCTCAACAGAGTTTCTAAAAGTTGCGGGTCAAGAGCTGAGTCCAGCAGGGAAAGCTTATGGGGAACTTGAGAACTGGTTCGGACTCCTCTCCATCACGCTCGCTCCAAAACCCGACGGGCCTACATTCCGCAAGAACTGGTTTCACTGATAAGAGACTCGTTCCCGTTGTTCCAGACGCAGCCTTCGGTAACTGTTGGAAAAGCGCGATTACACCAACTAGTTGGGATTCAGGACACTTACAGACCTCTTATCAGGTTGTGCTGTGGAAACAAGAGAGTTTCCTGGTACTAGGCTCGTTTCTGAAGCCGTATGCCTTCGGTGGAGCGCGGGGTAAAATCCGCTAGGCCTAGGGTTGCTCCTGGGTGTTGGAAGTCGCCTCCACACACTGTAAGCCTGTCTTTATGTGAACAACAGTTGGCAACTCGGCAGAGACAAGCGTTTCCGATGTAATCGGGTGCTGATTGGTCCCTTCGCATTTGTCATCTATGAACTCGAATGAGCACGTGACTTGAAGTGTGTGCTCCTGGTCCGAAGGCTTAAAGCGCCACTGCCGCAGTGCTTCTAAGACGTAGTCCTCAAAAACGGCGTTAGCACTGATTGTCTTAACCTCTGTCACAGCTCCGTCGCGATTGACCGTGATACGGGTCAGGGTTTTGCCCATTTTTCGTTGGTCTTTAGCAGCCCGAGGATAGGCAGGCGCAACGAACGTGACCACCGCTGGCATGTCCTTCTGGGCCGTAGCGGGAGCTTGGGCAAACAGAAGAGAGGCAGAAATCAAACTCAACCGTGCAATGCGCATTGTTATTCCTCACGGCAACAGGTTACTGCTGGGTCAGCCTGATTGTGGGGCACCCGAAGCGGTCCTGGCAACCCAACTCGAGTTTTTCCGCAACCTGCTAGAGAGCCGATTTCGAAATCGACTACTTGTACACACCGCCAAAGGGTGGACTAAGCTTCTTGGAATCAGTAATCTGGCGGAGAGGAGGGCCATACAATGGTATGGACAACTATCAGAGATTTTGGGAGGCCTACATGTGGTGGGCCTTGGGACCGGTATACGAAGACGTAAGCCACCGGATCCTGCCGTACTAGAGGAGAGCAGCGTGATTACCTATGGATCTATATCGTCGCGTCTTGCTGTCTGCTGGCCGGGCCTCGTCGTAATAATCGCACAATTCGCAGTGTCTCAGTCCTCGCCAGCGAACCAGCGAATACTTACGGAGCTTCCAAACTGCAGCGTTCTCCGTACGGAATTGGAGCGTCGTAATCGCAGCAACGGCGCTGATCAAGCCTATATGCAGAAAATGCGGCAACAAGGAGTAAAACACGCGTTGCTGTTAATACATGCTGACCTCCGTCAAGGCAAAACAAACAACATACGTGTCGACCGCCGATTATATTTCCGCTCCTTCGACGGTCCTGATGCTCAAATCTTAGATCAAACAGCTCTCAAGACAATTGAATCGAGTGGCCTGGGAACGGATTTGGAAGCGATCGCTAGTAATCGTGTCTCCAAAGCACCTCTTGTAAGAGGACCCGACATGCACTTGGGATCTGTCCATGACGTATCTAGCATTATCGAATTCTTCGCGGACCCATCGGTACCACAACGCAAAGTGGTGTTATTGCCCTCTGGTCACCCCACTCCGCTAACCGAAGCAGTCATAAATGGAGATGCGCTTCGAACTCAGGAATTGCTCGCATCGCACAAGTTTGCACAAAACGAGTTCGATCGAGCACTTTTCGATGCAGCACTCAGTCGTTACGACAACACGACGGTGATTAAACTCTTATTGCAAGCGGGTGCAGATGTAAATGCTCGCGCTCCGGACGGTACCACTCCACTTATGAATTCCGTCGCCCACCCTTGTAATCTTCAGCCTTTGTTAGAGGGAGGAGCGGATCTAAATGCGCGAGATAAGTGGGGACGCGATGCCCTACGGGTTGCTCGTGAGGTGAAGGAAAACACTGCAATTCGTTTGCTTGAAGAAGCGAGTTCTAAAAAGGAACCCAAATCGTGAGTCTGCAACCCTGAGTATCACTCGGATCGTAGCCAAGGCTCTTCATCAATGGGACAAAGACTGATTTCGTATCCACTGAAAGTACATCCGAGAGTGCTCGAAATGCGGCGTAGCTGACAGCCTTTTCTTTATTGGAGTTTGTGAGCTCTGGTAACGGGCGCCGCAATGCGCCTCCAAGCTGAGTCGCGATGGCATGTTCGTCGTACGCCGCCCAAGCGTCATACATGCATGTGTGAACGACAGCTAAAGCCCGCGCAACCATAGGCGCACCGAGTTTGCCTTCTCGGAAGCCCTGGAAGGTTGGAGTGTCCCAAGAAATTACAACGTTCGGAAGTTGTTCAGAAGACGGAATAGCAATAGCCCGGCCCGAAATGGACAGGAGGGCTATCAAGATAATAGATGGTTTAATCTGCAAACGTTCACCTTAGCACTTGCCGCTCTCTGTCTTGAGACTTTGAAACGCTCAAGGAGAAAGGCTTGTTCTCCCCGTACGGTGTTTCACCACAAGATGATATCAACGCGACAGGAAGTGGTCGGGGCAGATTGTAAGACGGCCCAATAGTCGACCCCTGACTTAACGGCGACCTCGTCCAACAACTGTCCCAGGGTTAACGTGCCGGCCGCCACAGTAATGGCATCATTGTGCTCTTTAAATTCGTGGCCGTTGAACAGTTCTCCTCGAGAACAATTATTAGACTTCAGCCACAGCAAAAGTTCCGGCCTCTTGCCAAGGTCCTCCCATATTTCGCGCCTGGTTTTTTTCGCTGCCCCCAGGTATGACATCGGCACATCTAAAAAGGCGACATGCAATCGCGACGAAACACGTGGATGATCCCCCCGCTGGTTTCTTCCCATCCGTAATCTGGAACTTGAGAAACAAAAGTGTTTAGCAAATCTGCAACTGTTCCGCCCAGGAAATCTAATACGATTGTGGACCCCCTTTCGGGCTGAATCGCATCCACGCCGACGGGCACATGTGCTTTTTGCGAAATCTCCGCAAGTACGTTGTAGACGCCGAATTCTTCGATATGTACGCTTTGCACCTTCCTTGTCGACAGGTTACTTGTGTTAGCTCTCACAGTATCCTGATTCATGCAGAGCCCTTGCCCAACCAGGATAACTATGACAAACAGGCAACGCTTTATCATGACCTTCCCCATTTTCTAATTACAGTGATACGTCGGCTGACTACATGTGGCAGGATTAGATGTCACATCCGTGATAATCACGTTTGTCGACGTGAATCGTACGCAATTTACCGGTATGGTATGACCAGTGACTGACAATGTCTGTTTATCAATGGAGCACGTGTTGCCAGGAAGAGCCGCAGTGCCTATGATTGCCACTTCATCAATGAACACGCCAGCCGGATTCGTAATGTTATCTTCATTATGCATCTTTGTGGTTTGATTCTGGTCGACGACAGATACGGTTTCATTAACAGTCATATTTTGTCTCCTGACATGACCACTTTGATCTTTCACTTGATATGTCACGCAACGCCGATATCCATATCCGCTGCTTTGAGGTTTGGGAGTCGCACGACGTCCAGGTTTGATTGCTATAAGCCTGGAACGGTTGCGAATCGATAGTTGCAGATTGGAATTGGCATCGTTGCCGATATCTGCACGTACAAGTTATTGCTGGAAACCGAGGCTCCATCTGGGCCCAGTGCATGCAAGGTAAGGCTTGCTGTCCCTCTGCTGTCTAAATGCGTCTTTAGCCATTAATAGCCTTGTCATTTCACCGCGCTGCCGAGGAATTTGGCATCGACCGCAGCAACATTTCCGACATGGAGCGTGGCAAAAAGAATGTCTGTCTGCCGACAATGGAGGTCCTAGCCCAAGGCTTTGGGATTTCTTTGGCTCAGCTTGTCAGGGGCCTAGATCGTTGACGGCATGAGCAGCGCGATTTTCGACCCTGTTTACAATAACAATTGTGCGATTTTGCCCAAATTGGCTCTTGTACTAAACAATTCTAAGTGTAGAGTGGTGTAAAAATGGGCCCGCAAGACCAAATTCTGGCCAAGAAGTGAGGAATTCTTATGACTAGCCGAGGCCGAACGCAGGCTTGGATTTCTGTTACGAGTGTGCGAGCCGGGGGCTCGACTCTCGCGTTGGCGATTCTGTGGGTGCTCTTTGCGGTGCAAACGACTCAGGCACAAACTTTCACTATTCTTCACAACTTTACGGGCGGGGCTGATGGAAGCGAACCCGTAACGGGATTATTCCGCGACGGCGGGGGAAATCTTTACGGCACCACAATTGCGGGAGGGACCTTTAATCTTGGAACGGTATTCAAGATCGACAAACGGGGGCAAGAAACAATCCTTCATAGCTTTGCTGGCGGCGCAGATGGCGCGAGTCCGAGGAGCTTGCTGAGAGACCATGAGGGCAATCTCCTTGGCGTTACGTTGGCTGGAGGAACTGCTGAGGCCGGAACCGTCTTTAAGATCGACAAGACCGGCTTGGAAACGGTAGTGCACGCTTTTACGGGTGGTGCAGACGGGGCAGCGCCCTCAAGTCCCTTGGTGCTGGACAAAACTGGCAATTTGTATGGGTCCGCGGTTACCGGCGGAGATTTCACCTGCAACGCCCCGTACGGATGCGGAGTCGTATTTAAGATCGATTCTTCTGGGAACGAGACGGTTCTTTATGCCTTTACTGGCGGAATAGGCGATGGCTCGTTCCCAAGTGGCAACTTGGCGTTGGATAACAAAGGAATCCTCTATGGCACGACCAACGCGGGCGGAAGCATGTCTGATGGAACAATCTTTGCGGTGAATACTGCGGACGGTGCTGAACGTCTGTTATTTCAAGACTTCGGAAAATACGCGTTTCAGCCGAGCGGTGTCATCAGAGACGGTAAGGGGAACCTTTACGGAACAACTCGCTTCGGCGGAATCCTCCACGGACCAGGCTGCCAATCTTTCGGCTGCGGAACAGTCTTCGAACTGCAAGCGAATGGGTACCTGCACGTTCTACATAACTTTTCGAAAGCAACGGAGGGTGCATTTCCCGAGGGATTATTGCGCGATAAGACTGGCAACCTGTACGGTGTTGCCGTCGGGGGGGGAACTGGGGGATGTCGTGCAATGGGATGTGGAACAGTGTTTGCGGTGGATCCAACAGGTGACTTCGCGTTGCTGCACACATTTACTGGCGGTGCTGATGGCGCTTCTCCGGAAGGTGTGTTGATCCGCGATGCGCAAGGAAATCTTTACGGAATCGCGGGCCAGGGTGGCACTTCGAACAAGGGCGTCGTGTTTGAAATTACGCCCTAAGTTGTTTTTCGCCAATCGACATCCGGATCTTGCGCCGAAATGGATGGCTTGAGCCGGGGCAGTGCCTCCAACTCCGATGGTTGCTCGATGAAAATATAGTCGCGCCTCTGACCATTAAAACTGAACCCGAACAGGTGATTCTGGCGTACCGCCGTCAAAATAATGAAGGGGTGTTGCAGGACATACAATATCCCGTGTTACTGACCCGGACGTCGTGCCCAAACGGCGGCGAACGAAGGAAGCGGGTGGCTGTTCTGTATGGAGGCAAGATCTTCGCTTGTCGGCACTGTTACCAGCTTATCTATGACAGTCAACGCTCCCGCTGCCCTCGACGGAAGCGAATTGCGAAGTACAACCCGAAGCCTCGAATCTGACTTGGGAGTAAAGCCTCCACTGTTGTTCAGACTTCCCAGAGTTGCTCAAGTCCAAGAACTGAGCAACTCTGAGCGAATGATCAAGTCTGTCAGTCCGGCACACAAGCTTGGCACTGACATCCGGTAAACCGTCCAATCGGAGTGAGGACGTGAAGACCGAACAATTCGTCGATGTAGCAAATGATGTCGCAAATTGAGAGGCGGTACGCGGGAACATCGGTCAATTTGAGAGACTCTGGGCCCCGCTCTACGTGGTGAGTGGAATTGAAGTGGAATTGAAGTGCTTGACTGTCCAAGTAGGCTGCTGTTGCCCCTGCTTGGCTGCTCGCAGAAGTCCAGCCCCTTTAGAGCTGCGCTTGACTGGGGGATCTACTCAACTCGGGACACCTTGTTTCGGCTTTAACACCTTTCACTAAAAACGATTCAGTGCGCTAGTCTAGGTTTAACCGGAGTTATCCAGAAAAGGGGCTTCGCGGAGATTGCAAGAGCGAGCATTACAATCCTGAGCGCGCGGATGCACTCCAGGAACAGGCCAACATTGCTTTGCGTCACTTTTGCTCAAAGGGCGACCTGAAATGGATCAGCCTCATGCTTTGGGCAGGAGCCGATGCCCGCTCGATGGGACCAAGCCTCGAGGAGGAATACACAAACGACCCCGAATGTTATACGACTGGTCTAGAACAAGCGTCTTATGCCGGAAACGTCGAGGTACTGAAGAAACTCAAGCCGCGAGCAGAACGTGACAATCTCGAAAAGTTGCTTCACACGGCCGCAATCTCAGGTCGAAAAGATGCTATCCAGTATTTGCTGGAGATCGGGGCGAAAGCAAGACCAGGAAAACGGTGGCTCTTCGGCATTAGACACATGCTTGTGGCGACTGAGCTTTGGACGTTCTAGCGTTTATGGTGAGAAGCGGCTGGCGTCGAAATACGATGGCTCGGCCGCACGGGAGTGCGTGCAGGAACTCCTTGTCCATGGCGCGGTCTGGAACCTACCGAGCCGACATCACTTCGTCGCACGCTTTGCGAAATTGTATTGGGTCTGTGGCCGGCAGAGTGGGTCGAGCTTCCTTGGCCCGAAAACCCTCGAGAACTCATCTTGAAAGATGGAAGCAGCAAATGAAGCGATCCAGCAGAGCATTGAACGCAGCACGGACAAGCCTTTAGTCGACCGAAACCAAGAGTGACTTCTCCCATTCAGTGGCTGGCTACAGCATTCTCCCGATTGCCCACCTCTCTTTTTGCGTTCTACAATAAAAAGCATGTTATTGCCAAAATCCTCATGAATATTGCTCAAGTCGCGCCTTTATATGAACGAGTTCCGCCCGTGGGGTATGGGGGGACAGAGAGGGTGGTGTCGTGGCTGACGGAAGACCTGGTTCGAATGGGTCACGCTGTAACACTCTTTGCAAGCGGGGACTCTCAAACGAATGCGAGTTTTGTCTCTGGAACTCCTACGTCTCTGCGAAGGAATCTTGATTGCCAGGATTCGTTAGTACACCATCTCCTCATGTTTGAGGAATTGCGGAAACGGAGAGATGACTTCGATATTGTTCACTTTCATACCGATTACCTGCATTTTCCGCTGTGTCGGGAATTGCAGTTGTGTAACATCACCACGCTTCACGGGCGTTTGGATCTCCCAGACCTGGTGCCTCTCCACCGGGAGTTTACCGAAATGCCCGTGGTCTCTATCTCGCTGGAGCAACGCCGACCGTTGCCTTTCGCCAATTGGGTTGGAAATGTGTATCACGGGCTCCCTGAAGAATCACTCTCTTTTCATGGAGAGCCGGGATCCTACTTAGCGTTCATTGGACGCATCTCCCCGGAAAAACGTCCTGATCGTGCGATTGCAATCGCGAATGCGGTCGGTATGAAATTGAGGATTGCAGCGAAGGTGGATCGCGCGGACCAAGCATATTTTGAAAGCCAGATTAGACCCCTGTTAGATCGCCCGAATGTCGATTTCATCGGCGAGATTGGGGATGAACAAAAAGCCGATTTCCTCGGCAATGCAGTGGCGTGTCTCTCTCCGATTGATTGGCCAGAACCATTTGGTCTGAACATGATCGAAGCGATGGCATGCGGGACGCCGACGATCGCCTTCCGTCAGGGATCTGTGCCGGAAATTATCGAAAACGGGGTCAGCGGCCTTATAGTAGAGAGTATCGAAGAAGCTGTTAAAGCGGTAAAACGGGTTAAGAATATCTCCCGCAAGGCCTGTCGAAATGCTTTCTTACAGCGTTTCACGGTCCGCCGGATGGCCAACGACTATTTGAAATTATATAAACAAATAATTACAAACCATCTTCCGCTCTATGAGAGGCCGGTAGCTGGTAAATCTGAGATGGAAGAGCTTCTTACAGAGGACGCCGCGTAGCTTTGGAAGATGTCATTCGAGTTAAGGATCAGTTTTATGTCCTAGCTACTTCTTCACTAGCGGACGACCGGACACGTGTCCTTAAATACGGCGAAACCTTCTCAGTGTTCAGTCGCCTAGGCGATATTGAATCTCTAGGTCTTGGAGAGCAGGGCCTCTACCATCAGGGGACCAGATATCTGTCGCGACTCGTGCTTCGCCTGGGTGGCAAGGTGCCACAATTGCTTCGCTCAACAATTCAGAACGATAACGCATCCTTAACTCTGGACATGATGAATCCCGACATGCACAGAGGCGGGCATCTCATCCTTCCCCGTGGATCGGTGCATCTATTCCGAGCGAAATTCCTTTGGCAGGACGTTTGTTATGACAAATTGAGACTTGCCAATTTCAGTCTGGAGCCCATTAAGACCTCGATCAGTCTGGAGTTTGCTGCGGATTATGCCGACATTTTTCAGGTGCGCGGAACAAAACGAGAGCGAACGGGCGATCTACTTCCGACGGTGGTCGAAAATGATTGTGTGGTCCTTTCCTACCAGGGTTTGGACGGGCAATTTCGCTCTACTCGCTTACGGTTCTCACCAATGCCGGCGCAGATATCTCAGAATGCCGTCACTTTCGCGGCGGACCTTGAACCGAAACAAGAAACTTCGATATACATCACCACAAGTTGTGAACAGCAAAAAGCCCGCCGTTCGATAGTCGGCTTTGAGCAAGCGATGAGCGAAGCGCTTCGCAGGTCGGAGCAAGTTCGACTTCAATTTTGCCGTATCAATACATCGGACCGTCGCTTCAATAGCTGGTTGTCCCGGTCTGAGGCCGATCTTCATATGATGATCAACGGCAACCCCGAGGGAGCTTATCCATACGCCGGCGTGCCTTGGTTCAACACCGTGTTTGGACGGGATGGGATTCTGACCGCGATGGAGTGTCTTTGGGCAGCCCCGTGGATCGCCAGGAGTGTATTGAAATACCTTGCGGGAACTCAAGCGTCCGAGATCATTCCGGACCAAGAGGCTGAGCCCGGGAAGATTCTGCATGAGATGCGCCACGGGGAAATGGCCAATCTGAAAGAAGTTCCATTCGGACGTTATTACGGAAGCGTGGATGCCACGCCCTTATTTGTAATGCTTGCCGGAGCATATCTAGAGTCTTCCGGTGATCTCCCGTTTGTGAAAGACATTTGGCCAAACATACTAGCTGCCCTCGATTGGATGGACGTCTACGGGGATGCTGATGGGGATGGTTTCGTCGAGTATCAAGCCAAGGGCCGGAAGGGATTGGTTCAACAAGGATGGAAAGACTCGCATGATTCCGTATTTCATCAGGATGGCTCGCTTGCTTCGCCGCCGATTGCTTTGTGCGAAGTGCAAGCCTATGTATACGGCGCCAGGAAAGCGGCGGCTCGAATTGCCAGTCGACTTGACCTTTTTGAGCTTTCTGGAAGGTTTGATCGCGAAGCCGAGGTGCTTCGAGAACGGTTTGAGATTCAGTTTTGGGACGAAGAGCTTGGCCTCTACGTTCTAGCGCTGGATGGCAGGAAAAAACCTTGTCGGGTACATTCCTCCAATGCAGGTCACTGCCTCTGGACCGGCATTGCGAGTCGGGAAGCCGCCAGCCGTCTGAGCAAGACGCTTTTAAGTGAGAGCCTGTTCTGCGGATGGGGTATTCGCACGATCGGAAGCGGCGAAGTCCGGTACAATCCAATGTCCTACCACAATGGATCGGTCTGGCCTCACGATAACGCCATTATCGCGAGCGGGCTTGCACGATATGGGCACAAGCAGGAAGCATTGCAGGTATTGGGCGGATTATTTGATGCCGGCACCTTTATGGATCTCAATCGGCTGCCTGAACTTTTCTGCGGATTTCATAGGCGCTCTGATTGGGAAGGGCCTACGCTTTATCCGGTCGCTTGCTCACCCCAGGCCTGGGCGGCTGGAAGTCCGTATCTTTTGCTTCAGGCCTGTCTGGGCATCACGATTCATCCTGCGGAACAAGTGGTCGAGCTTTGTTCGCCTCAACTCCCCGATGCCATTGATCAGATCGAATTGACCAATCTTAGAGTAGGAGATTTCTCAATCGATTTCCGTTTGCAGCGCGAAGGCTCGGAGACTACCTTGGATGTCCTGCGCGCCGACGGTGCCATCAAAGTCGATTTGCATAAATAAGTTGCGAGACGCTTAACAAAACTGGTCCTTCGATGTCGGAGCCGACCTCCCGTTACTAAGGGCGTTTTCGCCGGACTGTAACCAAATCCCGGTTAGGCTAATCCAGGCCCCATAAAGGATTACAACAATAAGCCATGCCAGAAAAAAGGAGGCGGAAATCAAATTGGCAATTGTGGGCAGGACGGTCAGCCAAGCCGACGCGTAGTCAACCAGCAGGCACAATCTGTCATCAGTTGTGAGAGACACCTCTCGGCTGCTATTTCGTTGAATGCGACGACCAAGGAAACAACGCATTTGGAGGTAAAGTTTAGGTTTTACGAAACTCCTCGTTGCGTGCCGCGATTGAAGATGTCCAGACCGTCCGGGCCGAGGGCATGAACATACCAATGGCGAAAAGGCCGTTAAAGCACTCGTGATTTGAAGAAGAGAACAATGCTCGACCACATTATTCTGACTGTCAGCGATGTCAAACGTTCGCTGGCCTTCTATGAGGCGGCCCTGAAGCCGCTTAATATCAAATTCTTCATTCCGTACAAGGGCGAAGACGCGACCACCTTGGAAGCGAATGCGGCGATGCGGTCGATTGTGCGGCGCGATACTGGAGAGACGTACGACGAGTTCTTGTGCGGATTGGCGAAGGCGTCCGGGATCGACACGCCGACCCGCGAGGACCTGGTGCGGTTGGACCGGAAGCGCAAGAAGCGAACCTCGAACAAGGAATGGAAGAGTCCGGCGGACGGGGACGCGCGGATTGCGAAGATGAAGGATGGGCGGACCCACTTGGCGCACAAGGCGGAGCACGCTGTGGACATGGACACGGGTGCCATTGTGGCGGTGACGCTGCAGGCAGCCGACCAGGGGGATACGACCACGCTGGATGAAACCCTGTGCGAGGCCGGTGAACAGATCGCAGAACAGATCCGACGCGAGGCCGAGTCGCGGCCCCAGGATAAACCGAAGGTCCATTTGCAGGGGATCGAAAAACTGGTGACGGATAAGGGCTACCACAGTAGTGCGGTGGTCCAGCGGATGAAGATTTATGAGGTGCGCAGTTACATTCCGGAGAAGAAGCCGAAAGGACGGCGCAACTGGCAAGGCCAGCGTGCCGAGCAGCAGGCGGTGTACGAGAACCGGCGACGGGTGCGGGGCGAGTACGGCAAGAGCTTACTGCGACGCCGCGGCGAGTTGATCGAACGCAGCTTCGCACACTGCTACGAGACGGGTGGCATGCGGCGCTGCCATCTCCGAGGACGGGAGAACATTCTGAAGCGGCAAGTGGTCCATGTGGGAGCGTTCAACTTGAGCCTGATTCTTCGCAAGCTGCTGGGAGCGGGTACGCCGCGCGAGCTGAAAAATCGCGCTGGACAAATATTTTCTCGACTTTTCGGCTTTCTATGCCGGACAACGGCCGCTTCCTTTATCGGACGACGCACTCGCCTGACTTGTCTGCGGATGGCACCATCTTTTCGGTGCCGCACACCTCGTCTCCGCTCGTGCGTTTTTCGTAGTTCTGCCACAGGCTGCTAGGAACGTCACGATGCGGAGGGCAGCCATTAGATCCCAAAGTGTCATATCGTTAGCATCCGCGCTTCACTGCCCGTGCGGCAACAGCGCCGGTAGCAGCGGCGACGCTTCCATCCCCGACGTAGCGGGCGATCACGACGTTTTCGACTCCATCAATCACAGTCCAAGCGGTACACCTTTGTGAAGCCCCCTAGCAGG
>Ga0193726_1002029_pt1 | contig 14386 bp, 10 predicted proteins | sample H2c1metaG_FD_144928 | JGI IMG/M metagenome (GOLD analysis project Ga0193726, IMG submission 144928) | Soil microbial communities from a riparian zone of the East river system, Colorado, United States - H2c1 | ecosystem: Environmental > Terrestrial > Soil > Riparian zone | place: USA: East River... | reverse complement strand
GCGATGCGGGAACGCGGCAATCCTCGAACACGAGTTCATAAGTGCGCTGACCGCCGAGCATGGGGATTTCGCGCTCGATGATGAACCCTTTGGTGCCGCGATCGACGATGAAGGCGGTGACGCCTTCGGCACGCTTGCCCTCGCCGGTGCGCGCCATGACAATGATGAAGTCGGCTTGCGGAACCCGGGAAATCCAGATCTTGCGGCCGTTGATGACCCAGTCGCCGCCGTCCCTGACCGCTCGGGTTGTCATGCCGGCGGGGTCGCCGCCCGCGCCCGGCTCGGAGATCGCGATGGCGGAGTGCGCCTCGCCGCGCGCGTAAGGCTCCAGATATTTGCGCTTTTGCTCGTCGTTGGCGACAGCGATCAGCATGTGCAGGTTGGGGCTGTCGGGCGGGAAGGTGAACGGCGCGCAGGTGCGGCCTTGTTCTTCGTAGACGCCGACCAGCGCGCTGTAGGGCAGGTTGGCGCCGCCATACTCCTCCGGCACGTCGAGGCCCCAGAGGCCGAGTTCCTTGCAGGTGGCGAGGACCTTTGCCTCCTCCTCGGGCGTCAGGCCGGCCGGCTGGCCGGCCATTTCGCGGGCGAGGGCGGCTTTTTCCAGCGGGATCAGGTCGCGGTCGACGAACTTCGCCACCAGTTCCTGGAGCATGCGGTGTTCTTCGGGCAATTCGAACATGCGGCTGGGTCCTCTCGCCGGGTGCGGTTCGCCGGTTCTGCCCCGCCGAAGTTGCCTGGGCAAGTCATCGGCACTTCCCGCGGCCCTTCCTCGTTTCACCGCGCGGCGCCAGGATGGCCGCGACCCGGCACCAATTCACACCGCCCTGGGCCGCCCGCCCGCAGGAGGCGCACCATGCGACCCATCGCACCACCACGGCCCGCGGCAAAGGCCGCCACGGCATGACCAGGCGCCGTGCTCCGAGCCAGGACGAACCGGTGCGCCTGCCGCTGCCGCCGCATCCGGCACTGCGCCGGTCGGCTCTCCCGTCGCACCAGCCAAAATCTTCTGAAGACGATTCGACCGCGGCCGCAGCGATCCGGACGATCACGTCTCATCCGAGCTACCGGGAGGCCGACCGTGACGTCGAGTTCCTCGCCCGCAACGATACCAGAGCGGTACGGCTGCAGCTCGACTATCTCAAGGCGGAGTTGCTGCTGACCGAACACGACATTGCCCACACCATTGTCGTGTTCGGCGGCACCCGCGTCGCCGAGCCCCGGGCCGCGCGACGTCAGGCCGCCGCATGTGCCGCGGAACCGACCTCCGACGCGGCCTCGCGACGCCGCCTGGCCATCGCGCGGCGCGTGGTGGCCAACAGCCGCTACTACGACATCGCGCGGGCGTTCGGCGGTCTGGTCGGAGCGGCGTCTTCCCGGGCGGTGGGCGGGCGCATCACGATCGTGACCGGCGGCGGACCTGGCATCATGGAAGCCGCCAACCGCGGCGCCCATGACGCCGGTTGCCCATCGATCGGCCTGAACATCGCGCTGCCGCACGAGCAATACCCGAACCCCTACGTCGCGCCGGAACTCTGCTTCAGTTTTCATTACTTCGCGATAAGGAAACTGCACTTCCTGCTGCGCGCCCGCGCGTTGGTGGTGTTCCCCGGCGGCTACGGCACCCTTGACGAGCTGTTCGAGGTGCTGAACCTCGTGCAGACCCGCAAAATCACCCCATTGCCGGTCGTGTTGGTCGGCGCGGCCTGGTGGCGGCGGGTGTTCGACCCGGACTTTTTGGTCGCGGAAGGCATGATCGACCCCGAAGATCGCGATCTGTTCTGGTTCGCTGAAACGGCCGAGGAAACGTGGCGCGGTATCCTGCACTGGTACGAAACCGCCGGCGCGCCGTTGTTGGAACCGGACGCGGATCAGGGCCCGCACGCCTGAGGCTGTCGCGATGGTGCGGCACGGACCGTCATCCGGTCGAACCCGACGCACAGAGCGCGGGGACCGATCTCGGCCTGGCGGGGCAAACGCCGGCACGCGAAGCCGTTTGGCCGCGACCCCAGAAGCATTGTAGCCGCGACGCGCGTCAGGCCCATTTCGAAGGCCGTGCCGGCCTGGCGTTGCTGGTGAAGCCACGCATGGCTCGGGAGGGCAGCCCGTGCCATGACAATGGCGCCTGGGCCGTTTCCGTCAGGGCGCGGAGCTTTTAATTTATCGGTTATTCTTAAAATTTATCACTTCTGCTTACCTGGCCAAATTCGAAATGATGCGAAGAATTCATCGCGGGCTGTCGCGCCACGCGCGCCTTACCGATCCGCGAAGGATACGATTTGCAGGATCGGTCAGGTGCGGAATCGTTCCATTAATGGTGTCTCGCGTTTCAGGCCTGGGTTCAGGCGATCTGTTTGATCCGCGTGTGCCGCTTGAAACGCATGATGCCTCGCCCTTTGGCCGTCAATAAATATTGTTGCAGCATATCATCACACTGGCTACGGTCAGGGCAATATCCGAATGGTGCGGAATTTGGCCGCCGGTCTTTGAGCCGGCGTCCAGAAGGGGGGAGTCCATGGCGCGTTTTCTCCGGCTGCTTCAGATGGCTGTGCCTGCTTTACTTGTGACGGTCGCCGCCGCATGCGCGGCACTCCAACCAGCCGCGCCGGGCGATGCGCCGCAAGGCTGGACCGCTGAAAATCGGGTCGCGTGGTACACCGTGTCGCAGGGTTCTCGCCTGATACCGCGGGAGTGGCTGGATAATCTCGAGCAGCCCGCCGGCACGCCGTCCGTTGGTACGGGACTGTTCCTCGATACGGCCTTTTTCAAGAAGTATCGCTATCTTCCGAATCCGGCGGGGGGATGGAAGGACGACGAATGCCCCTTTGATGCATCCCTCCCGTTGGGCTTTACCGTCGATTGCCAGTCCGACAAGAATCTGTCGGGCCAGTTGCGGTGGAAGGCCAGTCAAACCGACAAAGAGGCGTGGGTCGGAATGAATTGTTCGGCGTGCCATACCGCCGAAATGACCTATAAGGGCACCACCTTCCGGGCGGATGGCGGCCCGTCGCTCGCTGACTTCCAGTCGTTGGTCGAGGATTTGAACCTCGCGATGCACGACACCGTGTCGGATGCGGCGAGGTTCGAGCGTTTCGCGCTCAAGGTTCTGGCCAAGGCGCCGCCGGCCGATCGCGATGCGCTCAGGGCAGCGGTGAACAAGTGGATCGCCTGGAACGACATGTTAGCCAAACTGAACGATCCAAATAACAATGATCCGGCGGCCCGGATCCCGGCCTATGGCTTCGGACGTCTCGATGCGATCGGGCATATCTATAATAAGATATCGTTGCTCGCGACGCCGAACAGCATCCTCAGGCAGACGCCCAATCCGTCGGATGCACCGACCAGCTATCCATTCCTTTGGAATGTGCCCCAACTGGACCGGGTGGAGTGGAACGGCATCGGGGTGAATTCGGTTAAGGCCGGCGTGCATTACGGCGCGCTCGGACGAAACACCGGTGAGGTGATCGGCGTGTTTGGCGATGTCGTCATTAAAAAGGACCCGGGCCTCGGCGGTTACACGTCGAGCGTCGCGGTCAAAACGCTGAACGATATCGAGGCGCAAATCGCGAAGCTGCAACCGCCGAAGTGGCCGGCGGCGTTTCCGGCGCCCACGAAAGACCTTGTGGAGACCGGACGAACATTGTTCGTCGACAAGGGGTGCGCGAATTGCCACACGGTGCCGAAGATGCCGCAAGGCGATCTGACCGAAATGTTCACGACGAAGTTGCAGCCCGTCTTCTCGGTTGCCGGATCGAATACCCACGGGACCGAAACCGATTTCTGGATGGCCTGCAATGCGGTGCTGGACTCGGCCAATGCCGGACTTTTCACCGGGAACCAGGCTCAGGTTATCACTGGCGCGCCCATCACGAGCCCGGCGCCGAGTCTGGTGCTGCTGACAAACGCGGTGACGGGCGTGCTGGCAAACAACAAGTGGACCGTCGCCAGTTTGGTGATCTTTCGCTCGCAGGGGATCCCCCCGCCGAAGGCTAAACTCGCGGCCGGGGTGGATCAGAAGAAGAACCGGGCCGACGCCTGTGCCCGTTTCAAGGACAACCCCGCCGATCCGAAGATGGTTTACAAGGGCCGGCCGCTTCAAGGAATTTGGGCTACGGCGCCGTACCTTCATAACGGTTCGGTGCCTAATTTGTGGGAGGTACTGTTGCCGGCCGCGCAGAGAAGCAAGACCTTCTATCTTGGTTCGCGCGAGTTCGATCCGGACAAAGTCGGATACCAAACGGACAAGTCCGATGACAACAGCTTCAGGTTTGACACCAGCCTGCCAGGCAACCTCAACGCGGGTCATGACTATGGCAACGATAAACTGACCGAACCGGATCGCAAAGCGTTGGTCGAATATTTGAAGACCATGTAGGAGACCGGACTCGCCGGGTCAGGGATCGTTATCCCTCGCCCGGCGGGTTCAAGTCTCGCGCGGGTTTATTCGAACGACCGGGTAACGGATATCGGCGCGTCGAGAGGTTGACGCGCCTCGCCAGACGCCGGTTTGCCCCGCGGCCTTATGCTACCAGAGGCGCGGCGACTGGTCCGCCCCGAGCGGCAAATTTGACCACGCACGCCCCGGGACCCGCCGTACGATCGAACACGACGTAGCGGCCGGTAAAGAGTGGAAGTCCCAGGATCGACTGACCGGGTCGCGGCGCTGTGCCGGCGGTCAAACTCGTGGTGGCGATACCAGCGCCGTTGCCGTCGAACTGCCAGTAGTCCCTGGACGCCACGGTGATGGTCGATGTTGTTCCGCCAGGTCCTTGCAGAACGAACCCGATCGTGGGCCAGTCGGTAAGATTGAGTTGCGTTTGATCCTGTTGGCCGGCCTCCAGCATCGCGCCGAATCTCCCATCGATCAGGTTGACCCGGTTCACGATCTCCTGAAACAGGGTCGGATCAAGGACCAGGTTAGCACTGCCGCTATCGATGAACGAATTCGACACGGCCGGGTCTCCCGCGGGCGTGGGGGCCACCTCAATCCGTTGTTGGCCAACCAAAACGGCGATGAGATTGGTATGGTAATAGGCCTCGTGCACCACGGCGACGGAATTGAAGTTGCCGGTGAAAAGGTCGGTGGATTCCTCGCCGCCACCGAGGACGAAAATATTCGAATTGCGTAAAGGGTCACCATCGCTCGTGACGGACGGAGCGACCGCGAGCGCGAACCTGTTGGCAATCTCGCCCGCCGCGACGCACTGATCGATAAAAGGCGGTAGATCGCGGCCCGGCCGCCCCAGGTTCCGCGCCTGCTCGGGCGTATAGCGGGCTTGCCACGTGTTCGCCGGCATCAGCCTGGCGGCATTGAGCGACGGATAGGCCAATCCCAGAATCCCGTCCGCGTCACCGAAAATTGCTGCCCCGAGGTCGTAAATGACGCCGACGTTCGCGGTCGGCCGGGTTACCGTGACAGCGGTCGCATCAACGGGCAGCCCGACCGGGGTCTGTACGACCGCGGCCAGGAAGTTAACATTATTGAAACTCCCGCTTTGCAGAAACCGAGTGTTGGTGGCGGCGGTGTCCGCGTCCCGCCGGTATGGGCCGTCATACACCACCAGCATGCTGCTGCCGGTGTCCACCAGCACATTGACTGGTATGGCCGGGGTACCCACCGGAAGCGCCAGGGCAAAGCAGCCATTACTGTCGAGAGTCATGGGAAACCGCATCGTACCAGACATTGTGGACCCATCCATGTCGAAACAGATTGTTACCGCCGCGAAGTGAAGCCGCGCGATCGAACAAGCCAGGCGACAACGAGGTGGAAATTATATCGGAAACCATCGGGTATGTCATTGCCTTGTTGGGACATCTGTTCGCAAAGCAACAGGCGACGAGAAGCGCCGCACGCTTGCCGGTCGCCGGTCAACGTCACGAAACCGCCAGTGGCGCTGTTTCGGCGACGGACCATTGGGGCACCGGATCAAATCCTGGCCCTGACGTGCGAAGCGGCTCTACACCATCCCACCTGCCACCGCCCCACTCATGCACGTCGCCAGGGTGCCGCCCAGGATCGACCGCATGCCAAGGGCGACAACCTCATGCCGCCGCTCCGGCACCATCGCGCCGAGGCCGCCAATCATGATTCCCAGACTACCGAAATTGGCGAAGCCACACAGTGCATAAGTCAAGATCATCCGCGTGCGCGGTACGAAACTATCCGGCGGCAGGCGGGAAAAGTCCAGATAAGCAACAAACTCGTTCAGCACCGTCTTGCTCGCCATCAATGTCGCGGCGGTCTGGGTTTCGGACCAGGGTACGCCGATCAGCCAAAGCACGGGGCGAAACGGCAATGCGAACAGGCGCTGCAAGGTGATCGGCGCGTCATTCCACTCGGGGAACAAAGCCAGCGCCATGTTCAGCAGCGTCACCATCGCCACCGTCACCAGCAGCGTCGCGACGATCGCCGCCAGGATCGGCACACCGTCCATCGTGCCCTTCACCAGCGCATCCATCGGCCCGGTTGGTTTGTCATCGATGAAGAAGCTTGTCTCAGCCGGCTCGGGCTGACCGAACGGCACCATCAGCGCCGCGACCGCCAGCGCCGCGGGAGTGGAAATCACCGACGCGATCAGGATATTTCCCAATGCGTTCGGCACCACCTGGGCCAGGAAGGCGGCATAAATCACCATCACCGTCCCGGCGACCCCGGCCATCCCGCAGGTCATCAGGGCAAACAATTCGCCGCGTTGCATGCGGGCCAAATAAGGACGGATCAGCAACGGCGCCTCGATCATGCCGACAAAGACGTGCACGGCGGCACCCAGCGCCAACGGCCCGCCGATGCCGAGCACCCGGCGCAACAACCGCGCGAACAGGCCGGTCACGAACTGCAAAACGCCCCAATGGAACAGCAGCGAGGCCAGTGCGCTGATCGTCAACACCAGCGGCAGCGCCTGAAACGCGAGGATAAAGCTGGCGCCGGGATGCGATTCCGCGAACGGTAACGGTGGCCCGGCGAGGTAGCCGAACACGAATCCGGTCCCGGCCTCGGTCGCCCGTTGCAGCGCGGAGGCAGCGTCGTTCAGCAGGAACATGGCCCGGTTGGCGCCCGGAACGCCGATCAGCAGCAGCGCTCCGGCGAGTTGCAGCAGCAGACCGCCCGCCACGGTGCGCCACCTGATGCCGCGCCGGTTCTCGCTGCACAGCCAGGCGATGCACAGCAGCGCGAGGACACCCAGATAAGCGCGAAGCATGATCCCCTCCGGTCACGCGCCACCCCTGTCAACGCGAGGAGTAGTGCGACGACGCAATCTCCCAACGCGGGGCACCAGAAGTTTGCTGCGTCACCGCGCTCCTCGCAACGACAACTGTGGCACGGTAACGGATGCGACCTGCTCGAAACGCGCTCAATACAAGTGGCAGGCGACCATCCGTCCGGAGACGCTCTTGCTCGCCGGTTCATCGGTGGAGCACCGCGGCATCGCGTGTTGGCAGCGGGTGTGGAACCGGCATCCCGATGGCGGACGCAGCGGGCTCGGCACTTCGCCCGTCAGAATGATCTCCTCCCGCACTTCCTCCGGGTGACTGGGCAATGCGGCGGAAAACAGCGCCTGCGTATACGGATGCCGCGGATTGGTCGCGACCGAATGCGCGTCGCCGCTTTCGACGATCTTGCCCAGATACATCACCACGATGTCGTGGCTCATATGCGCCACCGCCGCGAGATCATGCGCGATGAACAAGTACGACAGTCCCATCTCCGCCTGCAGATCGCTCAGCAGATTGAGGATCTGCGCGCGGATCGATACATCGAGCGCCGAGACCGGTTCATCCAGCACGATCAATTTCGGTGACAGCGACAGCGCCCGGGCGATGGCGATGCGCTGGCGCTGGCCGCCGGAAAACTCGTGCGGGAACAAATCCGCCGAGCGCGAGGGAAGCCCGACCAGATCGAGCAGTTTCAGCACGCGGCGGCGCACTTCGTCGGGCGTGATCGTTTCGTTCGTGGTCAGCGGTTCGGCGATGATGGCGTCGATGCGCATGCGCGGATTGAGCGAGGCGAAGGGATCCTGAAACACCGCCTGCACCGACTTGCGGTAATGCCGCCGCCCGGATTTATCCAACCCGGCGAGGTCGCGGCCATCGAAACGAATGCAACCGCCGGTAGGAGTCTCCAACCCAAGCACGAGTTTCGCCGTGGTGGTCTTGCCGCAGCCTGACTCACCGACAACGCCCAGTGTCTTGCCGCTTTCGACGATAAAGGAGATTTCATCGACGGCGCGCACCACGCCATGATCGCCGCCGCCGAAGAATCCGCGGCGGCCGGGAAAATGCTTGCTGAGACCAGCGGCTTCCAGAACGGCGGTCATGCCATCGCGCTCCGTGCCGGCACCGTCTCAGCCTCGGCTTCCGGTGCCGCGAGCCAGCAACGCGCGGTGCGGCCCTCGTCGAGAATGAATTCCGGCGGCGTCTCGACGCGGCAGCGGTCGAACGCCATCGCGCAGCGCGGCGCGAAGGCGCAGCCCGGCGGCATGGACGCGAGGTCGGGCGGCTGACCCTCGATCGCGGTGAGCCGTTGGCGATTGTCGCTCATGCGCGGGATCGAGTTGAGCAGCGCTTTGGTATAAGGATGCGCCGGCGTATTGAAGATGCGCGTGACCGGGCCTTTTTCCACCACGCGTCCGGCGTACATCACCGCGATCTGGTCGCACATCTTGGCGACGATGCCGAGATTATGGGTGATGAAGATCAGCGCCAGCCCATGCTCCTTCTGCAGGTCGCTCAGCAGGTTGAGGTACTGCGCCTGAATCGTGAGATCGAGACTGGTGGTCGGTTCATCGGCGATCAGCAGGCGCGGCTCGCAGGAGATGCCGATGGCGCCGACGATACGTTGCCGCATGCCGCCCGACATTTCGTGCGGGAACTGCGTCACCCGGGTTTCGGGGGACGGAATGCGGACCGATTTCAGCAGCGCGATGGCACGGGTCCAGGCGCTCGCCCGGCTGGCGCCCTCATGCACCCGGATCGACTCGCCGACCTGATCGCCGATCGAGAACAAGGGATTGAGCGAGGCCATCGGGTCTTGCAGGATCATGGCGATGCGCTTGCCGCGGACACGGCGCATCTCGGCGTCGGATTTGTCCAGCAGATCTTCGCCTTCGAACATCATCCGGCCGCTGACGATCCGCGCGGCCGGCGGCAGCAGGCGCAGGATCGTCAGCGCCAGCGTGCTTTTGCCGGAGCCGGATTCGCCGACGATGCCCAGCGTTTCGCCGGCATTCAGCGTGAGCGTGATGTCATCGACGGCGCGCACCACACGCCTGCCTTGCTGGGAGACATAATGCGCCGAAAGATGTTCCAGCGAGAGCAACGGTTCGTTTGGCATGGTCGCCTTCACAGTTGGCGCAGTTGCGGATCGAGTTTGACGCGGAGCCAGTCGCCCAGGAGGTTGGCCGACAGCACCATGCCCATGATGCAGAGGCCAGGCAGCACGGTGAGCCACCAATAACCGACCATGAGGCCTTTCTTGCCGTCCGCCAGCATCAGCCCCCAGGCCGGCTTAGGCGGCGGCACGCCGACGCCGAGGAACGACAGCGAGGCCTCGGTGATGATCACGACACCCAACATGAGCGTGGCGAGCACGATGGCGGAATTGATCACATTCGGCAGGATGTGGCGCCACATGATGACCCGTTTGGAACACCCGGCGACGATGGCGAGGCGAACGAATTCGCGCTCCTTCAACGACAGCACCTCGCCGCGGATCACCCGTGCATAACGGGTCCAATAGACCCCGCCCAGAATGACGATGATGTTGAATTCACTGGGCCCCACGATGGCCGCCAGGAAAATGGCGAAGGTCAACGCCGGCAGCGCGAGCCAGGTGTCGGTCAGCCGCATGATCACCTGATCGACCCAGCCGCCGAGGTAGCCGGACACGATCCCAAGCAGCGTGCCGATGGCGCCGGCGACGAACACCGCGGCGAGGCCGACGATGACCGACACGCGGGCACCGAAGATCAGGCGGGACAGCACGTCGCGGCCGACATGATCGGTGCCCAGAAGATACTCCATGCTGCCGCCGTGCTGCCAGGCCGGTGGGCGGAAGCGGCGCGCCAGACTGCCGATTTGCGGATCGTGCGGCGCCAGCAAATCGGCGAAGATCGCGACAAACGCGATGGTCAGCAGGATCAGCACCGGGATCAGCGGAAACCCTTCGCCTTTCCAGAAAGCGACCGGACGGTCGGGGCGGGATTCGGCGATGGGTGAGGGAAGGGTGGTGACACTCATGACCGTCAGCTCTCCAGACGAATGCGGGGATCGATCAGCGCGTAGAAGATATCGACAACCAGGTTGACCATCACGATCATGGCGCCGCCGATCACGACGACGCCCTGCACGATGGGAAAGTCGCGGAAGGTGATGCCTTCGTACAGCAATCGTCCGATGCCGGGCCAGGCGAACACCGTTTCCACCACGATCGCGACGTTGATCATCACGACCAGATTGATGCCGGCCAGCGTGATGACCGGGATCAGCGCGTTCTTGAATGCGTGCTTGCCGATCACCAGGGCCTCGGGCAGGCCCTTCAGCCGCGCCAGTTTGACATATTCCGAGCCGAGCACTTCAAGCATGGACGAACGCGTGAGGCGCATATGCGCGGCGGCGAAAAACCAGCCCAGAGAAAACGCCGGCATCAGCAGGTGCCAGAACGTGCCTGACCCCGACGATGGCAGCCAGCCGAGATAGACCGAAAAGAACAGGATCAGCACCAGCCCGACCCAGAATGCCGGCAGCGACAGGCCCAACAGCGCGAAGATCTTGCCGGTGGTGTCCCAGAATTTCCCCACGCGCACCGCCGCGAGAATGCCGGTCGGGATGCCGATCAGCAGCGAGAACGACATCGCCGTCGCCGCCAGCAGCAACGAATTCGGCAGGCGCTGCAAATACAGGTCCAGCACCGGCGTGCGGTAATAGAATGACTGGCCGAGATCGCCCACCGCGAAGCTGGCGATGAAGTGCCAGTACTGCACGTATAGGGGCTGATCGAGGCCGAACTGCACGCGGATCGCCTGCAGGTCCGCCTCGCTGGCGCCCGGCTCGACCAGCAAGGTCGCCGGATCGCCGGTCAGCCGCACGAAGACGAAGATCGTCAGCGACAGCAGGAACAGCGACAGAAACGAATAACCGATACGACGGACGATATATTGCTTCATGGTGGCCTTCTAGGTCCGGGTCTTCAGCGTAAGTTCTTCGTACGGAGCGGGATAGACGTATCCCTTGATCAGGCCAAAGCCCGACTGCTCAACTCGCGGCCCGACGGCGGAGATGAAAGCCAGTTGCCACAGCGGCACGTACATCGTCTTGTCGCGCACCAGTTGTTGCAGCTTCCACAGCAGTTCGGTGCGTTTCGCCTGGTCCATCTCGGTCGCCTGGCGCGCGAACAACGCGTCGATGTCCGGATAATCGCCGTAAACGTAGGTGCCGCCCTTCACCATGAAGTTCTCGGCCCGTGTCGCGCAGTTGCCGAACGCACCCGAGGCACCCTGAATGATGCCCTTCAACTTTTTCTCGGCATAGGCCTTGAAGAAGGCCGCGCGTTCCAATGGGCGCAGGCGAACCGTGACCCCGATTTCCTGCAGGTTGTTCAACGCCACCTCGCCCAGATTGGCATAGGCGGAATCGCAATGATAATCGCCGGCGTCGAACCCGCCGGCGAAGCCCGCCTCGGCCAGCAATTTTTTGGCGCGGCCGGGATCGTAGACCGGCGCCGGCGGCTGCCAGTAGAAATCGAAGTTTTCCGGGAACACGCTGCCGGTCAGATGCGAGTAGCCAAGCGTCAGCGCTTCATTCATCGTCTTGCGGTCGATGGCGAGATTGACCGCCTCACGCACGCGCTGATCGTGCCAGGGCGATTTCGGATCCCACTGCTCCGGGAAATACAGCCAGTACGGCGCGGACCCCACGGTCGGGCGCAGCACAAGTCCCGGCTTATGCGTTACCTCCTCGGCGAGTTCGCCGCGGATGGACATCGCGACATCGACCTCGCCGCGTTCAAGCGCGGCCAGTCGGGTGGATTCGTCGGGAATCACCCGGAACACCAACCGTTTGACCGCCGGCTTTTTGCGCCAATAGTCATCGAACGCCTCGAGCACCAGTTCCACGCCGGGCTTGAACGAGACGAATTTATATGGCCCGGCGCCGATCGGCGCTTTCTTGAATGCTTCGTCGCCGACCTGCTCGACGTATTTCTTTGGCACGATCCAGCCCGCGCCGCTGGAGGCAGCGTAGAATGTCATGAAGTCAGGCCATTGCGCCTTCAAACGGAAACGCACGTGCAACGGATCCACGACCTCCACCGCGGCGACGCGCTCCTGCATCACGTCGTGCGCCGCGCCGCGATAACGCTCGAAGGAGAATTTGATATCTTCGGCGGTCACCGGCTCGCCGTTGTGAAATTTAACGCCGGGCCGAACCACGAAGTCGTAACTCAATCCATCGGGCGCCGTGGACCAGGATTCCGCGAGGCAGGGCGCGAGCGTCTCGCCGGGCATCGCTTTGGCGACGGCGTCGTGCAGTGCGTACAGCAGCAGGAAGGGCGTGATGATGCCGGCCGTCTCCGCCGGATCGAACCAGGTGGGCGCCAGTGAGACATGCGCGGCGATCGTGATCTGACTGGCGTCAGCGGCACGTGCTTCAACGCCAAGCGCCGCTGCCGCCGCGAGGCCGATGACGCCCCGGCGCGTGGCGATGATGGGAAGCCGTGCGATCCTGGACATGAAGTTCCCCGCTATGCGCCGCTTTTGAGGCGAACGTCTTCGTAAGGCGACGCGTATGGATGTCCGTCGATCAAACCCAGCGCCGCATCGGCAATCCTCGGTCCCTGGGCGTTCAGGAACGCCAACTGCCAGATCGGTGCGAACATCGCGCGTTCATACACCATTTGCTGCATCTTCTGAAGCAGCGCCTCGCGTCTGGGCCGATCCAGTTCGGCGGCCTGCTGATGGAACAACTCGTCGATGTCGGGATAACTGCCGTATGCGAACGCACCACCCTTGACCGCCAGAATCTCCAGCCGTGTCGCGGCGTTGCCGAACGCGCCGGCACCATTCTGGATCAGATTGCGAAACTTTTTCTCCATGTATCCGCTGATGTATCCCGCCCGTTCGAGCGGACGCAGCTTCACGCGAATGCCGACTTCCTGAAGGTTGTTGACCACCGTCTCGGCGATGTTGGCATAGGAGGAGTCACAGAAATACTCGCCGGCGTCGAAGCCATTTTTGAATCCAGCCTCCGCCAGTTTCCGCTTCGCCGCCTCGGGGTCGTATGGAATGACCGGTGGTTGCCAGAAAAAGTCGAAGTTGCGCGGGATGACCGAGCAGGTCACGGCGGCGTAGCCGAGCGTCAGTGCCTGATTGATCCCGTCGCGATCGATCGCCAGCGCGGTGGCCTCGCGGACCCGTATGTCGTGGAACGGCGATTTCGGATCGAACTGATCCGCGAAGTAGATGCTGAACACGCCTTGCACGACCACCGGTTTGAGCGTGATGCCCGGCAGCCGTCTTACCTCTTCCGCCAGTTCGCCGCGGATCGAATAGGCGAAATCCACCTCACCGTTACGCAGCGCGGCAAGCCGGGTGGCCTCATCGGGGATCACCTTGAACACGAAGCGCTTCACCGAGGGCACTTTGCGCCAAAACCCCTCGAACGCCTCGAGCACCAGTTCGACGCCCGGGGTAAACGATACGAACTTGTACGGACCGGCACCGATCGGCGCCTTACGGAATCCGTCGTCGCCCACTTTCTCGATGTATTTCTTGGGCACGATCCAGCCGGCGCCGGTGACGTTGCCGTAGTACAGCAGGAAGTCAGGCCATGGCTGAGTCAACCGCACCCGCGCATGCCGCGCGTCAAGCGCGTCCACGCCGGCGATCCGTGCCTTCAGCAGCGGGTTGGACGAACCGCGATAGCGATCGAAGGAGAACTTCACATCCTCCGCCGTCACCGGATCGCCGTTGTGGAACATGGCGCCTTGCCGAATGACGAAGTCGTAACTGAGACCATCCTGGGCCATCGTCACCGATTCCGCGAGGCACGGCTCCTGGGTATTGCCGGGCATCGGCTTCACCAGCGCGTCATGCAACGCATATAGCAAGACATACGGTGTGATCAGTCCGGCGGATTCGGTCGGATCGAACCAGTTCGGCGCCAGCGAGATATGCATGCCCCAGGTGATCTGGCCCTGCGGTGCGGCGGCGGCGGGCGTGGCGCTTCCGGCCAGAGTCCCGAGTGCCGTGACGGCCAGCAGGTCGCGCCGTGTCGTTCCGCGATCATGATCGGACGATGTCATCACCGGCCCCCCTAAGCGCCGCTCTTGAGGCGGATGTCTTCGTAAGGCGCCGAATAGGGATGCCCAGGCATGAGGCCGATCGCCGATTCA
>Ga0193726_1002028_pt1 | contig 14393 bp, 18 predicted proteins | sample H2c1metaG_FD_144928 | JGI IMG/M metagenome (GOLD analysis project Ga0193726, IMG submission 144928) | Soil microbial communities from a riparian zone of the East river system, Colorado, United States - H2c1 | ecosystem: Environmental > Terrestrial > Soil > Riparian zone | place: USA: East River... | reverse complement strand
CTCGACGATGCGGTTGCCGCCTTCAACCCGACCGAGCGGATCAAGGGAAAGACGATCATCCGCGTTCATCCGTGAGGACTCGGGGATTGCCTAACGCCCACGAAGGTGAAATTCACGCACCGAAGGAGAGTTTAGATGTCGAACACGATTACGCCGACCGTTTTCTATCGCACGCTTAACGTGGAGGGGCTGGAAATCTTCTATCGCGAAGCCGGTCCCCGAGATGCTCCCGCCGTTCTGCTCTTGCACGGCTTTCCGTCGTCTTCTCATATGTTCCGCAATCTGATTCCCATGCTTGCGGATAAATATCATGTCGTTGCCCCAGACTTCCCTGGATATGGCGAAAGCTCAGCACCGTCGGTCAACGATTTCGACTATTCCTACGAGCGGTTATTCAGCTTTTCCGAAAAGTTCACCGAAAAGCTGAATCTTTCTTCATATGCGCTATACCTCTCGGACATAGACAAGCGATGGCGCAAACAGAACGATATCCCCCCACGCATTCCCCTGTGCCAAAGCGAAATGACCGACAGAAAATCGAATTAAATGTTGAGATCCTTGAGGGCCATCTTGGCGGCATGAAATCCACACATTCCATGAACGCCGCCACCTGGGGCGTAGATGCTCCGCAAGGATAGAGTCCCGAACGCGAGGTGCGATACAACGACTGTGTAGGACGAAACAGTAGCTGGCGGATATTCATTGCTCCCCCCAAGTACACAAGCATCAGGCGCGTCTGGCGGCACTACCTTAACTACACATTTGTGCTCCGGGTGGCGACCGAAAAGCGAACTTTTAAGATTGTGCCCACCTTTCTTCCAGAAAACGAGAGCTATTCAGATTTAGAAGAGTTCCTTAACCGAAAGGCTCTCGAAAGCACAGGCGCGAAAAAGTCCCCATGATGCGCGTGAAGGCGCTGGACTTCCCCGCGCTGAAAGGGATGACTCGGCGTTGTGGCTGTGAGCGTAACGACCTGCCATCAAATTAGGTAGCAAATCGAATTGAGATACACTCTATCTGTAAGGCCAATGACTGACGATGAGAACATCGAAGTGGATAGCTTATCGTCGGTGGATTCATATTGTTCAGTTGGGCGCGGTTGCGGCTTGGTGGGCGCTGTGGGATTTCCAAACAGTGTCAGCACTGATTCCGAGGCTAGCGCTTCGCCTGAATTGGATTGACCCGGCTTTGGTCAAACCCATCTTGTTCTGGGCAATACCCATCGGCGGAATTGCGGTTGTCCAGCTAATTTGCTACTCCCTCGATAGAACCTTTCTCGGGCAGCAGTGGACGTTAATCGATATGCTGCGGCTAGCGTGCTGGCGCACGGCTTCTCCGACCGTTGCCCTTCTGTTTGTCGCCACTGGTTTCGAAGCAATTTACGAGCATCGATTGGTGGGCATTTTGTGGCTCGTAATCGCCACGATAGTGGCCATGCTCGGAATGCTGCGTCTGCGCTCGGCGGAAGGCATGAAATTACAGGAAGTAAAGGGTGGGGAACTTTACAAACGGGCATTCGTTTTGGCGAAAATGACGAAGACGCCTTTGAAACGAGTGTATGTCGTTCCGGCAGGCAGAGGGCACCTAACCAACGCCTACGGAGGTTCGCACACTATTGCAGTGACCGACAACTACGGAAAATTCCTGACAAGTGCGCAACTCGATTTTGTCATTGGGCATGAACTGGGGCATGCAAAAGCGAAGCATGGCCGCAAGAAACTCCTGATAGTGGTGACCACTTTCGCAAGCATCGCTTTCCTGTGTTTCTTCCTGCCGCCCAAATTGATTCCGTTCCGCCCCCCTCTCGACATCTTGGTGGTGTTCTTTCCGATTCTTACGTTCTATTTTTTCTCACGTCGTTTTGAATACGCCGCCGATGAGTCCAGTGTTGAGATGACGAAGGATCCGGAAATGGCAATTCGCGCCCTCGCCAATCTGTATCGCATCACTCAAGCGCCCATGCACTGCGACCGACTGACAGAGCTTTTCATGACGCACCCCCCTTTAACGCGCCGAGTCCGGGCGATAGGTGAAACAGGCAGGATGCCTGTCGGGCGAATATCCGTGGTCGTCGCCGAGATGCAGAAGCGTGAAGTTATTCAGGACTAAACCGTTGCAACTCGACAACGCTCATTCGCTGGGTTCCGTGGTCAGGGTCGCCTTGTCGGAGCGACATCTCGGCCTATTAGACGATGGGGCACTCGTCCAGAAAGCCACTCATTTCCGGTATGCAACAATGAGCGAAATGGCCTGCGCTCAGCAGCTGTGGATTGCGGCGTCTCGCTCATTCGCCTAGAATCCGGGCATTGCTCGACGGTGCCGACAATCTTCTTGTGGTAAAGACGCTTGCCGCTAGGACTGGTCTCGGACCAGCGAAACTGCCAAACTTGAGGACCTCTTTTTCGATTGAGTCTCTCCATACACCCATGCCGCATCTGTCTCCTCCTGCACCGCCGTAGCGGGACAGGAGATTCTTCAGGTCTGGAGGCCGACGATAGGGAGTGGCTAAATTAGCCCAGTGAATTGCTTTTGCGGCGGCAATGGCATGCAACCACCGGAACGCGCGATTCAATTGAGATCGGGCTCCTTCGGCTCTCCGGTCCATACGCGAGCAATTGCTGACGTTCCTCCGACAATCCTGGACTGTTATGCGGGACGTTTGATCACTTCGCGCCCCGATCGGGTAAGACTTCATGTCACTCCCCGAGTCGCAAGGGATAGTCGTGTGTATCTGGAATCGCGGGATGATCATCGAATGAGATTACACGCAAAAATGGCATGCGCCGTTCTTGAGGCGTATCCTTACGACGAACAGGTTATGAGCCCGGAAAGGAGAATGTCATGAGTTCGGCGGACTCGCAGCTGAAAATGGGCCACAAAATACAACACGGCGACGCCGCAAGGGTTGTGCGACCAGTTGAGTCTGAATCCAAGCAAGGACCGGATACGACAACCGCATCACAGGTGGAATCCTTATTGGCTGCGGAGAAGCGAACGCTAGAGATGATCGCCGATGGGGTAAGCCTAAAGGACATACTGAACGATCTGTGCTGTTCCATCGACCTTCAGGCTTCGCCGGCGATATCGACAGTCTTGTTGATGGATCCGGACGGGGAACGCCTTTGGCATACTGCCGGCAACCTTGTCCCCCGCGATTGGCTCCCAGTAATCAGCCCGCTGCCCATCTCTCTGCACGCAGGTTGCTGCGGCGCCGCAGCCATTTTGAAAGAGCGAGTCATCGTCGCTGACGTTGCAACCGACATAAACTGGCTTGATGAGTATCGAGACCTCGCCATCAAGAACGGGATTCGCGCGGCGTGGTCCGAGCCGATTTTGACGAAAGATGGCGAGGTGCTTGGTACCTTCGCCCTATACTCCTCCGAGCCGCGAGTACCCACGGACGCCGAAATAGAACTCATTGAGGGCGCAAGGCACATTGCACTGATCGCCATTGAACGCCAACGATCCCAGGAGGCCTTGAGAAAGGCGCTTGACGCGATTCGGGAATCAGAAGCAACGCTGCGACAGACCGTCGACACCATCCCTACCCTCGCGTGGTGCACTCTTCCGGACGGTATTCCTATATTCCTTAACCAACGATGGCACGAGTACACAGGGCTCTCTCCGCAAGAGTCGCACGGCTGGGGATGGCAGGTCGCGATTCATCCCGAAGACTTGCAGCGGTTGATGGACCCCTGGATGAAGATATTAGCCTCAGGCGAGCCAGGGGAGTTCGAAGCACGACTGAAGCGACATGATGGGGAATATCGCTGGTTCTTGTTCCGCACCGCCCCATTTCGTGACCAGGTCGGAAATATCCTGAGATGGTATGGTACGAACACCGATATTGATGACCTGAAACGAGCGCAGGTTAAACTCCTCCAGGACGAAGAAGAACTTCGGCAAATCGTAGACTGCATACCGCAAATTATTATCGTCATTGACCCTAACGGTGCCCCACTCTATGCGAACCGCGTGGCGCTAGATTACCTGGACGTGAGTCCAGCGGAACTTCCGTTCGTAGGCTTTGGCGGGCGATTTTCGCATCCGGAGGATATTGAGAAGTACCGGACAACAAGGCAGCATGCACTCGCCCATGGAATTCCATTCGAATTAGAGCAGCGAATCCTCGGGAAGAACGGCAGTTATCGCTGGTTCCTGTTCCGCTACAACGGATTACGCGACGAGGATGGGAAGGTCTCGCGATGGTATGTGACAGCAACGGATATCCACGATCGAAAGCAAGCTGAAGAGAAGATCCAAAATGAAAACGTGGCGTTGCGCGAAGAAATCGAACGCTCTTCAATGTTCGAGGAGATCGTCGGATCATCTGAAGCTTTGCGTCATGTATTGACGCAGGTATCGAAAGTGGCGCCCACGGATTCTACCGTGCTGATCCTGGGCGAGACCGGAACTGGAAAGGAGTTGATAGCGCGCGCTATTCACAATCGGTCAAAACGATCGAAACGCGCATTTATCCGAGTAAACTGCGCGGCGACTCCTGCTTCGCTAATTGCTTCCGAACTGTTTGGTCACGAAAAGGGCTCCTTCACTGGAGCATTGCAGCGGCGTTTGGGACGCTTTGAATCCGCCGACGGAGGCACCATTTTCCTGGACGAAGTAGGTGAACTGCCGCCAGAAACACAAGTGGCCTTGCTGCGGGTCTTGCAGGAGCGCGAATTTGAGCGCGTGGGCGGCAACCAATCGATTTCTGTAGACGTCCGAGTGCTGGCGGCTACGAATCGGGATTTGAGTGCAGCGGTGGCTGTCGGAGAGTTCCGCGAGGATTTGTTCTACAGACTGAATGTGTTTCCAATTCAGATACCACCCCTGCGCGAGCGTGTGGGCGATATCTCCTTGCTGGTGGAGTACCTGATCGACCGGTACGGGAAGAAAAGCGGAAGAAAATTCCGAAATATAAGCAACAAAACCCTAAAAGGGTTCCAAGCCTACGATTGGCCTGGCAACATTCGCGAACTTCAGAACGTAATCGAGCGGGCCGTGATCTTGTGCGATGGGGACACTTTTTCTGTGGATGAAAGCTGGCTGAAGCGGCAATCGCCCAAGCCCCCTGAGACCGGCACACGATTGGTGCCAACACTTGTCGATCGCGAAAAAGCGATGATCGAAAGTGCGCTGCAAGAGTGCCGCGGCCACATCTCCGGCTCAAACGGCGCCGCTGCCAAGCTGGGAATTCCGAGGCAAACACTCGAATCAAAAATCACGAAACTCGGAATTAACCGGCACCGTTTCAAGACCGCATAATCTCCCTCTCGTTTCGTCGATTTTCTAGGTTAGATCCCAAGGACTTCTTGTGCAAAGCACACGAACGCCGCGATTCCACGGCGATCGGGCTCTGGCTCTTCCACTTCTAGGCCGAAATTTCAGCAAATGCCGAAACGGCGGCCACCACTAATGCTCAAGGGTCTGAGGAATCAACAGATTCCCTATGGCGCTGCGATTGCACTTCGCACGAGGGCGGAACGTAATAAAGCAAAATGACCTTAAAGATGGAACGGGATTTTGATGGACACCGCACGACGATACGACTGATTGGCCGAATCCAAGCGGAGCATTTGCAGGAGTTGAAGGCTGAGATCAAGGACGGCGGCCCGAAGGTTAAGCTGGACCTGGACGATGTCGGATTGGTGGACGTAGAAGTAGTTCGGTTCCTCGCAATTTGTCAGTCAGAAGGCATCGAACTCGTCCAATGTCCGCTGTACGTACGCAACTGGATTGGTAGTGAGACGGTATAGGAGCCAAAAATGGAAAACGCGAAGATTTTAGTAACTGGAGCAACAGGGACAACGGGTGGATCGGCTATCCAAACTCTTCTGCAGCTCAAGGTGCCGGTAAGAGCTTTGGTCCGCGAGACCGATGCTCGGTCCGAGCAGCTAAGCGCGCAGGGCGCGGAGATCGTCCAGGGCGACCTGACCGACTTTGAGTCTGTAAGCAAGGCCTTGAAGGGAATCACGGGCGCTTATTTTGTCTATCCCATTCAAGTACCCGGACTTCTAGAGGCGACTGCTTTTTTCGCCCAGGCCGCTATCGAAGAGGGCGTGCGCTCCATCGTGAACATGTCGCAGATTACCGCGCGCAGGGTCGCGAAGAGTCACGCTGCACGAAATCACTGGTTTGCCGAACGGCTCTTGGACCGTTCCGGGATTCCTGTCACTCATTTGCGGCCCACCTTATTCTCCGAATGGCTTACATATGTGGCTGGGGCAATCAAAGAGAAAAGTATTCTCCCTCTTGGCTTTGGTGACGGCCGCTACGCTCCCATCGCGGGTGAAGATATAGGAAGGGTCATCGCCGCGATCCTGAACAGCCCGACCGAACACGCTGGAAAGGTCTACCCCCTCTACGGTCCGAAAGAGCTCAGTCAGTATGACGTTGCTGAACTGCTGACGAAGGCTTTGGGCAGAAAAATCACCTATGTCCCCATGGAGATTGATGCGTTCGTTGCGCTCCTGAAAGACATGGGATTTAACGGTCACTTTCAGCAGCATATGGCAAATGTTGCGCAAGATTGTCGCGACGGAGTGTGCTCTGGAACCAACGATTTGGTGCAAAAGATCACGGGACAAGGGCCGCTCGGGATGACGGACTACATCGCCAAAAACAAGGCGCTGTTCATTAAATCCGAGAAGACCAACGAAGTTGCGGCTTAGCGCTCAATCGACGTAGAGCCGTCTTTTCGCCCAGACCAGAGACAATATTCAATCCGCTCAAGCACCTTAGAGACTAGGGAACCTATGAAAGTACTGGCCATTGGCACGCTGAAACCCCTTACGCCGGAACAAAGACAGCAGTACATGCCGAAGGAAGTCCCGGCGACGTTACAACTCTATCTCGATGGCAAGATGGAGCAATTCTGGCAGCGAGACAAAGAGGCCGGTGTCATATTCCTGATGACAGTCGACTCAGTCGACGAGGCTGCGAGGCTTCTTAAGGCGCTGCCGCTCGGTCAAGCCAATCTGCTGACCTTTGACCTCATGCCAGTCGGACCTCTTCTACCGTTGGGCATGTTGCTGAAAGCCAACACTCAGACGGTTGCCGCATAAATCCGTATTGCGTCGCGCGAACCGGCCCGACTTCGTTTTGTTTGCTGCTTAGTGAAACCTGAGGGGCGGCGGCCGAAGTATGCCTGCGCGGTTACGATGAGAGCGATTTAACTCGAGCTTCATGGTCGCATTGATGGAGAGACAGGAATGACCTCAACACTCTTTCTAGGATTTGTGGCAGCGATGGCAGTGGCCGTTGTAGCGGTCATCCTCCGCTACCTTGATCGACTAGCTGCATTCCGCGTACTGGCGGCGTTGTCTGCCTGGTTCATCTATGCAGGCCTTTTGGGATATTTTGGCGTTCTCGAAAACACGGGGACACGCCCTCCTGGAATCGCTTTCCTCGTCGTTCCGGTATTTTTGTTTCTCTTCATCTTCATTGTCGTTGTTAGCCGATCCTCTGCCGGCGCACGTCTCGCCCTGGCTTTTCCGCTCTGGATAGTTTTGGGCTTGCAAAGCTTTCGCGTCGGCGTCGAGTTGTTCCTGCATCAGCTTTGGATCGGCGGCCTCGTGCCGAAAATGTTGACCTTTGAAGGCGCGAACGTGGACATCTATATCGGAGCGTCGGCACCGCTGATCGCCTGGTTGTCAACGCGAGGGCGATTGGGTATGAGACTCGCCCTTGCTTGGAACGTGCTGGGTCTTCTCGCTCTGACGAATGTTGTGACTCGCGCCGTGCTGACGTCCCCCGGTCCGTTCAACCTGATCCACGCCGAAGTTCCCGATCGGATGCTGGGCACATTTCCCTTCCTGTTTATTCCAGGATTCTTTGTGCCGCTTGCCGTGTTTCTGCACGCGGTTGCCATACGTGCCATTAGCAGCCGATTAGGCACGAAGATTGGGATAAATCTCGCCAAGACCCAGCGCATCCAGGCGGCCTCGCAGTCAACGTCAATTTGAATTTCGGGCGTAAATCTTTACAAATCTCATCCAAGGAGCGTGCAATGCAGCAAGAATTGGTTACCTCAAATCAAGAAACGGTCAAAGGTGTGAGTGGTCTAAACATTTTCTTTCGGTCGTGGCGCCCAGAAGGAAAGACTCGTGCGACGGTCGTCATCGTCCCTGGTTTCAACGCACACAGTGGTTATTACGAATGGGTAGCCGAGCAGTTCGTTGCCGATGGGCTAGCCGTGTACGCCGTGGATCTGCGTGGTCGCGGAAAGTCGGATGGCGAGCGCTTCTATGTTGACAAGTTCGAAGACTACGTCCGTGACGTTGAATCGGTTATGACCATCGCAACATCGCGAGAACCAGGCCGGCCCGTTTTTATGCTCGGTCACAGCGCAGGCGGCGTCGTCTCTTGCCTCTACACTCTCGACCATCAGGCTGAGTTGGCGGGGTTGATCTGCGAAAGTTTCGCGCACGAATTGCCGGCGCCCGATTTTGCCTTGGCAGTTTTCAAAGGGCTGAGTCATGTCGCGCCCCACGCACATGTGCTTCACCTCCCCAACGAGAGATTTTCTCGCGACCCCGGAGTTGTCGAGGCCATGAACAACGATCCGCTCGTTGCCCATGAAACTCAGCCAACGCAGACTATGGCCGCGATGGTTCGGGCCGACGAGCGACTCAAAAAGGAGTTTCCTCTTATTACACTACCGCTCCTGATCCTTCATGGCACTCTCGATAAGAACACGAAGCCAAGCGGCAGCCAGCATTTTTACGACAGGGCCGGTTCCACCGACAAAACACTGAAGCTTTACGAAGGTGGTTTTCACGACCTTCTTAACGACATCGACAAGGAAGTGGTCATGCTGGACGCCAAGACTTGGATCAATGCCCACCTTGCTAGGGCAGGCGATCAGGCAGAAACTCAAGCCGCATAACTCTGACCGTCGTCAACGACATGGTGGAGAATCGGAACTCGGACAAGAATTAGAACACGGTTCTGTCGTTGCAACTGAAAGCCCTGATCGAAGCGAATGGCGATCGTATCCTTAGGTCTTACAATGATCTGTCCTGAGGCCGGCGAAGTTATGGCCGTTTGTACAGGCAATGCTTGCTGGACTTCCCGACACGGCATTGCGCGATGCCAACGTTACGCACCTGCCCATGGCTGAAGGGCTCGTTTTTCTGTTTTCCAAGCCTTAAGCACACGAACGCCAGGGCAACGAATCGGGACGCGAGCCTGCTCAAGAGCGTGGCCTAACCGGTGTTCGTAGAGTCCGAAGCTCGATGCGGTTATCACTGCATGTGGCAAGATCCTTCATCCTGGCACAGCGCAGTGAGGACTCGGCTTCATATGAAAAGTGAGATCTAAATGAAGACTAGAAGAGATTTTATCGTAACTACAATAGCTGTTGCTTCGCTAGTAGGCAGTTCCGGCCAAACTGGAGGAAATCACATGTTCCAAGAGCCGAAAGTGAACGCGAACGGTCATGACATGCAAGAAAGGGCGGAAGATCCCAGAATCAGGAGAGCGCGTCTATCTGGACCCCAGCAGGTCACCAAGCATGCTACGGTTGCCGAGCTCGGCCCCGATGGATCGATGACGGTTCTAGTCAAAGGAACCAACGAGTGGGTTTGTGTGCCTGGCGATGAAAACAAAATTGGCGCTCCGCCAATGTGCATGAATCCGATGGGTATGCAATGGATGATGGACGCTATGCAAGGAAAACCGAGGCCAAGCAATGCGGCACCTGGAATGATTTACATGCTGTGCGGCGCAACGCAGAGAAGTAATACCGACGCGAGAGACAGAACTAGTCCTGCAATTCCGATCGGGCCGCACTGGATGATTACTTGGCCTTTCGATGCCGAGGCGAACGGCCTTCCCACTACGGTGCGCGACAAAGGTGCATGGTTGATGTTTGCGGAAACTCCTTACGCGTACTTGCACGTGTGCGGGAGCCCGTGGGAAGGCAACGAGTACCACGAGGGCGACAAAGCTGTGTGGACCATGTCCTATGCCCGTCCCTGAAATCCTTGACCTGATAAGCATGGTTGTCTCAAACCTCGATTTCGGCGGACGGTGACTCGTGTCTCAAAGAGCTCGCCATTCTCAACTAGCCATCAAGGAGCATCAAGATGCTACCTGACACGCCGGAACAGCATGCGATCCTGTTCCCTCGTTTAAGTGAGGGACAGCTTTCCGAACTGCGGGGACGGGGGATTCTCAGCAGGAGTGAATTGTGCCCAGCTCATTGAAGAACGTCACGAGCATCGGTCCCGACCGGTACGGCGAGAGGCCCTTATCGCCGGTGATGATTTCCGCCAGCCGCTTGATTGTCCGTTCTGAAACCTTCATGAAGGGGGGGCTCACTGGGGCGCGCGCGCGAGTTCCAGGTCCGCGTGCTCGAAGGCCGATGCCATGCGGTCGATCTCGCGCTTGGTCAGGCCGTGGCGCGCGGCTTCGTCGCGCCACGTCGAGACGGCCTTGCCCACTTCCTGCGCAATGGCACGCGCCTTGGCGGCGTCGAGGTCGAAGTATCCGGCATTGTAACCTTAACAGTCGAGTCGGGTTTTGCGGATTTGCCTGTGGTCTTCAACCCCAAGGACGTAGTCCTTCTCGACAATGTTAGGCAACAGCGAAAACGACGACGCTGCTTCGAGGATTTCGCGCCTGTCGATCATGAGGCCGTTAGTTTCCTGGCTGACGGCAACCAGAGACGCCATGCCGTTACGAGTTTTTCCGGGGGAAGTGTGGGATCGAGTCGGGCATAACCCTGTGTCAGTCGGGAGCGGCATGCGGCAGCGAGCTTGTCATCGTGCACCTGCGTTTCCGCAAGATATCCGAGCCGTTTGAAGATGATACCGTTATTGAACTCGCCCGCGTACCGGATCAACAAGTCGCGATTGGCGGTCTTAGTTTTGAGATACGCGCTCAGGCCATCAGCTACGTGTTCGATGCCACCGCCGACTTCCGGCGCGGCGATCATATCGACCAACGTGCGCGCGGGGTCCGATATAGATACCTTTACCGAACCGCGCCACAGCGTTTTCAACCCGAATAGACGAATCGGTGCCACGTTGTGCAACAGGAAAACCGCACTTTGGGCGATCACGCGCTTATTTGTGACACGCCGCGTAGTGAAGACCAGGGTCTCATTGAAGAGCTGCTCGGTGAGCTCCCAATGATGGGCAGCCGTCCAGCCGCCGATGTAGCCTTGGTTGAAGAGCGTTGGTACGAGGACCCAGGGATCTGCGATCAGTTGTTCGCTGCCGGCTAAGTCCAAGGGAACGAAAACATAAAGCCCTTGTCCTATCCGCTGTAGCCAGCCCTGTTGTTTCCATCGAGAAAGGAGCTTGGCCGCTGCACGCCGCTCGATGCCGAGTGTCTGAGACGCTATACTGACCGACACTACTTCCTTCGCGGCGCGGAGTACCGAAGCGAGCCGGGCGCGGTGAGTTGGCAAGGAGCCTGTATCGCGTTCCATGACTATATAACATAGCACAAAGTTCGCATTTTAACGGAACTTTACGCGACTCTATGTAGCCAGATGCTCCGGAGCCTGAAGCCCTACGGAATTACGGTGCGGCTCCATTTACTAGCTCCACTCCGGACTGCGCTGCTGCACATCTCGGTTGAGGTGGTCACGAGCGCACTTTGATGCGTGTGATTGCCGTAAGTCTCAGAGACGTAGATCCTTTCGCGTAACCGGCCGGGTTCGCAACCTATCCGCATGGTTAGAAGCTCAAGTTTGACGAGAGTGAAAATCCTGGCGAACCAGCGATACAAAATTGCGAACCGCCGGATCGGAAGCGGAATCCTTGTGAAAAGCGACGCCAATATTCCAGACCGCGGCAGAAATCCCTGTTTCGAGGTATCGAACGCGAGGAACGTTCATGACCTTGCATGAATGTGGGACCAGGGCGACTCCTGCACCTGCCCGAACAAAATTGAGTACGGTAAAGAGTTCGCCGACCTCCTGCACAATCCTTGGCAAGAATCCCGCAGCGTGGCAGGTGCGAACAATGTGATCGTGAAGACTCGCCGAGGCAGAGCGAGTCACCGAAACAAAGGATTCACGAGCGAATGATCTTAATCCCTTGCGCGCATTCTTGGCCACACGCGGACCAACGGCAATCACGAGTCGATCAGAAAAGAGTGGGAAGCCAGAGACTTCGCCAGCTTGGATTGGAAGCCGAACGAACCCAACGTCCAATCTGCGATTTTGAAGGGCTTCCAGCTGCGGGGGAGATGACATCTCGCGCATCGAAATCTGTACGCCGGGAAAACGCTGACGAAACCGTTGAATGAGGTCAGGGAGGCCAGTTGCAAGCGAGGGGAGGCCAAAGCCAATGCGCAAGAGGCCGGCTTCGCCTTTCATTGCGCCTCGGGAAACATCAACCGCAAGCTGCGCGTCGCGAAGCAAGGAACGAGCGTGTTGGACCAAGACTTTCCCTGCCCGCGTAAGCGTCAGCTGCCGGGGCTTTCGGACAAAGAGAGCGCCACCTAATGTCTCCTCAATTTTGCGGATTTGCTTCGTGAGAGCAGGCTGAGAAATGCAGAGAGCCCCAGCAGCGCGCCCGAAATGGAGATGCTCCGCGAGGACAACAATCGAGCGCATTTGATCCAAGTCCAGATCCATAACCGGAGGTTATCACAAGCGTTTCAACAAATCATTGGACATTATGGCGGAGCAGGGCCGTAAATTGAGCCTGAGGATGTTATGCAGATGGGGTTACCCTCAACGATTCTAGGAACAGTTGCCGCCACGTCGAGCACAGTCGCTTTTGTGCCCCAAATAGCAAAGATCTGGAAGACGGGCGGCAAGGACGTGTCTTATTTCATGCTGTCGCTGTACTTGGCCGGCGTAACGCTTTGGCTCAGCTACGGCTTGGTCATCGGAGCAACAGCACTGAGCTTGGCCAACGCAGCTTCCATCGTGTGCGCCGGGACCTGCTTGGTTTTGAAACTGATGAAAGAAAAGCCATGCCGGGCCGAAAGGAAACGGCTGCGGATCGCCATCGATATGGACGAGACCATCGCAGACAGCCTCACGGAACATATCCGCCGCTACAACGCCGAGTTCGCTGAAAAGGTCGACGTGGACCAACTACACGGAAAGCACCTTGAGGAACTTGTTCCTTTGGATCGGTCTGACGCCGTGCGGCGCATAATTCGAGATGAATCTTTCTTTGATTGCCTGGCCGTGGTCGAGGACGCACAACAGGTAATCCGCGAGCTTGCTTGTGAGCATGAGGTATTCATCGTATCGGCAGCTATGGAGATCCCGGAGTCATTCGCGGCAAAGCATCGTTGGCTACAGAGACATTTCCCCTTCATTCCCATGGGGAACGTCGTCTTCTGTGGCGACAAAGGAATCATTGATGCCGATTACTTGATTGATGACGAGGTGAGACACTTCCACAGTTTTCGTGGAACTGGAATCCTTTTTTCGGCGCCTCACAATTTGTTGGAAACGGCATGCGAACGCATCGCAAGTTGGCAACACATTCGCAGAAAGTTTGTTGGGCTGCGAAGCAGTTGAAGGGGGGAGGAACTGCTGGCTAACGGCCATCGCGACATGCGGATCAGCCGGGGTGGGACGAAACCGACGACTGTGGGGCCGCAAAGCGGTTCGTTCTGTGCCACCCCAGCCACAAAAAAGCGCTTTAGGACGCGCTCGTAGTCATTTTGAATCGCGGTTGGGAGTTACCTGAAGTGTTCCCATCATGCCGCCGTCCTCATGCTCGAGAAGGTGGCAATGGTAGACGAAGGTACCGACGATGCGCGGATTCCTGAAATCCATGCGCAATTTGACGCTTGGGTAAGTGCTGCTTTTGCCGTCCCAATACTGGACGTTGACGATGTCGCGCAGGAATGGCTCATCTACCGGTACTCCGTTCGATTGTATGAGCAGGAAATGAAGCTGATGGATGTGAAAGGCATGCAGCTCCTGTGTCCGATTTTCGATGATCCAGTCTTCCACATCTCCATTGCTTACGATCATGTTTGGAAACTTGGAAGCGGGATCGAAAGGGGTAGGCGCTTGCCCCTCGATCGTCAGCATAAAAACAGTCCGGCTATTGGGATTGTTAGGATCCGATGGCCGCTCCGAGAAATAAAGCTTGCGCTCACGTACCGGCTTCACGGCCCCAAGCCAAGCGGGGGCCTGCGGAAGTACCGGAGCCGGAGAAACTGGCAGGATGAAGCGTGGTTCCGGAACGCCTGCTTTCGAGATTATGTTTAGCAGCGGCCTTATAGGATCATTCTCACCAGCCGGCCCTGTATCGACGGCCTGAGTAACCAGGTTGGCGTAGACGCCCTCCGGCGGGCCGGTGAAGATGACATCCGCTCGTCCTCCGGGCGGCAATTCAATGTGGTTCTGCCAAACAGTTCCGGTCGGATCGCCAGGGGTATTGCCGACCGGCCGCTTTACCACTGCA
>Ga0193726_1002027_pt1 | contig 14409 bp, 12 predicted proteins | sample H2c1metaG_FD_144928 | JGI IMG/M metagenome (GOLD analysis project Ga0193726, IMG submission 144928) | Soil microbial communities from a riparian zone of the East river system, Colorado, United States - H2c1 | ecosystem: Environmental > Terrestrial > Soil > Riparian zone | place: USA: East River... | reverse complement strand
ACCTGGTCCGTCCGCTGCTGCCGGTCGCAGTACGGAAACATCTTCAAAAGATTCGCCTCCGGGGCTGGGACCAGATCCCATTCCCGCGATGGCCGGTTGACCGGACGGTGGATAACTTTCTAGAACAAGTGTTGCTCCTATCGATGAGGGCACAGGGGCTGAAACAAATTCCGTTCATCTGGTTTTGGCCGGACGGTACTCGTGGCTGTTCGCTAATGACGCATGATGTCGAGACCTCACTCGGTGTGGATTTATGCGGGATGCTGATGGATGTGAACGATTCCTTTGGCATCAAGGCGTCGTTTCAGGTGATCCCGGAAGGACGCTACCAAGTCACGCCGGCGTTCTTGCAGTCGATACGGGATCGGGGCTTTGAGGTTGTCATCCACGATCTAAATCACGATGGACATCTGTTTCGAAATCGTGAGCGGTTTGTCGAGCGTGCGGTTAAGATTAATGCCTATGGCAAGGAGTTTTGTGCGAGCGGTTTTCGAGCGGCCGTTCTCTACCGAAACCAGTCGTGGTACGAGCAGCTCGATTTTCAATACGACATGTCAGTTCCTAACGTGGCGCACCTCGATCCACAGCGGGGCGGGTGCTGTACGGTAATGCCATATTTTGTCGGGAACGTTCTGGAAATACCGGTGACCACGACGCAGGACTACACGTTGTTTCATATTCTGAACGACTACTCAACCACCTTGTGGGAGCGTCAGATCAATCTCATCATGGAAAAATCCGGGCTCATGAGTTTCATCGTGCACCCCGACTATCTGACTGGACCTCGCGAGATCGAGACGTATAAAGCCCTGCTTACGCGCTTGTCGGAATTGAGAGAAAAGCGGAATGTTTGGATCGCAACTCCGGGCGAAGTCAACTCCTGGTGGAGACAACGTGCCAAGATGCAGTTGGTCGAGGACGGCCAGGGTTGGCGGATCGAAGGCGCTGGCAGGGAGCGGGCGCGCGTTGCCTACGCAACGGAACAAGATGGCAAGCTCGTGCTTGAACCTTCGACCGAGGGTCACCCTTCCAGCACTAGCAGCGGATCGAGCACTGGATCTGGGAGCTCGACTACAATGCCGCCTTTGTCGACAATGGACCGAGGGTGACGGGGACGACGGCCGACCAATCTCGAGTCATGGCGCACAGATTCCGGGCAGTTCGAAAAGCAGCTACCTGACAAACGGTGATTGCATGTCGTTGACGTCCAGACTGGAAAGATCAGATGGCCCCGAAGGGTAGGGAACAACGACAGGTTCGGGTATTGATGATTGTTGAAAACTGTCCTTATTTGCGAGACCCGCGCGTGCGTCGTGAGGCCAATTCGCTGGCTGCCGCTGGTTACGAAGTTTCGGTTATCGCTCCAAGAGGGGACGGCCCCGCTCGCGGAAGACAAGTAGTGGATGGTGTCAGCGTCTATCGCTTCAGGAAGTTGTCCTCCAGTTCGACCATACCCGGGCACCTGCTGGAATACCTTTTTGCAGCCCTCTCAATTGCAGGCATGATCCTGTATGTCTGGTTCCGGCAAGGATTTGACATCATCCACCTAGCGAATCCGCCGGATAGCCTAATCTTCCTCGCGCTGCCATACAAACTCCTGGGTAAGTCGGTCATTTTCGATCAGCACGACCTGTGCCCGGAGCTGTACGGTGTCAAATTTGGAGATTCCAACGATTTGATCGCGAAGGTGCTGCGCTGTCTGGAAAGACTCTCCTACGCTTACGCGGACCAGGTCATTGTTACAAATGAGTCGTACAAACGACTGGCCCTAGAACGAGGCGGGCTGCCTAGTTCCAAGGTTACGATCGTGAGAAACGGTCCGGATTTAGAGAGTGCGAAAGAAGAAGATAAAATTGACGCGCAAGTCCGCGGGAAGGCCCCTTGCATTCTCGCGTTCGCTGGCATCATCGAGGACCAGGATGGCCTGGACTATTTGATTCGCATCTTGCATGCATTGCGATACAAGGTGGGTCGCGAAGATTTCTGTTGTCTGGTCATGGGGTCTGGCCATGCTCTCGAAGGCGCAAAAAAGCTTGCACTCGACCTGGGACTGGCAAATCACACCTGGTTCACAGGCTGGATTAGCGACCGCCAGCGATACGGAAGTTATCTAGCAAGTTCTGACATCTGTGTTTCTCCGGAGCCGTCGAATGCATACAACGATCGGTCGACATTTGTGAAGATCATGGAATACATGGCAGCGGGCAAGCCAATTGTTGCATTTCATCTTTGCGAAACACTCGTGAGCGCGGAAAAATCTGCGGTCTATGCTCGGTGCAACGATGAACACGATTTTGCGCTCAACATAGCCAGTCTCATGGATGACCCGGCGTCACGACACGTAATGGGACAGTCCGGTCTCAAGCGGATTCGGGAAAAGCTCGCCTGGCAGTATTCGGTGTCGGGTCTACTCGATGTATACCAGCATCTGGCTGGTCGCTATACCTCTTCACAGAGCTGAATCAAGCGCAGCACGGTAGGCGTTCTTAAGTGGGAATTTCATTCGCAGCCTTGCTTTTTCAATAGGTTGCAGGCCCATTTGCCTGCCTGACTATAGCGTCTTCAGAATTCAGCCGGCCGGATCTACATAATTTAGTCACAAAAAGTGACTCCAGTCAGCGACGGCTACTCGCGCTCGGTAATATAATAGTTTCACTCTGGTCCAATGAAGATTGTCTTCGCCGGCAAATTGGACCCACATGGGGCACTGCCGCTGAAGACCATCGTCGGTCCCCTGAAAGTCTTGTAACCTCGGGCTCCAATCGCCACTTCTGACTGGGACAAGCTTTGAACAGAGCCGGTCGCGCGGTTTGGGATGGGATCCGGCACGGATAGGAACCCGATTTGCCCTTCCAAGGGGAGAGTCCATGGAATCAATGTCAGAATCACGAAATCCTGGTCAATTTTGACGGTGGCGCAATGCTTCTTCGAAGACATTAGAATGAATTGCGATGTGTTACACAGGCTCTTTCGATTCTTTCGCCTTCGGCAGAAGCAGAGGAACGACATTTGACCCACTATCTGATGGATCCGATTGCGGATCCGCGTTGGGCTCAGTTCATTGACCACGACCCGAGGGCGAGTGTATTTCACAGCCCCGGTTGGCTCCTCGCATTGCGAGAAACCTATGGCTACCAGCCGACGGTATCCACGACTTCGGATCCTTCGCAACCGCTAACGAACGGCGTCGTTTTCTGTCACGTTAACAGTTGGTTGACCGGAAGCCGCTTTGTGTCATTGCCTTTCGCCGATCACTGCGAACCTCTGGTGGAAGACCACCAGGATTCCGCTGACTTCGTAAAACAGGTCGCTTCGGGGCGCTGGAAATATGTGGAGTTGCGGCCCATCTCGGCGACGCCTGGCAATGGAACCAACAGTGCTGGATTTACTGTGTCGGAGAGATTTTGGCTTCATCGGCTCGACCTGTCGGGTTCGCTGGGCGATATTTTTCATGCCCTCCACGAAGATTGCGTCCGGCGAAAGATACGCCGAGCGAAAAAGGAAAAAATTGTCTGCGAGGAAGGGAACAATGCCGCGTTGCTGGAAAGTTTTTATCAATTGTTGCAGCGAACGCGCCGGCGGCATCGTTTACCTCCTCAACCGAGAGAATGGTTTCGGAATTTGTCCAAGTTTTTAGGGAACAGCATCAAGATCCGAGTCGCTTCGAAAGATGGTCGGCCGATTGCCAGTATTCTGACGTTCGCCTACAACAACAAGCTCATGTACAAGTACGGATGTTCGGATGAGAGACACCATAAAAGCGGGGGCATGCAGCTCCTATTCTGGCAGGCAATCGAAGAGGCAAAAGAGAAGGACTACTCAGAGTTCGATCTGGGACGCTGCGAATGGGAGAATACCGGGCTTCGCGTATTTAAGGACAGATGGGGCGCGAGCCATTCCGCGCTAAAATATTGGCGGTACCAACCAGGAGTGACTGCTACCAATCGCCAAATCAAGATGGCACGCGTGTTATTTCGCTATTGCCCGCCTATCTTCCTGCAAGCGGCGGGAAGGTTTTACCGGCACATCGGGTAGCCGGGCCGACTTTGCGATCACGATAGGAGATTGCTAAGTTTTTCCCACAGATCCAGAGACCTATCAAATCCAATCGACAAGTGAAAACTGAGGAAGGAAACTTGGCAAACTGTGACGTCGTAGTCGTCGGCGCGGGCCCGTACGGATTGTCTGCGGGTGTTCACCTGAAGGCAAAGGGTATCGGTGTCCGTGTTTTTGGAGAGCCCATGGAGTTCTGGGCCAAGAAGATGCCCGAGGGCATGCTCCTGCGCTCGCCTCGAGTGGCTTCCAATTTGTCAGATCCGGGACGTGCCTTCACTCTCGATGCATATGAGGCTGCATCGCAACGACAGCCCTCGGCACCGGTGGCTCTGGACACTTTCGTGGAATATGGCAAGTGGTTCAGGCACCAATTGGGTTCCGACCTGGAGCAAAGAACGGTTGTGCGCGTGGACCGCGATAAGCCGGGCTTCAGGCTTACGTTGAGCGGCGGGGAAGAAGTTCGCGCCAAATCCGTTGTGATCGCGACCGGAATCGGGCCATTCATGAAGAAGCCCGCCGTCTTTCAGAACCTGTCGCCAGAGCAGGCAACCCATTGCTACGAGGGACGTGACGTCCGAAGGTTCGCAGGAAAAAGAGTCGTGGTCATTGGAGCGGGACAGAGTGCGTTGGAATCGGCCGCCCTTCTGCACGAAGCGAACGCCAATGTGGAAATCATCGCCCGCGAGTCGCAGGTTCGCTGGATAGGCCAGCATAACTGGTTGCACCACATGGGCCCGATTTCGTCGATCCTTTACTCCTCGCACGACGTGGGACCTGCCGGAATAAGCCGCCTGGTGGCATATCCCAAGCTCATGCCCTGCGTGCCGCTTCGGCTTCGCGACAAAATCCGAACTCGAGCGGTTCGAGCCGCAGGGGCGCGCTGGCTTCCCGAGCGTTTGACGAAGGTCAAAATCACCACGGGACGGGCTGTATTACAAGCCACGGTAGTTGGGGACGAGATCGTGCTCAAGCTCGACGACGGAAGCGAACGGCATGTTGATCACGTCCTGTTGGGAACGGGCTACCAGGTTGATCTCTCCCGCTATGATTTTCTACCGGCCGAACTGACACGAGAGGTGCAGCAATTTGACGGCTATCCGAAGCTGGCCGGCGGGTTCCGCAGCTCCGTACCGGGCCTGCACTTCATCGGCGCCACCGCAGCCCGCAGTTTTGGACCGTTGCTATACTTTGTAGCTGGCACCGAGTTCGCCTCTCGCGAGCTGGTATCGCATCTTTCGTAAATAAGACAGCGCTTGCCCGCGAAGCCAGAGTGACCATCGAAGACCGAGACAACAAAATACAGATGAATTCACAGACAATAGGAGCGGTGGTCATTGGGGGCGAACACCCAGGATTGGGTATCGCTCGCAGCCTGGGGCGTAGGGGCATTCCCGTCTGCGTAATCGATGATCAGCACTCGATCTCGGAATTTTCCAGATATGTGAGCAGGGTAGTTCGCGTCAAGGATTTGCGCGATGATCTTAAAACCGTCGACAACGTGCTCGAAGTCGGCCTGCGGTATGGTCTGAAGGGCTGGGTCCTGTTCCCAACCAGAGATGAGACCGTAGCTGCCTTCTCCCGTTACCGGGATCGGCTTGCCGAATTCTTTCGCGTCACCACGGGCGGGTGGGAATCGGTGCGATGGGCATGGGACAAGAAAAGCACCTACGAGCGTGCCGAACAGCTGGGAATCCCGGTTCCAAGCACCTCAAATCCTCGAACCGAAGAGGATCTTGTACCGCTGTACAGTCGTCTGCCTTTGGCCATCAAGCCCGCCGTCAAGGAGAACTTTTTTTACGCTACGGGCGCCAAGGCGTGGCGAGCCGAGACCCCCGATCAACTGAAGGCGATGTTTCAGAAAGCTGCCCGGCAAATTAAGCCGGAGGAAATTCTAATCCAGGAAATTATTCCGGGAGACGGCGAACAACAGTACTCCTATTGTGCTTTCTTTCGCGATGGTGAAGCTCACAGCACCCTGCTTGCAAAACGCCTGCGACAACATCCGCGGGAGTTCGGCCGCGCCGCCACCTATGTTGAAAGTGTTGAGTGCCCCGAGATTGAGGAGTTATCTGAGCGCTTTCTGAGATCGATTAACTACTACGGTTTGGTTGAAATAGAATTCAAGCGCGATCCCCGAGATGGCCAGTTCAAACTGCTGGACGTGAATGCTAGAACGTGGGGCTTCCACAGTCTTGGTAGAGCGGCCGGTGTGGATTTTCCGTGCTTGCAGTACGCCGACCAGATGGGGAGCCGAACCGAGCGGGCCCGGGGCCGCGCAGGAGTGGGATGGCTTCGACTCATAACCGATGTGCCAACCGCCGGCGCCGACCTCTTGCAGGGCTACATGAGCTTAAGAACCTACTTCAGATCGCTCAGCCGCACCCGCGTCGAATCAGTGTTTTGCCTGCGAGATCCTATACCCTCCATTGCGGAAGTGGTGATGCTTCCTTATCTCGTGACCAAGAAGTATTTTGTGAATTCCGACGCCAAGCCTGAGATTCGGGCAGCGAAAGACCCTGTAGGCGCAGATTCTCCCTGACCGGTGAGCATGATCGAATCTGATGGCGGTGGACCGCGGGACCGGATTCCAGCCCTGCTGTTGTCCGCAATTTGTGCGGTTGTGCTGGGTGGCATACTGGTTGCCGGGTTGTGGCCGTTTCACACTCCCAGGAATCAAGTCAGCTGGTTGCGTCCGGGAAACGGCCTTCTGTTCGGCAATCGCGGCAGCATAGTGAGTGCAAGGAATTTCGAGGCCAGGCGGCCGCACCCGACTGGCGCCTGCAGTATCGAGATCTGGTTGGAACCGGGTCGAGTCGATACCGGCGGCACGATTCTCGCGTTTTATTGGCCGGCGAAGCGTTTCGTTCCATTTGTGCTGCGTCAATTCGTAAGTGGTTTGGAATTGCAGCACCGAGGCCCGGAGCAGTCGTCCAGGAGAACGAGGCTCTATGTCGATGGCGTATTCAGCCGCCGGAGGCCTCTGTGGCTGACGATTACCTCCAGTCAACAAGGAACGGCAATTTATGTGGATGGCATATCAGTCTGGAGTTCAGACACGTTCAAGTTCACCGGCGAGGACTTGACCGGGCAACTGATCCTAGGGAACGGTCCGTCGACCAGCAACAATTGGATGGGGCAGCTGAAGACACTCGCGCTCTACGATCGCGAACTCACGGCCGGGGAAGTATCGCGGCATTTTGCGGACCGGACCAGGGGCGAGTTGCCTAATCTGGCTGGAAGCGAGGGGGTCTTTGCCAGCTATCTGTTGAACGAAGGGAACGGGTCCGTGGTCCACAACCAAGTGGATTCATCGCCCAATCTTCTCATCCCGGAACGTTATTTCGTTGTTGCTAAACTGTTTCTCCAGCGACCGTGGACTGAATTTCGTTTCCGTTGGAGTTATGGGGAGAATGTTTTGATCAATATTGCCGGCTTCGCTCCGCTTGGCTTTTTCTTCTACCCCTATCTCTCTGTGGTTAGAAAGATCGAACCGGCTGCCTGGCTCACGATTGTCCTGGGGCTGACCGTCAGCGTCACGATCGAAGTGCTGCAGGCATTTCTGCCTACGCGAGACTCAGGGATGACCGATATCATGACAAATACACTCGGGACGGCTCTGGGAGCGTTTTTATGCGCCTGGCTCATGCAGCGCCCCCGATTTATCCGAGCAGACATTTTCCATTTCATCCGCGGCGGGGATAAGACGGTTTCCGAGGTTCAACAATGAATGAGCAAGATCTTAAGGTTCGCGGCGTTTCCGATACCGCGCGCTGGGTGGCGTATTTTCGCGCGCTGGAATCGCAGCGGCCCGACGCCCTCTTTCATGACCCCTACGCCGAACGTTTGGCTGGCGAGCACGGGTTTCACCTGGCGAACACTCTGCCCGATGGAAACAAGCACGAGTGGGCCTGGGTGGCGAGAACCTATCTGTTTGACCAGTTCCTGATCCGTGAGCTGCAGGCGGGTGCGGACCTGGTGATGAACCTGGCGGCGGGACTTGATGCCCGTCCATACCGCATGGATCTGTCGCCCACCTTGCAGTGGGTAGAGGTGGATTTCCCGGAGATTATTTCCTACAAGGAAGAAATCCTGGCGAACGAAAAGCCAAAATGCCGGCTGGAACGAGTCAGTCTTGATCTGTCAGATGGGCCGGCCCGCCGAAAACTGTTCGAGAATCTGAACGGACGGGCGACGAAAGTGGTCATCATGACCGAAGGTCTTCTAATCTATTTCACCGCAGAAGAGGTTGCCGCTTTTGCGATGGACTTAGCTTCCCCAGTGCACTTCCAAAGGTGGGTGATCGACCTCGCTTCCCCGGGACAACTGAAATTGATGCAACGCTCAACTGGCAAGCAGTTGAGCGAGGCCAATGCTGCGTTCAAGTTTGGTCCGGCGGAGGGTGCGAACTTCTTTGTGCCTTACGGGTGGGACCCCAAGGACGTGCAGGGGATGTTGAAGACCGCAGCCCATTTCAACAGAGCGCCGGCTGAACTGCTTACTCTATTGCCAGAGCCCAAAGGCATGCCGGCACACTTTCCCTGGACCGGCGTGTGCCTGCTCAACAAGCGCTAGTTGATCGCAAACATGAAAAGAATTTCCCAACTGGATGCCGTGCGTGGATTGGCCGTGCTGCTTGTCCTGCTGCACAACACCGACGTCTATCCGGCCCTCCATCTGCAAATGATTTCTCGCAATGGATGGATGGGAGTCGACCTTTTTTTTGTATTGTCCGGATTCTTGATTACGGGGATTCTGGTCGATACCAAAACATCAGAAGGCTTTTTCAGGAATTTTTATGCCCGGCGATGTCTCCGCATCTGGCCTTTGTATTATGCGGCGCTGTTTTTCATGTTTGCGATTGTCCCGTTTTTGCGTCCATCTGAAGCTCAAGTCGTCTTTGCAGCGCGGTCATCGCCATGGTGGGCCTATCCGTTGTTCCTTCAGAATTTTCTTGTGCCAGTTCCAACGGCGGCCACCGGGTTATTGGGCGTTACCTGGTCCCTCGCTATCGAGGAACAGTTTTATCTCGTTTGGCCGCTGGTGGTGCGATTCTGCAGTGAGGCTGCACTCCGGAACATAGCCATTGCGGTGATTTGTTGCTCTCCGGTACTGCGTTTGTTTCTGTCGCTGCACGGAGTAAATATTTACTCAAACACAGTCTGTCGGTTGGACGGCCTAATGGCCGGTGCACTTCTGGCCCTCGTGCTGCGTTCGCTCACCTTCATTCCTTCGAAGTTTGTTATCCACGCATGGGTCGCGTTTCTCGTGTCGGTGCCGCTCGCGCTGGTGATCGAATTCTTTCATGCGCGGTGGATCGGGTTTTCCTTCGTCGCGTTGGCCTCGGTTTCGTTCGTTTACCTCGCCTTGTTCTCGACCCAAAGATGGTTGCGGGCTCTTTTGACAAATCGATTTCTAGTTTTTACTGGGACGATCAGCTATGGAATCTATTTGCTGCAAAAGATTCCGCTGGACGTTGCGAAAGCCCTCCATTTCGAGCAGCATCAATTTCTCGCACTCCCGGCCACGGCTGCCGCAACTTACCTCCTGGCTATTGTGAGCTGGTACCTGCTGGAGAAACCATTCCTCAAGCTCAAGCGAATCTTCCAGGCACCAGATAACGTTTCGAACAGCTTAACCGTCGAAATTGCAACCAAGACCTAGAGAAAACGCGGGGCTGGTGGTAACCCTGGAACTGTGCACAAACCGCAAAAGCATCGAAGTCAGACACTCAAGTCGTTCATAATAAACGGTTTGCTGAGCAGCGACACGAAAGCTGCTCGACTTTCGCCGGGTGTTTGAGGCGCAGAGCATGTGATAAGCTCTTGTCATCCCGTAACCCTCCTCCCTTCGTTTTCGGTGGCGATCCTATAGCTTGCAATGTGGAGTCGAAGAATAACTAAAGGAGTGTGCTTAAAGATATGCTGGAAACAGTGATTATTGGAGCGGGTCCCTATGGACTTTCTGTAGCTGCCCATTTGCGAGATCGTGGCCTTCCGTTCCGCATCTTCGGCCGTGCGATGGACAGTTGGCTCAGCCATATGCCTAAGGGCATGATGCTCAAATCTGACGGTTTCGCGTCGAATATCTACGACCCGAAATCGGAATTTACGCTGAAGCATTTTTGTGACGAACAGCGCATTGAGTACGCTGATGTCGGACTTCCCGTCCGGCTGGATACATTTTCGGCTTATGGGCTTGCCTTCCGGGAGCGGATGGTACCGGAACTGGAGGACCGGCAGGTTCGGAATGTGGATCGGTCGTCATCTGGGTTTGTTCTGAGCCTGGAAGGGGGCGAGAAGGTTGAGGCCCGGCGAGTGGTGCTTGCCGTGGGTATTACCCATTTCGAGTACGTTCCCGAAAATCTGGCGCACCTGTCGCCGGAATTGCTATCGCATAGCGCTGCCCATCATGACCTGCAGAAGTTTAGCGGGCGCAGTGTGGTCGTGATCGGCGGTGGTTCCTCGGCGATGGATATGGCTGGATTGCTGCATGAAAATCATGCGGACGTTCAGCTGGTGGCTCGTCGACAAACATTGAAATTTCACAACAAACCCAGCGGCAAGCCGCGTTCGTGGTGGCAACAAATACGGCACCCGCAGTCCGGCCTGGGTCCAGGCCTGCGGTCGCGCTTCTTTTCCGATGCGCCGGGGGCATTCCACGCTTTGCCCGAGAGCATCCGCCTGGAGTTCGTTCGAACAATTCTCGGACCCTCCGGTGGATGGTTTATCAAGGATAAGGTGATGGGCCATGTACCTCTTTCTCTGGGTTGTACCACGGAACGTGCAGAGGTCGCGAACGGTCGGGTGCGTTTGCAACTCCGCGCCATCGATGGGAGCGAGCGCGAAGTTCTGACCGATCACGTGATCGCTGCAACCGGCTACAAGGTGAATTTGGACCGGTTAGGCTTCCTCAATCCAGAAATCCGTTCGACGCTTAAGGCGGTGAATCGAACGCCCATACTGTCGTCAGCTTTCGAGTCGTCCGTGCCCGGCCTTTATTTCGTGGGGGTTGCGGCGGCGAACAGCTTTGGGCCGCTGATGCGGTTCGCGTATGGGGCCGGGTTTGCGGCCCGCACGGTCACGCGCAACCTGATGAAATCTCGCGAACGGAACACCGTATCGGTTGCGGTTTCCAATGCGGCAACCAGCTCCAAATAACGGGCGTCAGCTTTCGCCCCGCAAAATAAGCAACACCGGTATCAACGATGAAGAGAGAGACCATCGCGATTCACGAAGGCTACGACGGCGATCCCACGACCAAAGCCGTGGCAGTGCCCATTTATCAGACGGTTGCGTTCGAATTTGACAGCGCTGAGCACGGTGCGGCCCTATTCGATCTTGCCGTTGAAGGAAATATCTACACCCGTATCGGAAATCCCACCAATGCGGTCCTGGAGAAACGAGTTGCTGCCCTGGAAGGCGGAGTCGCTGGACTCAGCGTGAGCTCGGGAATGGCGGCGATCGAATACGCTCTCATCAATATCGCCGAATCGGGCAACAATATCGTTTCTCTTCCTCAGTTATACGGGGCCACCTACACTCTGCTTGCCCACATCTTCCCGAAGCGCGGGATCACCGGGCGATTTGCTGCGAGCGACAGTCCTGCCGACGTTGAAAAACTGATCGACGAAAATACTCGGGCGGTCTTTTGCGAAAGCGTCGGGAATCCGGCCGGGAACGTTGCCGACATTGAAGGGTTGGCGGCGGTGGCCCACAAGCACGGCGTGCCGCTGATCGTCGACAACACAGTTGCGACCCCAATCCTGTTGAGGCCAATCGAGTACGGAGCCGACGTTGTTGTGCATTCCATGACGAAATTCATGGGAGGACACGGAACCACGTTGGGCGGAATGATTGTAGACGGCGGCAGGTTCCCCTGGCGGGAATATCCAGAGCGTTTTTATATGTTCAACAAACCGGAAATCGCCTATCACGGGGTGGTGTATGTCGATCACTTCGGCGAGTCGGCTTTTGTGGCTCGCTGCCGAACGGTTTGCCAGCGAAATACCGGCGCTACGTTGTCCCCGTTTAACGCTTTTCTGTTGCTGCAGGGCGTTGAGACCATGGCGCTCCGAGTCGAACGGCACGTGGAAAACGCTCGAAAAGTTGCCGAATATCTGCGCGCCCATCGCATGGTGGAGTGGGTCAACTATGCAGGATTTCCCGATAGTCCCTTGTACGCGATGGCGCAACGATATATGGGGTCCAGTCGTTGCTCGCTCCTGACCTTCGGGGTGAAAGGCGGATTTGAAGCGGGCCGGAAGTGCTTCGACGCTCTGAGCTTATTCAAGCGAATGGTGAATATGGGCGATGCGAAATCATTGTCGTGCCACCCCGCATCGACGACCCACCGGCAATTGACCGCAGAGGAGCAAATCAAGGTAGGGGTCACCCCGGAAATGATTCGCCTGAGCGTGGGCCTCGAGCACATCGACGACATTCTCGATGATCTTGCTCAGGCATTAGACAAAGCGGCAAAGTGAAGGCGCGACGGACCAGAATGAGAGATACGTTATGCCTCTGCTGATCGATGGGACTGCGATCCCACCCCGCTGGGCCGAAAAGACGAGTTCGCGCCAACGTCCCGCTAGAGTCGCAAGCAATGGCGATTCGCCGGCGAATGCGGTCAAGATAGCGTTCATCAACAACATGCCCGACTCTGCTCTGGAGGATACGGAGGTGCAATTCCTCGAACTTCTCGAGTCGGCTGCCGATACGATTCCGGTTCAGGTCAAGCTGCTTTCACTGCCCGGGGTTCCCCGCGGTGATCGTGGACAGCAGCATTTGAACAATTTCTACTCTGGCTCGGATGGGCTCGGAGACTGCAGGTTTGACGCTTTAATCATGACCGGGACCGAGCCGCGAAGTCGTAACCTGCGGGACGAACCTTATTGGTCGGCCTTGGGCGACGTGCTTGACTGGGCTGAACGGAACACGGTCTCGACGGTGCTGTCATGTTTGGCGGCGCACGCTGCGGTTCTCCACAGCGACGGCATTCCCAGGAACCCGCTGAGTGAGAAACAGTTTGGAGTGTTTGGTTATACAAGGGCCGGGGAACACCCGCTGACGACGGGTGCACCGAGGGTAATCCGGAATCCGCATTCTCGATGGAATGAGGTGCAGGAAGACGCATTGGTCTCCTGTGGCTATGACGTTCTTACGCGATCAGACGACGAAGGCGTCGACCTGTTTGTGAAAAAGAAAAAGAATAGCCTGTTTGTGAGCTTTCAAGGCCATCCGGAGTACGGGGTGCAGACACTGTTGAAGGAATACCGCAGAGACATCAGGAGGTTTGTCAAGGGGGAAAGAGAAACTTATCCGGCCGCGCCGCAGGATTACTTTGATGTGGCGTCAACGAAACTTCTTGCCGACTTTCAGGATAGGGTCCTATCGGCTCCGAGTGAAGAACTCATGGCAACGTTTCCTGAGGCAGCCCTGGGCAGCACGCTGGAAAATTCCTGGCGCTCCTCGGCCACATGTTTGTATCGTAACTGGTTACAGTATGTGGCATCGAATAGAGTGGAACAGCCCTTAGCACGGCACTAACAGAAGCGAAACGATATCGTTGGTTCGCGCCCGAAGTACCCAGCCGCACTTCATGACTGAAGATTACCTATCCGCGATCCTGGAAGGCCTGCCTGCGCGCATCAGCGACATTGTGAAGCCGTGGGTGGAGCGATCGCCAGAGAGGCCAGCTCTGGTCGAAGCGAGCGGCACATGGACCTATGGGCAACTGGATGAGGCTGTTTTCCAGACCCAGGCTTGGCTCGTCGACTCGGGTGTACGCCCTGGCGACCGGGTCATGCTCGTGTGCGAGAATTCCCGGGCATTTGTGGCGATTCTTTTGGCGGCTGCGGCTCTCGATTCGTGGCCCGTGCTGGTGAACGCTCGTCTCGCCGCCACTGAACTGGATGAGATCCGTGACCACTGCGGTGCGCGCCGCGTGATTTACACCACCGCTGTTTCGCCTCACGCGAGAGAGCACGCAAAAAGACACGGCGCTGTGATTGGGGATATTCCGCCTTTGGGCACGGTCGGCATCGGTCCGTTGAATGAGAAAGTCGAGCCTGAGCCGATCGAGCCTGACCGCGCGAACCAAGTTGCCGCCTTGATCTATACCTCTGGTACTACGGGTCTTCCGAAGGGCGTCATGCTGACGCACAGAAACCTGCTATTTGTGGCGGCGGTATCGGCGAAGATCCGATCGTTGGATTCGAATGATCGGATGTATGGCGTACTGCCCATGTCTCATGCCGTCGGGCTTTCGGTGGTTCTTTTGGGCTCACTGTTCAGTGGCGCGACCCTCTACCTGGTGACGCGATTTGATCCCGTAGCAGCACTCAGGGTGTTGGAA
>Ga0193726_1002026_pt1 | contig 14410 bp, 13 predicted proteins | sample H2c1metaG_FD_144928 | JGI IMG/M metagenome (GOLD analysis project Ga0193726, IMG submission 144928) | Soil microbial communities from a riparian zone of the East river system, Colorado, United States - H2c1 | ecosystem: Environmental > Terrestrial > Soil > Riparian zone | place: USA: East River... | reverse complement strand
AAAAACGCGCAGCGCCAATTTTGGATCATTGCTGGTAACGGGCGCGTTTGCGGCCGCTACCTCGATAATCGGAGCCCGCTCGGCCGGAATACCAGCTGCAGCGGCAATGCCATTTGTGACCCGGGCAATCGCCGCTAAAACTTTTTCGCGTGTTTGTGGGCTCAACGTCCGCACCGTCAACTGCAGATGCGCTTCATCCGGAATAATATTGTGCTTGGTTCCCGCGTGAAAGGAACCCACCGTCACTACGATTGGATCGAATGGATTCTGCTCGCGGCTCGTGATCGTCTGCAGAGCCACCACAATTTCCGCGGCTACGACAATCGGATCCTTCGTCAAATGCGGCATCGCGCCATGCCCGCCGTATCCGCGCACGGTAATGTCCACGGAGTCCGCGCCAGCCAGCGCCGGCCCCGGCAGCCACGCGACTTTTCCCGCAGGCACGACCGAGCTGTCATGCAAAGCCAAGACGTAGTCGGGCTCTGGAAATTTGTTGTACAGCCCGTCCTGCAGCATCGCTTTTGCGCCTTCCACAACTTCTTCGGCCGGCTGGCCGATCAAGATCACCGTGCCTTTCCATTGCTTTTTCAGCTCCACCAGCATCTTTGCCGTGCCCAGAAAAACAGTCATATGCAAATCGTGCCCGCAAGCGTGCATCACGCTGACTTCGGTCCCGTCCGCGCGCTTGGCTTTCGCATGGCTGGCATACGGCACTCCTGTTTTCTCTTCCACCGGCAAACCGTCCAGCTCGGTGCGGACCATCACCGTCGGTCCAGCGCCGTTTTTCAACACCGCCACAATTCCATACGCTTGCTGCCTGGTTGCCGCATAAACACCGAAGTGGTCGGTCACCTCGTAGCCAAGTGTTCGCAGCTGGCCGGCGAGCAGCGCTGACGTTTCTTTTTCCTGCATCGAGAGTTCAGGATTTTCATGAAGGTGCTTATAGGTGGAAAGCAGTGACGGCAGTTCCTTGTCGATACGCTGATTTAAATCGTTCTGCGCGCGCAGCGATGGCGTCGCGGGCAAAAGAATTGCCAGACCAGTGATTGCAAGCGCGCTGCTTCGCTTCATGAGATCCTCCGGGTCCGCATCATAGCACTGAGCGCCCGGCGGGATTTCGCAAAAGCGGGCGGCTGGCGGACACCCGCTATTCACTTGCCGCCGAGCTGCGCGTACACTACACTCGCGCCTGAAGCCGAGCAGCTCTCCGACGGGTTGCTCTGAGGAGGTTTTTTGTGAATCGCCGAATTTCTTTCTTGCTGGCTGCGCTGCTCCTGGCCGGAATTTTCAGTGCGCGAGGCGCCAGTTCTTCGTCTTCGTCGGCTCCTGCGCGAAAGGCGATCAACCTCTCCGATGACGATCCGCAGTTGCCCTTCAGCGGAGCCATTCTTACTGGCAACACTCTCTATCTTTCCGGGCGCATCGGAATTGATCCGAAAACCGGCAAGGCTCCCGCCGATAGCAATGAAGAGATTCATCTCCTTTTGGACCGGATCAAAGCGACTCTGGCGCAAGCAGGATTGACCATGGATGATCTTGTTTATGTGCAAATCGCGTGCACCGACTTGACTCTTTATGACAAGTTTAATGCGGCGTATCGCGGCTATTTCACAACCAAGGATTTGCCCGCCCGGGAATTTATCGGAGTCAGTTCGCTGTTGCGCGGCGGTCGCTTCGAAGTGCAAGCGATTGCCGTCAAACGGTAAGCGCCGCGGCCGTCCCGTCGCTCAAATCTAGACTTTCCGCTTGTAGAGGGTATCGGAATGTTTCGCATACCCGCCCTCCGTTTTCAGCTCAACCAGCACGCGCATGTGGCTTAGATCGATTCGGGTAATCGAGTAACGATAGTCCTTAAAGCGCGGCGAACCGTAAACCGTTCCTGCAAAGACCCATGCTCCAGCTTTGCTGCCGCCGGCTTCTGCCGAGCGGTCCATGCTGCCATCCGTGTTATAGGCGTGAAAGAACAGCCGTCCGGTCACTGGGTCCGCTCCGTAAACGGCGAAATCGCGATACACGATGGCGCCTTTTTCATCCCGGAGTATTTCTTCTGAGGAAAGAAAGCGCCCTCCTAAAATGGGGGTGAAACTATATTCCTCGGTCCCTTTGCCTGGCGTCGTCCGGTCCGGAATCCAAGTTCCACTTAGAAATGAAAAGCTGTTCATAGGCTCCGGCAGTCCGGTCGGCCGGAGTGAGCCGTCCGGGGTCTGCCGGGGAACAGCGTTTCCAGAAACCAGCGGCGCCAGCGCTAGCAGGCAAACCGTCAACGCAATTTTCCTCACACTCCCTCCGTATCTATTGGCATGGACGGCAGGCTGAAGTCCTTGTTAGCCGTTTCCGGAAAGATATCCCGGTCCTTGCCCCTGGATGCTGGCATCCAAGGAGAACAGCCCTGAAAGCGATTCCGGCCAGAGCGATTGCTATAAGACCACATATGGGCACGCGTACGGTGCCATTTTAATAGAATATTGCCCATATATGAGCTTCTCCTTACTTCAACCTACACTGTGTTGCAAATAACATGTTTAATTACTTATGTTTACGGAGGTAGTGATGTTGCATCACATGGCGCCTCAAATGCATCAGATGATGTCCAGTAGGTCTTACTCCATCATGCTAAGAATCACAACAGAGCAGAAACGCGGAAGGATCGTTCTTCAAGTCGAAGGACGTCTGGCCGGACAGTGGGTAGCCGAACTCGAGCAGTGCTGGAGAGATCTCCAGGGTCGCTCGGCTCGCGAAAAGATCAGTGTCAATCTCTGCGGCGTCAGTTTCATCGACGCCAGCGGGAAAGTGCTGCTGAAGGAGATCCACCGGCAGGGAGGTCAACTGTTGGCCGAAGGATGCCTCAATCAGTCGATTCTGGATGAGATAAAACAGGGATCTGAAAAAGAAGAACGCGAAGAAAAACCCGGCAACAGCAAGAACCAGGAAAAGCGGAAGAACCAGAAGGGTCCCACCATTATTTTCTACATTGCTCTTTTTAGTCTCCTAGCGAGTCCCAGCTTTACCAGGGCGCAAGAAGCGGCGAAGGCTTCTCAGTCGCCGGCAACCCCTGACGTACTGAAACTGACCCTCGACCAGGCCGTCGGCTTGGCTTTGAAACAGAACCCCACGGCGCAAATTGCGGTCATTACCGCGGCGCAGAGCGTGCAAGACAAAAATATCGCGCGCGCAGACCTGTTGCCCCAGGCGGACCTGGAAGTGAAGGATTATGCGACGCGTCTGAACCTGCAGGCGCAGTTCGGTGGCCTTGATTTCCCCGGTTTTCCGCATCACATCGGTCCGTACCAGGTATTTTCCGCCGGGACCACGTTCAGTGCTCCGGTTTTCGACTTGACGCTGTGGCGCCGATATCAATCGGCCCGCGAAACGGCGAACGCCAGTAAAGCGACCAGCCTTTCAACGCGTGAACAAGTGATCTTGCTGGTGGTCTCGCAATATATCGGGACGCTGCGTGCCGTGGCCAATGTGCAAGCTTCGGCTTCGCGCGTCGAACTGGCGCAGGCCTTATATGACCAGGCCGCGGACCTGCAAAAAGAAGGTGTGGGCACCGGGATCGACACCCTGCGCGCCAATGTGGAACTGCAAAATGAGAAGCAGCGACTTATCGAAGCTTCTCGCGATCGCGAAACTTCGCTGTTCGGTCTGAGCCGCTTGCTGAATCTCGATCCCCGGCAGCGCATTGAGCTCGGCGATGCACTCAGCTTCTTTGATACGCCGCAGCCGGAAGCAGACCCGAGCATCGACGCCGCTCTGGCGCAACGGCAGGAATGGAAAGCGCTGGACTCCCAGATTAAGGCCGCGGGTTCGGACAAGAAGGCTTCGCAGAATTCACGGCTGCCCAGCCTGCACTTCGACGGCAATTGGGCCTATTTGGGTACTTCGTCTTCGACGGGAATTCCGACCTATACCTTCCAAGGTTCTGTGACCATGCCCCTTTTCACCGGCGGCCGCATCCACGCCGAGGTCGTCAGAGCCGACCTGGAAATCAAGAAGCTGCACGAACAGCAGCAGGATCTTCGGAACGGAATCGCTTTGGACGTGAAAACCGCTTTGCTCAATTTGCAATCCGCCCGCAGCGAAGTGGAGGTCGCCAATCTTGGCGTGCAGCTTTCGAAAGAGGAAGTCGACCAGGCGCGAGACCGTTTCCGAGCCGGGGTGGCCAACAATATCGAAGTAATCCAGGCGCAGGACTCGCTGGCGCGCGCGAACGACAATCAGATCGCGGCTCTTTATCGCTTCAATCAGGCGCGCGCGGACTTTGCCAAGTCTATCGGGCAGATGGAAAAAATTTACGCGAAGTAAGGAAGAGAATATCCATGAGCATCGAAATCGAAGTGGGGTTGGAGAACGCGACAAAAGTACCGCATGAGCCGGTCGCTCCCCCGGTGGAAGTGCCGAAAGGTCTGGCCAATCCAAAGGTGAAGCGGCTGCTGCTGGTCGCTGGAGTGGTCGTGGTGCTGGCAGTCGTGGGACTCGTCGTCTACTACCACAACCGCGAAAGTACTGATGACGCTCAGGTAGACGGGCACATTACTCCTATTTCATCGAAAGTTTACGGCCGCGTCGCGGAAGTTCTGGTGACCGACAACCAGCAGGTGAAGGCCGGCCAGGTGCTCGCAAAGATCGATCCTCGCGATTATCAAGCCGCTCTTGATCAAGCCAAAGCCCAGTTGGCGCTGGCCGAAAGCGAAGCGCAATCGGCGGGTGTGGACGTTCCGCGCACGCGCGAAAATTCGGCCAGCGGAACGTCGAACGCCAGCGCGCAATTGCTCGGTGCGCAAGCCGATGAAGCCAGCGCGCAAGCTCGCTATGAACAGGCGCAGACCGAAGACCTGTCCTACGCCCGGGCCAATATCGAGAAAAGCCGCGCGAACGCGGAGCTGGCCAAGTCCGATCTCGAGCGCTACCGGCCTTTGATGGAAAAAGGAGAAATTTCAAAACAGCAATATGACAGCGCGAAAGCCAACGCGGACGCCAGTTCGAGTGCCCTCAAAGCGGACGAAGAAAAATTGGCGCAGGCACAACGCAACGTACAAGTGGTAAAAGCTCAGCTCGATGCCGCCAAAGCTCGCGTGGGACAAGCCCGGGCAGGAGTTTCCTCCGCGCTTGCCGACACCAAGCAGATCAGCATGCGCGCCGCCGATGCCCTGGGAAAAGTGGCCAAGGTGCAACAAGCCCGCGCGGCTCTTGATGCGGCTCAGCTGAACTTGAGCTATACGGAAATTATTGCTCCCGTCAACGGCGTGGCCACCCACAAACAGGTTGAAGTCGGGCAAATCGTGCAGCAGGGGCAGGGACTGCTGGTGGTCGTGCCGCTGCACGATGTTTGGGTGACTGCAAATTTCAAGGAAACCCAGTTGAAAAACATGAAGGCGGGGCAAAAGGCCGAAATCAAAGTGGACACCTACGGAAAAACGTTCAGTGGGCACGTCGATTCGATTGCCGGAGCAACGGGCTCGGTCCTGAGCCTGCTGCCACCGGAGAACGCCACCGGGAATTACGTGAAAGTGGTGCAGCGCATTCCGGTAAAAATTCTGGTCGATCCGATTCCCCAGGAAAAAGCCATTCTACGCCCCGGCATGAACGTGGACGTCACGGTAATCGCGGAATAACGCGTCCCGCGGAAGGACGAAACGGCGAGCTCAATGCGCAACAAGATCATGGCGAAATTGCGGATGCCGGATGGGTCGATCAACCCCTGGGTGATCGCGATTACGGTGACTCTTGCCACGTTCATGGAAGTCCTCGATACCTCCATTGCCAACGTGGCGCTCCCGCATATTTCGGGGAACCTTTCGGCCGGCGCCGATGAATCCACCTGGGTACTGACTTCCTACCTGGTCTCGAATGCCATCGTACTGCCCCTTTCCGGGTGGTTTTCCGGCCTGATCGGACGCAAGCGTTTTTATATGGCTTGCGTGGCTTTGTTCACCGTCAGCTCGTTTTTGTGCGGTCTGGCTCCGAGCCTTGGCGTTCTTGTCATTTTCCGCATTTTGCAGGGGGCCGGCGGGGGCGGACTGCAACCGAGCGAACAAGCCATTCTCAACGACACCTTTTCGCTCGAAAAACGCGGAATGGCTTTTGCGGTTTATGGCCTGGCAGTCGTCGTGGCGCCCACCATTGGGCCGTGGCTCGGTGGCTGGATTACTGACAATTTCTCGTGGCGTTGGATTTTCTACATCAACGTACCCATTGGCGTGATTTCTCTGGTGCTTACCCACTTCATTGTCAGCGATCCGCCGTACATGAAGAAAGCCACGGCTAAGCGCGGCTTTCGCATCGACTACATCGGCATCGGCCTTATCAGTCTCGGACTTGGCAGCATGCAGATCATTTTGGACAAAGGACAACGGGAAGATTGGTTTGCTTCTAACTTCATCCTCTTGTTTTTCGTCTTGATGCTGGTGGGAGTGATCGCTGGAATTCTTTGGGAGCTTCGCGAAAAGGATCCCGTCGTGGATCTAAAGATGCTAAAGGATCGCAATTTTGCCATTGCCACGGTAGCCATGTTCTTTCTGGGTTTCGTTTTGTATTCCAGCACCGTGCTGATTCCGCAGTTCCTGCAGCAGCTGCTGGGATATACGGCGGCCTTGGCCGGCAAAGCGCTGTCGCCGGGCGGCGCTGTAATCATGTGCATGATGCCGGTCGTAGGAGTTCTGGTGTCGCGCGTGGACACCCGAATACTCATCACCTTTGGCTGCATAGTTTCGGCCTCGGCGCTGTTCGTTATGGCTGGCTGGGACTTGAATCTCGATTACGGCCATGCCGTGCGTGCGCGCATGCTGCAGAGTTTTGGACTGGCATTTTTGTTTATTCCCATAAATGTGGCCGCATTTGCATATGTGCCGAAAGAAAAGACCAATATGGGCACGGGCATCATTAATCTGGCACGCAACGTTGGTGCCAGCGTGGGAATTGCCACCGTAACGACACTGCTCGAGCGGCGAACGCAACGTCACATGGCGCAGCTGGGCGAAAAGGTGAACGACTACAGCGTGGCGTACCACAACATGCTGAATGGGACGCACGCAAGGCTGCTGTCGGCCGGCTCGAGCGTAAGCGAAGCGACAGCCCAGGCGCACGGAATGATTTACAACGTCCTGCAACGGAACGCCGCTATGTTGGCGTTTCTCGATAATTTCAAAATGCTGGGAGTCGTTTTTTTCGCGGTGATACCGGTCTTGTTGTTGATGAAAAAGCCCAGAGGTCCGGCGAGGGACGTACCGGTGCACTGACGGGAGCGCGCATTTACCGCAAAGAGTTTAACCAGAATGAATGGGGGAACAACATGGCAACGCAAGCAGTAGTGGGAACACAACTCAACGAAGCAAAGCTGATTCGCGCTGGACAGCGGGGCGACCAGCAAGCGATGGAAGACCTGTTTCGGCGCTATCAGCGGCCGCTTTTCCAGACGGCGCTCAGAGTACTTGGAAACGCCGAAGACGCCGAAGACGCTCTGCAAGACGGCATGCTTTCCGCCTACCGCAACTTGAAGCGTTTCGAGGGCCGCTCGCAATTTTCAACCTGGCTGACGCGCATCGTTATCAACGCAGCTTTGATGCGGCGTCGCAGTGCCAAGGCTCGTCCGGCAATTTCGCTCGACGAAACTCCGCGCGAAGATGAACTTCCAGCGTCGGAGCGATTCGCCGACAACGGCCCCAATCCGGAGCAGGTCTTTGCCAGCACAGAAATTCGCGAGCTGATCAACGAGAATCTCGACGAACTTTCCCCGCTGCTCCGCACGGCATTTGTTTTGCGCGAAGTGCAGGGTTTTTCCACAGGCGAAGCGGCCAAGAAGCTGGGTGTGACGGAAAATACGCTCAAGGCCAGACTCTGGCGCGCGCGCCATCAACTGGCCGAACGTCTCGGCAGCCGTCTGCGGCGCATGAAAGATGGCATGACCGGCAACGGCAGCATGGGCGACCCGGAATGCAGCTATTGCTAAGCCCGGGCGTGCAGCAGGCCCGTTCATAAACTGGAAAAAAGGAACGCCGGCAGTTTCGCTGGCGTTCCTTTTTTTTTGCGGGGCGAAACCGGCGGAGCCAGGCGGCCAAATTCCTAGGCTCCGGCTCGCTGAGCCGCTGGATAGAGTCCCAGCACTCGCACAAAACTAGTTGCCGTGCGGACTTCGGCCAGAGCTTGTTCGAGACGCAGTTCTTCTTTGGCTTCCACATCCAGGAAAAATTGATATTCCCAGGGGCTTCCGTGGATGGGCCGGCTTTCAATTTTCTGCAGATTCACGCTGTATTTTGCGAAAGGCTCAAGGGAAGCCAGCAATGCTCCGGGTCTATGTGCCAGACGCATCGCCAGTGACATTTTGTGGGCGTTGGGCCGCATGTGCTTGGTCGCTTCATTCTCCGGCACGAGCAAAACGAAACGCGTGAAGTTTTCTTCATTGTCCTGAATGTTTTCCGCCAGAATGACGCCGCGATAATATTCGGCGGCCCGCCGGCCAGCAATGCCCGCGAACGATTTATCTCCTCGCGCCAGGGCTTCCTTCACGCTTCCAGCCGTATCTTCAGTCGGCACGCGCTTTACCTGGGGATGAGAAATGAAGAATTGTTCGCACTGTGCCAGAGCCATCGGATGCGATGCCACCACTTGCAATCCTTCCAGAGTGGCGCCCGGACAACCAATTACGTGATGTTCTATTGGCAGGATTGTTTCCGCGACGATCGACAGGTTGCTCTCGAGCAGCAGGTCGTACACGCGAACCACCGAGCCCGCCAGCGTGTTTTCCACCGGCGCGAGTAAGGCGTCGGCCAGACCCTCGGCGATCGCGCGAAACGCGGCATCAAAGGTGGGCCGCGGCACCGTGGCAATTCCGGTCCCCAGCAATTGCAAAGCAGCCGCTTCGCTGAAGGCTCCCGGTTCGCCCTGGAATGCCACCCGCGCCTTTTCCAAAACCAGACTCATCCGGCCTCCGGAAGATTCCCGCCTTGCACCACGACGAAGTGTTGACGCCTAAAGAGTATCAAGTATGATTCGTGGGAGAGCATAGTAAAAGACCCGGTTCTCATTTCGCCGCGTCCATGCCGGATAAAGAGAGTGCCTGTGAGCTATATCGAAAAGACGCTCGTTCCTGGGGAGACCTTGCTTTATCAAACGCGCCACCACTGGATTGTCCTGCTGGGCCCTCTGCTCACCAGCATGGTGCTTGATCTGGTGGGCGCTGGATTATTGATTTATGCGGTAAACCAGAGAAATGCCCCCAGTGCGGGCGGAACGGGCATGAACGCGGGGATCGAAGCCCTGGTGGTCATCGCCGGGATTCTACTTTTGCTGGGCGGCGCCATTTTGGTCTATGGACTGGCCAAGCGCAACGCCACCGAGATGGCAGTTACCAACAAACGGGTTCTTATCAAAACAGGAATGGCCAGTCGGAGAACTCTTGATCTGATGCTCAACCGGGTCGAGAGCATTGGCGTTGAAGAAACCGTCATGGGACGCATGCTGGGCTACGGAACGGTAGTGCTGCGAGGTACGGGCGGCACTCCTGAGCCCTTTTTTCAAATTGCCGATCCGCAGGAGTTTCGTCAACAAGTTCAGCAGCATGCAGGAACGGCCAGCCTATAAACTTGGTTCGGCGCACGGAACCAGGTGTTCCGGGTGTAGAAGGAGGCATGATGAATTTATCCCGACCGGAAAAGGGCGAGTACTCGGAACACTATGAAAAGTACGTTTCTCTAATTGCTGGAACTGACATTCTTGGAATTCTAGAAGCACAGCGATTGCAAACCTTGCAACTCTTTGCTGGGCGCAGCGAGCGAGACGGCAAATTTCGTTACGCTATGGACAAGTGGAGCGTCAAGGAAGTTCTCGGCCACGTGACCGACGCCGAGCGTATCTTTGCCTATCGAGCGCTTCGTATCGGGCGCGGCGACGGCACCCCGCTTCCCGGCTTTGAACAGGATGACTACGTACGAAACGCCAATTTCAGCCAGCGCACCCTAGCCGAACTCGTCGAAGAATTTGCCGCCGTTCGCACCGCCAGCATCCTTTTCTTTCGTTCCCTCAGGGAGGCGGACTGGCTGCGGCGCGGAGTAGCCAGCAAGAACGAGGTTACGGTGCGGGCCCTGGCTTACATTGTTGCCGGCCACGAGTTGTATCACCGGCGCATTCTTGACGAGCGCTATTTCCCGGCCATCCCGCGTGCTTGACGGGCGCACGATCAAGGGGGCCCCCCGGTAGTCGCTGGAATTCGTTCTATCCCGTCAATCGAACGGTTGTTTGGTACAGGTTGCGGGCACGGCAAGCCGCTGTTAAAATTTAACGTTTGCTGGAACCCAGCCGTCGGCGCCTTGCGCGGACGGCTTTTTCTCCGTTCTGGCGGTGGCTAGCTCGTCGCAACCAGCGAGCAGGAATGCGGGCCTGACCGCCGCCGGTTTCTACCTGAAATCTTGTACAGGTCGCAAGCGGCCCGGCTAGCGAAAGTTGGTTCTGTTTTGAAGGAGACTCAGCGTGGCTAAGTACGATGTGGCAAGTATCTGTAGCGGTCCGGGCGGTTATACCGCGGCAATCCGCGCAGGCGAACTGGGCTTAAAAGCCGTCGTCGTTGAAAAAGACCCGTTTCTCGGCGGCACCTGTCTGCACGTTGGCTGTATTCCGACCAAGGTGCTATTGCACCACGCCGATATTTACGATCATTTCAAAAACGGCGCGGAACTGGGTTTTGAAGTCAGCGGACTGAAAGTCAATTGGGCCAATGTTCTTGCCCGCAAGGACAAGATCGTCAAAAAACACTCCAAGGGCATTGAATTTCTTTTAAAGAAAAATAAGGTGGAATGGGTGCAGGGCTGGGGACGTTACGAAGGCCCAGGTAAAGTCAGCGTCGATAACAACGGAAAGAAAACGCAGATTGAGGCGTCTAATATTCTGCTGGTCAGCGGTTCAGAAGCGCGCTCGCTGCCTGGCATTGAACCGGATCACAAACAGATTCTTACCAATCGCTCCATCCTTGAACTCCCGGAAATTCCCAAGTCGCTCATCGTCGTGGGGGCGGGCGCGGTGGGTGTCGAATTCGCTTCGATTTACACTTCTTTCGGCACTCAGGTAACCATCCTGGAAGCTTTGCCCCGCCTTGTTCCCGTTGAAGACGAAGAAATCTCCTCGGAACTGGAAAAATCCTTCAAGAAAAAGAACATCCAGATTTTCACGTCCAGCAAGGTCGAAACCGTGAAGAAGGACGCCAAGGGCGTCACCGTCACCTTCAGTGACAAGGACGGACGGTCGCAAACCCTGCAAGCCGAAAAGCTGCTTATGGCCGTTGGCCGCAAGCCAATGACCGACAATTGTGGACTCGAAAAATCCAAAGCCAGACTGGAACGCGGTTTTGTTCATGTCGGCCCCACGATGGAAACCGACGAGAAAGGTCTGTATGCGGTAGGCGACATTGTGGCGGGTCTTCCGCAGTTGGCCCATGCGGCCATGATGGAGGGCATAGTCGTCGTCACGCACCTTGCCGGAAAGGAAACACAGCCGATTCTCAAGACGCGCGTGCCCAATGCCACGTACTGCGAGCCGCAAATCGGGTCCATTGGCTTGACGGAAAAGCAGGCTAAGGACGCAGGTTACGCCGTAAAAACCGGAAAATTTCCATTCGTCGGCAACAGTAAAGCCACCATCCTCGGCAACCACGGCGGATTCATCAAAGTAGTTTCCGACGAAAAATACGGCGAAGTACTCGGCATTCACATCATCGGCCCGCTCGCAACGGAAATTCTTGGCGAAGCTGCGGCGGTCCTCAAGCTGGAAGGCACGATCGACGACATGATGAACATGATGCACGCACATCCCACGGTGTGGGAAGCCATGGGCGATGCGTTCGCCTCGGTGCGTGGGTTGCAGATCAACGTTTAGCTTTCACCGGCTCTTTTCATGAAACCTTGCCACAGCGTCAACCTCGGTTTTATCGGCTACGCGGAAGCCTTCGCGCTGCAGAGCCGGATTGTAGCGGCGCGCAAGGCGGGAGCCATTGCCGATGTGCTCCTTTTTTGCGAACACCCTCCGGTCATCACACTCGGCCGTAACGGCAAGCGCGAAAACTTGTTGGCGTCCGCGCATGTGCTCCAGCAAAAAAGTGTCGAATTTTATGAAAGCGACCGCGGGGGTGACATCACTTATCACGGCCCCGGCCAGGTCATCGGCTATCCGATTATCGATCTCGGAGCCATCCGCCGGGACGTGCACTGGTATGTGCGTATGCTCGAAGAGATCATGATTCGGGTCTCTGCCGAATTTGGTATCTCCGCGTTCCGCGTCACCGGGAAAACCGGCATTTGGGTCGCGCGCGGCGCTGGTGAAGAAAAACTCGCGGCCATCGGAGTGCATCTCAGTCGTTGGGTCACCTCCCACGGATTTGCCTACAACGTCGCGACCGACTTGCGGAATTTTGAATTGATCGTTCCCTGCGGCATGGCCGACTGCAAAGCCACTTCTCTCGAGAAATTGCTCGAGCGCCGGGTTCTGACGGATGAAGTCGTGCCGAAACTAGCGCAAAGTTTTGGCGCGGTCTTCGGGTTCGAACCCCAAGATCTGGCGCGCCAGGAATTTCTCGAGTTGTTGCAGCACGCGGAACAATTGGCGCAGGCGTCCGCATAAGAAACAAGGTTTTTTGAACGGGTACAGCGCCAACCGGAGCAGGAATGAAGCTGGGCATCAGCAAACAGCAACACCTGGACCTGTACTACTACATGCGGCTTAACCGCGCGGTAGAAGACACCATGGAGAAGCTGTTTCGCCAGAACAAAATTGTTGGCGGCCTCTATTCAAGTGCCGGCCAGGAAGCCATCTCCGTCGGGACGGCTTACGCCCTCGAGCGGAAAGACTGGCTCGCGCCCATGATCCGCAACATCGGCGCGTTGCTCGTCAAAGGCGTTCCTCCCCGCGACATCTTCACCCAGCATATGGCGAAATACACGTCGCCCACGCGTGGTAAAGACGGCACCAGCCACTTCGGCGACCTGCAAAACCTGCACATCGTTTCTCCCATCTCCATGCTTGGCGATTTGATTCCGGTGATGACCGGGGTGGCCATGGCGGGTCGCTATCTGGGCCACCGGATTGTCGCGATGACCTGGATTGGCGATGGGGGCAGTTCTACCGGAGTTTTCCATGAAGGGCTGAATTTCGCCGCGGTGCAGAAAGCTCCTTTCGTGCTGATCCTGGAAAATAACCAGTGGGCGTATTCCACACCGGTCAAAAAACAGGTCCCGCTCGAGCGTCTGGCCGATCGCGCCAAAGCGTACGGAATACCCAGCTATACCGTCGATGGCAACGACGTGGGCGAAGTGTATGCCACTACGAAAAAAGCCGTCGCGCAAGCCCGCGCGGGTGATGGTCCAGTGCTGATTGAAGCCAAGACCATGCGCATGCGCGGACACGCACAGCACGACTCGGCAGACTATGTCCCCCGTGAAATGTTCGAGCACTGGCGCGAGCGCGACCCGATCGCCCTCCATGAAAAATTCCTTATGAAGGAAAAATTTCTGGAAGCCCGGGGCAAAGCCGAAATCACCGCGAAAATAGAAACCCTGCTTCGCAGGGAACGCGATTTTGCCGAAGACTCCCCGATGCCGCCGCCCGAATCTGCTGAAACCGGCGTCTATTGCACCGGCGACGATTGCCACCAAGTTTCCGCGAGGTGGGAACGCGCCAAGTCAGAAGTCAGTCCGCCCCGATCGCGCTGCAACGCTGTCTGGAGCGTAAAGGGATTTGGCTCCGGCAAAGGCTCCTCCGGCGGAACCGCGCCGATGCATTTCGGAGATACCCGGGACGGAGCGGAGCGGGTTGACGAGCAACCGGCCGCGGCCCTCAGCAAAAAACCGCACAAGAAAGCAGCCCAGACCATCGCCGCGAAACGTCCGGCGCGCGGAAAGGCCCGGCGCTGATCATGCCGCAAGCCGCAACCGCACCGGTCACATTTCTTGAAGCCATCCGGCAAGCCATTTTTGAAGAGATGGAGCGCGATCCCGCTGTTGTTCTGCTTGGAGAGGATGTTGGCGTGTATGGCGGCGCGTTCAAAACCAGCGAAGGTCTGCTCGAACGATTTGGCTGGGAACGGGTCATTGACACACCGATCAGTGAAAGCGCCATTATCGGAGCGGCTTGCGGCATGAGCTACCTCGGGTTGCGCCCCATCGCTGAAATGCAGTTCATCGATTTTATCGCGTGCGCTTTCAACCAATTGACGAACTATGTGGCAAAGAGCCACTACCTCTGGGGGGCTCCAGCGCCCATCGTCGTTCGCGGCCCTTCCGGCGGCGGCGTACACGGCGGCCCGTTTCATTCCGCCAATCCGGAAATGTATTTCGTCCACACACCCGGACTGAAAGTGCTCTATCCTTCCACGCCCTACGACGCCAAAGGCCTGCTGAAATCGGCCATCCGCGACAACAACCCGGTTCTT
>Ga0193726_1002025_pt1 | contig 14413 bp, 9 predicted proteins | sample H2c1metaG_FD_144928 | JGI IMG/M metagenome (GOLD analysis project Ga0193726, IMG submission 144928) | Soil microbial communities from a riparian zone of the East river system, Colorado, United States - H2c1 | ecosystem: Environmental > Terrestrial > Soil > Riparian zone | place: USA: East River... | reverse complement strand
TAGCCGGCGAGGGAATCGGTCAGCAATACCAGTCCATCGATTTCGCTCTGCATCCGGGCCGCACTCTTCTGATCGTGGATGAAGAGAAGTGCATCTTCCGCTCGGCGGGCATCGTCCGTCCGCTCTCGAAACGATCCGAGAAGCAGCGACGCCGCAAATTCCCGGTCACGGAGCATCCGGCTCGTCTCGTAGAGGTGCTCGAGCGATTTGAGGGACAGGAGCAGCGGAACGATCAGTACCAGCGTGATCGAGAACAAGCCCCACCCGAGGCGGGCGCGAAGGGTCATCTTTGCATTTGTGGAGTCGGCAAGCGAGAAAATTATCGTTTGCCGCAGGTGGACGGAACTGTGAGGCGATGATAATCTCTCTTGCATGACACCCAATTCGAGCTTTTCCCTTTCCGGCCGGAGTAGCCGCGCGGGCGCGTTCGCGTGCGCCTGCCTGCTCCTTTTCACGATCGCGAGCGCCGCGGGCGCCCAGGCAAATGCTCCCCCAACGCTATCCAGGACCGAACAGAAGATCCGCGATTACATCCGCGCACACGGGGCGGAGCAGGTCAACTTTCTCGAGAAGGCAGTCAACATCAGCAGCGGAACGTTCAACCTGCCGGGAGTCCGCGCGGTGGGAAAGCTGTTCGAGCCGGAGTTCACTTCCATCGGCTTCGAGACGAAGTGGATCGCGCTTCCTGACGCGGTTGGGCGGGCCGGCCACCTGTTCGCGGAGCGAAAGGGTACCAAGGGCAAGCGCCTGCTCCTGATCGGTCATCTCGACACCGTATTCGAGGGCGACAGCGAGAGGTTCGTCCGGCTCGACACGCTGGCCGCCGGGGCGGGGAGCTCCGACATGAAGGGCGGCGACATCGTGATCCTCTACGCGCTCAAGGCGCTTCAGAGCGTGGGCGCCCTCGACGGGACCCGAATCGTAGTGGCGTTGACGGGAGACGAGGAAGATGCCGGTCCGCTGCACCTGGTGTCGCGCCAGCCGCTGATCGATGTCGCCAAGCGCAGCGATGTTGCTCTCGCGTTCGAGGAGGATGCGGGCAAGGGAACTGTCGCGCGCCGAGGCATGAGCGGCTGGGAGCTGGTGGTGAGCGGGAGACAGGCGCATTCGTCCGGCATCTTCTCGCCCGGCACCAGCTACGGCGCGATCTACGAAGCCGCGCGGATCCTGAACGCATTTCGGGAGAAATTGTCGAATGAGCAGTACCTGACGTTCAATCCAGCCGTGATAGTCGGCGGAACCGACGTCACCTACGACTCGACCAAGATCTCGGGAACCGCTGCGGGGAAAGACAACATCATCGCGCCGCGCGTGTTCGCTCGCGGCGACCTCCGCTTCATCTCACAGGATCAACTGTTGAAGGCTCGCGAAGCGATGCGCGCGATCGTGGATGACCACCTGCCTGGAACGCTCGCGACCATAAAGTTCGAGGATGGAAATCCCGCCATGCCCCCGACCAAAGGCAATCTCGCCCTGCTGGCGGTGGAAGATTCCGTCAGCCGCGCGCTCGGCCAGGGTCCGGTGGAAGCTCTCGATCCCGGCAAGCGAGGGGGAGGCGACATCTCCTACATCTCCGAGTACCTCGACGCGCTCGACGGACTCGGCGTGAAGGGGATGAGATCACACACGCCTGACGAACGGGTGGATCTGCGTTCGATCGGCCCGGCGACGGAGCGCGCGGCGATTCTCATCTACCGCCTGACCCGCTAACACACCGATCTGAAAAAGCAAAAAAAGGCCCGCCTCGTGTTGAGGCGGGCCTTTTTCTTACTCCGAAATTAGTATCCCGGGTTCTGCTGGATATTCGGGGATACGTCGAGCTCGGCCTGCGGAATGGGCAGCAACTCCTGCCCTGCCGGGAAGCCGACGGGCAGCACTCCGAGTCGGACAAAATCCGGCCACCGATCGCCCTCGAACGCGAGCTCGAGACGACGCTCGCGCGCAATTGCTGCCAGGACGCCGGCTTGCGTCAGCCCGATCGTCGGATCGGCAACAAGTCCGGCTCGCACACGCAGCCGGTTGTACTCGACAACCGCCTCCACCAGGCGAGGCACGGTGAGTCGTGCCAGAGCTTCCGCACGAATCAGTATCACTTCTCCGAAGCGGATGACATGAATGTCCTCGTCGCCACCAGGATTTCTGAACTTGGCGGCGTACGTTGTCGACGTTGTCGGCGTCGGTGGAACAAATGTGATCGACCAGATCCCACGTGCGTCCGTTGGATGGTAGTTCGCGATATTGCCGCCCGAAGCCGGATCGAACGCAGCGATGATTCCTGTGGTACCGGTGGTGGGCGCGACCTCACGCCGGCCACCGAGCGACTTCGCCAGATAGAAAAAGCTCACGGATCCCGCTTGCGTCGGCGTGAACGTGACTCTGAAAATATCCTCGTCCGTGTCACTGCCTGACGCGTCGAAGAGATCGCTGAAATTGGAAGCCAGGCTGTACCCCATGGCTTCAACCGCCGCGGCGGCTGCTTCTGCTCCGGCGTAGTCGCCCTGATACAGCCGTACGCGCGCCTCGATCGCACTGACGGCACCAAGTGACGCCTGGCGAGTCTGCTCATCGTCCGTGATTAGAGATTTCGCTTGCGCGAGGTCGGCGAGAATCTGGGTGTAGACCTCCGCCGTCGACACCCGAGCGACGTCTCCTATGTCCGTTGCACTCGGCACGGGCTCCAGGCGCAATGGCACTCCAAGCGGCCCATTTCCGCCCCACAACTTGACCATGTTGTGGTAGGTGAGCGCCCGGAGAAAGTAGGCTTCGCCAACGATCTCGTTCTTTTCGACCTGGGTGAGGTCCGGGACGTTTGGGACTTTCTGAATCAGCTCGTTGGCACGGTTGATCTCGTCGTACGAGGCGTTCCAGATCGAGGCCGCCGACGAGTTGTCGGCGCGCTCGGCAAGCGCGTCCGCGTCAGCGTAGTTATCGAAGGTTCCGACGAACCTTCCGTTATCCGAAAGGACTTCGGTCCAGTCCACGAGCGTGTGACCGTAGAGACCAGCCTGTTGCAGGCCGGCGTATGCGCCTGACAGCGCGGCACGGGCCCCAGCCGCGTCGGAAATGGCTGTTTCCGATGGAACGGAGCTGGTGGGCGGCACATCGAGCACGCTGCTGCATGCTCCGAGCGCGACTGCTCCTGCGAGCAGCAATAGTTTATTTCGCATGATTTGTGGCATCAGTAGGTTAGGGATTCTCATATAGTCGGCCTCTACCATTCGCCGCTCAGGCCCACCAACCAAGTCCGGGCCTGAGGATACGAGTAGAATTCCGTGCCGAGCGAGAGATTGGATCCAGACCCGTTGCTGTTCACGTCAGGGTTGTATCCTTTGAACTTTGTCCACGTGTGCAGGTTACGCCCAGAGACGTAAAGCCGCGTGTTCTGCATGCCAACGCTCCGCGCGAACGAGGTGGGAATCTTGTAGCCCACTGTCACATCCTGCAGGCGCGCATACGAACCCGGCTCGATGAATCTCGAGGACGTGATATATGCCAGCGAGTTACCGTCCCAGCTTGGGCGCGGCTCGTCGGTGATGTCGCCGGCCTGCTGCCACCGATTCAGCACGTAGGCAAACTTGTTATCGCGGAAGAACCCACCGTCATCCGCGAAGGCGCGGATGCCGTTGTAGATCTTGTTTCCACCGCTGAACTGCAGCGATCCGCGAATATCGATGTTCTTGAATCCGAAGGTGTTCGTGAACCCACCCCAGTAGGTGGGTTGCGGGTTACCGACTACGACTCGGTCGTCGGTGTTGATCTGCCCATCGTTGTTGAGATCAAAGAACTGAGCGTCTCCGGTTGCGGGATCGACACCGGTGAACCGGATCGTGTAGAACGCGCCGAGGGGCTCGCCGACTCGAACTGAGTTGATTCCGTCGATTCCACTGGTGAACGGCTGATCCTGATAAAGTGCCGTGACTCTGTTCTTGTTGGTCGAGTAGTTGAAGCTGGTTTGCCACGAAAACCCGCCGTTGCCGTCGCCGCGGATGTTGTCGGTGGCGAGCTCGAACTCCCAGCCCCTGTTCTCTATGTTGCCAACGTTGGACGTGAAACTGGTGAATCCGCTTGTGGCGGAAACAGGACGTGAAACGAGAAGGTTCGAAGTTTTCTTCGTGTAGTGATCTACCACGAGTGCGATCCGACTATCAAACATCGCCCAGTCGACTCCGAGGTCGAGCTCCTTGGTCTGTTCCCATCTCAGGTCCGGATTCCCGAGTATGGCCGGGGAGATGCCGGCGGCCTTTCCGTAATTCGCGCTGCCAAAGGTTGCGCGGTATGCGGTATCACTGATTCCCTGATTACCAGTCAACCCGTAACTCCCGCGCAGTTTGATCGAGCCAAGGCGAGCGAGTGGGCTTAGCATCGGTTCCTGCGTGACTACCCAACCCAGAGAAAAAGCCGGGAAGACACCGTAGCGATTGTTCGGACCGAATCTCGAGGATCCGTCTGCGCGCAGGCTCGCGCTTGCGAGGTAACGATCGGCGAGATTGACATTTGTTCTCGCGAAGTAGGAGATCAGGTTGTTCGCTTTTCTCGCGGCATCATACGTGATTATGGTCGTCGCGTTACCGACGTCGTGCAGTGCCGGACTGCTGAAGCCTTGTCCCTCGACGAAATTCAGCTCGTCCTTGTTCCGCTCCGTGCTGGCACCCAATGTCGCTGTCAGCGTGCCCCTGCTGCTGCTGGCCCAGGGCGTGAGGGTAAAGAAGCCCTCGCCAACGAATCTGTTGCCGGTGTGGTAGCCGGAGATCGCGTCTCCGCCCACGCCACCGTTCGAATCGATGACCAGCGGCGAGCCCCACAGCCGCTCGTGAAGCACGAGCTGATCGCCGGCGGCCCGGGCGGTAAACTTCGCCCAGTTGGTCAGGTTGTAGCGTGCCTCGATGTTCGCGAGCGCTCGCTGCGTCGAAGTCGGGTTTTGGTCGAAAGTGGCGATCGCGATAGGATTGGCGTACTGCAAGCCGTTCGAATCGAACGTGCTGAATGCGCCTGTTGCGTCGCGAACTGGTACGTTTGGTTGCTCGGCAATCGAATTCGCGACAACGCCTACAATCGTATTGTCGCCAACTACTCGATAGTTGACATCGCGTGAGAGCGCGAGAGACGCGCTGATCGACAGCCGGTCCGAAGGGTCGATGTCGACGTTGGCGCGGCCACTGGCGCGGTTGTACGCAGAGCCGATTGCCACCCCTTCCTGACCGAAATAAGAACCGGACAAGAAGTACTTCACGCGCCCGGTTCCCCCGGTAAAGCCGAGGTTCATGTCGCGGACCGGAGCGGTGCGGAACACCTCGTCCTGCCAATTCGTGGAGAACTGGTCGTCGATGCCTATGCCGAAACCGGTGTCCTCAATTTCCTGCTGCGTGTAGCCATCATTCCTCATGCCTTCGGCCATGTACGCTACGTACTGCGGGCCATTCAGCATCTCGAGCCTCTTCTCCGCCCGTTGCCAGCCATTATATATGTTGAACGTGACCCGATTGGCTCCCGCGATTCCGCGCTTCGTTGTGATGAGCACGACTCCATTCGACGCGCGCGAGCCGTAAATCGCGGTAGACGCGGCGTCCTTCAGAATCGTGATCGTTTCGATGTCATCGGGATTCAGATTGGTCACCGCAGTCAGATCCTGGCCACCGAACCCTACCTGCGAGAAGTCACCGGATTGAACCGGAGCGCCGTCCACCACGAATAGCGGTTGATTGCTTGCAGAAAGCGATGCCGACCCTCTGACGCGAACCGAAATGCCGTTGCCCGGGTTGCCGGCGTTTTGCGTGATTTGCACGCCCGCTGCCTTGCCCTGGAGCGCCGCGTCGATCCCGGCGATTGGTGTATTGCGGATGTCACTCGCCTGTACGGTTGAAAGCGCGCCTGTTACATCGGCTCGGCTGCTCGATCCATAGCCGACGACGACGACTTGCGACAGCGTAGTCACCACGGGCTGCAGGACGATGTCCGCAGCCGCAGTCTCGCCTTCGTTCACCGTGACCGTTCTGCTGCCCTGCGCGACCCCGATGCTCTGAACGCGCACCGTGACAGGGCCCACAGGAACGCCGGTGAATCGGAACACGCCGGATGCGTCCGTCTGCGTGGTTCGATTGGTCCCGACCAGCGAGACCTGCGCCGCTCCAACGGGCTGCTGCGATGTCGAGTCGATCACTGTGCCCCGGACCGTCGCCGTACCCTGAGCAACCGCTCGTCGCATTGGCAGTGCGGCGACCACTAGCGCGAGCACGAACAATTTCCAACCAATTTTCCAATTCCTCATCTCTCCTCCTCCGTCTGGAAGTACGTTGACCATCTCCTGCCGATTTGTGTTTCTCTCCTGCACGAACGTCCTGCACCCGCTATCCCGCTCTGCCGCGGCAGACCCAGAATGGGCTTCATGACGCGGCCTTCGATTTCCGATCCGAAATCAGGATCATCGCCGGCGATGCGCCAAGCCGCCGCGAGATGCGGTTGGCTGCGCGCAGCACCTTCGGGATGAGGATTCGCCGGCGCTTCGGCCCAAGCCGGATTCCGGGGCCATTGATGCTGAGCGCCGCGATCACCTCCCCGAGGTGATTCCGGATCGGCGCGGCGATAGCTCCGAGCCCCGGCTCGAGCTCGTTCACCGCGACTGCATACCCGTGATGACGCACCCGCGCCAGCTCCCGCTCGAGCTCAGCGCGCGATGTGATCGTCTTCGGGCCGAACCTGGTGAGCCGGAGCAACGCCGGCATCGGATCGGTGAGCGCGAGGAGAATCTTCCCGGTCGATGTCGCGTGCGCAGGCCAGCAGCGTCCGATCTCTGGCGTTGCCCCGAAAAGAAAGCGGGCCTGCGCTTCGTCGACAACCAGGATCTCTCCTTCCGACATGACCTCGAGCGTCGCCGTCTCGCCCGTCTCCTCGGCGAGCCGTACCAGCTCGTCGTGCGCAATAGCGCGGAGATCAGTGGTCGACAGCGCCGACGCGCCCAGTGCGATGAGCCCGGGTCCCAGGCGATAGCCACCCGTTGCGACATCGCGCGCAACCATGCCTTCCGTCTCGAGGGCGCCGACCAATCTGAAAACGGTGGCTTTGCTCAGTCCGGTGGCGGTTCCGAGCTCGGTGATGCCGTAGGCGCTACCCGAGCGTCCAAGTATCTTGAGGACACTGAAGGCGCGCACAACGGATCGCGTACCGGAGACATGACGGGTACTGGAACGCGGTTTCATTTGTCGCCGCTACAATGAGTGGCGTGCCTGAGCTTGTCAAGCTATTTGACTGTATGCGCCTGATGTTCCCGGTAGACGACAGCCCACAGGCGGCAGGCAACGCGGGACATCCCTTGACCACCGACCCGCGGTCCCCCAACAACAACAAAAGCGCAACGCGTCAGAACGACGCGCTGCGCTTTCTGCCTTGCGGCAAGGTCAGTAGCTTGGGTTCTGCGTGATGCCCGGAGCGGTATCGATCTCCCGTTGAGGAATCGGAAACAGGGTTTTCTCCGCCGGAATTCCCATGAGCGTAGTTGCCGCCCCCGTGCGAACGAGATCGGCCCAGCGGTCGCCCTCGAACGCGAGCTCGAGACGCCGTTCGCGAGCAACTGCCGCGAGCACGTCTGCCTGCGTGCGGCCGGTATTCGGGTCCGCTGCCAGGCCGGCGCGTACGCGCAGTCTATTGTACTCATCCACCGCCTCAGTGAGGCGATTGAGCTGCGCCAGCGCTTCCGCGCGAATGAGGATGACTTCCGCGAAGCGGATCACGTGAATGTCCTCGTCGCCCACGGCCGTGTTGAACTTCGGGCTGTATGTGCGCGAGCCATCGCGAGCGACTGACTTGATGCCGCGTACATCGGTCGGATGGTAGTTGGTGATGACGCCGCCCGATGCCGGGTCGAAGGCCGCGATGATGCTCGTCGTGGGCGCGGCTTCGTAGCGACCGCCGAGGGAGCGCGTGAGGTAGTAGTAGCCGACGAAGTTGTCCTGCGCCGGGGTGAACGTGACCCTGAAGATGTCCTCGTCCGTATCGTCGCCGCTCGCGGTGAAGAGATCATCGAAGTCCTCGGCGAGATCATAGCCCATCGACTCGACAGTTGCGGCCGCCGCCTCGGCTCCGGCCCAGTCTCGCTGATATAGCCGTACGCGGGCATCCAGACTATAGGCAGCACCAAGCGACGCCTGGCGAGTCTGGTCGGTGTTGGTGATCATCTGCTCCGCCTGATCCAGGTCCGCGCGAATCTGCGTGTAAACCTCTGCGGAAGTGGACCGCGTTATGGACGCTGCGTCGGCCGGAGCGTCCGAGGGTTCCAGTCGGAGCGGCACTCCGCCCCACAGGCGGACGAGATTGTGATAGTGGAGCGCACGGAGAAAATGGGCCTCGCCGAGTATCTCATCGCGCTCGGTAGCGGAAGCCTGCGTGATTCCGGGCACCTTCTGAATGAGCTGATTCGCGCGGTTGATCGCGTCGTAAGCGGCGTTCCACATCCCTGTGACTTCCGCGTTGTCGGCCCGCAGATTGTCCGCATCGGCATCGGCAAAGGTCGTCAGCGTCCCCGACTTGGCTGCGTTGTCGGAAACGACTTCGGTGAAGTTGAGATACGACTGACCGTAGTAGGAGGTGGACTGAAGTGCGTTGTAGGCGCCGGTCAGGGCGCTGCGAGCGCCGAATATGTCGGAGATCGCGGTCTCCGCCGGGATCGAGTTGGTCGGAGCGACGTCCAGCACGGAGCTGCACGCAGCGAGACTGAAGGGCAGGATGAATAGAAGTGATCTATTTCGCATGATTCGATTTGTATGTGAGTTGAGGAGTCGCATGGAATCGCGGACTACCATTCGCCGGAAACGCCGACCATGAAGGTGCGGGCGAGAGGATAGGCGTAGAAATCGGTGCCGAGACCGATATTCGAAGAGGACCCGTTGCTGTTAACGTCGGGGTTGTAGCCCGAGTAACCAGTGAACGTGTGGAGATTGCGGCCGGAGACGTAGATCCGCGCGCCTTGCAGGCCCGTAGTCCGTGCCAGCGAGGCCGGCAGCGTGAAGCCGACGGTCACGTCCTGAAGCCGCGTATAGGAGCCGTTCTCCAGCCAGCGCGTTGAGATTTCCCGTGCCCCCGAAACTCCATCGAAGCTCGCGCGCGGCTGGTTCGTGATGTCGCCGGGGTTTCGCCAACGGGACAATACGTCACTCAACTTGTTGTCGTAGTTGTAGCCGCCGTCGTCGGCGAACAGGCGCATTGCGTTGAAGATCTTGTTTCCGCCGCTGAACTGAAGCGACGCGCGGAGATCGAGATTCTTGAAGCTGATAGTGTTGGTGAAGCCGCCCCAGTGGGTTGGCTGAGGACTGCCGCCGACGACGCGATCGTCCGCGGTGATGTCACCATCGCCATTTACATCCTTGAACACTGCGTCACCCGTAGCCGGATCCACGCCGGTAAACTGGAGGACGTAGAAGGCGCCGAGCGGTTCGCCGACTCTGACCGAGTTGACGCTGCGAACGCCGCCGTAGAGCGGTTGTCCCTGGTAAAGGGCGGTGACTCTGTTCTTGTTCGTGGAGATGTTGAAGTGGCTCTGCCACGACAGTCCGCCCGGGGTGGCGGCGCGGATGTTCTCGGTCGTGAGCTCCAGCTCGACCCCGCTGTTCTCGATGCTGCCGATATTGTCGATGAAGCTCGTGAATCCGCTCGTGCCCGTGATCGGGCGCGAGATGAGCAGGTTGGACGTCTTCTTGTTGTAGTAATCTCCGACGATCCCGATGCGACTATCGAGTACGTTCCAGTCGAATCCGAGATCCGTTTCCTTGGTGCTTTCCCACTTCAGGTTCGGGTTTGCAAAGTTGTTTGGCGCGATACCCGCCCCCGTTCCGTAGCTGGCGCTGCCATAGGTGGCGAGGTACGCGCCGTTGCTGATTCCCTGATTGCCCGTGATCCCGTAGCTGCCCCGCAGCTTCAGCGAGCCAACGGAGGCGAGACGGTGGAAGAACGGTTCCTGGCTGATCACCCAGCCAAGGGAAATCGCCGGGAAGATGCCGAAGCGATTGTTCTGGCCGAACTTCGAAGAGCCGTCAGCGCGAAGGCTCGCGGTGGCGAGGTAACGATCAGCCCACCCGAAATTCGCACGGGTGAAGTACGAGAGGAGATTGTTCTGTCCTCTGCTCGCATCGAATTCAGTGATCGTGGTGGCGTTCCCGACGTCGTGAAATTCGGTGCTGCTGAAGCCCTCACCACGTACGAAGTTGAGCTCATTCCTGTTACGCTCGGTGCTGGCACCCACGGTGGCGGAGAATGTCCCGCTTCCCGATACAGTCGGCGTAATCGTGAAGAAGCCTTCACCCAGGAACTTATTGCCGGTGCTGTAGCCGGATTTGCCGACGCCGTTGACACTGGCGGCGTACGTGCCGACTACGATCGGCGACTGCCACTGACGTTCGTGCAGGACGAGCTGGTCTGAGGCGGCACGCCCCGTGAACTGAAGCCAGCTGGAAACCTTGTACCGTCCGTCGATGTTGGCCAGCACTCGCTGAGTAGTCGTCGGGCTGTAATCGTATTTGGCCAGAGCGACGGGGTTGGAGTAGTACAAACCGTCATCGGGAGTCGTGAAAGTCCCGTCTGAGTTCCGTATTGGCAGATTCGGCTGATTGCCGATGGCATTCGTAACGATGCCGTCAAGGGATGCATCTCCCTGGATTCGGTAGTTCGTCTCACGGGACAGCGCTATGGAAGTGCTGAACGCAAGGCGATCGGTGGCGTCGAAGTCGACGTTCGCACGTCCGGAGGCGCGGTCGTAGGCAGATCCAATGACGACACCCTCCTGCCCGAAATACGATCCGGAGACGTAGTACCTGGCGCGATCGTTCCCGCCGGAAACACCGAGATTGAGGTCGCGGACTGGTGCGGTCCTGAAGACCGCGCTCTGCCAGTCGCTGTCGATCAGATCATTCACGCCCGGGGCGAGATCAAAGTCCGCGGGGTCGTAGCCGTCATTCACGGCGCCCTCGGCCATGTACTCGATATACTGTTTTCCGGTGAGCATGCTGAGTTCCTTCTCGCGTTTCTGCCAGCCGGTGTAAGTGCTGAAGGAGATCCGCGTCTTGCCGGAGCTTCCTCTCTTCGTCGTGATGAGGATGACGCCGTTGGATGCGCGGGAGCCATAGATCGCGGCTGACGCAGCGTCTTTCAGTACGGTGATCGATTCGATCTCATCGGGATTGATCGATGTCACAGCGGTGATGTTTTGCCCGCTGTAGCCAAGCTGCGAGAAATCTTCCTGCTGGATGGCTACCCCATCGACGACATAGAGCGGCTGGTTGCTGGCGGAGAGAGAGCTCGATCCCCTGATGCGAACCGAGATGCCGTTGCCGGGGTTACCGGCGTTCTGCGTCACCTGCACGCCCGCGGCCTTTCCCTGAAGCATCGCGTCCACGCCGGCGATCGGTGTGTTCGCGATGTCACCCGCGGCGACTGTCGATAGCGCTCCAGTGACTTCGGCGCGGCTTCGTGAGCCGTATCCGACGACCACGACCTGTGACAGCGTCGTCGCGATCGGCTGCAGTGAGAAATCTGCGGCAACCGTTGCGCCAGGGGTAACGGTGACATCTCTCGTGCGCTGGCCGAAGCCAATGCGTATCACGCGAAGAGTCACCGTTCCGGGAGGTATCCCGGCGATGCGGTAGACACCCGACGCATCGGCGACGGCCGACCGATCCGAGCCGGCGACTTGCACCTGCGCCCCGGCGATGGGCTGATGCGTGGTGGAATCGATGACCGTTCCTCGGATCACTCCGGTCTCCTGCGCCGCCGCCGAAGCCGCGGGCGGTGCCGCGCAAATCGCGGCAACGAGAAACGTTTTCCAGGCCTTACTGGCAAAAGTCATTTTCGCTGTTCCTATTGAGGGCATGGAGGACTTCGTGGCGACACTCGTCGCCAGCGAGGGTAAAACGCAACACGAGCTGCGGACGTACCTCAGGATCACTGAGGGGGAAGGGTTGCGCGGCCGGACTTCGGATCGTACGTGCTGCCGGCGGGAAGGACGGAAACGCGCATGTCCGTGCCGCCAAGGACGGGGGCGCCTGTGGAAGTGACCCGGGAATTGCGGGCGTCGAAGACGATGACAGAGCTTCTTCCGAGAACGGTCCACATCCCGTCCGGTGTCACCTTGAGAACGGTGCCCTCGTCGATTCCCACTCCCAGGAGGGAAGGCCGCTCGAGGATCACGCTCATGAGCCTGTTCTCGCGCTGGCGCCGAATGAAATGCTGATCGACGATCGCATTGGTGACGAAGCCGAATCCGGGAATGATCTCGATCGCTCGACGACCGATCCGCGAAAACGACGGTGAATCAACTGCCACCGTCATGCCGGGCCAGTACTGATTGCCGGTGATCATCGAGTCGCTCATCACTGCAGCGCCCGCGGACGTTCCGCCAACGACAGCGCCGGCATCGAAGCGCTCATGAATTGCCTTGAGCGCGGCGGATCCGCTGAGCGCGGCGGTGAGAAGCGACTGATCTCCCCCCGGGAACCAGATTCCCGTAGCCGAGCGCAGGAGCCGCACTACGGAGTCGGCGTCAGCCTGGGCCCTCGTAACGTTCACCACGAACGAGTGTGCGCCAAGGCTGTCCAGTTGGGCGGCTTTTTCGGCGCCGGTCGCGACACCGTCTGAAGTTGCCATCGGAAGGATCGCGATTCGTGCCTTTCCGGGTCCGCCCGCCAGATCGACGAACTGCTTGACGAGATCCTCTGATTGTGTTCCGCCGCCGACGATGAAGAGCGTGCCGCGCGGACTGGCGACCGTGGCATTATTGCCCCCACTCTCACCGAACCGGGCCGCGGATGTTGAAGCCGCACACCCTGTCGCGGCAACGAGCACGAGGAAGCGACACCAATTGGGAAGTGGCGGGGATTGCAATGTCATTGAGCTGCTCCAGTGGTTTGGCGAGTCGTTGGTGCGGGAAGGACGGAGGGTGTGGCGCCCAAGGCTCGGGACACTCTAGTCGCTGCGTCGCAAAGAGGGGTCACCAGATCTTTGCGTCGTGCGGCGGTCAGACGCACGGTGGGCCCGTTGACGCTCAATGCCGCGACCACTGCCCCGGTGTGATTCCGGATGGGCGCAGCGAGACCAACGAAACCAGCCTCGAGCTCGTCGACCGCGATCGCGTATCCCAGGCGCAGGACGCGCGCGAGCTCCTTCGCAAGCTCGGCGCGTGATACGATCGTCCTGGGGCCCGATTTCACGAGCCGCACGGTCGGCGGCAGTGGATGGCCGAATGCGAGAAGCAATTTTCCCGTCGAAGTGGCATGCGCTGGCCAGCGGCGGCCAATCTCCGGCGTGGTGCCGAGAAGAAAGTGCCCCAGCACTTCGTCGAGTATCAGTACTTCACCCGAGAGAAGTACCTCGAGCGTCGAGGTCTCCCCGGTTTCCTGGCTGAGACGGACAAGCTCGTCGTGAGCGACCGATCGCAAGTTGGCGGTCGACAATGCCGACGCGCCGAGTGTAATCAGCTCGGGGCCGAGCCTGTAGCTGCCGCTCGTGGAATCGCGCGAGACCATGCCTTCGGCCTCGAGCGCTCCAAGCAAGCGGAACACGGTCGCCTTGCCCAGGCCAGTCGCGGTGCCGAGCTCGGTGATGCCGTAAGACTCAGTGGACTTCGCCAACGTCTTCAGGACGATGATTGCGCGGACGACCGACTGGGTCCCGGGACCGGCTTCAGGATTGGAATAGTGTTTCATGAAACGGCGTTACAATGCCGGGGGTTGCTGAGCTTGTCAAGCTTCGATCACGCACGATGACATCGGCGTTGCGGTTGACACCGCCCAAATCGGCGTTGCGCGGTTGACACTACCTTATGAGAGCGCCTACCTTGCCGCGCGACCGCTCGCCCCCACCGTTCATTCATGTCCGAGTACTCACGAATCTCAGAGCTGCCATCCCACGCTGGTGCAACCGTGCGTGTCCGCGGGTGGGTCACGCACGTTCGCTCCTCTGGCAAGGTTGCCTTCGTCGTCATGCGCGATGGGACAGGCCTCCTCCAGGCGGTCCTCGTCAAGAATGCGGTGTCGGCCGACTCGTGGGAGCGCTTCGCCAGGCTGACGCAGGAAACCTGCATCGAGGTCGAGGGCGAGGTCCGCCCCGATGCGCGCGCGCCCGGCGGGTTCGAGCTCGGCGTCAAGGAACTCTCGATCTACGGAGAGAGCCCGTTGGACTATCCCATCCAGCCGAAAGAGCACGGCATCGACTTCCTTCTCGACAATCGACACTTCTGGCTGCGCACGCCGAAGCAGCGCGCGATCGGGCGCATACGGCATGAGGTCGAGCAGGCGATCCGCGATTTCTTCTACGAGCGGGATTTTACGCTCGTGGATACTCCGATTCTTACGGCGGCGATCGGCGAACGAAGCGGACTGTTCGGCACCGAGTACTTCGATCTGGGCACCGCGTACCTGGCGCAGACCGGGCAGCT
>Ga0193726_1002024_pt1 | contig 14415 bp, 10 predicted proteins | sample H2c1metaG_FD_144928 | JGI IMG/M metagenome (GOLD analysis project Ga0193726, IMG submission 144928) | Soil microbial communities from a riparian zone of the East river system, Colorado, United States - H2c1 | ecosystem: Environmental > Terrestrial > Soil > Riparian zone | place: USA: East River... | reverse complement strand
TTATTATGGATCTGCGAAACAATGGCGGCGGATCGCTATATGATGTTGTCCAGATGGCGGGATTATTCATAGAAGAAGGACCGATCGTACAGGTTAGGGATCGTGATGGAAAACAACCACAGGTGTTAAAAGATAAGGATCGTTCCGTTTTATATGATGGTCCTTTAGCTGTAATGGTGAATGAATTCAGTGCCTCAGCCTCTGAGATCTTTGCCGCAGCCATCCAGGATTATAACCGTGGTGTGATCATCGGAAGCACGTCAACCTATGGTAAAGGAACTGTACAACGTAATATTGGTCTTGATTTTACTTCAAATATATTAGGATCAAATTCTGACCTCGGTACTGTAAAACTGACGCTGCAAAAATTCTATCGCATCAACGGCGGCTCTACTCAATTAAAAGGAGTTTCTTCCGATATCGTGTTATCTGATAAATATGAAGATCTTAAACTAAGGGAAAAAGATGATCCTGACGCATTGCCGTGGGATGAAATTTCAAAAGCAATTTACACCCCATGGAACCCCGGTTATGATCTTCCAACTATCAAGAAATTTGAGCAGGACAGGTTGAGCAATAACGATGTGTTTAAGACCATCAAGGAAAATTCAGAATGGCTCGAAAAACAAAATAATAAAGATCAATCGCTGCAGTTAGAAAAATATCGCCAGGAGCAGAAAGCTATCCAGGCAACGGTAAAACAAAATGAAGTGCTGGAAAAATTAAAGGATTCTCTCAATGTTTCCTTTGTTCCCAAGGACGAAAATATGTTTGCCAACGATAAAGCCAAACAGGAACGATTTGACAATTGGCTGAAAGGGCTTACCAAAGATATTTATCTTGACCAGGCTGTAAAAGTGATGAATGATATGATCAACCAGAGGAACCTGGCACAGTCCACCAAGCAACCAGCAAAAGCATTTTAAGAAAGTAATTCTATTTTATTCAAGCCCCGTCCCGTCCCGCATTAGCAGGACGGGACGGGGCTTTCTGCTATAGGTATCTTTCCTTTACCACTTTCATATGGTGTACCGTATGACCTATTGTTATATATCCGAAACCAAGAACATAATTAGGTGCATCATTAGAAACGCCTGTAGCATCCAATTGGTCCTCATCAAAAGAGCCGAACATCCATTCAGTGGCTTTTCGAACTGCTTTGAATTCTTCCAAAAGATCTTTCCAGGATCTTTTATCTGCCTTGGCATTTTCGGCAAAAAGATTTTCATCAAAACCGTGTAGGGGAGTGGGATCTTTTCTTGAAAAACGAAGCGAGCGGTAACAAAAAATTCTTTCGGCATCTATCATATGTTGCAATACCTCTTTGATCGTCCACTTGCCTTCTGCATAAGCATAATCTGGTTTGTTTTCAGGGATGCTCTCTAAAAATTTTATAACAATGGATCCCTGGTTTTTAAAGGCGGTCATCAAATCATCTTCGGGGACCAGGTTAATATAATTTTGGAAAAATTTCGGAACCCGGCTTAAATCTGGTCTTGGCATAGTGATGAAATTTATTTTTTTAATTCTGTTTCAAACAATTTAAAGATGCGTTTATATTCATCCGTCCAGCTGCTTGGCTCAACAAATCCATGATCTTCCATGGGATAAGGAGCGATCTCCCAATTATCTTTCCCCAACTCGATCAATCGTTGCGTAAGTTTCACTGCATCCTGGAAATGTACATTTTCATCCACCATACCATGACAGATAAGCAAATGAGATTTTAGCCCATCTGCAAAATAGATCGGAGAACTTTTTCTATAAGCAATGCTATCGTTATACGGCTCATTCAGAATAGCGCTTGTGTACCAGTGATTATAATTTGCCCAATCGGTTACGGGGCGCAAAGCGGCTCCTGCAGCAAATACTCCCGGCGTAGTGAACAGTGCCATAAGGGTGATGAAGCCTCCATAAGATCCTCCATACAATCCTACACGGCCCGGATCAACACCATATGTTTTTATCAAATAATTTACGCCATCAACATTGTCATCAAGATCTTTACCACCCATGTGACGATAGATCGCAGTTCTCCAATCCCTTCCGTAACCGGCACTTCCGCGATAGTCGATGTCCATTACATAATACCCGTTATCTGCCAGTAAATTATTGAACATGTATTCTCTGAAATAACTACTCCACCACTTATGAGCATTCTGTAAATAGCCGGCGCCATGAACAAAAAGTACTGCAGGACTTCCTTTTGCCGCCGAAGCTGGTTTATAGATTCGTGCATACACCTGCGCGCCATCCCGCGCTGTAAATGAAACCAATTCAGGATCCCGCCAGGGATATGATTTGAATTCTTCACTCATTCCTTTGGTAGTTATTTGTTCTATTTTCCCCCCAGGTTTGTTTTCCTGTAAATAGAGTTCCCAGGGTTTGTTTGAATAAGAATAAAGTATGGCAATATATTTTTCATCAGGAGAAATTGTTACCTGGTTGGCACCAGTCATTGTTGTGATCCTTTCTGTCTTTCCACCTGTTGCCGGCATCCTGTAGAATTGCTGCTCGCCCGGTTCCACTTCGTTTGTAGTGAGATAGAAAGTTTTTTTATCTTTTGAAAGGTCCGCATTCAGCACTTCAAATTTGCCTGAGGTCAATGCTTTCTTCTCACCGGTTTCAACATTCACGCTGTATAAGTGAGAGTAACCCGTAACTTCCGATTGGAACCAGAAATTTGCTTCATTTATCCAACCGCTATTCAATCCGCTGAATATCCCCCCTAAGCCAGGGCCACCGATCCAGGCTTCGTCCCGTTGCCTGTCCAGCAATTTTAATTTTCCCGTTGTTGTATCGAATAACATCAGCCATCGATCTTTATTATCATCCGATCGTATATCCAGAACCGCATGCGTGCTCTGTGACGACCAGGAAATGTTCCAGATGGTAACAGGCCGTATGGAAGGATTTTTTATTTTTTGTTCAAATTTTATTGGATAGTCTTTTACATAATCGGGCAGGTCGCGAATGCCGGGAATGGAATCCATTCTTATTGCCCATACCGTATCTTTTTGGCGGTCATAAATAAAATATTCTGAATTACTTTGAGGGGCGCCAACTTTTGTTCTTCCGGGAATTTCTGCTGTAAACCCTGTTTCCGTAACATAGTTCGCAACGATGGTAGATTTTGCATCTGTAGCGGACCTGGTCAGGCTGTAACTGATAAATCTTCCATCGGGACTGATTTCAAGTCCCTGTAAAATGCGATCGCCTATATTTATTTTTGTTAGCTCCTTTTTTGCGTGGCTTTTGTTATAAGCATCCGTGGCTTCCTTTTTTTCTTTTCGTTCTTTCAAAACCTGGAAATATTGAAGCTGGTCATTTTTTAACCACTCTTCCTCTGATACTGCTGGGTTGATCTCGGGACTCCTGCTTCCACGAACACTATTGGAAGTACCGTTGCGGGAAGATTGAGAACCTTGTGGTGACTGGTTTGCGGCTTGTGATTGCAAATTTGTAAGTTGGATCGTTTCGCCTGTTGCAATGTCCCATGCAAATAAATTCTGGTTGCTTGAATATACAATTCTGGTGTTGTTAAAAGAAAATTGAGGGTTTGTTTCCCTTTCAATGGTTTGAGAAATTTGTTTGGAAATTCCTGATCTTACATCTCTGAAAAAAAGGTCTCCATCTTTAGCGTATACAAAAGCGGTTCGCGATGTGTTCCACACAATATTCGGCGAAGTGGTGAGGTCCTGTTTTTGTTCACTGGAAACTTTGACCGGTATATGATTTTTTAAATTAACCGAATAGAGAGAGTCGGAGGGGGCACTATCAGGGTTCCAGTTGAAATAAAGGTACTGGCCATCGGAGTTCCAGCTAACATTTGATGGAGAACTTCCAATCCATTTTGTATCACGCATGATCTTTTCAACAGTAAGTTTCTCTAATTTATTTTGTGCCCATGTACTAATTGAGATGAATAACAGAAAGATGAAAACAATGGGTTTTGGCATAACGGGCAGTTTAGAACATAAATATATTGAGAAAGGGTAAGAGTTGTTCACATTGTGCCAGGCGATGGCTTAAAGATAAACCCCTCTATACAGTATTATACAGAGGGGTTTTTCGAAAAAAGCAAAATTTAATGGGTGGAATCTTTTCTTTTATTGGTGTCTTTTATATTTGTAGTGATCGTTGGATTTTTTCCTTCAACGGGTGGAATATTTGTTTGCTTTTTTTGCGTGTAAGCCTTTTCAATATCATCAAGGATCATCAACATGATCTCATTGTTCCTTGCCTCATCTTCTACTGAAATGAAAAGATCATCTCTTTCATCTCTCAGGTAGTTGAAATAGCTCCGTTGCTGCTGCATATCTTTCTTAAGAGACTGGTTAATTTTTTGTGCCAGCTGCTGGTCACCCGCTTTATAAGCAGCTTCGAGATAAAGCAAGCCATAAAGGTTGTGCGAACTTTCCCTGCTGATCATGCCATAAGGAAGGTCTTTGCTGTCAATAAGGGTTTCACATTTATTCAGCATCTTAAGCGCTTCATCCTTTTTTCCCTGGTCTGCCAGGTTACCGGCTGTTTCCGCAAACGTGCTTCGGATGTTTAACGCATGCCTTCTGTTTTCTTCATCGAGATAGGCTCCTTTATCACTTGAGAAAACAAATTTCTGCATCACGTTTTTGGATGCTGAATCAACATTCATATCCTTTAACAGGCCTACGCGCTGGTTGATGAGCCACTTATCTTCGGGCCTTTGTGTCTTGATTGGCACCAATCTGTATGTTAATCCATCTTTGCGGAGGTAGTCTCCGAAACCGAGATTGTTATAATAGGATGTAAAATAGATCGGGCGTTTCCAATTGTTGGCCGCAATGATATTTAAAATAGTGAGGTCATTTTTTTGAATGATCAACCTGTTATCCCGTGGTTGAGGTACTTCAAATCTTACTTCATTTACTACTGAATCATCTGATTTTACCGTACCGTTTTTTCTTACAAATGAAGTGTCCACCGGGATACTAAATCGTCTTTCACCAAATGTACCGGGGCCAACATCTCTTTGAGTTTCGTCATCGAGAGTGGGTTTTCCCATTTCATTTTTCATCACATCATAAAGAGGGTAATATTTATCCTGTGGCTTTGCCGGATCCGCCTGGAATTGAAGATAATCGCGGTTGTGTGCTTCAATTTGTTCCGGCGTCCAGATGACATCGATGGGATCACTTTGATTTACTTTATAACGGAGCTGGTTGATATACCAGTCAATACCAAGCAAACTGTTATTGATGATTCTGATATCGGGACGTACTCCTTCTACTTCCTGCGCATACCATAATGGGTAGGTATCGTTATCACCAAAAGTGAAGAGTACCGCATTCTGTGCACAGCTTTCAAGATAATCTTTAGCTACATCTCCTGCCAGGCGTTTCTTGCTTCGGTCATGGTCATCCCATTCCTGCTGAGCCATAATTATTGGTGCGATAAGGCAGACCACACCCGTTATAATATTGATGAGATTCGAATTTTGCCCTCCCGAAGTAATGGCCCTGATGCCGTACACTACAATCGCAGTAAATGCGGCAAAAAGGATCGTGATCATAAGTGCGGCTGGAAAAGCTTCTTTAGTATGCCATGAAAAACTCATTAATGCAATAAAAAATGTAAGAACTGATCCTGTGATCAGGATATTATTGAATACAGCTTTATTGTCTTTATCCCGGACCAATTTATAGATGGCGGGGACAGCTAATCCAATCCAGATTGCAAAAGCGTAAAAAGAACCAACATAGGCATAATCCCGTTCACGGGGCTGGTTTCCGGGTTGGTTCAGGTAGAGCACTACTGCGATCCCGGTCATAAAAAAGAGAAGAAAATTATTGATCCAGTCCTTCTTATCCCTGTTGAATTGAAACACGCAGCCAATGATGCCTAATATAAATGGTATCAGGAATAATTTGTTGTGCGCTTTATTATTTAAACTGGATGTTGGGATGCGACTTTGGTCACCCAGCATTTGATTGTCTATAAATGAGATGCCGGTGATCCAGTTACCATCTCTTACATTTCCGAAACCCTGCAGATCATTTTGTTTGCCGGCAAAATTCCACATAAAATAGCGCCAGTACATGAGGCCCAACTGGTAGGTAAAGAACCAATTGATATTATTGCTATATGTAGGCGGATCGTATCCCGTAATATTTCCCTGCTGGTCCCTTTGCGCCAGGTTTAGCCAGTCGGCATAAAATTGCCTGTGACCCTGTTCATCACTCGCATCCCAAATCCTCGGAAAAAGCTGCATATCCTCATCCTGGTACACATAGGATTTTTCTTTCCCGGTAGCAACATAGTTGGTTTTCCCTTTCTCATATTTCATTTCGCTTTCCTTAAATTCAGCATAGCCCGGTCTGTCAGGATCCTCTTTGGGCTGTGCGGCATAATGAGGGCCATATACCAGGGGAGCTTCTCCATATTGTTCACGACTGAGATAGTAAACAAGGTTCATGGGATTGTCTACATTGTTCATGTCGATGGAAGGATTGGCATTCGAGCGAATGAGCGTGGTGAAATAGGTTGAATAGCCAAGCATCATGAATGCGTAACACCATAGCGCCAGCTTAATGCCCTTTGTACTGTTTGTTTTGAACAGGTATGCAATAAAACCTACGGTTATTAAAAGCAATGTTTTAGCGACACGACCTGCGGAGGAATCCGTTCTTGTAACGAAGGGTAGAAATAAAAGAACAAAGAAAACTCCCAGCCAGAGTGACATCTGCATTTTGGTGACCTTATTGTTTTTAAAACGAAGGCCAATGGCCACCATGGCGGCTATTGCTGCAAAATAAAAAGCAAATCCGGAGAAAAATGGCAAATGAAAATCATTCACCGCAAAAACATCCATGTCAGCGGCGGCTTTCATGGAGTATTGAACGACCACTATCTGTACCAGTCCCGTGAGGGCGATGGAAAGAAGAAAAGCAATGATAGCGTTCCAGAATTTATATTGATAGCGGCGGAAATAATAGATCATCCCCACTGCCGGGATGGCCAGTAAACTTAACAGGTGCACCCCGATCGAAAGACCCATTGCGAAGAAAACGAAGATGATCCAGCGATCAGCCCTGCTTTTGGCAGCCAGGTCATTTCCCGCTCTTTCATCGGCATGTTCCCATTTCAGCATGGCCCAAAAAACGAGTGCTGTAAAAAAAGAAGATAATCCGTACACTTCCCCTTCCACGGCGCTGTACCAAAACGAATCGCTAAAGCAATAAGCCAGTGCGCCTACTACGCCTGCACTCATTACAGTGAAGATCTGCTGGTTGTTCATTTCTTCCCCAACCGTAACAAACATTTTCCGTGCAAAATGGGTGACACTCCAGAAAAGAAAAAGTATGGTAAAACCGCTAGCAAAGGCAGTCATCATATTTACAGCATGTGCCGCTTTGGTTGGGCTGTCCCCAAAAAGGATGATAAAGAGGCGGCCCAATAGGATATGAAGAGGTGCACCCGGAGGATGCGGCAACTGGATCTTATAGGCACTTGAAACAAATTCTCCGCAATCCCAGAAACTACCTGCAGCTTCGCGGGAGAAAAAATAAACGCCACAAGCAATAATTCCCACGACCCACCCGGTGATGTTGTTGACTTTTCTAAAGTTCATAATGAAGTTGATTTGATCCCATGGTTTCGGGACAGGCAAAAATAGTATTTCGATTGTAGATTTACCTGGCAGTTTGTAAAACAAATCCTAAAAAGGATAAAAGGGTTTCCAGCCTCTGTAGATTCTCATTATAAGAGGATATCTGCTACTTCCTTCCAGGAGTTCACTCTTTGATGCTTGCTGCTCTGCAATAATAGATTATGTGGTTGTGAAAATAAGATGGTGCGTCCTTTAAATGGATCAAGATTCTTGAAATGATCGTCTATCATAATATCGGCATCAATGATGGTTTTTGACCCGCAAAAGACCATTTGTTGCCAGGTGATAAAAGGGAAATGCTCCTGTAGCCATTGATGCTTTTCAAAAAGGCTTAGTGGAAACTCAGTGGCAGCGGAAACAATAAACATTTCATACTGCTTGTTCAATGCCGAGAGGACATTCTGGCTATCTTTCATTACGGGCGCCGTTCTGAAAAAATCCTTTGTTCTAACATATTCCTTTCCCCTGGGGAAGGCCACTGATTCAGGCTTGCCGGTTATTTCTTCTAAAGTCCTTCTTTTGCCAAAATCCCTTTCATCAAAAGAAAAAAATTGTTCCGTAGTATCGGCGATTACTCCATCCATGTCTATTGCTATTCTTTCCACAAGAATTTAAGATTTTTGATTTTTTGATTTAAGATTTTTCAAATTTCTGATGGCTAATGTACGATGTCAGATGTCTGATTTTTTGATGTCTGATTTCCCTAACTCGAAACTCGAAACACAAAACCCGCAACCTGAAACTCCAAACTCTGAACTACCATCTCTCATCTATCATTTATCATCTCTCAACTTCAACCCGAAACTCTGAACTATTGAAAATAAACCCTTACCGTTTGATAAAAAAGTTGAGTCTGCATGATGGAAGTAACCTGTCTTGTTTTTTCCGAAAAACCCTTGAGTCCGAAAAGACCGGCAGCATTGCCTTTATTGATTGCGATTTCCAGGTAGCCGGCGCTGTTGAATAAGGCAAGTTTCTCTCCTTCGGCGGCATCAGCATAGGATTCACTGATGCTTTCTATCACCTCATCCCTTTTAAAAACGATCTTGAAGTGGCGTCCTTTTCGTTGCTCTTCGAATTGTGCCCGGGTAATATTTACGATCACATTTTCAAAATTATCAATGAAAATAATCTGGCCTTCAATCCAGTTATCACTGAACATGGGGCGCAACGGATTTTTTTCAATGTATTGTGCATCTGGCAGGCCAATATTTTTTATGGATTCTCCATTAACCAGTTGGTTTACCGCAAGTGCCATGACTTCCGTGATGTACAGTGTGTTTTTAATCGTTGTTTTATCCAGCGGGATACCAATGGTGGCTTCCGGTTTTTCCTCAAGGATCATTGACAACAGGCCATTATCGGCGCATAAAAAATATTGTTCATTATGAAAAGCGAGGAGTATTTGTTCAGGTTTTAATTCAAATAAATTTACCAGGATCAGGTGATAAGTAAAAGCTGGAAAATTTCTTATTGCATTCCGGCAGACATAAGCCGCGTGAGGATAATTGAATGGTGGAATATTATGCGAGATGTCAATAATATTAAATTCAGGATTTATTCTTAACAATTGCGCCTTCACCGCTCCAACAAGGTAATCCTGGTTACCGATGTCAGATGTAAGTGTTAGTAGTGGCATGAAGGAGAGAGAAATTAAAAATTAATAATTAAAAATGAAAAATGGGCTTAATACGGAATCAAATATTATCAGTTATTCATTATCATCTATCATCTACTTTACAAGTTTCCCTTTCTTGTAAAAGAAGTTCCTCGTCATTTTATCGGCAAAAGCCGGAAAAAATTTATTCAGGAACACGGTTCGTTTGCCGGTGAATGTCATCACTACGGTTCTTTTTCTTTTTTCTATGGCATTCAGAATAATTTTTGCGCATTCTTCAGCGCTCATCATATTGTTCTCATCCATGGGGCTTTCGCCTTGTGATTCACCGACACTGTTCAGCGCGGCGTTCCTGATATTTGAGGTGGTAAAGCCAGGACAAACCCACATCACATGCACGCCACTGTCGGCAAGCTCGGTTCTTATGGCCTCGAGCCAACCCTGGAGCGCAAATTTGGAAGCCGAATAACCACTCCGACCCGGGAGGCCCCTGTATCCGGCAATCGATGAGACTCCGACAATGATTCCTTTCCTTTCCAGTATGGAGTCCAGGGCAAATCGTGTGCAGTAAACGGATCCAAAAAAGTTAATTTCCATCACCCTCCTGATCACATCTACGGAAGTATCTTTTAATTCGGCGCGCATGGAAATTCCTGCGTTGTTGATGAGGATGTCGATGCCTCCAAACACCTTGATGGTTGATTCAATAAAGCGGCGGCAATCATTTTCATTACTTACATCGGTCACCGTAGTATGAAGAGGGTAGGAGGCGAAATCTCTTTGTAATTTGTATAGTTTGTCGTGATTCCGGCCGCAGGTGGCAACTTTAGCGCCTTGTTGCAACAATGATTCTGCCAGCGCTTTGCCAATCCCTTCGCTGCCGCCGGTTATGGCCACAACTTTATTTTTGAAAAAATCAGTCATTAAATTTAATTGATAGAGCAAACCTAAATCAAAATGAGCAGATGTGCGTGTTGCAATGATATGCTTCCCGTTCTAATCAGTGGAAAATGATGACCAAAACGATCAAAAACTTTTGGCGTGTAGATAGCGAGGGCTTATTTTTGCACTCCGTTTAAAAACGGGGTAAACCTGATCTCGTAGCTCAGCTGGTAGAGCACAACACTTTTAATGTTGGGGTCCTGGGTTCGAGTCCCAGCGGGATCACTTTTTAAGAGGTCAACTGGTCTCAAATCGCTCCAAGAACCCTGTGAATGTGCGTTTGCAGGGTTCTTTATTTTTATCACATTGTCAAAAAACGTCAAATTTCTTCAAATCGGAGAGCGGAATTCGAGCGGAAAAATCAGGAAGCAAAATCTTCCGCTCGAATTTTTATAGAACCCTTTACCAGCAAGGGGTTTAGAATTTGAACATGCCCTTTCAACGCAGCTATGAATGGTAATTTTATAACCATTTCAAAGCTATTTTATGACTCAGAATTTCAAGATTCTATTCTTCCTTAAAAAAGGTAGGGATCGCAACGAGAAAACTTTGCCTATTTACGTTAGGGTAACCATTAATAGGGAACGCGCAGAATGGACTTCTCAGAGGAATTGCGACGCGGGAAAATGGAACCAACAGAAAGGACGTGCCATCGGAAATAAAGAAGAAATAAAGCATTTAAATGAGTATTTGGACACGATTCATGCAAACATCTATGAAGTGCAGCGAGAATACGCTTTAAGGAATGAGCCAGTTACTGCCGGACAGGTTCGGGCAAGAATTCTACATAAGACTGAAGAAAAAAAATATTCTCTAATTGAAGTATACCAATATCACAATGATCAATTTGAAAAGTTAGTCGGCTCTGAATTTTCTTATGGCACTTATAAGAAATTCAAATCAGCCTTAAAATCTCTTAAAGCCTTTCTTGAATGGAAATTCAAAAAGAAGGATGTGTGTTTGACTGAGGTAAATCACAAGTTTATTACTGATTATGAATTCTATCTTAAAACCATTCAGGAATTGCAACATAATTCAGCGATGTGTAACGTGAAAAAATTAAAAAAAATTATACGACAATGTGTGGCTAATGATTGGCTCGAAAAAGATCCATTCAAGTCTTATAAAATAACGACAAAGGAAACGCATCGTAATTTTTTGATGAAAGATGAATTGGAAATTCTGCTCCTTAAGAATATTTCAATACAACGATTAGATCAAGTTCGTGATATCTTCTTATTTAGTTGTTATACTGGGTTATCATATACTGATGTAATGATGCTTACCCAAAAGGACATCTCAATCGGCATAGATGGAGAACAATGGATTTTCACCACCAGGATAAAAACAGATAGTGCTTCGAGAATACCATTACTTCCGATAGCAAGGGAAATATTGGAAAAGTATTCAAAGCGGCCGGATATTATCAATTCGGAAAGACTTCTGCCGAAACTCACAAACCAAAGATTGAACAGTTACTTGAAGGAGATAACTGATATATGTGAATTTAAAAAGGTGCTGACCTTTCACTGCGCCAGGCACACATTTGCCACTACCGTGACCTTAACTAATGGCGTTCCTATTGAAACAGTCAGTAAAATGCTCGGGCATAAAAGTCTTCGCACTACTCAGCTTTATGCAAAGATTTTGGATAGCAAAGTAAGCAGTGATATGCAGGTATTAAAGCAAAAACTTTTAAAGGCAATTTAATCGCCCAAGTTTTCAATTATGAAAAGAAACCAGATAAAGAATAGTTTATTCAATTCGATAAAGTTGTTGATTGAAGATTCAAAACAAAAAATTGTTCGCAATGTAAACAGCGCTATAGTCTATACTAATTTTGAAATCGGAAAAAAGATTGTAGAAAATGAGCAGCAAGGAAAGGAAAGAGCTGGGTATGCCGAAAAGACCTTAATTCAATTGAGTACCGATTTGAGTGCGGAATATGGAAATGGTTATTCCCGGTCTAATCTTGAATACATGAGAAAGTTTTACTTGTTATACAAGAACAGGATTTCCCAGTCGACGGCTGGGAAATCTGGAACGAGCAAGAAATCCCAGCCAGTGGCTGGGAAATTGGGCATCTCTCTGCAATTGAGCTGGTCCCATTATGTTCACCTATTGAGAATTGAAGATGAAAATGAGCGGAATTTTTATGAAATTGAATCCATTCAGAATAATTGGGGAAAAAGGGAATTAATACGGCAGTATAATTCCTCCCTCTATGAACGCATCGCATTGAGTAAGGATAAAAAAGCGGTCAAAGAGTTGGGCAAAAAGGGACAAATTATAGAAAAGCCAACTGATGCATTAAAGCATCATACTGTATTGGAATTTTTGGATTTAAAAGAAGATGAAAGTTACACGGAATCTGACCTTGAAAATGAAATCATATCTAAACTTGAGCATTTTATGATGGAATTAGGGAAAGGCTTCTTATTTGCAGGTAGGCAAAAACGATTCACATTTGATGGTGATGATTTTTATGTCGATCTTGTTTTTTACAATCGGATATTGAAATGCTTTGTATTGCTCGACTTAAAAATTGGCAGGCTTACTCACCAGGATATTGGTCAAATTCAGATGTATGTAAATTACTATGACCGAAAAATGAAACTACCAGAAGAAAATTCAACCATTGGCATTGTACTTTGTAAGGAAGAAAATAAAACTGTTGTAGAATTTACGTTGCCGGAAGATAATAAAACGATTTTTGCTAAGGAATACAAACTATATCTTCCGAGTAAAGAGCAATTGAGAAAACAGTTGCAATAGAATAGACGAGCTTCTACCATTTGGTCGGTAACCACAAAAATAAAACTAACGGCTCTAGCCATTAAAGATCTGTTGCCAGAAATCGTAATTTTGAGTACGGTAACCGACATTGGGGAAAAGTTCTTGATTTCTTCTAATTGTAAAATATTTATTATGGCTAGGGGTCCGTTATACATGGAAGGTGATTTTGTAAGATATCTTGGCAACTACAGTGTAGCTGCAGGTCATTTACGAGAGCCGGGAATAGGAAGGATTGATGAATTTGAAACGCTTAATGATGTTGAAAGAATATACTTATTTCTTGCTGATAGAAATGACCATATTTGGTGTGATTATGATAAAATCAGGACTATTGAGACCGAAGAAAAGCATTTGCTGTCCTGCGGGTATACGATAGATATGGTAGGCCAGAGAAAAAGGTACAGACGAGGAGGTTCAGTAATATCTGGAGGACTGCTTTATATACATTATTTAGGACAGTGGATACTCACCGGCTATTGCGTCGCGGATTTTACGGGTGGTGTTGTGCTGGATAGATATCTACATGATCCTGCAAAGTTTGACCTTCAACTTTTTTATGAAGATTTTCCATGGGTTAATAATCTCAATGATCTCTTTGACTATCTTAAAGGGCAACATCTGCAATTGACCTGGGAGGCGATTGCGAATTTGTAGCATTTAAAACAAACCACCTATCATATGTTATTCAATGACAGCGAACTATTATTTAATAAAAACCTTAAGTACAAGCTTTTCCCTTCTAAAACAAAGGAAAGAGAATACTGGAAAAACTTCGAAGTAAATATTGATAGTTATTGCGACAAATGGAGTATCTACAAAAATGACTTTGAAAAAGAGCTAAGGCCTTTTAGCCACGCTGATCTAAGAAAAATATGCTACTTACTTAGCTTGACACCTAAGATTGAAGAATCTCATTATAAAGAAACGCTATTAAATGATGTCAAATCAAGTATCCTCTTTTATTGCATCATCAAGTTCGCTCTCTCTAACCCAAAAGCAATTTCGAGAGAATTCAAGATTCAAATCAAAAATGGGAAAATTGACCGAGCTAAAGTATTCCTTAAAGTTCTTGAAGTATATAAATCAAATAAACTCATTGAATTATATCTTTTCCTACATGCGCAAAAGAAAGGAAGTGCAAAGTTTTCTTTCGATGTTGTTTCAAATAAAAAAAAATTAAACTTCGATGAAACCAAGAAATCAGCTGAAACTTTAGTTAGGTTTCTAAATCGAACTGATAAAGACCATTATGAGTACCACCTTAGGTTTTCAGCAGTTGTAAACAAGGACTTTTTATTCCTGTTGCTAAAAGAAACCGGCGATAAAATATTTCCGGCATTACCAGATAATACACGGGTGCAATTAGGAAGATATCTGTTAGTAAAATTGGAGCATACAGGCAGGTTGACTG